>Ga0187893_10004804_pt1 | contig 25210 bp, 21 predicted proteins | sample MA1701074metaG_FD_139574 | JGI IMG/M metagenome (GOLD analysis project Ga0187893, IMG submission 139574) | White microbial mat communities from a basaltic lava cave in the Kipuka Kanohina Cave System on the Island of Hawaii, USA - MA170107-4 metaG ... | reverse complement strand
TGGCCATCATGAATGGCTCGCGTCTCGAAGTGCAACCGGGAATCAGCGCGGCGCACGCGCGGTCTCCTTCCCCAGCGTCTCCTCTACCACCCCGCGCCCGATCCGCATCAGGTCGAGACCGAATGTCTCGGCAAAGCGTCCGGCATAGATCCTGCCCACCTCGGCGAGGTCTACGCTCCGCCCAAGGAGGGTTGCCATAGAGATGACCGGCCTCCCGAGTCCGCACGGGTTGATCGCGTCAAACGCATTGAGATCGGTGGTCACGTTCAGGGCGAAGCCGTGCATCGTCACGCGGCGGCGCACGGCAACGCCAACTGCGGCGACCTTAGCGCCATTCACCCAGACGCCGGGGAACCCGCGCTCGCGTACCGCCGCGATGCCGAACGTCTCAAGGGTTCCGATCACCGATTGCTCCATCATCCGCATGAAACGGACGATGTCCTCGCCGATCGTGCGCAGGTCAACGATGGGATACCCGACGAGCTGCCCGGGCCCGTGGTATGTGATGTCGCCTCCACGCTCAACGTCAAAGACTTCGATGCCGCGCGCCGCCAGCAATGCAGGAGCGGCGAGAAGATTGGTGCGTTTTCCGCTCCTGCCGATAGTGACCACGGGTGAGTGCTCGACAAAGATGAGTGTATCAGGGACGGCTCCGGCCTGCCTGGCGCCGACGAGGGCGCGCTGCAGCGACCACGCCGAAGGATAGGGCGTCAGGCTGCCCAGCAGGTCCAGCAGCCACCCCTGCGCCCGCGGCATGGGGCCCCCGGTTAGGCGGGCGGGGTGACGCGCGCGGACGGCGCGCCCCTCCCGGCAGATGGGACGTCGACCGCGGAATCGGGGCCGTCGGCACGGACGGCGCGGCCCTCGTGGAAGCAGGTCAAGATGTGTCCGGGCGTCAGCGTAACCGCGACGCGTGTACCCGGATCGAGCCCGAGCGTATGCGGCTGAAGGCTATGGATCTTCCGCCCTGAGGGGAGGCCGATGCAGTAAATCACCTCGGAGCCCTGGAAGAGGCGGCGCAGCACGACGCCGCTGCCCTCGGCCGCCGCGGTAATCGAGACATCGTCCGGACGGACAAGCACCTCCACAGGCGTTTCGGGCTCGAGTCGGGCGCGCTGCGGGATCAACCCGATCTCTGTCTGCAGCCCCTGCGACGTGACCGTCGCAGGCACGAAGTCCGCACGGCCAAAGAATCCCGCTACGAAACGCGACCGCGGCATGTGGAAGATCGCCTCCGGCGTGTCCAATTGTTCCAACCGACCGCCGCGCATCAGGCCCACGCGGTCGCCAACCAACAGGGCCTCGTGCTGATCGTGCGTGACGAAGATCGTGCTTGTCCCCGACTGTTTCAAGATTGCGCGCACCTCATCGCGGACGCGGGCGCGCAGGTCGGCATCGAGGTTGCTGAACGGCTCGTCGAGCAGCACGGCAAACGGCCGAGGGGCGAGCGCCCGCGCGAGAGCCACGCGCTGCTGCTGTCCTCCCGAGAGCTCGTGGGGATAACGGGACCCAAATTCCCGCATCCCGACCAGATCGAGCACTTCTGCCGTGCGCGGCGCGCGTTCAAACCAGTTGAGGCAGTGCAGCCCGAAGGAGACGTTCTCCAAAACCGTCAGATGCGGGAACAGCGCATAATCCTGAAACACCATGCCGATGCCGCGGGCCTCGGGAGGAGTCCACACACCATTGCCGGCGACGCGGCGGCCCGCGATCCACACCTCGCCGGCATCGGGCCGCTCGAATCCCGCGACCAGCCGAAGCGCCGTCGTCTTGCCGCTCCCGCTCGGCCCGAGCAGCGCCAGGATCTCGCCCTCGGCAACGCTCAGCGACAACCCATCGACGGCAGGCGGAGCGGCGGCGGCGTACCGCCGCACGACGTCCCGCACCATCACCACCGATGGACCCGCGATCTCCATCATCCGACCTCTATCCCCCTCTGTGCAGCGTAGTGAAGGAGGATGACAAGCGGCAGCGCGGCGGCGGCGATCAACAACAGGCCGGGGAGGGCTGCCTGCCTGTAGATGCCGTCCGTGGCCGACAGCCACGTCCGCACGGGAAGCGTATCAAAGCCGGGCGGCCGCAACAAGAGACTAACCGGCAGGTCTTTGAGGACGTTCAGGAACACCAGCACCCATCCTGCAACCAAATGCGCACGAAGCAGGGGTAGATCGATGAGGCGAAAGGTGGCGGCGGGGCGCTGACCTAACCCCCGCGCGGCCTCGCCCAATCGTTGCGGAAGCTGCGTAAGCCCGGAGTCCACAGCCCGCAACCCGGCCGAGAGGTACCGGACCATGAAGGCGCCGATCATCACTGGAAGCGTCCCATACAACCAGGGCGCCATGCTGTTAATGAGAGACACGACCGCGAGGACGACCGCGATGCCAGGCAGCGCATACCCGGTCTGACATGCGGCCCAGATGGCCCACGCGGGCCACCCGATCAAGCGCACGCGCAGATAAGCGGGTGGCACCGCCAACGCGATAATCACCGTCGCCGCCGTCGCGGCCAGAAGCAGGCTGCGTATCGCCGCGGCCCAGGCCCCGCTGCCGCTGGCCCAGAGACGCTCGACGTCCGTCGGGTGGACCAGCCCGGCATAGGCCCACGCAGCCAGCAGCGCGATCGGCACCACGAGCGTCAGCACGAGTATGCCGCCGGCGGCCAGCATCGCGGCCGGTTTTCGCCCCGCGAGCCGCCGGGGCGCGGGAGGCCGCCATGACGCATCGCTGGGATGGAATCGCCGCTTCCCGCGCAGGCGAGCCTCAATCCAGAGAAAGCCGAGCGTCAACATGATGGCCTGCAGCCCGATCGCCGCCGCAGCCGAGCGGTCGAAGAACGCCGTCAGTTGGTAGTAGAGTTCGGTGCCCAACGTATCGTAACGGAGCAGTACCATCGTGCCAAAGTCTGCAAGCGCGTACAGAGAAGGGAAGAAGAGGCCGGCGCCCACCGCCGGCCGAAGCAGCGGCAGCGTCACGGTCCAAAAGATACGGGCCGACGACCGTCCGGTAGTTTGCGCCACCTCATCAAGGGTCCGGCTCGCATGCCGCAGCGCCGCAGATGTAAACAAGAAACTGTACGGAAACGTGTAGAGGCCGACGACTGCAGCCGCACCAGCAAATCCGTGCGGCGGGATGGCCACGCCGATGGCCCTATCCAGGACACCGCCGCGGCTGAACACGTGAAGGAAGACTATCGCCCCTAGATAGGGTGGAATGGCCAGTGGCAGCGCCAGCGCCACGCGCCAGAATCGGCGCCCTGGCAGATCTGTCCGCTCCACCAGGTACGCCAGGCCGGCCCCGAGGATCAGCGACAGGCTGCTGGCGGCGCCCGCAAGGGCGAGCGTCGCGGCAAGGAGCCCGATCGTGCGCGGCGCCGTCAGCACGGCGATGGTGAGCGGCAGACGCCCAAGAGCCCGGGCGATCAGGAACACCATCGGAGCAGCAATCACCGCGGCCGTGATTGCCGATGGAATCAACAGCCCCCACGGAAGGGGGCGCGGCGATGGCGTGGGGATCGCGCGCCGCTCGAGTGCCGCGTTGCGCATCTACCGGAGGACGCCCTCGCGGACCAGCTTTAGGGTGCTCTCACGCAGTTCGCCCAGCTGTTGATACGATACGTTCATGCGGGTGAACTTGGAGAGCGGCCGCACGCTTGGATGGAGGGGTACACCGTCGAGGAGAGGATACTCGAAGTTGGACTTGGCGTAGAACTCCTGGGCGCGGCGATCGGCGGCCAGAAAGTCCACCAGGCGTCGCGCTCCGGCGGGATTCGGCCCCCCCATGACGATGCCGATCCCCGTGGGCGAAAAGAGGACCCCCATGCCATCAGGTCCCTGATCCGGATAGATGATGTCGATGTTCTTGCTGCCCTCCGCGACCTGAAGGTGATAGTAGTAGTGGTTCGCGACGCCCACGGCAGCCTCGCCGCGGGAAATCGTCTCACGGACCTGTGTGCCGCCGGCAACAAGCACGGGACGGACGTCACGCAATCGCGCGAAGAACAGTTCGGTCCACCGGTCGCCGCGCACTAGGCGCAGGGCGGAGAGCCAGCCGACGATGTACTCGTTCGTGTATACGGGCATAACGATCCGTGCCCGCCACTGTTCGTCCACCAGGTCCAGCATCGAGGCCGGCGCGCGCAGGCGCGACCAGGCAAGCCGGTCGCGATTCACCATCAGGATGTGCGCCCGCGCCGATAGCCCGATCCACGTGCCATCGTGGGCGCGGTAGGCGGGCGGGATGCGCCTGACCGCGGCGCCTAGATAGGGGTCAAGCACGCCCTCTCTTCGCAGCACCTCCAGAACCGAGACTTCATTCGAGATGACGACGTCCGCCCGTGGCCGGTTGCGCTCCTCCAGCACGAGGTTGGCCAACTCGCCGATCGCTCCAGAACGCACGGTGACCTGCATACCGGTTTCCCGCCTGAAGCGCTCAATCAAAGGAAGAATGAGCGGTTCCCGCCGTCCGGAGTACACGACGACCGCGCCTGACTGCCCTACCACGGGTGCCGCGGAGGTCAGCGCGAGCAGCGCGAGCCCGGCAGCAACTACAGCGGAGAACCCTCTCACAATCTCTTCCTCCTCTAGCCCTCAAACCCAATTCTTGACTAATTTTATCATGAATACGTTTATCCCTCTCGGCCCCAACGCCTCCGCGCAGCTCATCTGTTTAGCAGAATCGGAGAGAGTGAGGAGAGAAGCCGCCGGCATAATGAGGACGCGGTCCGGAGGAGGGAGCGGTCGGGAGGCGCGGACCGCAGCGCCTCGGCAATCCGTCGCTCCCTCGGGGAAAAGTGGCCAGGACTCATCTCTGTGCCCAACGAAGTTTCCCACGGTACTTGTCGCCGTCACAAGCCGGTCCTCAGAGAGGTGTATGCTGCATGGTTCGCTGCATGTGTGTCGTTCTTGCCATCAGCCTGGTGCTGCCGACCGCGATGTCGGCTGGACCGGCGGCCACGATCCGGGGCGACCCGCAGGTCATAGCGGAGGTCCAGGCGGCGCAGACCAAGTTCAACTCCGCCAAGAGCTGGCGGTCGAGCAGGACGATGTCCATCGCCGCACAGTCGGCACTCATGCCGCCGATGACGACGGAGTTCGTGGCCCCTGACCGCACGCGCATGACCTGGGCCGACGGCCGCGGTGGCACCGCAGGGCAGGTTCGAATCGGGAGTGACTTCTGGTCATTCGGCTCGGGTGCATGCATGAAGTCTGCCCCAGGCATCCGGCCTCCGGGACCCGATGCCCGCGAGGCAGTACAGGGCCCCGCTGACGCGACGATTGAAGTCGCAAAGGGCGGGCGCGAAACGGTCGAGGGAATGGTCACCCAAGTCTACACCCGCGCATACGCGATGAGCGAGGGTCAGGTGCGCCAGAAGCTTTTTGTGGTCGTTGACAGTGGATACTTCCGCCGCATCGAGACGGCTGTCGCGCGCGACGGCGTCACCCTTTCCATAACAATGGACTACGTCGACTACGACTCGCCCATCACGATCAACCCGCCCTGCTAGAGCCAGGGCCACCCAGAGACGCCTCCTCGCGTCGTCGGGAGGTGCGTCCGCCTACGGCTGAATCCCCGCGAGCTCGCGCATGGATGTCTTGATCGCTGCCTCAGGATAGGCGAAGTCTTCGAGCTTGCCGGCTAGGTGCGCCTCGTAGGCCCCCAGGTCGAAGTGACCGTGACCGGATAGGCCGAAGAGGATCACCCGCGGTTTCCCCGAGACCTTTGCCTCGACCGCTTCGTCGATGGCCCTGCGAATGGCGTGGGCGGATTCAGGCGCGGGGATGATGCCTTCGGTACGCGCGAACTGCAGCGCCGCATCGAACACGGTGCGCTGCGGGTACGCCACCGCCTCCACGTACTTGTGGTGATAGAGCAGGCACAGTAGCGGCGCGTCGCCGTGGTAACGCAGCCCGCCGGCGTGGATCGGCGCCGGCACGAACGTATGCCCAAGCGTGTACATCTTCACCAATGGGGTTGTGGCCGCGGTGTCGCCAAAGTCATACAAATAGTCTCCCCGCGTCAGCGTGGGACACGCCTCCGGCTCCACGGCCACGAATCGCACCGACTGTCCCTTGAATCGCTCGCGCATGAACGGAAACGCCAGCCCGGAGAAGTTGCTTCCTCCGCCAACACAGCCGATGACCACGTCGGGAAAGTCCCCCGCCAGTTCCATCTGCCGGCGCGCTTCGAGGCCCACGACCGTTTGATGCATCAGGACGTGATTGAGCACGCTACCCAGCGAATACTTGGTGTCGTCGTGTGTCGCCGCGTCCTCCACGGCCTCGCTGATCGCGATGCCCAGGCTGCCCGGTGAGTCGGGCGCGTGCTGACGCACGCCGCGGCCGGCATTCGTCCGCTCAGAGGGACTGGGAATGACGTCCGCGCCCCACGTCTGCATCATGACCTTCCGATAGGGCTTCTGCTCGTAGGAAACCCGCACCATGTAGACCGTACACTGCAGGTCGAACAGACGACAGGCGAATGCCAGCGCGCTTCCCCATTGCCCCGCGCCGGTTTCGGTCGTGAGGCGCCGCACACCCTCCTGCTTATTGTAGAACGCCTGCGCCACCGCCGTGTTGGGCTTGTGGCTCCCCGCCGGGCTGGTCCCTTCGTATTTGTAATAGATGCTGGCCGGCGTATCGAGCACCTTCTCGAGCCGGCGCGCGCGATGCAGTGGAGTCGGCCGCCAGAGCCGGTACACATCGCGCACCGGCTCCGGGATCTCGACCTCCCGATCCGTGCTGACCTCCTGCAGGATTAGCGCCATGGGAAACAGGGGGGCAAGATCGGCCGGGCCGATGGGTTGCTTCGTACCGGGATGTATCACTGGCGCCGGCGGCACCGGCAGATCCGCCACAATATTGTACCAGGCCTTGGGAATGTCAGTTTCGCCCAGAAGGATTTTCGTGGTCTCCATCGCCGTCCACCCCCGGTAGCGCCCTTCGACGCCACATGCACATCTCCCCCGGCAGACGGGACATGTTCACATGCCTCTACCGTCGGCCGACTTGTGGGGCTCTCTGGACGTCTATTGAATCGAAGGGCGATTCGGCTCGGGCAGGGCGAGCGGACCGACGCTAGCGCGTTCCTCGCCGCTCACCGGCTGCTCGGTACCCGTGCGCTGGTCGAGGTTGGCTGGTTCCTCGGCGCCTGCCGGTGGCTCGGCGCCCGCCCGTCGCGGCTGGGCGTGCAGGACCCGCATCCGGTTGAGAATCGCCGCGACCTCATGGCGCCGCGGCCACGCGTACTCTCCCGAAAGGTCATTCTCTGATGCTAGGACGTCGAGGCCATCGCGGTCCATGTGTGCAAACACCCGATCGATCGCTTCCATGAGTGACGCATTGCCGTCAAAATAGCCCTTCTCAAGAGCCAGGAGGATCACCGCTGCGGCCGCACGCGCCTGTGCGACATCGCCAAGCTGGTGCAGTCCCGCTATGTCGACTGTCTCGCGGCCGAGCGCGAGAATGCCGCGGCCGCGCATCTCAATGCGCTGGCGTCCTCGAAGACCGGCGAACCCACGCGGCAAGGGGCACCGTGGGGCCGGCATTCGGATCTCCGGCGCCTCCTGTGTGCGTCGCACGTCCCTTGAGGCGATCAGGTGTCGCGCGCGCTCGGTCGCGGCTACCGGCTGGAATCCTTCCATGACGATCACGGTATCCGCGACGCCGAGATAGTCGCCGAGACCGCTCGTGGCGACGATCGAGGAGATGCCGCGCGTTTCCCATAGCGGTCGGAGGTGATCCACCAGCGGAATGACGGGTTGCTGTGGCGCAGGCACTAACTGTTGCATGAGGGCATCCCGGGCGAGAAACGCGATCGCGCCCTCATCCTCGTCACACAGGAGGAGAGCCGTGCCCACCTCGAGGGCCTCGGCCGTCGCGGCGGCCATGGACAGTACGCCGGACGGGTGCTCGAGCGACAGCGCGGTGACATCGTGTCGCTGCGGAACCTCCCGAATGAACGCGCTGACATCGACGCGCTCGATCCTGCGCCCGGCCTCGGCGCGAATGGTAACAGCGTCGGGAACCGTCACCACGAGCTCCCGGCCGTCCCCGGGCATGTGTGGGTAGACACCCGAGCCGATTCCGGCCACCAGTGTGGTCTTGCCACTGAATGCGCCGCCGGTGATGACGGTGACGCCCCGCGGGATCCCCAGCCCCCGCACCTCACCCCGGTGAGGCAGTGTGACCGTGACCGCGAGCTCGCCAGGCGCGCGCATCGGAACGGCGCGGCCCCGGAGCGGCCCCCCTCCCGTTCCCTCGCGCGGCAGCACGGAGCCATCGGCCACGAACGCCACCAGGTTGTGCGCGACGAGCGTGTCCTGCAGCGTGAAGTAGTCCTCCACGGCCTGGACATGCCGCCGTCCGGCCTCGCCGTCCAGGTCCGGCCACACCAGGCCCGCGGCGACGACGGCGGGGAGTTCGTCAAAGAGCAACGTCTGCGCCGCTTTCGTGAGCACCTTTCGGCCTTCCGCAGGCAGACCGATTGCCAGCCGTACCTCTACGTGGTCCTCGCCCAGCACGCACGATGTCCGCGTCAGGACCGTCGGCCCGCCAACATCGATTGAGAGGGGAGGCTGCCGTCCCGACCACCGCGAGCGCACATGCTTGCGGACCGCATCCTGCACGCGCCGCGCCAGAAAGTCCGCGAGGGCCACGTGCCGCTGTGGCGTGGACCAGAGATCTCCCGGCACCTGGGCCTCTGCCTGGTCGATGCGCACGCGCGCCCGGGTTGCAGCGGCAACCGGGTCGGTTTGAATGCTATCGAGGTACAGCACGAAGCGTTCGAAGCGGTACGCGCCGGCCAGATCCTGATAGGCTTGAAAGCCCTTGCCGGACATCGCCACGAGCTTATCCCGCAGGCGCTCAGCGGGGAGCATCGCGGCGTCGGATGCGAGGACCATCAGACCTACCGCTGCAAAGCGCGCGCGGCCGGAGCGCGCGCATGGGTGTCGAGTCGAGCGGTCATTGCCGCGCCGGTACGACGAGCGCTAGCGAGACGCCGCCGGGGCGCGCTGCTTGGACGTCGCCAGTCCCAGGCGCTGGCGCGCCAGCAAGAACGCCCGCATGAGTTGTGGATCCCGTCCCTGATCCAGTTCGGGTGTGCTTTGAGCGACCTGAATCTCGGGCGTGACGCCGGTCCCTTCAAGGCGTTTGCCGAGCCCCGAAGCCAGACGGAGGATCGTCACACTGAGCGCAGATCCGTCGGACAGATCAAGAACAATACTCGCCTCTACCGCCCCGCTGGATTTCGTCCCAAGCAGGGTGGCACGCCCGTGCTCCTGAAGGGCCGCGGCCAGCAGTTCGGCGGCTGAAGCCGACGCCTCGTCCAGCAGCACGACGATCGGCACTTGTTGAGGGAGAATCGGCCCGCCCGCCGTGCGGACCACGCGGGTCTGGCCGCCTCGGGTGATCTCTTGATAGATGGGGCGCCCCGGCTGGAGAAGCGCATTCAACACGATCGCAAGCTCGTGCACGTATCCGCCGCTGTTGGCGCGCACGTCGAGGACGAGCGCGCGCATGCCACCCGCCATCAGCTTCTGGAGGGCGTCGCGGAATTCGGCGCCGGTCCGGCTGCTGAACTGATAGAGCTGCAGGTAGCCAAGGCCCCCGTCCATCATGCGTGACTGAAAGATCGCGGGGACCTGGATGGGAGCCCGGGTGAGCGACACCGTGATCTGGTCGGCGCGCCCCGGCCGGTCCAGAACAATCGAGACCGACGTCCCTGAGGGACCGCGGATCAGATTCGACAACTGCTCGACCTGAAGGCCCGTCGTGGGAGTAGCATCAACGCGCACGATTCGGTCCAGCTGCTGCACCCCGGCGGCCTGCGCGGGGCTTCCGGGGACGACATCGCGCACGTAGAAGCGCCCTTCGCGCGGCATGAGCACGATCCCCGCGCCGGAAAAGCCTGCCTGACCCTGCAGCTTCAATTGCCGCTCGCGGTTTGCCTCCGCGGAGATGAACCCCGTGTGGGAGTCGCGCAGAACCGCCGTCATGCTTCTGATCCCGGCGTGCGCCAGGGCCGAGGTTGTCAGGCGTCCACCCGCGGCCGCCATCGCCGAGTCGAAACGGGCGCGGAAGGCCGCTTCGGCCTGGGCGTCGGTATTACCAGCGGCGATGTCTGCGAGTTCGGCCTGCACCCCTGACGCCGACAGGGTCGCACGCAGCCCGGCGATCCCGCCGTTGAGCAGGGCGACGCTGTCGACCGGCTCCACATACCGCGCGCGCAGCTGGCGCAGCGCTTCGATGACGAGGCCCGCATCGGCCGCCGCGTGCGCCCGCGGAGTCGCGACAGGCAGAAGGCCAACGACGAGGACAAAGACGATGGCGGAAAGGATGTGCAACCGCAGGCGGGGACCATGGACTTTCATCTCCGGCATCACTCCATTCATCTGATTAAGGTTAGATCCTCGGCCGGATCGGCACGATCTGAATCAACCAGGTATTCAAGGTAAAGAGTAGATCGGTGACCATCGCCGTGCCCATCACAAGAAGGAAGACCCCGCCGATGCGGGAGAGCACGAGCCGGGTGCCGAGCACGAGATCGCCCAGTACCGACGCGGAGGCGCCCATGGCCGTGAAGATCGTGCATCGATTGCCCTCGGAATATTATGTCATACCCTGGCCCTGGTATACCACCTCATCATTGGACCGATCGATGGAGATTTCATGAAGAGATCTGCACCTGATCGCCCGGCTCCAACCCCAATGCCTCGGCAGCGCTTCCGGCGTTGACGGCAATTTCGAGGGTGGCCGCGCTACCCACGAGAACTAGGACTTCCGCACCGCTGGCATCCCCGTAGGTGCGGGCACGCCGAATCGGAAGCCGCCCCCGAGGATGCTGCAAGAGCGGCTGGGCGGGAAGGTCCCCCAGCCATGCTCCCGGGATATCGGTGATGAGGTTGCCGAACGGATCTTTGTACATGACGTGGCCCAGCAAGCGACCCGCGGAGCGCTGCGGCGGCGCGCCTGGGAGATTCACCATGGCACCTGCGGGGATCCCAAGCGTTTCAATCGGGAGACCCCCGGCGAGGGCAGCCGCGGCCGGCGCAAACAGGTCGCGCCCGTGAAACGTCGGAGCGATCGGATGCCGGCCGATACGAGCGGCGTCGATGACAAAGGATCGCGGTTCCCCCAGCGCGCGGGCCGCCGCCGTGAGGAGCCCGTTGTCCGGGCCGACGAGAAACTGCCCCCCTGACGCGACCGCAAGCGGCCGCCGCGCGGTTCCCACGCCGGGATCGACCACGGCCAGGTGGACTGCGCCGGCCGGAAACACGGGGGCGACCGACGCGAGCACGAAGGCACCCTGAGTGATGTCGTGTGGTGGGATGTCGTGCGTGACGTCCACGAGCGTCGCGCGGCAGAGCCCGCGCAAGACGCCTTTTAGTTGGGCCGGATACGGCGATCGTGAGCCAAAGTCGGTCAAGAGCGTGACGGTCGTCATGGCGCCTGGCAGAAGCGGACCGCAACATCCGCCAGCACCGCCGCGCACGTCGCCACCGAGGGCAGGTCCACCCATTCTTCGGCGGCGTGTGCCCCGGCGCCGGATGGCCCAAACATCACCGTCGGGATGCCAGCGGCGCCGAGCAGTGCTGCGTCAAACCAGGGCAGCTCCCCCACAAAGCGTGGAGCACGGCCGCGTGCCCGGCTTACGCTTTCGACCAGCGCGCGCACGATGGGCTCGTCGGCAGACACTTCAAAGGGCGGCCGGCTCAGCATGATTTCGGCGCGGCCAACCAGTCCGGGGCAGGACCGCGCGGCTTCCATCACAAGGTCTGCCATCTCCGCACCGATCTCCTCATCGCTTTCGCCGGGGAGCGTGCGGCGCTCTACCTCGAGCGTGCACCGGTCGGGATAGGTGCTCAACCCCAGGCCGCCGGTGATCGTCGACGCGTGCGCGGATGCCCTGCCGAGCAGCGGGTGGCTTCGGCGCACGAGCGTTTCGCGCTCCAGGCGGTCGAGCGCGGTCAGCACGTGGCCCATGTGGGTGATCGCATCGACGCCGTCGTCGTAGCGGCTGCCGTGGGCTGCGCGGCCATCGGTTTCGATGCGAGCCCACACGAAGCCACGGTGCGCAAGGCACACCTCGAGCGCGGTTGGCTCTGTGACGATGGCAGCATCTACGCGCTCCCGCCGCACTAGATCCGCGGTGCCCAGACTCTGGTATTCCTCGTCGGCAACGAACGCCAGGATGACCTCGCCCGCGCGCAATCCCCCCTCGGCAAGAAACCGCCCGGCCTCGAGCATTGCCGCCAGACTTCCTTTCATGTCGTAGGCGCCGCGGCCATGGAGGCGGTCCCCGTCGACTCGACCCGCGAAGGGATCCCGCATGCCGGTTACGCTGACCGTGTCCATATGGCCATTGAGGAGAAGCCGGCGGCCCAGCCCTGCCGCACCGCCGCGCCCCGGAATCCGCGCCACCACGTTGTAGCGTCCCGGAGCAACCTCGTCCAGCCGCGCCTCGATGCCCGTTCCGGCGCATTCCGCTGCGATCACGCGGGCAATTTGCGCCTCGCCGCCGCCATCCGGCGCAAGCCCGGGGTTGATGGAATCGACCGCGACAAGACGGCGGAGGAGATCGGTGATCCGCTGGGGGTCGACTTGAATCACGGACGATGAGGCGGTGCGGTCACGCGGACTTCATGAGGTCGGCGCACGCAATGGCTCGATGTGCCGGCTCGCGGCTGCACGCGCCGCGTCGATCAGCGCGGCCGCGGACGGCGCTGCGGCAGCCATCCCTTCCGCCGCTTCGGATCGGCCCCCGCCACGCCCGCCATACGGCGCGAGACTTTCGCGCAGAATCGCCGCCGCATCGAGACCGACCCCGGCACTGCGCGCGATCACAAGCCGCTTGTCGGGGTCGCTCGCAAGAATCGCAACGCAGCGCGCCTGGGCCGTGACAAGGCGCGCAAGAGCGCGCAGCTCGTCTACCGTACGGTGGGTGAACGCGGCGGCGATGATGGGAAACGTCTCCGGTAGTGCGGGGTCCCGTGCGTCGCCCTGATGCGCCGACACCAGCTCTACGGCTTCGTAGGCCAGCAAGGCCGTCCGCGCCTCGGTCAGGTCCCGCTCCGACCCTCGAGCGCGCTCACGCAATCGACGGATCGCTTCGGGAAGTTCGTGCTCCCCCACCGAGAACTGTCCCGCGAGTTCGCGCGTCACCGCGTGCGTCTGCCGGAAAGCCTGAAGGGCCCGCCACCCGCAGGCGAACTCTACCCGGACACCGCCTTTGTTGCGCTCCCATCCGCGGACCACGATCGGCCCTACTTCTCCGGTCATTGCGACGTGCGTGCCGCCGCAGGCCGACCGATCGAACCCGGTCACCTCCACCACGCGGATTTGGCCGGTCTGTTTTGGCGGACGGCGCAACCCGAGGGCTTCAAGCTCGTCGGACTCGACTTCGTGGATGGTGACGGCGCGGTTCTCCAGCACCACACCGTTGGCAAGGGTTTCTGCGCGCGCGGCATCCTCGGTGCTCAGGGCGGGGATGGCCAGGTCTAGTGTGCAGGATGCTCCCATGTGCACCGCCTCGGTCTGCGCCTCCAGCGCGCGGAGAAAGGCAGCCGACAGGATGTGCTGACCGGTGTGCTGTTGCATGTGATCGAAGCGCCGATCCCAATCGATCTTCCCGACCACCCGGGCTCCAACCGATGGAACGGCCGCCGCGGCGGGGTCGAGCGCGTGCAAGATCTCGCTGCCCTCCTCGCGGACATCGACAACGCGAACACCGTCGAGCCATCCAGAGTCGGACGGCTGCCCACCCGATGTGGGATAGAATATCGTCTCGGTGAGCGCGATCGCGGATCTGCCCTGGCCGCCGGCGCCCGTGTCGCCTTCAGGCGCGACCGCCGTGACGACGGCGGCGCATTCGCGGCGATAGGCATCCTGGTGATAGAGCCTGCGCGCCATATGCCCTATCCGTTCTGGCGCGCTGGCGGCGCGTCCTGCAGCATCGCGAACTGGACGCGAACAGGCGTACACAGCCGTTACTTCGAACTCTTCGTGGGGTGGTGTCAGAATGATGCCGGGTGAAGCGGGGGCTCTGAACGACGTCCGCGTGCTCGATTTCAGTCAGGTGGTAGCGGGCCCGTACTGCACGATGCTCCTGGCGGATATGGGGGCGGACGTCGTCAAGGTTGAGCCGCCGGAAGGCGACTCGAGCCGCAAGCTCGGCGGCGGGCCGGGGAATGAAAGCGCCAACTACTGGGCCGTCAATCGCAACAAGCGTGGCATTGTGGTCAATCTTAAACATGCGCGCGGCGTGGAGGTCGCTCACCGACTGATCGAACGTGCCGACGTGCTGGTGGAGAACTTCCGCCCGGGGACGCTGGATCGCCTGGGACTTGGGTACGATCGCGTGCGCACGCTGAATCCAAGGCTGATTTATGCGTCGGTGTCGGGCTATGGACAGACCGGGCCGTTTGCACACCGTGGCGGCTTTGACCTCGTGGCGCAGGGCGAGAGCGGGATCATGTCCGTTACCGGTACGGCCGACGGGCCACCCGTCAAATGCGGCGTGCCGGTCTGCGACCTGGGCGCCGGGCTGTTTGCCACGTATGCGATCCTCTCTGCCTACATTCACCGCCTGCGCAGTGGTGAAGGGCAGCACGTGGAGACATCGCTGCTGGAAGCCGGTATCGCCCTGTCCGTGTGGGAAGCCACGGAGTATTTCACCACCGGTCGGGTGCCACAGCCGACGGGTTCGGCCCACCGGCTGACCGCGCCGTATCAGGCGGTACGGTGTCAGGATGGATACATGACGATGGGGGCGGCGACACAACGGACCTGGGAGCGACTGTGCGCCGCCCTGGGCCTCGATGCCCTTCGCGGCCGGCCGGAATTCGCTACCGACACAGACCGGTTGCGGAACCGCGACGCCCTTATCCAGATCATCGAGGCGATCACCGAGCGGCGGCCACGCGCGCACTGGCTGCGCGTGCTCGAGGAGGCCGGCGTCCCCTGCGGCCCGCTCCACACCTATCCTGATGTGTTCACGCAGCCGCACGTCATCGCCAGGGAGATGGTGCAGGAGATCGATCACCCCATCGGCGGCCGCATCAGGCAGCTAGGACCGGCGGTAAAGTGCTCACGAACGCCGGCGCGTATTCACCGGCCCGCGCCGCTGCTGGGGCAGCACACCGCGGACGTACTGTTCGAAGCGGGTCTTGCGCACGAACAGATCGACGCGCTGACGAGAGAAGGAGTGATCGGGCAATGTCCGTCGCCGTCACGATAGAAGGCCCCCTCGCCTGGATCAGCGTGCACCGGCCCGAGGCCCGGAATGCCATGACGTTTGCGATGCATGACAAATTTCGCGACGCGTGCGAACGCGTCGAGGGCGAGCCAGCGGTGCGTGTCGCGGTTGTGCGCGGCGGAGGCGGGACATTCATCGCGGGGACAGACATCGCGGAGTTCGCGAGCGTCCGCACCGATCAGGACGCGCTGGCGTACGAGCGCCGGATCGATGCCGTCGTAGGCGGGCTGGAACGGATGACCAAGGTCACGATCGCTATGATCGAGGGCCACGCCACGGGCGGAGGGCTGGCCATTGCGCTCGTCTGCGACCTGCGCTTTGCCGCGTCGAACGCGCGCCTGGGGATTCCGATTGCGCGCACGCTGGGCAATTGCCTTTCGATGGCCAACTACGCCCGCGTGGTCGACGCGGTGGGGCCGCTGCGCGCCAAAGAGCTGCTGCTGACGGCCCGCCTGCTCTCCGCGGACGAGGCGCACGCGGTAGGGCTGGTCAGCGCGGTCGCGGCCCCGGACGACCTGGAGCGTCGCGTGCGTGAGGAGGCCGAGGCCATCGCTACATATGCCCCGCTGACGATCCAGATCACGAAAGAAGCGATCCGGAGGATTCTCGAGCGGCGTCGGGTCCAGGGCGATGACCTGATTGTCCGGGCCTACACGAGCGAAGACTTCCGCGAGGGCGTTCGAGCGTTCCTGGACAAGCGTGCGCCCGTCTGGCAGGGGCGGTGAAGACGCAGGGCAGGAGGCCATCGACCGGCCGCTGAATGCTGACGCAGAACTTGCGGTGACGTATGCGGTGAGAAAAAGGGGGAGGCTCCATGGTGAGATCCCGGTTCATCGCCGTGTGCTCTGCAACTCTCGCCCTCGCTGCTCTCCTGATACTGGCGACCGTCCCCCAGTCGGGCGCGCAGCAGCGTATTGTCATTCGGCTCGGACACGTCGGGTTCCCGGATTCGCTCTTCGACCTGACCGCGCGCGAGTATGCGCGGCGCGTGAACCAAGAGCTTGGGGCCCGCGTCGAGATGCGTGTATTCCACTCGAGCCAGCTCGGTACCGACGAAGACATGATCCGAGGCGTGCGGGTCGGCGCCCTGGAGATGTTCCTGCCTTCCACGATCATGAGTTCGGTGACCGATGACTTCGGCATCTTCGAGATGCCCTATATCATTACCAGTCCAGCGCCACATGAAGGCCGTTGCCGAACACGCCGAGTTGAAGCGGAGGCTCTTCGATCCAGCGGCCGTCCAGGGCCTGCGCCTCCTCGCCTACTGGGAGAATGGGTTCCGTCACGTGACCAACAACGTGCGCGCCATCAACCGGCCCGAGGACCTGCGAGGGATCAAGCTGCGCATCCCACGCGGGGTGTGGCGGCAGAAGATGTTCCAGGCCTACGGCGCGAACCCCACGCCCATGGCCTTCGCGGAGGTCTTCTCGGCGCTGCAGACCGGCGTCATGGACGCTCAGGAAAACCCACTCGCCCAGATCTGGGGTGCGAAGTTCCACGAGGTGCAGCGCTTTCTGTCGTTGACGGGACACGTGCATACGCCCGCATATCCCACCGCGGGCGAGCGGTGGTGGCAGACGGTGCCTCCCGATCTCCGGATCGCGCTGCGGCGCATCGTGGAGGAGGTCGGGGACTACGCCCGCGCTCAGGGCGAGCGGCTCGACAACACCCTGGTTGACGACATGCGAAAGGCCAACCCGCGATTGCAGGTCAATCAAGTGGACAAGCGTGCCTTTCTCGCTGCCTCCGAGAAGATCTACGAAGAATTCGCCCAATCCGTCCCCAACGGCGCTCAACTCATCAGGATGATTCAGTCGGCGCGCTGAGCCGTGGCGGCCGGGTATGCTGACCCCCGCGGCGTGGACCCATCCACGCGCGGGCGCACGGCCCTGGAGCGCGCGGCCGACATCCTGGTCTTTCTCCTCGAGATCTACTGCTCCATCCTGCTGGTGGGCATGGCGGTCATCGTGCTCATGGGCGTCTTCTACCGTTATGTGGTCGAACGCGCGCTGCCCTGGTACGACGAGTTCGCGGAGTTTCTGCTGGTCTGGCTGACGTTTTACGGGTCGGTGCTCGCCTCCCACCGTGGTGCGCACATCGGCTTCGAGACGCTGGTGGAGTACCTCCCGGCGCGCCTGCAACGGTGGGTCGCCGTGATCAGCGAAGTGGTCATCCTTGTCATTCAAGCCGCGCTGTTCTACTACGGCTGGTCCCTTGTCCAGGCGGCTTCCTTTGACACCGCGATCTCGATTCGATGGGTGCGGCTTTCGTGGATCTACAGCGCCATTCCGATCAGTGGCGCCTTGATGTTCCTGATCGGCCTGCGTCGTGTCGCCGTGCTGCTCAGGATTCCCCGCCCATGAGCGGGGCGGTCATCGGCCTGATCGTGCTGCTGTCGGCGATGCGCGTGCCGATCGGCTTTGCCCTGATCGCTGCGGTCCTGGCGGCGCTGCTTATTGGCGGCGGCACCACGCCCGTGGTCATCCCGCTGCAGCTGTTCTCGGGCGCCGCGAAGTTTCCGCTGCTGGCGATCCCCCTGTTCATCCTGGCCGGTGGGTTGATGAACTCCTCCGGCATTTCCCTGCGCATCATTAACATGGCCTCCGCGCTGGTCGGCCACATACGCGGCGGCCTGGCGATGGTCAACGTCGTCGACTCGATGTTCTTCGCGGAAATCTCGGGATCGGCCGTGGCAGATGTGGCCGCGCTCGGCAGCATCATCATCCCGGCGATGGTGAAGAAGGGCTACACGCCCCAGTTCACCGCGGCCCTCACCTCCGTGACGGCCTCACTGGCAATCATCATCCCGCCCAGTATCCCGATGATCCTCTATGCGGTCATCGCGGGGACGTCTGTAACGCGGCTCTTCCTGACCGGGTTCGCCCCCGGCGTCATCGGCGGGCTCCTGATGATGGCCGTGGTGTACTACAAAGCGAAGAAGTACAACTTTCCGGTCGAGCAGGCGTTCTCGCTCCCGCGCCTGGGAATAGCCTTCAGGGATGCTGGCTGGACGCTGATCCTGCCGGTTATCATCCTGGGCGGGATGTTCGGTGGCATCGTCACCGCCACCGAGGCCGCGGGAGTGGCCGTGCTGGCCGCGTTCATCATCGGCACATTTCTCTACCGCGAGATGAACTTCCGGCAACTGCGCGGTGTGATGCTCGACGGCGTGGTGCAGACCGCAACGGTGATGATGATCGTGGCCGGGTCGGCGGTGCTGGGCTGGTACCTGACCAACGAGCAGGTGCCCCAGCGCTTCGCGGAAGCGGTGCTCGGTTTGACGAGCGACAGGACGCTCGTCCTGCTCTTCCTCAACGTCTTCCTGTTGATCGCGGGCATGTTCCTCCATAGCGCCGCGGCGATCCTGCTGATCGTGCCGATCGTGATGCCGCTGGTGCGCCAGGTCGGCGTCGACCCGATTCACTTTGGGATCATCGTCACACTCAATCTGGCGATCGGCCAGCAGACCCCCCCGGTGGCGTCCGTATTGCTGACCGCCTGCGCCGTGGCCAGGCAGCCGGTCGGGAAGGTGTTCTACGAGGCGATTCCGTTCATCATCGTGCTGCTGATCGTGCTGGCGATCGTGACCTATGTGCCGATCGTGCCGCTGTTCCTGCCTCAACTCCTGCAGGGGCGGTAGTCACCGCGGGAGCCTGAACACGCGATACTCCCCCCCGTCGAACTCCAGCGTCCACCCGCACCGGGGGAATGCCGCCGCCGACACCACGGCGTGCGTGGGACGAAGGCGGGTGGGCATCGCCGCGAGCGTCTGGCAGTGGCGATCCCCCGATGCAGCGTAAAAAGCCTCCGCGATGCGTACCCGGCGCTGCCACTCGAGGACCTCCGTGTCTTTGTAGGGGCTAAACCGGCTGTCCGTGAACACCGGCGCGCCCGTATACAGCCGGAAGTACCGCCACTTCGGTGGGATGAGGTATACGCGATCCGGACCCTTCGAGCCCCGTACGAACCTGTAGAGGGGTACCGGTTCTTCCCGCGTTGATACAAGAAAGTTCCGACGCCGAGCGGTCTCCCATGCCCCCGCGCCCATCAGCGCGACGATGAGCGCCACACTGATCGCCGGCACCGCGATACGCGAAGCGGGCGCCCGGCGTTCCAGCCAGTTGAGGACGCGGGACAGAAGTAACGCCGCGACGATCACGGTCGACAGAGGCACCAGGTAGACCGAGAGACGCCACGGATAGATGAGCGCGAGCTGGTTGCTTCCGGTCAGGACCTGGACGAGTGTGAGACCGGTCGCGACAGCGGCGGAGATTGCCATCACCCAGAAGAGGGCCGTCCGCCTCACCAGGGTCAGCGCCGTCCCGATGATCACGATCTTCGCGACCACAGTGACGTCAAACCACTCGGCGATCACCGCGTGCCTCGACAGAGCCCCCACCAGAATGACGAAGGCCTGCCTTGAGATCTCGGGCGATGTCGGCCGGAAGGTCACCACCATATAAAGGACGACGGGCAGCATAGAGACGGCCGCCCACGCGGCAACCGTCAGCGTGCGACGTAGTCCTTGCCTCTGGCTGGCCAGGATGATCACGTAGGACAGCATCAGCACGCCGGCGCTCACCATGTACGTGGGGTGGACCGAGGCGGCAAATGCCGCCGCGGCCACGGCCCAGAACGGGCGCTTTCTCACAAAAAGGTAGATCGAAAGGAGCAGGAAGACACCAAAGGCCCCAGGCTGAAACATGTCCCACAGAATCCGCTGCAACGCGACGCCGCCGACCAATAACTCCTTGCCGTCTTCGACCCCGAATACCCGTTCCAGGACGGCCGCGGTGAGCGGGGCATGCAGGCCCATTAAGAGGACGAGCGTCGCGAGGTAGCGTGAGCGCGACCGGTCGAGACCGAAGAGCGGGGTTACAATGCCGAGAATGCTGTACGCGTAGACCCCTAAGAGCGCCAGGTAATAGATATAGAACGCCCCCGAGTTCAGGAAGCGAGCCGTGAGCTCAACGAGCCCGCTGAACAGAGGCCAGGGATCGGCTGTACCGGCCAGCCAGTCCTGGCGCAGCAAGCCGGCACCGGCCCGCATCAACCCATGGAAGAAATACTGGTTCTGTGTCAGGTAATACAATGGGTATTGCGCATGCGCGATACCAAAGGTGAGGGCTAACAGCGGAACCGCAAGCCAAGCTGAAGGGCGCCAGGCCGTCTCGCCGCGCGCGGCCGCCGAGATTGTGTCAATCACTCGTTCAGCCATCCTATGTCAGGATGATCGCCGCCACAGCGGCGACCCAGAGGATCACCGTGATCAGCAGCGGGGTATCGGTTAAGAGCAGCTCGTCGGGGCTGCCGCCTTCGGCCCGACGATAGACCAGGTATAGGTAGCGAAAGACCCCGTAGAAGACCAGCGGGCTCGTGAGGATGAAGAGCTGCGGCCGGATCGTGTCCTTGGCATATAGCAGATAGGCCATGATGACAGCCCCGCTGAGGATGGCCAGCATCTGGTCGAGCAACTGCGGGGTGTATTCGGTCAGGACCGGCCGGTGACTGGCCGCGCTCTCTACCGTCATGAGCTCGTGCCGGCGCTTGGCTACGGCGAGAAACAAGGACAGCAAGGGCACGCACACCAGGAACCACAGCGAGAGCTCTACTTCGATGGCGACGCCGCCGCCCACCGCGCGAAGCACAAACCCCGAGGCCACTGCCATGATGTCGAGTAGCACCACGTGCTTGAGGACAAAGCAGTAGAGGACCTGGATCCCCAGGTACATGACGATGCTGAGCCCCAGGGGGATGTTGACCATAAACCCGAGGTAGACGGCCCCGCCGGCCAGAAATGACGCAAGGGCGACAGCCTGGGCGGGACTGACGAGTCCGGCGGCCACAGGACGGACGCGTTTTCTCGCGTGCAGCCGATCCTCTCGGGCATCAAGCGCATCGTTGAGGCAATAGATGGAGGATGACGCCAGGCAGAAAGCGGCAAACGCCAGCACGGCGATGCCCACAGACCCGAGATCCTGCAGCCTGCCAGAGAAGAGCAGCGCGGCAAACACGAGCCCGTTCTTCATCCACTGCTGGGGCCGTAAGAGACGGATCAAAGCCCACAGGGAAACGAGAGCGGGCGAGGTGCCGGCGACCCCGTTGACGCGTGAAGGCAGCAATCGTTGGCGCGACATGGCAAGCCTCAAGCCAGGGGGCAGGGACGCGGCGGGGGAACGTCGTGCGGGAGGACGATTCCGGCGATCGTCTGGCCTACTGTATATGTACACCACAGAGAGTAAAATGCCCTCCCCTGTAGGGGGTAAAATGGCCTCCCCTTTAGATGGTTAATGTTGACGAAATCGGCGATTTCGTTCCGGCTGCTTCGCTGGCAGCCGTCTTTCCAACTCCTCGAGCGTCTTCGGCCAGTCGTCCTTCAGGAGCCTGGCCAGTGAGCGGTCGGAGAGGAGCCGGCCTCCGGTCTGGCAGCGGGCGCAGTAGTTGGTCTCGTTCTCGGCGTAGGCGATACGCTGCACGGGCGCCCCGCACCTGGGACAGGGCCCGCGGTACCGACCATGGACCGCCATTTCCTTCCTGAACGCCGTGACATTTTCAGGGAAGTTTTCGCCGGCCTGAACTCGGAGGCGATCGATCCACTCGATCAGCGTCGCCCGTGCAGCTTCGAACAGCCGGGCGATCTCCTCGTCACTCAGGCCGGTCGTGAGTGCCGCCGGGGAGAGCTGCGCGCGCCATAGGATCTCATCCCCGTAGGCGTTTCCGATGCCGCTGAACAGCGTCGGGTCGGTCAGGGCGCGTTTGAGTGTGTGGCGTTCGGAGATCAGCGCCGCCGCGAAGGCCGGCAGATCGGTCTCGAGCACTTCCAGGCCGCTGCGCTCGAACTGGGCAAGGGCGGCCTCACCGCGCACCAAGTGTAGTGAGGCGCGCTTCCTGGTGCTGGCTTCCGTAACGACCAGCGTACCGGTTGCGAAGTCGAGGGCGGCCAGGCCGATTCGTGCCGGAATTTGCGCGCCGAGCGGCTTCCACTTGAGGCGCCCGGCGATCATGAGGTGAATAATGATGAAGAGTTCCCCTTCCAGCGCCAGCACGATCTGTTTGCCGAGACGCCTGAGGCCCACCACTCGTTTCCCTTCCGCCTCCGCGAGCGGTGGGTCGACCGACCGCAGCAAAAAGGGACTTGCCAGACGCACACGATCGAGGCGCGCTCCGGCGATGCGTGCGATCAGAGCCTCGAGGTAGACCGTGATGTCGGGCAGCTCGGGCATCGGCTGCTGGGCCTGCCTCGATCACCCCGCGGGACCCGGCGCGACCGTCTCGGCAAGTACTTCAACCAGATGCTTCGCGCGCCGGCCCGTACCGTGCGCGATCTGCTGCCGGCACGACACTCCCATCGCCACGACGTCGGCCTCAACGGGCAGGCGCCGCACAGCGGGCAGCAGGCGCCTCTCGCCAATCGCCATCGAGATGTCGTAGTGTTCGCGCTCAAAGCCAAACGAGCCCGCCATACCGCAACATCCGGAGTCTGTGGTCTCGACATCGTATCCCGCGGCCTGGAGCACCCCGAGTACCGAGCGCGTGCCCACGAGCGCCTTCTGGTGGCAATGGCCGTGGACGAGTACACGCCGGCGGCCCGTGGCCTTGGGGGCCGCCGCGGATGTAATCCTGTCGCGGTGGACATGCAAGAACTCATCGATCAGCACGGCCTGGCCCGCAAGCGTCTGGGCCGCCGCTCCCGGCAGCAGGTCCGGGACCTCGTCCCGGAACGTCAGGATGCACGACGGCTCGCAGCCGACAACCGGGACGCCGGCGGCGGCGTACGGCAGCAACATGGCGAGGTTTTCGGCTGCGCGCGCCTTCGCCGCGTCGAGCGCACCCTTACTGATCATGGGACGCCCGCAGCATGTCACCGGCGGCACCAGGACCTCGAAGCCGAGCCGCTCCAGCAACCGAACCGCCGCGCGTCCGATCTCCGGGTAGTTGTATCGCATGAACGTATCGGCGAAGAGCACGACGCGCGAGGGGCGAACACCGTCGCGCGGCGATCTCTGCCCGTTCGCCCCCGCACTATGATGTCGCCACCAGGCATCAAACGTCGGACGGGCAAATGGGGGGAGCGGCCGCCGCCGGTCGATTCCGACGAACCGATCCAGGGCCCAGCGGGCGATACTGGATTGCGCCATCCACGATGAAAGTGGGGCGAGGCGAGCCCCAACGCGGTTGAACCGATGGATGTCCGCGAACATCCGGGCCCGCAGGGGGACGCCGTGGGCATCGTGGTAGCGCGCCAGGAACTCGTACTTCAGCTTGGCCATGTCCACGTTGGCGGGACACTCGGCCTTGCAGCCTTTGCACTCCAGACACAGGTCTAAGGCCTCATAGAGGCGCCGGCCCGTCAACTCGGCCGGCGGCAGCCCACCCGAGAGCACGGCCCGCAGCAGGTTGGCCCGCCCGCGTGTGGAGTGTTCCTCCTCGCGCGTCACCATGTACGACGGACACATGGTGCCGTCAACGGTCTTCCGGCACGCGCCGATGCCGCTGCACAACTCCACCGCAGCGGCCATACCGCCGTCCCGGCTCCAATCGAACCGGGTCGGCACCGCCACCGTGCGATACGCCGGCCCGTACCGCAGATTCTCGGTCATCGGCGGCGCATCGACGATCTTTCCGGGATTCATCAGCGCGTGCGGATCGAAGGCGGCCTTGATGGTCCTGAACGCCTGGTAGACGGTCGGTCCAAAGTAGCGCTCGAGGAACCATCCGCGTACCAGCCCGTCGCCGTGCTCACCGCTCATCGCGCCGCCAAAAGCGATGACCAGTTCCCCGATCTGCTCGGCGATCGCGCGCATCGACGCGATGTCCCGGGCGTCCTTCAGGTTGATCAACGGCCGGACGTGGAGGCACCCGACGCTGGCGTGCGCATAGATCGCCGCGCGCACGCCGGCGCGCTGAAGGATCTCGCGGAAGCGGGCGATGTAGGGCGCCAGCCGCTCCGGCGGCACCGCGGTGTCCTCGACAAAGGTGATGGGCTTGGCGTCACCCTTTACACCCTGCAGCAAGCCCTGCCCGGCCTTGCGCACCTGCCAGATGTTGTCCTGCGACGGGAGATCTGTCGCCCGGACCACGGCGTACCCCATGTGGGCCTGGGCCAGCGCCCGCTCCATGGCCGCCAGCCGGGTCAGGACATCGTCGTCACTCTCGCCCGCAAACTCCACGATCAGCAGCGCTTCGGGATCGCCGTGGATGAAGGTCATGCGACGGGCGTACTCCATCTGGGTGCGCGTCATCTCCAGGACCATGCGATCGATGAGCTCGACCGCCGACGGTCCATGGGCCAGGATGACTTGAGTGGCTTCGAGGGCTTCCAGCAGATCGTGAAAGTGGACGACGGCGACCGCGGCGCACTCAGGGCGGGGCACCACGCGGACCGTCGCTTCGGTGATGACGCCGAGGGTGCCTTCCGAGCCGACGATGAGCCGTGCGAGATTGAACGGACGCAGGAACATCTCCGGCAGATTGTAGCCGGCCACACGCCGCAGCAGCCGCGGATAGCGTCGCTCGATCTCCGCGCGGTTGGCTTCAACGGTGTCGAGCACGGCACGGTACAGGTCGCCTTCGCGCGAGCGCTCCTCCAGCTTCTGCGCGAGCGTCTCATCGTCGAGGGCCCGGAGGTCGATCTCGGTGCCGTCGAAAAGCAGCACCCGCACGGCCAGCACGTGGTCCACCATCTTCCCGTACACGATCGACCGCGCGCCGGCGGAGTTGTTGCCGATCATGCCTCCCAGCGTCGCGCGATTGCTCGTGGCGGTGTCGGGTCCCAGGCGCATCCGGTGCGGCGTCAGCGCGCCGTTGAGGACGTCCTGCACGACGCCGGGCTGCACGCGGGCGTGCCCGCGACCCGGGTCGATCTCCAGAATCTGATGCATGTACTTGGAGCAATCCAGCACGACGGCTGCCCCGACAGATTGTCCGGCGAGACTCGTGCCCGCCCCGCGCGGCAGGAT
>Ga0187893_10004802_pt1 | contig 25223 bp, 27 predicted proteins | sample MA1701074metaG_FD_139574 | JGI IMG/M metagenome (GOLD analysis project Ga0187893, IMG submission 139574) | White microbial mat communities from a basaltic lava cave in the Kipuka Kanohina Cave System on the Island of Hawaii, USA - MA170107-4 metaG ... | reverse complement strand
GGCCAGCTGCAGCCGCACCCACGTCGTCAACAGCCGGTCGCTCACGCCGCGCGGCAGCGGCTGGCCATCCCACTGCGTGATCTGGGGTAACTGATCGGGCAATCCGCGCAACGTCGTTAGGCGAATGCCGTGGGACGCCAGGAGCCCCTTGATCCCATTCACGCCCCGCGTGCGCTCCCGCGTCAGCCGCGCGAGCTCGCGGTGCGCATGGCGCCGATCTTCCTCCTCAACGCTGGGCACATGCAGCACGTGCCACGGCCGTCGCTCGCCGGCGCCATGCCGGAATAACAGCCGGAGCAGCGCCGTGGCGTCGAGTCGGTCGGTCTTCGCGCGCCGGGCACGCCGGGGGACTTCGATACTCGAGGAATCCACGACCACCGCCGTGATCCCGGCCGCCGTGCAGGCGCGCTGGAGCCAGTAGCCATCGCGTCCGGCTTCGTAACACAGCAGCACGGGCGCATCGGCGGCCAGGGCCAGGTGGCGGCGTGCCAGCGTGAGTTCGTGGTGCAGTCTCGTTAGGTCACGCGCCGGCACCGTGCGCAGCCGCGGCGCATCGGCCACGGCCCGCGCGCACGCCAGGCACCAGGTGCGGTTGCCGAGATCCAGCGCCACATGTAACGTCGGGGGAGGTAGGCTGAGCGGACTAGTGTGGGTCGTTAGGGTAGGCACGGCTCCTCCAATGTCAGAGTTGCAGGAGACGCTATCCTGGCGGCCCACGATCCGCGACCACCAAGACGCCTACATAGTTTCTGAACGGCACGCCGTTAGGCGCACGCGCATCGTCACCCAGCTTTGCTTATGATCTCAGGGTCGGAGACACACATTGCTGCTGTTGCCTGGTATTCGCCTGCCGCCTGGGCCGAGCTGCGACGCATCGTCGTTGATCCCGAGACACTTGAAGAAAGCTACGATGCCTGGTGCGCTGTCTTCGAGCGCGGAGTCCGCACACTGGCTGAGGCTGGCATCAGCGCCGTGTGCATGCCGATAGACGTTGACGGCTACGTTGCCTGGTGCGGAAAAGAGCGTCACCCTTTGGATAGTGAAGGCCGAGCCGGTTATGCGGCTGAGCTGCTTCGTCGTCAACATCAGACACCGCGCAGAACGCGCGGCGCCTAACAAGCAATTGCTGCAGTCGCAGAATTGCACGCCGTTAGGCAGCCCTATGGCTAGCGGTACTCTTACGTGACGCGACCCCTTCGGTATTCCATCAACGTCACATTGGATGGGTGCTGCGATCATCGTGCAATGCTCGCGGACGAAGAGTTGCATCGTCACGCGGCCGAGAACATCGACCAGGCCGATGCCCTCCTTCTTGGCCGGGTGACTTATGAAATGATGGAGGCAGCGTGGCGGCCGCCGGCACGGACGGGAGCGAAGCCTGATTGGATGGCTGATTGGATGTTTCCCTTCGCCCGGACGATCGACGCGGCAAGGAAGTACGTCGTGTCGAGCACCTTGGACCGGGTCGACTGGAACGCGGAGCTCGTGCGCGGGGATCTGGGCGAGGCCGTTCAGCAGCTCAAGCGGGAATCGGGTAAGGGACTGTTCATGGGAGGCGTGAAGCTCCCGCTGGCGTTGGCGGAGCTGGGATTGATCGATGAGTACGAGTTTGTGGTGCACCCCAGGCTAGCGGGCCACGGGCCAACGTTGTTCGCGGGCCTATCGAAGTATGTCGACTTGAAGCTCGTAAGCCGGCTGGAGTTCGGCTCGGGGGCGGTGGCGCTGCGGTATGAACCGAGAAGGTAGCCATCGGACTTGTTACCCGAGTCGGCCGCTCGGCGCGCGCGTTGGCTGCCCCTAAGGGCTGCCTAGCAGGCCGTTGCTGCAGACGAACGGCACGACGTTAGGCAGCGCTTGACTATCATTGCGTTGAACGACCTTCTGATGGCGACTCCGAAATCGAATGCCGAGAAGTCCGGCATCGTCGTGTTCCAAGTCGTTCGTGGTTCGGCGTGCTCCGAATGCGGCGAGGCTCTTGGGTCGGGTCGCTGGCTGCGGCTGGAAGAGGGGCGTCCTCTCTGCATGACATGCGCGGATCTCGCTCACCTCGTCTTTGTTCCCGCTGGCGACGCTGCCCTAACGCGCCGAGCTTCCATGTACTCGACGCTGCGAGCGGTGGTTGTACGATTCAGCCGCGCGCGCAAGCGGTACGAGCGACAAGGCCTCCTCGTCGAAGAGCCGGCGCTCGCCCGCGCCGAGAGCGAATGTCTGGCTGATGCTGATTCCCGGGCGCGTGCGCGCGAACGCAGAGCCGAACGTGACGCTGCGATGGATCTGGCGTACAAGGATCAGTTCGCGGAACACATTCGTCGCTTGTATCCAGCCTGCCCTGCAGATGAAGCGGTCGCGATCGCCGAGCGAGCCTGCCTCAAATTCTCGGGGCGCATCGGTCGTAGCGCGGCCGCCAAGGAGTTCGCACCCGATGCAATCGAACTCGCCGTGCAAGCTCATGTTCGCCACCAACACACGGCGTATGCCCACCTCCTTGCTAAGGGCATCGATCGACGCGAGGCCCGCTCGGCAGTCGTCCTGGAGACAAACAGCATCATACAGCGCTGGCGCGCGCTGGCGCCCAAGTAAGCAAGACGGATGCAGAGTCGATTGTCAGTTGATCGTCTTACTGACAGTTCGCAAAGGCCCGCGAGTGTTCTGCGGCTGCCTAACAAGCCGTTGTGCAGACGCCGCAGGCACGTGCCTCGACCATCAAGGCTTAGACGTCCGTAGCGAAGACTACCCCACGCGCGGCGCCGCGTAGTTAGGCGCCGCCACCAGCGCGATGGCACCGAGCAGGCGATACTCGCCGGGCGCGCGATCGGGAATCACAGGCGTCTCGCGCGCGGCAGTCGTCAGCACGCCCTCGACTAGCGCAGCGCGCAGCGGCTCCTCGACGAGGTCCCACGCAGCGGTCACTTCGCCGCCGAGGTAGATCCGCTTTGGATTGATCGCGCTCACTACCGCTGCGAGCCCACGACCGATTTCTCGGCCCGTTTCCACGAGCGTCTTCTGAGCGGCGCGCTCGCCGCGTTTGGCTCGACGTACGATCTCTTCGACGGACGGGAGCGGCCCGCGACGTTTGTCGTTGGTGCGCGAACCATGAGCGCCTGAGACTTCCAAGACGTATCGCCGGCTGGTCGCTGAGTTGCACGCGAACGCTTCCCAACATCCGCGCTTGCCGCACGCGCACTGCGGCCCGAGCGGATCGAGCGATACGTGCCCGAATTCACCCGCAGTATGAGCCTCGCCACGCAGCACCTCTCCGCTGACGACGATGCCGACTCCGACTCCGTCGGACACGCTCACGTACGCGAAGTTGTTGACTGCGCGGGAGTCACCCGTCGGCGACCAGAGCCTGGCAAGCGCACATGCGATCGGCGCGCTCTCCACGAATACCGGGATCCCAACGTGCGTGGCGAGCACGTCGCGGAAATCGACGTCGCGCCACCCGAGGCGTGGCGCGTAAATCACGCGCCCGCTGCGTCGATCTACCATTCCGGGAACGACGACGCCGATTCCGTGGCAGGTGGCGCTCGCCATGGCAGCGGGATCCGCCGCGAGCAGTTTGTTGACGCGGACACCAAGTTCGCGCGCAAAGTCATCCGGCTTGGCCGGAGTCGGAAACACATCTCGACCAAGCACCGTTCCCGCGAAATCAGCTAGCGCGACGGACGTGTGCGTAGGACGCACATCCACGGCGGTTGCCAGCCTCCCACTCGTGCGAATGCGGAGCAGCGTGGGTCGGCGGCCACGGGCGGCGACTGCGGTACCAGTCTCGACGACTTCTTTGCTGTCCAGAAGCTCACGGACGATCAGGGTGAGCGAGGCGCGACGGACGTTCATGCGGCGGGCCAGTTCGGCGCGCGAGATCGGATGGTGCTCCCGGATAAGGTTGAGCACGATCTTTTGATTGATCTCGTGAAGCGTGGAACGCGTCGCGACGCGAAAGTTCCGTGTGTTGATTTTGCGCATCAAAACGCCTGGGCGGGGCCGGTGGCGACGGATCCGGGAAAACATGATGCGTTACGCCGGATGCAGCCGCAAGCACCATGCGGCTTATCGCGGCATCACGACGCGCCCATCAGGCATCGCCGGCTCCTGTGGTGGCTCGCGCCGCCTTCTCGTTAGGCATGATTATACCGGCGTCGTTCGGGCAATCGACTGGAGGGCCGCATGTCCGCAAACCGACGCGAATTCCTTCAGCAGGCGGCTGCTTTCGCTGCTGGTCTCGGCCTCAACAGCGCTGCGCTGACAGCGCAGGGCGCGAGCATGCCGACGCCGCGGGCGCGCGCCTTCATGAAGCTCTTCGGGCTCACGCGCCCGATCGGCAACGCGGGAATGGGCTTCTTCGCCAGCCCGGAGCTCGCGATCGCCGTCTCAGAGGCCGGTGGTTTGGGAGCCGTCGGTACCGGGCGCAACCCAGTGGCGGAGAGCGTGAAGGACTACGTCACTCGCGCCCGCGCCGGCACTCGCCGGCCATTCGCCGTCAACTTCCTGCTCGCCGCGGAACCGCTTACGCTGCCGATCGCGCTCGACGCGGGAGCGCCAGTCGTCCAGTTCGCGTGGGGGATGCCTACGCGAGAGATGACGGCGGCAATTCGGCGCGCGGGCGCACGGATGGGTGTTCAGGTCAGCAGCCGCGAGGGTGCCCGCCAAGCACTCGACCTCGGAGCAGACTATCTCATCTGCCAAGGCACGGAAGCGGGTGGCCACGTCCAGGCGATCAGGGGCCTCTATGAAACGCTGCCAGTAGTGATCGAAGAAGCTGGAACGGTGCCGGTCCTCGCGGCCGGTGGGGTGGCCAGCGGCTCGCATATTCGTAGAGCGCTCCTGGCTGGCGCTTCGGGCGTTCTCGTCGGCACGCGATTCGTCGCAACAAGGGAAGCTGAAGCGCACGACGAATGGAAGGAGGCTCTGGTCCGAGCGAAGACGGAAGACAGCATGCTGACGGTCTGCTTTCACGATGGTTGGGAGAACGCCCCGCACGGCGTTCTCCGCAATCGGACCGTCGAGATGTGGGAAGCCGCCGGATGCCCGTCGCCGGGACAGCGACCGGGCGAGGGTGACGTCCTCACGACTAACGCCGCTACTGGGTTGGTCAAGCGGCGGTACAGCATCGGCGCTCCACGCCGCGAGGATCGGGGAGAGGTGTTGGATCTTCCCCTGTATGCGGGCAAAGGCGTCGGTGCGATCCGGGACGTTCCTTCGGCCGGCGACTTAGTGGAACGGCTGTGGAAGGAGTGCCTAACGGCGAAGGCGTGACGTCAGTAACGAGTCTTGGGCCATCATGAACGGCACGCACTGTCATGGGGATGCCGAGTGTGTTGGACATGGGCTACGCTCGTTCCACCCGGCGCCGAATCCGGTCGACCAGGAGCGGCCATCCCTGCGACATCGCCTCGCGATAGCCGTCGGGAAACAGGCCGAGTGCGGTGTGACGGAGCGTGATCGAGGTCCCGCCGTCGATCTCCTTTAGCCGGTACTGGAGATTCGACGACACCGCGAACGACATCATCAGCGGTCCCGTGATCTCGAGCAGCGTGGGCTTCTTGATAGCCTGCACGTGACCCCACAAGTGCCCGTTGCCGTCACCGAGGTCGCGAAACCAGCGGCCGCCGGGCCAGGGCTCGAGCGTCATCGGCATGGGCGTGCCGGGGTGTCCTTCGTTGGAGGGGCCCATCTCCTCGAGCAGCGCTGCAAACGTCGCGGCGATTGGTGCGCGAACGTGAGTCTCCTCTGTAATGCTGAGCGTTAGGTTATCGATTCCTGTGGCGACCGCGGTCATGGTTGTCTCCTCTGAGTTCCGTGCTTGTCATTGCGTTTCGATTGCCGCTCGGCGCGTTCCTTCACTCGGGTGAGCTGGTGGCGCCAGTAGCGCTCGAAACGGCTGGTCCATTGGTGGACCGGTTTGATTGCCCCCGCGTTTGTACGATAGAACGCCTGGCGCCCGTCGCGTCGCACGTCCACCAGGCCGACGTCCAAAAGCACCCTGAGGTGCTTGGAGACCGACGGTTGCGCCAAGCCGAGCTCCACCACGATGTCGCTGACGGGGCGCTCGCCGGGCGCGAGGAAGTCCAGTATGTCTCGCCGGCGCGGTTCGGCGACGGCGTTGAAGCTGTCCGAGGTGGTGGCAGCGCGAGACATGAGTCAATCATATGCCGATATGGGAATATATCAATGACCTTCACTCCCCTGGCACCATGTGTTCAATCCGAGCCCGTTATCCTCCGCACGCGGGCCGGCCGCACGACGGGCACGTGGCGATCCAGCATGTCCGAATCGACTGACCGACTGCCGATCACGTTAGGCGCGTAATGATGCGAATATGTCTTGCAGGTGCGACTGGCTGGGCCGGCTCTGAGCTTGCGCGCGCGATCGCCAAGGCCGCGGACCTGTCGCTCGTGGCCGCCGTCGCGCGGAAAAACGCGAATAGGATACTAGGAGAAGTACTCAGCGAGCCGAGCCTAACGTGTCGCATCTATGCGACGGCCGCGGAGGCGCTGGAGACTCCCTGCGACGTGTTCGTGGAATACGCAACGCCAGAGAGTGCGAAGGCGAATACCCTCTGCGCGCTCGAACATGGCGCGCACGTTGTCGTTGGCACGTCAGGCCTTACGGACGGTGACTTGGCTGAGATCGACGCCACCGCGCGCAGGCACCGTCGCGGTGTCCTCGCCTGCGGCAATTTCGCGTTGACGGCAGTGTTGCTGCAGAAGTTTGCCGAATCGGCCGCGAAGCTCATTCCGCAGTGGGAGATCATCGACTACGCACACGACGACAAGCTCGACGCTCCGAGCGGCACGGCGCGCGAGCTGGCGGCTCGCTTGGCAAATGTTAGGCAGCCTGAGCCCACGGTCCCGATCGACAAGACCGTTGGGTCTCGTGAGGCTCGCGGCGCCACACTGTCAGGCTCGCAAGTTCATTCCGTTAGGCTTCCCGGCTACGTGATCAGCGCGGAGGTCATCTTCGGTATGACTGACCAGAGGCTTTCGATCCGTCACGATTCGGGGAGCAGCGCTCGGCCCTACGTTGATGGAGCATTGATCGCGGTTCGCAAAGTATCGACGCTCGTTGGCGTGCACCGCGGCCTGGACTCAGTGCTCGATCTGTGAAGAGCGTCAAAGAGCAATCACCCCTTGCGGCAAGTGGCCTCTGCTGTAGCTCTCCCTTCTGCTGAAAACGCGGTCACAACCGGAGAACTCATGCAGCGCCAAGCGCTCCTCCTCACTGTTGGTCGTCCTGGCCGTTGTTGCTTGCGCGAAGCCGGCCGAAGCACCGGTCCCACCGCCACGATGCAGCCGCGATGAAAGACTCGATCCAGGCGCGCGAGCGCGAATGGTCTGCCGCCTTCAAGGCTGGCGATGCGGCCGGTGTAGGTAATCTCTATTCAGATGACGGCGCGTCGATTGAGCCAGCAGGCGACTGGTGGCGCGGTCGCGCGGCGATCACTGAAGGGATGAAGAAGCAGCTGGAACTGTGAATGTCACTGCGCGCGAGGACATCACAGAAGAATTGATTCCTGCCGGCGACTACATCGTGGAGATCGGTCATTACACCATGGCGGGGACAAGCAAGAAGGGCAACAAGCCGGTGTCCGCCGCTGGCCGCTACATGGTTGTCTGGCGCAAGGACGCTGACGGGCAGTGGCAGCTGCACCGCGACATCGGTTCGGAAGCACCGAAGAAGATGTAGCAACCGCGGCGACGAGCGCGTGTGATCATCCGCTCGCCGCCTTCGCGTTAGGTGGCAAGAAGGTACTTCAGCCTGCGATTCTCGGAGGAGATATGCGTCGTTTGTTCCGCAACGCACTGTTTGCTTTCGTAGCACTACCTGCTGCGCTCGCCGCTCAAGAGCGGCGATACGTCGATCCGCGAATGGCTACCGACACAACGGTGCCTCCGTTCAGCGGAGGCGTGATGGTCGGCAATACGTTCTACCTGGCTGGTAAGATCGGTCTTACGCCAGATCGCAAAGTGCCCGCGACCGCGGAGGAGGAGGCGCGACTCGTCCTCAACGACGTGAAGGCGACGCTCGAGAAGGTGGGATTGTCGATGGACGACCTGGTGTCGATGCAGATCTTCTGCTCCGACGTGGCGCATTACGACGCCTTCAACCGCGTGTACCGCACGTACTTCAAGAAGGAGTTTCCTGCCCGCGCGTTCCTAGGGTCCGGCACTCTGCTCTTCGGCGCCAGATTCGAAGTCCAAGGGATCGCTGTGAAGCGGTGACGCTCGGCCCTGCCTAGCGCGCTGGCAGTAGTCCTCGCCACCGAGCGCCATTCCCGTTAGGCGGCAGATGCTGTGCAATCACCCAGCAGCGGACGCGACGCGAGCTCGATTCTCAGCGTCGTTTCCGCGACAGCGTAAGGCGTCAAGGCGAGTACGACCCATCCCGCTGTTCGTCCGATCACTTGGACCGATTTATGCCCATTGACGCGCGCAACATGTCGCATAGCGTTGGCCGCTCGCAAAACGCGAGTAGGCGCTACGTCTAACGTCCTGCCCACACATCGATGGCATTTCAACCACAGCGCCAGCAGTGGCCCGGAGAAGATGCTATCCTGCTCGTTCACGGAGTTGGCGACGACTCTCCGGGCGAGAGCGCTGCCTCCGTCGCGCTCAAGCAAGCCCTCGGCGCCAGCGCTGCAAGTTTCGCCATCTACGACCTTCGCTACGACGAAATAAACGACTGGTTCGCTGAGAAGACGCAGGCTGCACAACTAGTCACGTGGCTGCGCGACCGCATTCGCGAGCGGCTCGGCGGCGATGATCTCGGCGACACGGTCGCGAATGTTGCGGGTGACGTTGTGTGGCCCATCATGAGCACGTCCGCGCGCAGCGCCCTCGTGCAGGCGCTGACATCGCAACTGCTGGCGATGGCGCTCGATGGACCGAACGTGCTTACGCAGCGCATCTCTATCGTCTGTCACAGCATGGGCTGTTATCACACCTATGAGGCGCTGCACGAGATTACGAATAACGCACAGCTGCATTTGCGGCCGAGCGACGGTTTCAGAATACAGAACGTCGTGTTCATGGCGTCGCCCGTACAGCTGATTCGCACGGTGAGCGGCACCATTGATACGCTTGTTCCACAGCGGAATCGCCTCGCCCTTTCCAGGGAGCTGGCGCAACCACAGCAGAACTTTCAGGGAAACGTGCGGCGCTTGGTTACCAGTCGCTGGGTTTCCATAACCGGGAATCTCGATCCCGTCGGCGGTCACCTGCTGCGCGAGAAGCTCGCGTGGGCGTACATGGAAGTTCCTGGCCAGCAGTCGTTCATCGACAGCCAACATGCGACGGATATCCAATCCAAGGACCAACTGCGGCAACTCCTAACGAGTTCGTTTCAGAGTGGCAGCATTCCGAAGGTGACGCCGCAGAATCCGCACGACTGGTCCGGCTACATCTCACGACATGCGACGGATTTGGAGTCATGGTTAGTCGTCTGACGCGCAGTCTCGCCGCGTTTGTGTTTGTCGCGGCGGGTGACGCGGCCGCGCAGCAGGCGTGCACCGCTACGGTGCGTGAAGTCGTCGATTCAGCGCGTGTCGCGGCGGCCGTCACGCGTTATGCGCTATGGGACAGCGCCGGAGCTGTACAGTTCGAGGCGCGGCTCGACACTCTGTCGCGCGAATACGATGGCAGCTTTTCCTACCGTACTGCCTTGCCTGACGATGCGCAGCGCGGCTTTCGCGTGCTCGCCAAGCATGCTCCAACGGTGCGCGCAGGGCGCGACTTCCTGGCCGGTGTCCCTGGTGTCTACGAAGGCGTACAGGACGCTCTGCTCAACACGCTGCGCGATTCGCTCGTTAGGCTCGGCCGTGCGTCGCTGGCCAGCCCTGTGGACTGCGTGCTGCGTACACTGCGCGAGCAGGCGCTCAGGCGACAACTCGAAAACCTTCGGCGATTCGAGCGCAAGTTCGGGCCCTCGTCGGTCAAGCTGAACTTCGTTGAGGTGCTCGCCAACTACGGTTTGCAGTTCCTGCCCTGGCCAACGCTCACTGGTGTCGACGCGTCGGGCTCGCCGCGGCCGTGGGAAGCTGTCGTCGCGTATCGCACGACGTACCTCACCCTAACGGGTGTGACAGGCGATTCGAGCAAGTTCAGTCCGCAGGCTGTTTCGACCGCCGAGTTTGGGCTGCGGCACTACAACTTTGGGGAGTCGTGGGGAACGGGATCGAGTACGCTCTCACGGATGCTCAAGCCAGGTTATTGGTCCGTCGGCGTCATCATCGCACCGGAGAGCAACGGGGCGATGCGCTACCCGTGGCGCGGCGAGTCGCGCTGGGGGGCGTACGTGGCGTGGGGCAACCTGAAGATCGGCTGGCTTTCCGGTCACGACCGGCGAGTGGTTGTGAGCCGTGAAGTAATGCTCGTGCCGTACGTGTTCTGAATCGAGGCAGCGTCGTTGCGCTCATGCCGCTCTTCTTGTTCAGGTTTGGCTTTCGAGACACCGGTCCAACACCGCAATAACGAAGCGCACAGCTGGGACGATGAAGACAGTCAGGCCGTTCTCATCGAATGCTCCGACCGCGACGCGGCCTTAGCATGGGGACGCGAGGTCGCCGAAGAACAGCGTTGCAAGGCAACCGAAATCCGATACTGTTCCGCCTCAAACCGGATAGCGTACGTTGAACCGGTAGCGGCCATACCGTTAGGCGGTCCGGCTTCACTATAGGAGCCTCACATGATGCACAGCTTCCGCGCTGGCCTGCTCCTAACTCTCGCTGCTGTGACTGCATGTGCCGAGCGCGGTTCGCAAAGTGCGGCGAGCGCGACGCTTCCCTTCGCTCTCGCTTTAGTCAGCGGAGAGCCCGCGGTGATCTTTAACCCCGACACCGGCTTGGCCCTGGAGGCGCGGGAAATCACCTACGACAGCTTCGGCGGCATTCGTTCCTATTCGCTCGATTTTGTCACAAACCAAAACGATACCATTCGTACCCACATCGCCGCTGCCGACACCGGGTCTGCTGCCGAGGCTAAGCGATTCGAAGCACACGTCGGTTCAGAGACGTTAGGCGTTGTCGCCGCGGACTCTTCCAGCTTCAGCACGGCGTTCATACCGAAGGATCCGGGCGGCCTGAATTTCAAACGTGCCGACTCCGTTGTGACAAACCTCAAGAACGATGACTTTGGCCGGCAACAAGTTGACACTCAGGAATTCACGATGAATGGCGTCCGTTGGCAGGCTGCCTTCACCGGCGTACAGCGAGATGGCTTCGGCCGCTTCGAGGCTGTGCAGGTGCACCTCAGTCGCAAGATGTAAGCGCACCCTCGTATTCTAATAGGACTTGTTAGGCGTGAGGTGTGAATGCCTTGGATTGCCGGCAGCAAGTGGATCATGTTGGTTTCCGGCGTGCTGACGTGCACGATGCTCTACGCCGCGATCGCTCCCCAGGCCGCTCGTCGCCTCCCGGCCGGCGCCTAACAAACCTGCGGATCGATCGCTATTTGCCGAGGGCGGATGAGCTGTTCCCGGATCTGGATGACTTCGCCGCGCGATTCGTGGCGTGTCGCATCCCGAAAACCGAGTGGACGCATCTTGCGCACCTCGCGATCGGAATGTGGCACGTGCACACATACGGAGCCGACGAGGCGCTGACGCGTTTGCGAGTGGGCATTCGTCGTCTCAACGACAATCATGGCACGCCTAACTCGGCAACCAACGGATATCACGAGACAATCACGCGCGCTTATGTGCAGCTGCTCGACCAGTTTCTCGAAGCGTCTCCGCCACAGATTCCGCTGAAAGAACGCGTCGCCGAGCTGATCGCCGGGCCACTCTCCGCCAGAGATATGCTGCTAACGTTCTACTCGAAGGACCTATTGACGTCGACCACGGAATGGGTGGAACCCGACGTCATGGCGCTGCGAGTCGCCAGCGTTCGTTAGGCGCTCATTGACGCCAGCACGCACGACGCCTGATATCGTGCGCCGCCGGCTCGCCAGCCAGCGGCTTGTCGGGCGTGCGCTCAAGCGGCCCCAACAAGTCGCTGAGTGGTTAGGCGCCGTTCAAGCGCAGGACTACGCGGCCGCGAAGTGGGCGTTAGGACAGCGTCTGCAGCGCGCGACGGACGACGACATCGAGCGCGCGTTCAACAAAGGCGAGATCCTTCGCACGCACCTGCTGCGACCGACCTGGCACTTCGTGTCACCCAGCGACATCCGCTGGTTGCTGATGCTCACGGCGCCACGAGTCCACGTCGCAAATGCCTCCATGTATCGAAAACTCGGCATCGATTCCGCGCTGGTTAGGCGCAGCAACTCGGCGTTGGCGAACGCATTGGAAGGCGGCAGGCAGCTCACGCGCGATGAGCTGCGCGGTGCCCTCGAGAAGGCTGGCGTTGCGACCAAGGGCGAGCTGCGCATGGGCTATATAATGATGTACGCGGAGCTCGACGGCCTTGTCTGCAGCGGCCCGCGACGTGGGAAGCAGTTCACCTATGCGCTGCTGGACGACCGAGTTCCGCCTACGCGTGCCCTGGAACGAAACGAATCGCTGGCGGAACTCTCACGGCGCTACTTCACCAGCCGCGGGCCGGCCACGGTGCATGACTTTGCCAAGTGGGCTGGCCTAACAATTACGGAATCCCGGAAGGGCCTCGAAGCAGTCCAGGACAGACTCGTGCGCGAGGTTATGGATGGCAAGGAGTATTGGTACGCACCCTTCAAGGCAGCCGTTCCCGACGATGCGTCGGCGACCGCGCATCTATTGTCGATCTACGATGAGTATGTGTCTGGCTACAAGGATCGCAGCGCGATTGTCAGCGCGAAGAACGGCGCTCGTCTGGTCGCGATGGGGAACGCGTTGACGGGCATCCTCGTCGTCAGCGGCCAGATCCTGGGTGTTTGGAAGCGCACGTTTGTCGACGACGCAGTTGTCGTTAGGCTCCAGAGCTTTGCACGATTGCGCAAAGCAGAAACATCCGCCGTTAATGCGGCACTCGAGAGGTACGGCGGATTCCTGGGAAGCAAGGTCGTGCGGGCGTAGCATGCCGCCCCTAAATTCGCGCCATGCCCCTGCTCTTCTGCTACGGCACGCTGCAGCAGCCCGACGTTCAGCTGTCGACGTTCGGACGATTGCTCGATGGACACGCCGACGAGCTGATTGACTTCGAGCAAGGATTGTTCGAGGTCGAGGACCCGGAGTTCGTTGCTCGCAGCGACAAGGCATTTCACGCGATCGTCAAGTACAATGGGCGCAACGACAGTCGCGTCCGCTCGGCGCGACGCGCCATTCAATCGCGCGGCTCGTCGGCGGCGATGGGATCCGTCTCGCACTGTTAGGCATCGCGATCGGTATTCTCGGTGCGGTCGCAGCCACGCGGCGCATTCAGAACTTACTCTACGGCGTGTCGCCGCTTCACGTTAGGCGGCCCGCTTCTCGACCGGAAGTTACTTCGTCGGCCGCTTCTCGTCGTCGATCGCGTTCACATTCGAAGGCAGTTGCTGCCCGCTTCCTGCCCCATAACCCGTCTTCCCCGTTCGGTTGGGTATGGTGATCTGAATCTCAGCAATGTTGTTCGAATAGTTGCTCTCGGCGAATTGATGACAGAACCCTAAAGCATCCTTCACCGGACAGGGATCACTCCCCTGCGTGAAGGGCGGATTGACGTGAATGCGGATCAAGTAGGGGCCAGGCGGGACATCAGCGGGATCGATGACGAAGTACTGCCCTTGAAGCCATTTGTAGTATTGGTCTGCCCAGCCGATCGATATTCCCTGGTTGCCTGGAATTCCGACTCTCCCGCAACTGCGGTACACCCACGACGTCGGCTGCTGTCCCTGGGGAGTGTTGTAGGGCGCAACGTCGATCATGCAGAAGCCGCGCTTGGCTGATTGGATCGCAGCTCCAAGTGATCCGTCAGAGTTGACGGGGAAAAGTTCGTATGTCGCGTAGTGCCGGAAGTGATAGTGGTTATGACAGGTGGCCAGCTCGAACAGTCCGTCACTGTCGGCAAAACTGCCGTCCCCGTTAGGGTCGATGTGCACGTTCGGATCGCCAACGAAAAGGTCGCCGGCGCCGACGTTAGGCGTGTTGACTGTGATGCGTAGCGTGCGATGATCCCCTACGGGGACATCACCCTCGATGACGTCACACGAAGTGGGAGAAAGCGTTTCGTCATAAATCACCCACGACTTCGCCAGTGTTGGCTGGTCCACGATGATGTCTGGAACACCGGGTGTCGGCACACGCCCAAACAACGGCGCGTTAGGCGCAACTACCTCGCGCGATTCAGGCGATGCGCAAGCGATAAGCAGGGTCGTAGTTGCAAGCCAGGTCTTATTGCGCATTGGGCATCCTCCACTGGATGACGGCAAGGAACTATGCCAGCCACCATACCTTTCGCCGTCCTCGAGGGCAAGCGACACTATGACCTGAGCCCGCTTCCCTTCTCTACTGCGCCGCTTTGTGAAGGTCCTTCCACGTGACGAGCGTAACGCCGTGATCTTGCAACGCCTTCCTGAACTCCGGGCTCATCACAACATCGAAGTCGCGCTGACGCCACGCCGACCCATACGGCTCGTGATTCACCATCACTGCCTGCAGCTCGGCGTCGTCGCGCCCGAGGTGAACGATCAGCTCCGTTAGGCCGGGCTTGAGGTTCGCGATCGCGTTGATGTAGAACTCCTGCCACTTGTCGCGAGGAACGTCGGGTCCGGCGATGATCACCGCGTCGAGGACGATGTCCTTGTCCGACAGCGGCATCGGCGGCGACGGCGGCGGGAGCGTGAGCGCGAGAAATGGAAGTCGATAGTCGTGCGCCACTTTCACGTACGTGGCCATGAGCTCGGGCGTCGCGAAGAGCGCGCCCATGTGACTATCGAGGTGCGTGGGACGGATCCCGAGCGCGAACGCGCGGTCGATCTGTGCGCGAAGCTCGCGTTCTACTTCACTCGGCTTCGCTCTCGTCGCGACCGGCGGGACATCACTTGGGAACGTGCCGGTCGAATCGTGCAGACTCGGCACCTTGTCCTGGGACTCCACACTCCCCCAGCGATACGTGTCCCACTCGCTTGTAAGCGTTAGGTGCAAGCCGAGGTCCGCGTTCGGGTGTGACTTTGCATAGGCGGCGACTTCGCTGACCCATGGCGTCGGCATCATGATGCTTGCCGACGAAATGGCGCCTTTGTCGAGCGCCTCGAAGCTCGCGACGTTGACGGAGTGTGAGACGCCGAGGTCGTCGGCGTGGAGGATCAGCAGCTTGGCGTCAGCGGGATGGCCAAGACGCTGGGCGAGGTTCCGTGTCTGAGCGGAAAGCGTCGACGCAACGAGAATTAATAGCGCCGACGACCATTGCAGCGGCCGCATACGAAGCCTCCGATCAGCGTTAGGCCTTATGGCACGTCCATGCGACGCAGCCGTCTGATAGAAAGCAGCAGAAACCCTGCGAACACAAGACTCGAGATGATGATTGCAACAACCAAGTTCACGTGGTTGGTGAATGCAAAGCGTCGCTCGTCGAGTCCGTGCATGAGCGCAATCGAAAAGTGCCTGATGCTCAATAGCCGCACGCCCGACACGAACCCCGAGAACAGTCCTTCCCACAGGACGATGTAGAGCAAACCAAAACCAATGGCTTGCGTTGTGACCAAGCCTAGCCAAACAAACGTTGATGCGTACATCGCGACACCTGCTATCGCTGCGACAGTGAGTGCGATCGTCGCGGTCATGTCGCCCAGGTATGCCACGTAGCTTGTCGCGAACGCGCTAGCCGCCATGAATGGCGCTGCTATTGTGATAGTCGCGAGAAGTTTCGGAAGGGCGATGCGTCCGCGAGCGAGGGGCGTGAGCACCAGATTGGCGAGCGTTTTATCCTCGATCTCGTTCGCGAATGCCGGCGCGCCGATCGCGAGCACGACAAGCGGTGCGATGGAGCCAGCCAGCATCGCGCTCAGAATCACCGTTTCGAAATCCTGTATCCCAGTAGCGTTGGCCGAGCGCAGCATGAGCACGGCCATGATCACAGGCATCGCGGCGAGCAGCGTCATGATGAGCAATCGCCAGCGGCTGGCGAGCTGTCGCAGCGTCAGACGGTACACAGTCGCCATTACTGTTCCACCAGGTAGCCGAAGACGCTTTCCAGCGAGTCGTCCAGCGGCTCCACTTTGCGGAGACTGATCTTCGCTGTTTGCGCGAGTCGCGGCAGCTCGAGCTGGAGGTCGAGTACATTCCTGCTGAGCGCGACCACGGCGCCATCGGGGTCGACGTTTACAGCGTCCACGGAGGCGAGCCTAACGAGTGAGGCGGCGAGCACGCGCGGCGCGTCGCAGATCACGCGCACGTGGTAGGGACGCTGGTTGAGCGCTGCGCGGATCGCGCGGAATCCGCCCGACGCCGCCAGCTTGCCGTTCACGATGAGAAGCAGCGTCTCGGCCAGTTCTTCAACTTCTTCGAGGATGTGCGACGAGAGCACGATCGTGCGGCGCTGCGCCGCGAGTTGCTGAAGGAGGCGTTTGAACTGCACACGCTGGCGCGGATCGGCGCCGTTGAGTGGCTCATCGAGAATCAACACTTCCGGATCGTGCACCAACGTTCCCGCGAGCCGAATGCGCTGACGCATGCCGCGCGAGTACGTGTCCATTTGACGGTGCTGCGCGTCCGCGAGGTCGACGAGCGCAATCGCGTGATCTACGGCCGCTTCGAGATCGCCGACGCCGCGCAGCTTGCCCATCGTGCGCACGAACTCTCGGCCGGTCATGAATCCATAGACCGTCTCGTGCTCTGACATGACGCCGATGCGACGATACAACGCGGGATTGTCGCGCACGGGCTCGCCGAACACCGTGACGCTGCCCGTCGATGTGTCTGCCAGTCCGGTCATCATGCGCAATAGCGTCGTCTTGCCAGCACCGTTAGGCCCGAGTAGACCCGTGATGCCTGGACCGATGTCGAAGGTCACTTCGCTGACGGCGACGACGCTGCCGAACCAGCGCGATACGCCATCGACGCGGATGACCGGAGCTGCGACGCTGGTCATGGTGTCAGCCGCCGATAGCGCCACCAGAGCGCGGCGCCTGGTATCACAGTCCACGCGAAGTACCACGCAACGAGCACTACCTTTGGCAACTTGCGCGCCGGAGCGTCTTCGGTGATCTCGCTGACATCATTGAAGATGATGTCGTTCACGTGCACCGGGATGTTCGTTAGGCTGAACATCGAGATCCATTGCCCGGCAGGGCCTTTAATCTCCTGAGCGAGGCCGGCTGTAAACGGGGTCGTGATCGCGAAAAGCCCGACGAGAAACACCGAGGCGTAGGCACGTCGCGTCGTGAAAGACGCCGTGAGCATGGCGATCGTCGTGATGTAAGCTGCCATTGCCAGACCGGCCGCGAGGAAGCGTGGTATATCGAGCCAATGCTTTTGCAGATACGCCACCGGCGCGGGATCTCCCATCGAGAGCCCGAGCAAGAGGATGATCTGCGGCAGCCAGGCGGTCGCGAGTGTCACGACGAGAAATGCGAGCCAGCGAGAGGCAACGTAGTCCAATGCTGTCAGCGGCCTAACGAAATAGAGGCTGATGACACCTTCGCGCCGATCGCGGCAGAGTAGCTCCGGCGCGACGAGCGCCGCAAACATGAACAGGATGATCGAGGCGAACCCGTAAAAATCAGAGTGCGTCGGCAGATTCATCTGCGCCACCTCGGCAGGACTAGCCATGCGCTTGGCGGCGCCGGTGATCAACGCCATGAGGATCGCGATCGCCGACATGAAGCCGATGAAGAACCACGGCAGAACCATGTTGCGTGGGCCGCGGCCCAATCCCAATGCGCCACGCACGCCGTCCTTGAAAACGGCACGCCGTGCTCGACCGCGCCCTTCTCGCACCCCCGTGTATTTCTGATAGCCGATGTCGAAGACTGTGCCACTACCGTTAGGCGCGGTGCGCGCGTCCGTGGCGGGCGCCATACGCGCCGTCATACGGCACCTCGCTCGAAGAGCTCCGTGAGCGCGCGACGCCGCGGCGCCATCCGGCGCAGCGGAGACTGCGCGTCCACGAGCGCATCGCGCACGTGGTCGTACACGGATTCGTCCGGGCCCTCGATCGTGAGTCCACTGCCGTCAGGCGTCACCATCACGCCACGCCGCTGGAGCGCGGCGACGAGTTCGTCGCGGTTCGCGTCCACTTCTATGAAGACGGTCGCAGTCTCCTTCGTGAAGTGGCCAACTTCTCCCGAGTGCACGACTCGGCCGCCCTGCATAACGATTATGCGATCGCACGTGCGCTCGACGTCGGCCATGAGGTGCGATGACAGCACGACGCTGATGCCGAACTCGCGGTGCGTCTTGCGAATGAGCGCCAGCATCTCTTCGCGTCCGAGCGGGTCGAGCCCCGCGGTCGGCTCATCGAGAAAAACGAAGACAGGATCGTGTACGAGCGCTTGGCTTAGCTTGACGCGCTGCTTCATGCCCGTCGAGTATCCGCCGATTGATCTATAGCGTTCCTCGAAGAGGCCGGTGTGTCGCAATGTGTCCGCGGCGCGCGTGCGAGCAGCCGATGGCGGAAGTCCGCTCACCTCCGCCATGTGAGTGAGAAACTCGGCCGCGCTGACATGGCTCGGCAGACAGTCGTGCTCGGGCATGTAGCCGAGTCGCGAACGCGCGCTGAAGCTCCTGGACGCATCTTCGCCGAGCACTGTTGCGGCCCCTGACGTCGGCCGGAGAAGTCCCAGGAAGATCTTGATCGCCGTGCTCTTCCCCGCCCCATTCTCGCCGAGCAGGCCCGTGACGCCGTCGGAAATGTTGAAGCTGACGTCGTTGAGCGCGACCACATTGCCGTAGTGTTTCGTTAGGTGCCGCGCCGCAAGAAGCGCTTCTCCGGCCGTCGGCATCACGACGCCCCTGGCCTGGTCGGACACGCGTCGGTATACCCGTACTCACACGCCCGACGCATGAAAGCGGTCGCTCGCTCGGGTTGGCGATAGACTCCGGCTCCCTTTTGATACAACAGCGCGAGGTTGTAACAGGCCTCGGCGTATCTGTCCTCGCACGCACCGCGATACAGTTCCGCGGCACGCTGGAAGTTTTGCGGGATGCCGCGACCTTGCTCGTGCACGACGCCGAGATGGAAGCAACCAGCGACTTCGCTGCTGTCGCACGCCTGCTTGAAAAGATCCATCGCGATGGAGTCGTTCCGTGGAACACCGCTGCCTAACGCATGAAGCCGGCCAAGCCCGAGGCAGCCAAGCGCCACCTTCACCGCGCACGATCGCTGAAACAGATCGGCAGCTTTGGCGATGTCCTGCGCAACATTTTCTGCGCTAGCATAGAGCGTTCCCAGTTGCGCGCAACCAGGCATGTCGCTGCCGTTGCACGACTGCTGAAACAACGCTAAAGCGCGGGCGGTGTCTCGCGTGACGCCCGGGCCGCGCATGTACAGCACGCCGAGCTGGGTGCAGCCATTCATTGCACTGAGGTCGCAACCCCGTTTGTAGAGTGCCGGCGGGCGAGTCGAGTCACGGCGCACTCCACGGCCACTCTGATACATCGTTCCCAGTGTGGCACAACCATCGCCGACGCGACCGTCGCAAGCTTGTTGGAACACGGTCGCCGCTCGGGCTTCGTCCCGCAGCACGTATTCGCCCTTGAGCAGCTTCTGCCCCAGCTCATTGCACGCGACAGGGTCACCGGCATCGCAAAAGCGGATCAGCCGTTTGGCCTCCACGTTGCCCGGATGACATGCCGCGAGCGCCATGAGGCCAAGAAAAAACGCTGATGACAGCGCACGCCGGTGCGGATTCCGGCCTAAGGGAAACCGTGTTCGTATCAAGGCTCGTTTTTCGAAAAGGGGGCGCCTGCGCTGCCGTGGCTGCTACGGAAGGGTCTTTCCCCGGGTTTCTTCCAATTGCGCGTGCAGCGGACTCCAGTCAGGTTCGCGTACTCATTTGTTGACCTCGTCCAATCCGGAGGCGTTTCATGGGTCGCATGCGTCGTGTTCTGGCACCGATCACCTTCGTCACGTTTTCGTCGGTTTCGCTGGCGCAAAGCGGCACTCGCGCTGATTCGACGCCGGACCCGGTGAAGGAGATCGTCGCGCGACTCGATTTGGAGCGGTACAAAGCGACGATCAAAGGCTTGACGATGTTCGGCGATCGGCGTCAGGGCACCGATCGCAACCGCGCCGCGGTCGACTGGATCGAGCAGCAGCTCAAGAGCTACGGCTGCACGAACACGGAACGCATCAAGTACGAGTACAACAGCCGCATGCTGCGCAATGACTCCACAAACAAAGTCGATTCGATCCGCAACGCGGCGAATCCGCAGCCGCCACGTGCTGAGACTCCTGCGCGACGTCGCCCCGTTATGCCGGCTAAAGGGTTTAGAGGACCGACGGGCGTGAACACAAACCCGGCCCTGCAGCCCGACACGGCGCTGCGTCGCATCAACGCGCAGTGGGACACGCCTGGTCCGCGCGAGGAAGTGTATTGCACGAAGATCGGTACGACGAAACCTAACGAGATGTACATCGTCGGCGCGCACATGGACGGACATGGCTACGGCGCTGCCGCGAACGACGACGGCTCAGGGACAGCACTCGTTATGGAGCTGGCGCGCGTCTTCCACTCGCCTGACGTGAACACCGAGCGCTCGATCCGCTTCATGCTGTTCAACAACGAGGAGACCGGTGGCGGCGCCGCGGCATACGTTAGGCAGCGTTCACCACTCCAGGGCATCGAAAACCCCGCTGGGTCCGGCAAGTATCCGGAGCCAAAGTGGCTCGCTATGATCCAGCACGACATGATGATGTGGGATCACGGGATGCCGGGCCCCGACGGCAAGGTCTCGCCGGAGCAGCGTCGCGAGGCCGACGTCAACATCGAGTTCGCGGGTTCGTCAAAGTTTGCAGCTGAAGCGTCACAGCTTGCGTGGTTCTTCAGACAGTCGAACGACAAGTACGCGACGGATTATCCGGCAGCTGTCGGTGATCGCATGAGCAACACCGACTCCAACGCGTTCATGGAAGTCTGTCCGGCGATCAGTCTGCGCGAGAATGAGCGACTGGCGCACACTGGTACGGGTTGGAATCCGACGTGGCATCAGCCGATCGACGTCTTCTCCACGTTCAGCGACAAGGATTTCAGGCTCGGCTTGAACGCCGCGCAGACGACGTTGAGCGCGGTCGCGCAGCTAGCGGTAGCAACTCTCGTGAAGTAGATAGCGCGGCCTGAGCCCCGCTCGAAGTTGCCGCGGCAGTCGCGCGCCTAACGTTTGCTGGACGTCCATGAGCAGCCTGCGTTTATCGACGCCGGCACAGCTTTAGATCGTCGACGAGCCTTTCGATGCGGTGAAGCGGCGGTAGATCCAGAGCAGCAGGATCGCGCCTAGGACCGATGCGATGAGGCCGGCTCCCTGCCCCGGCGCGTACCAACCGACCAGACGTCCCAGGAATCCCGCCACGAACGATCCTGCGATGCCGATCAGCATCGTCACGAGGATCCCCCCAGGATCGCGTCCAGGCATGAAAAACTTGGCAATCGCGCCCACAATGAGACCGATGATGGCGGTCCAGATGATTCCCATCTTCTTACCCTCCTGACTGGTGAACCCAATCAGCCGCACACTACGGGCTCAGGCGCCCCTTTGTTGCTTCGTCGGATTTGAGAGCTCCGCTGTCCGTGAGCGCTTGTTGACCTAACGCGGCCGCGCCGAGCAGTCCGCCTAACCCCATCGACTCCACCGCAGTGCTGGGCACGAGCATCAGCGCGCCTTTTTCCTTCAGCCCCTCATATAGGATGTTCATCGCGCGAAGGTGGAGCGCGGTGGGATTCTGCTGGTACGCGCGCGACGCAGTTTGGAATAGCTCCGCGATCTCCACCTCGGCTTCCCCGAGGATTATCCGCGCACGCTTTTCCCGTGTCGCCTGCGCCTCACGCGACATCGCGTCTTGCAAACTCGTCGGAATCACCACGTCGCGCATTTCGACCGACTGCACTGACACGCCCCACGGCATACTGCGCTGGTCGATGAGCTCCTGCAGCTCGGCCTCGATCCGCTCGCGGCCACGCAGGAGATCGGAAAGCGAAGTGCGACCGATTATATCGCGCAGCGCCGTTTGCGCCGCCCAACTCACTGCCTGCGGGTAGTTCTGCACTTCGAGCGCTGCCCGCTCCGGATCGTGCACGCTCCAGAACAGGACGGCGTCGACGGCCACCGGCACTGTGTCGGACGTCAACGTCTCTTCGGCCCCGAAGGGCGTCGTGATGATGCGCTGGTCTACCCAGGCCGAGACGTGGTCCACGAAGGGGATCATCCAGAAGACGCCAGGGCCGCGCAGGCCACGATAACGTCCCAGTCGCAGCACAGCGGCGCGTTCCCACTGCTTCGCTACTTGAGGGGCTGTGCTTGCGAGGATCCCAAGTCCCACACCTACGACGAGTCCTGCAATGCTCCCTGCGCTCAGGAAGGTCAACGCGCCGAGGCCGACCAGCCCGAGCATCAGTAGAACCGAAATGACGTTCGCACGCGTGCCGCTCGGCGTCGCCTCGGCGGTCACGGGGAGGATCTGGGCCATACCTGACCTCAGCGTTATTAGCTACACGCCTAGCAAGAAGGAACTCTTTCGCCTCAATTGCAAGGCGCTCGGCTGCGGGGCAGAGACGCGAGACTATTCGTTGACGGTTGTGGCGTGCGTCATCATCGCCGCGCGGTCGAGCGTCGCCGCGCAAGTCGTCGACTCGACAATTCTGCGGAGGACCGACGTGGTGGTCACTATCGCCAATGACCATCCAAGCTATGACGGCACGTACAGGGCATCAGGAACGTCCCGCATCTGTGGCAAACTCGACCTCATGATGCCGCATCGGGCCAACTCATTCAACGTCTCATTTCCGGACGCTGAGCCCAACCTGGCCGTCCCGTCTGTGGACTTCGCCGCCGATGCGCTACCAGCGGGAGCCACCACGAACAGCTTCTATCTGTCCGTCGGCATCCGCACGCCCAAACGTTAACGTGAGGATGACTTTGATCTGTCATCCGAAGTAATGAGCGCTGGCACGTTAGGCGTTTTGACCGGCGAACGCTATCCCAATCGCCCGAGATCCAATTGAGGCAGCAGGCGATGCCGCTCTCAGTGACCGCGCAGATCGCCGTGCTCGCGATCTCTCTGCGGCCGCCGTTCGCGGGCGCGCAGAATCCACCGCCAAGGCCGCAGAATCCGTCGCCGATGGTGGAGTATTCACGCGCACACGAGCGCCTAACGGCGAAAGACCTTGGCGGCCGAACGCGGACGTTCGCTGGCCCGTTAGGCAAAACCGTCGAGCTGTGGATTCCGGCAAACGCACCGAAGGAGGGCGCCATCGATCTCGTCGTGCACTTCCTCGGGGCGGCCTGGCTTCCGCAGCAAGCGGTCGCGAAGTTGGGCGAACCCGCGCTCGCGGCGGTTGTGAACCTCGGCGCGGGCTCCGGCGTCTATCACAATGCCTTCGCCGATCCATTGGTGTTCGACACATTGCTCGCCCGTACGAGGCGCGAGGCATCCGCGGCTGTCGGACGTGTTGTTGGCATTGGCCGCGTGACGCTTGCGGGATACTCCGCGGGACACGGCGCGATTCGCGCGATTCTCCGGGAGCCTCGACACTTTGCGCGCGTGAACGCAGTGCTGCTGCTCGACGGTATGCACACGTCATACGTTCCCGAGGGCCAGGTGCTCGAGAAAGGTGGTGCGCTGGACTCGACGAACCTCGTCGCCTTCAGAGACTTTGCCCGAGCGGCCGTTGCCGGTGAGAAGCGGTTCGTCGTCTCGCACTCGGAGATCTTCCCAGGGACGTTCGCCAGCACGACCGAGACGTCGGATTGGCTGATACGTTCGTTAGGTCTTAAGCGCACGGCTGTCCTGCAGTGGGGGCCGCGCGGCATGCAGCAGCTCAGTGAAGTCCGCGCGGGGCGCTTCGAAGTGCTCGGCTTCGCAGGGAATTCGGGTCCGGATCACATCGACCAGTTCCACGCGATGCCGGAACTGCTGGCGCGGCTACTTGACCGCTGATCCATCCACTCGTGGCAAGCTCATACCATAGCGCGACGCTATGCAGCATTTCTTCGGGCTGTGAGCCCAATGAACGCCAAGATGTCCGAGCTGCGGAAGGCCTTTGAAGCAGCCGGCTTCACGGACGTGACAACGCGCTTGTCGAGCGGAAACGTGATCTTCAGCGCTGCGACATCCTCCGAGACCGCGCTACAGCACAAAGCTGAAGCCGCGATGATGCAGCAACTCAATCATTCGTTCCGAACGATCGTCCGGCCCATCGATGATCTGCGCGAAATGCTCGCGCGTGATCCGTACAGGAAGTTCAAGCTGCGTAAGGATGCCAAGCGGATCGTCACGTTTCTCAGGGGGAAGCCGGCGAAAACGAAACTTCCGGTCGAGCTCGATGGAACCAGCATCCTGTCCACGAACGGTCGCGAAGTCTTCAGTGTGTCCGTTCCAACCCCGAAGGGTCCCGTCTTCATGACGCTCATCGAGAAGATGTTCGGGAAAGCGGTGACGACTCGCACCTGGGAAACTGTCATCAAGGTTGCGCGTTGATGCGTTGGGCAAGCTTTTCCGAATGACGAAATTCTCCGCGCCGACCTTCCGGGCTCAAGCCTGACGACATGAACGTCTCGGTGCGTGATGGGTTGCTGACGATTTCGGGAGAGCGCAAGCAGGAATACGAGGAGAAGCGCGACGGTTTCCTGCACACGGAGTGCAGTGGCTAACGTCGGGCCGTTGTCGCGTATGTGTTGGTTGGATCACAGCGCTCACTGCATGCCGTGCCGACGACTTAAATAGTTCTATTCCGCAATTGCCCGACAGCAGTGCCTAACGTGGAATCGCGCGCGATCTGAGTTTCAGGGGCACCAGCTGTTTTGTTATGTCCCCGACTGGTGAGTGCGGGATGTATCTCCTACTTTCTTGTCGCCATCAGCCAGCAATCATTCGTTCGAACGCGAGAGGTATCGTATGCGGATTAGTCACCCAATCGCCGCCCTACTCTTTCCGCTATCGGCGCTACACGCGCAGCAAACTGCCGACGACATCATCGCAAAGTACGCGCAGCGCGTCGGAGGGCTGCAACGAATCGGCGCTATTCAAACCGTGCGCCGCACGGGCAAGTTCTTCGGCAGCGGTGGATTCGAAGCGCAGGTCAGAAACGAGAACAAGCGCCCGCGCAAGGTGCGAGAAGAGTTCTCGTTTGGTGGCATGACGGGTGTCACAGCCTTCGACGGAAAGACTGGTTGGAAGATCC
>Ga0187893_10004801_pt1 | contig 25223 bp, 21 predicted proteins | sample MA1701074metaG_FD_139574 | JGI IMG/M metagenome (GOLD analysis project Ga0187893, IMG submission 139574) | White microbial mat communities from a basaltic lava cave in the Kipuka Kanohina Cave System on the Island of Hawaii, USA - MA170107-4 metaG ... | reverse complement strand
TCGTGCTGCGCCATGGGCGGCTGGTCGGCGTCTTCACGGCGGTGGACGCCTGCCGGCTCCTGGCCGAGTTCCTCCGCGACCGCTTCCGCCCCGGCGAGCCGGAGGGAGCCGCTTAGGGTCCGAGCCGGAGCCGCAGCTCGTCGAGCGAGGCGAGCTCGAAGTCACCCTCCGTCTTGAAGCCCGCGAACGGAGCGCCAGCGGCGCGCGCCGCCTCGCGATCGTGGCGCGAGTCCCCCACCACGAGCGCGCGAGCCGGGGAGACCCCGAGGCGCTCGCAGGCGAGCCACACCATGTCGGGCGCGGGCTTCGCCGCGGCGACCTCGTCGCCGCCCACCACGGCGTCGGGCGAGGCCTGCGCGCGCCGGACGAGCTGCACCGCCAGCGCGCGCGGTGTGTTCGTGATCACCGCGCTCCCGAGCGAGCGCGCGCGCAGCGCCTCGAAGAGCTCCGGCACGCCGGGCGCGACCTCGAGCGCGACCACGTGGTCCAGGAAGTGGTCGTGGTAGTACCGCTCGACCTGCTCGAGCGTGTGGCGCGGGAAGAAGCGCTCGCGGTCGAGCCGGCTCCCCTGCCCCCAGCACTCGCGGAAGAGCTCGCGCGAGATGCTCGGGTAGCCGAGCTCCGCGGCCGCCGCGTTCAGCAGACGGAACCACACGGGGTAGCTGTCGATCAGCACCCCATCGAGGTCGAACAGCACGGCATCGAACCCGATCGGCAGAGCGCCCGGCACGGGGCGAACCTAACATCCGCCGCGCCGGAGGGAACATGAGCGAGCCGGGCGGTCGCGGCGAGACGCTGCCGACCACCACGAAGGTGATCTACGCGCTCGGCGACCACACCGTGAACCTCGCGCTGTCGTCCCTGCTGTTCCTCTACCCGTTCTTCCTGACCGACGTGATCGGCCTGCGCGCCGGGCTCGCCGGCCTCGTGCCGCTCGTCGGTCGCGCCGTCGATGCGATCAGCGATCCGCTGATGGGCCGGCTCTCGGACGCCACCTGGCTCCGCTCGGGACGGCGCCGTCCCTACTTCCTGATGGGGATGCTCCCCTTCGGCATGCTCTACGCCCTGCTCTGGGCCGACCGCTCCGGTGCGGGCGAGGCGGCGCAGTTCGCGTACTACGCGGGCGTCTACGCCGTGTTCGTGCTCGCCATGACGGTGCTCTCGGTGCCCTACCTCGCGCTCATCCCGGAGCTGGCGCCGGGCTACCAGGAGCGCACGTCCGTGAACGCGTTCCGCGCGGGGGGCGCGATCCTCGGCACGCTGCTCGCCGCAACGGCGATGCGTCCGTTCGCCGAGGCGTTCGGCGGCGGCGGGCGCGGCTGGGCGACGGTCGGCCTCGCCGCCGGCTTCTACCTCGTGCTGCCCTGGCCCTTCCTGTTCCGGAGCACCTTCGAACGGCCCGGCTACGCGCGGCCGAGCCAGGCGTCGTTCTACGACAGCATGCTCTCGCTCGCGCGGCACCCCGCCTATCGGAGCCTCACCGGGCTGTTCCTGCTCGGGCGCATCGCGATCGACCTCACCTCGACGATGTTCATCTACTACTTCACGTACTGGCTCGCGCGGCCCGAGGACTTCGGCCCCACGCTCGGCCTCTTCCTGCTCGCGGTGGTCGGTGCCTTGCCGTTCTGGCTGCGCATCTCGCGGCACGTGGACAAGCGCACCATCTTCCTCCTCGGCGCGGCGTCGTGGGTGGGCTCGCAGATCTTCCTGCTCGCTGCGACTCCCGACTGGCCGCGGCTCTGGATCTACGTTGGCGCGGCGATCGGCGGCGTGGGCTACGCGGCGGCCGACATGATCCCGTGGTCGATGCTCGGCGAGGTCGTCGACGAGGACGAGCTCCGGACGGGCGAGCGGCGCGATGGCCTCTACTTCGGCCTGTTCACGTTCCTGCGAAAGCTCGGCGGAGCCACGGCGGTGGCGCTCGGCCTCTGGATCCTCGAGCTGTCGGGGTTCGTCGCGAACCAGGCGCAGAGCCAGACCACCCTCACAACGATCCGCGTGCTGACCGCCGTGGTGCCCGCCGTGTTCGTCGTGCTCGGCGCCTGGGTCGCGCTCGGGTATCCGCTGACGCGCGCGCGCCACGCGGAGATCCTCGCGGCGCTCGACGCGCGCCGCGCCGCCGGCACGCGCGCATGAGCGCGTTCGACGACGACGCGTTCGTCGGACCCGACGGCGGCCGCGTGCGGCTCCTCCGCCACCGCCGTGGCTGGTCGCGCCGCGAGCTCATCGAGGCGATCGCGCGCGCGAGTGAGCGGGCCAGCGGCCTCCGCGAGACGATATCGCTCAGCCTGCTCGGGGGGATCGAGGAGGCGGGCGAGCCCGTGCCGTTCGCCACGCTGCGGCTGATCGCCGCGGGCCTCGACTGCGAGCCCGTCCAGCTGGTGCGAACGGAAGAGCGGGACTAGCGCACGCGCCGAGGGTCGCGTCTACCGCACGCGGCGCCCGAGCTCCGTGCTCGAGTGCGTCTTCGGGTCGCCGCAGATGACGATGCGCCCACCGTGGCGCTCGAGCTGCTCGCGCTCGGGCACGCTCTCGGGGCTCCGGTCGGTGCCCTTGATCTGCACCTCGGGGCGGAGGGCGTCGATCAGCGGGCTCGCGGTCGGCTCGTCGAAGCTCGTGACGAAGTCCACGCCGCCGAGCGCGGCCACGACCTCCATGCGCTCGGCGAGCGGGACCCAGGGGCGGCCCTCCCCCTTGAGCGCGCGCGCGCTCGCGTCGGAGTTCAGCGCGACGACGAGGAGGTCGCCGTGGCCGCGGGCCTCGCGCAGGAGCCGCACGTGCCCGACGTGCAGCAAATCGAAGCACCCGTTGGCGAGCGCCACGCTCTTGCCCGCGGCGCGCGCGGGCGCGAGGCGGCGTGCGAGCTCGCGGTAGTCGGGCACCACCTCTGCGCTCATCTGCTCCGCTCGCCTTCGGCTCGCTGCGCGCTGGCGAACCGCTCGGTCGCACGTTCCGCGCCGAGCTTGCTGAGAAGCTCCGCGGCGGCCGCCGCCACGCGCTCGGGGCGGAGCCGCGTCATGCAGCGATGGTCGATCGGGCAGACCTTGAGGTGGCACGGGCTGCACGCCACGTCCTCGCGCAGCACGCGCTGGCGCTCGAGGAGATGCGCGGTGTGGCGCGGGTCGGTCGGGCCCATCACCACGACGGTCGGGACGCCGCACGCCACGGCGACGTGACGCGGCCCGGTGTCGTTGCCGAGGTGGAGCACGGCGCCCGCCACGAGCGCGACCAGCTCGGCGAGCGAGGTCGGCGGGTCCGCGAGCACGAAAGCCCGCTCCTGCATCGCGCCCGCGATCTGCCTGGCGATGGCCTCCTCACCCGGCCCGGGCGCCAGGACCACGCGGAGGTCGTGGCGGCGCCCGATCGCGTCGGCCGCCGCGGCGAACGACCCGGGCGGCCAGAGCTTGCTCGCGCCGAAGGAGGCGCCGGGCGTGACCACGAGCGTGCGCTCGCCCGGCCCGAGGCCCGCCTGGGCGAGGCGCTTCGCGGCGCGCTCGCGCGCCTCCGGGTCCACGCCGAGCTCGAGGGCCGCGCCTGCGTCGGGGCAGCCGAGCGCGCGCGTGATCCGGAGATAGCGCTCGATCATCGAGATAGGGACGCGCCGGCTCGCCTCGCTGGGCGGCGGGAGCGCGCGCGTCAGGAGCGCGCGGCGGAGCGGCTCGCGCGCGTACCCCGCGCGGAGTGGGATCCGCGCGAGGTACGGCCCGAGCGCGGCCCGCGTCGAGTCGGGGAAGAGCACGGCCCAGTCGAAGCCGCGGCGGCGGAGCTCCCGCGCGCGCGCGAGCGCGGAGCCACGCTCGGGCAGGAAGGCCGCGACGCCCGGGAGCCCGCGTGCGAGGCCCGCGAGGAAGGGCCGGCCCTCGAGGGTGATCTCGGCCGCGGGATGCGCGCAGTGGAGCGCGCGCAAGGCCGGCGTCGCCATCACCACGTCGCCCACCCAGTTCGGCGCGCGCACCAGGATCCGGCGGGGCGCTTCCACGCTAGAGGAAGAAGTCGCCGCGTTCGTCGCTCGGCTCGAGCGTGATCTCTCCGCCCGGCTCGTGCACGAGCTTCTCGAGCCACCAGTTGACCCCGTTGTAGAGGCAGGTGACCTCGCGGCACTCGTGGCTCGCGTCGAAGCGGTCGAGGATCGCGCCCACGTCGCGCGCGGTCGCGTCGGCGCCGCCCTCACCCGTGAACGCGGTGCGCTCGCCGATCTTCGCCTTCTCGACGCCGCGATGCGCCGGGCAGTTGTAGAGGCCGGTCGGCGTCAGCACCTGGCGGAGCGCCTGCATGTGGCAGGTGCGCGGCTGCCGCGTGTAGTCCCGCCAGCTCCCCTCCTCGAGCACGCGCAGGTTGATGCTCTCGTAGACGGAGAAGCGCTCGTCGGCGAGCTCTTTCGCGGCGTCCACCTCGCGCCGGATCCGCGCCACCACCTCGCCGATGCCCTGCTCCGCCTTCTTCGGGTCCATCACCTCGGCGCCGTCGGCCTGGCGCTCGAGCACCGGCTTGAAGGCGATGTAGTCGAAGCCAGCCTTCTTGGCGCGCTCGGCTCCCATCACGATCTCGTGGATGTTCTCGTGGAGCGCGTTCTCCTCCCGCGAGGAGCCCGTCCACGTGATGATGTAGGAGTAGCCGAGGCGGACGGCCGGGTTCCTGGCCTTGAGCTTCGGGATCCACTCGCAGATCGAGTCGAGGTTGCACTTGGGATCGACCGGCTTGTGCATGGCTCGAAACAGCTCGTTGCTGCCCGAGTCGAGCGAGAGCCGGATCCAGTCCTGCTCCGCGAGGTACTCGGCCGCGGCGAGGAGCCGGTCGCCGCGGCTCCCGTTCGAGACGATCGCGACCTGGAGCCGGAGCTCCTTCAGGTGCTTCACGAAGTCTGCAAAGCGCGGGTACAGGGTGGGCTCGCCGCCGCCGATCACGATCACGGAGCGGAGCCCGCGCTCCGCCATCACCGTGACCGCGTCGCGCAGCTCGGCCTCGCGGTGCTTGTGGGCCGTGTTCAAGATGTCCCAGTCGATGCAGTGTGTGCAGCGGTAGTTGCAGGCCGTGGTGAGGTCGAGGTTGATCGAGATGGGTGCGAGCTCGGGCGGCGTCGGCTCCGGGCGGCCGGCGAGCCGCGCCTCCTCGACCGCCCGCCGCCAGGCGACGTAGCGCTCCACGTGGCCCAGCAGCGAGGGCTGGCGCAGCTTGGCCGTGAAGTCGTGGATGGCGTGCATCACGCACCTCCCCCGGGCGCGAGAGCATCGAGAATCCGTTCGAGAAGCGCCATCCGCTCCCCGCTCTCGCCCGTGGGGGCGCGCGTGGGGTCGGCCAGGAAGTCCGCGAGGAGCGCCCGCAGGGGATCGGGCACGGGGACCTGGCGCGGGCCGTTCCCGAAGTGCATGGCGTAGTCGGAGCCGAGGATGCGCTCCGCCCAGAGCTGGTTCACGGCGTAGCCGGCCTCGCGCGGGGGCCGGAGCTGGGTGACGAGCGTGATCGCGACTTCGACCTGCGCGCCCGCGGCCTGCCACTCGAAGGCGAGCGAGACCAGCCCGCGCTCGGCGGCGTCGAAGCGGATTCCCGCGACCCTGGCCGGGCCGGGCGCGAGCGCCTGGAGGAGGCTCAGCGGGTGCGGGATCGCGTCGCCGAGCATGGCGCGCGGCTCGTCCGAGACGGGCGAGAGGCGCATCGCGAAGGCGCGCACCGGGCCCCCGTCCGGGTGGAGCGCGCGATACGCCGGGAGCGTGTACGGCCACTGGCAGCACTCGCGGAGCCCGAGACCGGCCGCGCGGAACGCCTGCTCGAGGGCGTGGGCGCGCGCGGCGAGCCCGCCGCCACCCCAGACGAGCGGCTTCTCGCAGAGCACGTGGAGGCGCGCCGCGAGCGCAGCGGCGAGAAAGCGCTCGTGCGTCTCGGAGGGCGAGAGGATCGCGAGCGCGTCGAGTCTCTCGTCGGCCAGCATCCGCGCGAGGTCGGTGTAGCCGCGCGCGGAGAGCGCGCGCTCGGTAGCGGCGACGGATTCCACGCGCGAGGCAAAGAAGCAGGGCACCTCCGCGCCGAGCTCGACGAGGTGGCGGGCCACGAAGGGGCCGAGCCCCTGGCGCACGCGGCGCGCACCGATCACTCCGACGCGCAGAATTCGCTCAGCTCCGCGCCGCGATGCCGAGGCGGCGGTAGCGCGCACGCAGCGGCTCGGGCAGCTCGCTCGCGAAGCAGCCGAGCTGGGGGATGAAGCCCAGGTGGTCACAGAGACGGAAGAGCGCGAGCTCCGTCTTCATGTCGGGGATGTCACCACGCCGGCAGGCCTCGAGCGCCGCGCTGAGCTCGTAGCGCACGAGGCGGCCGACCTCCTCCATCACGCTGCCGTCGCCGGTCGCCGTGCCGAGCTCGGAGGCGCGCACGGGCCCCGCGCAGTAGTAGACCTTCTCGTCGCTCGTCCCCGGGCTCGCGAAGGTCTCGCCGCCGATCACGCGGAACTCGCGCGCCGGCACGTCGCAGCCGGCCTCCTCGCGCGCCTCGAGCGCGGCGCGCTGCTGCATGCCCGCCTCGCCCTCGCCGTCACTCGCCTCGACCAAACCTGCGATCACCTCGGCGATGCTCAGGTACTCGCGCCGGTCGGGGTGGTGGAAGCGGCGGAGCTTCCGCAGGTAGACGGGCGGGCGCACTCCCTCGCGGAGCAGCACGTGCACGCGCCCCTCGCCGTCCCGCTCGTAGAGCACCGCCACGACCGCATCGCTTCCGGGCCGCGAGACCACGTCGCAGGGGTACACCTCGGAGACGCCGTCGCTGTAGACGTTCCGGAGGCGGAGCCGGCGGAGCTTCAGGAACCCCTCGTCGCAGCGGCTCTTCGCGGTGATGTCCTCGACGATCTCGATCTCACGGAGCTTCACGGCGTGAGGCCGCCCGCGCGGAACGCTTCGGCGAGCTGGCGGGAGACGCCCGCGTGGAGGCGGAAGGTGAGATGCGCACCCGGGTACCAGACCGGGTTCGGCGCCTCCCAGTGGCGCACCAGGGCCTGCACGTGAGCCGGCGGCACGAGCTGGTCGGCGCTGCCGCCGAACACGAAGCGCCGCTCCTTCGCGACGCGCGGCTCGAGCGCGAGCGGCGAGACGACCGAGAGCACGCGCTCCACGCGCTCCCGCTCGAGGCCGCGGGCCTCCTCCTCGCGGAGCCGGCGCTGCCCGTGCTCCCAGACGAGCGCGGCGAGGTCCGTTGCCGGAATGCCCGCCACGACGCAGTCCAGCTCGGCGTCGAGGCTCGCGAGGAGCGCCGCGTTGTAGCCGCCCAGCGAGAGGCCGTAGACGCCGATGCGCGTCGGGCCCTCTGCGCGGATCCAGCCGAGCCAGCGCCGGAGGTCCCACGCGGCCTGCGCCTCGGCGTGGAGCATGTCGAGCACGTCGGCGCCAAAGAAGCCGTCGCCGGAGATCCGTCCGATCCGCCGCGGCCCGTGCAGCGGGAGGACGGGCAGGAGCACGTTCAGCCCGAGCCGCGCCCGCAGCGACTCGGCGCGGAACACCTCGAGGTCGATCCACGGGTGCCCCATGCGATAGCCGTGGATGCACACGAGCCAGGGCCGGCCGGGCTTCTCGGCGCGCAGGAGCCAGGCGTGCGCGGTCTGGACGGGCGCGTAGCCGAGCCAGCGCTCGCGGCCGGGCTCGTCGGGGTGCGGCGCGTAGCCGCTCTCGCACGAGAGGTGCTCGAACGCGACGCGTGCCTTCTGCTGCTTCGCGCTCGCGACGGCCGCAAAGGGCGGCGGCGAGGCGTGGAAGCTCTCGGGCTTCTCGAGCCAGCCGTGCGCTGCGAAACGCTCTTCGGCTTCGCCGACCTCGCGCACGATGCGCTCGCTGTCCTCTGCGCTCGTCCGCGGCAGGAGCAGATCGAAGCCCGCGAGGAGCGCGTCGTCGCCCGCCGTCTGCGCCGCGAGCGAGAGCGCCGGGGCGGGCTCGGGCACGCCTGGCACGCGCTTCGTCTCGCGCACTGCGAGCATCCCCGCGGCCGCGAAGGCCGCCGCCGAGAGGACGAGGAGCAGGAGCGCCGTGGCGCCGCCCGTGAGGAACGCCATCGGGAGCGCGAGCAGCACGCCGAGGAGCGCCCCGAGCGACCCGAAGCGGCGCGTCCGCACGTCGTCCCAGAGGAGGAGCACGCCCACGCCGCTCGCGAGCTGGAGCGCGCCGGGCACGACGCCGAGCACGAAGGCGAGCGCGCCGGCCGCGCCGGCGCTCGCGAGCCAGACGCAGCCCGAAGCGACCAGCGCCCAGGCCTCGGGCGGACGGCGAAGCGGATCGTCCATGGCGTACCTCCCCCGGCGCGGCGCGAAAGGTACCCTCCGCCTCCCGTCCCCGATAGGACGGGCCAGGAGCCCGCTCGTGACCGTGAAGACGCTCCGCGCTCTCGCCTGGCTCGGCCTCGCGCTCGCGGCGCCCGCGCGCGCCGAGGACCTCGCGGCCGAGATCGACCGCCGCGCGGCCGCGGCCGAGGCCCGCGTGATCTCGCTGCGCCGTGACTTCCACCAGCACCCGGAGCTCTCGAACCGCGAGGAGCGCACGGAGGCCAAGGTGGCCGAGCGGCTCGCGGAGCTCGGGCTCGAGGTGCGGCGCGGCATCGCGAAGACCGGCGTGGTCGGCGTGCTGCGCGGCGGCGCGCCCGGGCCGGTGGTGGCGCTCCGCGCCGACATGGACGCGCTCCCCGTCACCGAGGACACGGGCCTGCCGTTCGCGTCGAAAGTGCGCGCGACCTACCTCGGCCGCGAGGTCGGCGTGATGCACGCCTGCGGCCACGACGCGCACACCGCGATCGGGCTCGGCGCGGCCGAGGTGCTCGCGGGCGTGCGCGAGCGGCTGCCCGGCACCGTGCTCTTCGTGTTCCAGCCGGCCGAGGAGGGCGCACCGCCCGGCGAGAAGGGCGGAGCCTCGCTCATGCTCGCGGAGGGCGTCTTCGCGAATCCGAAGCCGGAGGCGGTCTTCGCGCTCCACGTGGGCTCCGACCACGCCGCGGGCGAGCTCGCGGCCGTCTCCGGCGCCGCGATGGCGAGCTCCGACCGCTTGCGGATCGTGGTGCGCGGCCGCGGCACGCACGCCGCCCAGCCGTGGCGCGGCATCGATCCGATCCCGGTCGCAGCGCGCATCGTGCTCGCGCTCGAGGCGCTCCCCGCACGCGAGGTCGCGCTGCGCCTGCCCTCGGTCGTCTCGATCGGGGCGATCCACGGCGGCACGCGCAACAACATCCTCCCTGACGAGGTCGAGCTGCTCGGCACGATCCGCGCGCTCGACCCGGACATCCGGCGCGAGCTGCACGAGCGGGTCCGGCGCACCGTGCGCGGCATCGCCGAGAGCGCGGGCGCGACGGCAGAGCTCGCTCTCGACGACGGGAATCCGATGACCCGGAACGACCCGGAGCTCTACGAGCGGATGCTCCCGACTCTCGCGCGCGTGGCGGGCAAGGGCTTCGTGCCCGGCCACCCGCGCACCGCCGCCGAGGACTTCGCCTTCTTCGCACAGCAGGTGCCCAGTCTCTACTTCTTCCTCGGCACGCGTGACCCGGAGGTGGCGGTGGCCGATGCGGCGGTGAGCCACTCACCGCGCTTCCTCGTGGACGAACGCGCACTCGTGCTCGGCGTGCGCGCGCTCGCACATCTGGTGGTGGACTATGCGGAGACGAGCCGCCCGCCCGCTCGCTAACCACGGCTCGCGAGGGCCCTGCGCGCCTCCGTCCAGAGTCTCCGCACCCGCTCGCGCGCGGCCGTGCCGCGCGCGGCGCGCACGGCTTCGTCGCGCAACGCAGCGGCCGCGGGAGCGTCACCTGCCCTGAGGTGCAGATAGAGCCGCGCCTGGAGGAGCCAGTCCGGAGGAGGCTGCTGTCGCTGCCGACAGGCCGCCGCCATGGCGTCCAGGTAGCGTGCCGAGAGCGCGACGTCACCCCGCTCCAGTGCCCGCGCGGCCAGGTGCCCATGGATGGCCGGCTCGAGTCCAGCGTGCTCGGGAGACTCGTTCCAGAACGGCTCGATCGCCCGTTGCGCGTCGGCGTCGCTGCTCATCGCCCACAGGGCGTAGCCATCGAGCAGCGGATTGCTGAGCACCTGGTGGAGCAAGCGGGGGTCGCGGTGCAACATCAACAACTGGTTCAAGAAGCCGCGCACCGGAAAGTACGCGGCTGCGGCGTCCCGAAACTCCTTTGGCCAGATGCGCTCGATGAGCGCGCTCTCGGCGAAGTTGGTGGCCGAGCCGGGATCGTTCATGAAGATGAAGTAGGACCTCGTCGCGTCGCCGTCGCTCGCTCGTGAGCGCAAACGCTGCGGATGGTCGTCGACGAGGGGCGGAGTGTCGCCGATCCACGACGCCAGGCGCTCACCATCGGCGATGAAGAGCGAGCCGAACTGGGCCGCGCTCTGGAAACCCAGACGGCGCATTTCGGGCCCGACCTGCGGGTCGTCCCATTGCCGGCGGAAGTGGGCGGACGTCGGCGTGTGTGGCTCGCCCTTGATGCCTACCAGCATCCACTCGAGCACCTTGCCGGTCCACAGCGAGCAATTCGGGAAGACGTCGCAGAAGGCACGCGTGATCGCCTTCGACTCGTCGAGATCGAGCTGATACACCGGCAACCAGTACGTGACGATGCCACCCTCGCGAAGGCGATCGGCGACCAGCTCGAAGTACTCACGCGAGTACAGGTTGACGACTCCGCTCGCCTTGGGCGGAGGCGGCTCTGCCGTGATGAGGTCGTACTCGCGTGGGGTCGTGAGCAGGAAGAACCGTCCGTCTTCGACGTGAACCGACACCCGCGGATCGCGCAGAGGGTTCTCGTCTCCCGGATGGACGATCGAGCTCGCCTCGAGTATGTCGCGAGAGATGTCGACGACGTCGATCGAGCGCACGGACCGCGTGTCCACGAGCGCCTTCGCCGTCGAGCCCACGCCGTAGCTGATCAGCAGCGCGTCCTCCAGCGCAGGATGGACGGCCACCGGCCAGTACACGTACATCTTCATGTAACGCCTGGCGCGGAACGAGGTGTCGGACATCGTGTGGCTGTTGGTGATGAGCTTGTAGAACTCGTACCGACCTCCGAGCGTCTTTGCGTAGTACTGAATGGTCTCGGTCAGTCCTTCCCGGGAGAGGAGGCGCACGAAGCCGTCTTCCTCGAGGGTTCGGCGTGGGCCGCCCTTCATGCCCAGCAACGAGCCCTCCATGGCGCCGAACGGAAATGCATACAGGCTCGCCAGCCAGAGCAGGCCGGCGCCCACGACCCAGCCTCGCTTCGCCGGGATCCCGGGCGGGTAGGCGATCCATGCGCCGACTCCATAGAGGCCGGCGAGCAGGAACAAGGAGCCCTCGACGCCGAGACGCGGAATGAGCACGAATCCGCCCAACACGGAGCCGGCGGCCGCTCCGACGGTGTTGACCCACGTCACGTGGCCGGTCGCGTACGCAGCGCCCGCTGCAGAGCGCTCGAACGCGCGGGTCGTCAGCGTGAAGAGCATCCCGGAGACCACGGACACCGGCAGCATGAGCAGGACCTGCATCGTGAGCAGCCGCGGCTGCTCGGTGGAGGCGAGAACCGGAAGGCCCGCATAGAGGCCCGCGACCAGCGCGCCCGCGCAGAGGGCCAGGCTCGTGACGTGCGCGTCGGCTGTCGGGTGCAGGCGAAACCACGCGGCGGCCGCGAGCCCGCCGATCGCGATGCCGAGCAGGACGATCGCGAGCATCACCGCGAGGTTCCAGTCGTAGGCCGGAAGGAAGAGGAGGAAGAAGCGAAACCACACCACTTCACAGGCCAGCAGCACGCCGCCGAAGAGGAACGCCGCGACGAGGAGACGGCGCGCCGGTCTCCCGGACGACTGCCCCGACACCGCCTCGGGCGCAGCGCCGTGCGGTGCGGGGGCCTCGCGGGCGCGGCCGCGCACCACGGCGAAGGCGAGTCCGGCCGCAGAGAGATTCAGCGTCGCCGCAACCACGCCGGCGCCGGCGACCCCGAAGGAGGTCACGAGGATCCGCTCGGTGGCGAGCGCTCCCACGACTGCACCGAGCGTGTTCCAGCCGTAGATGCCGCCGAGAACGCGGCCGAAGTCGCTTCGGTGGCGGGTCAGGGACGCGACCAGCACCGGCAGCGTCATGCCCATCGCGATCGCCGGTGCGCACATCACGGCGAACGCGAGCCCCAGCTGCAGCCCGGCCAGCAGGAAGGTCCGATCCGGGACCGCCCGGAACACGAACGACGAGAGGTTCGGCAGCTCGCGGAGGAGGACGAGCGCGAGCAGACCGCTCCCGCCGATCGCCAGCTCGATGGCGACATAGGCGCGGAGCGGGGCGCGGAGTCGATCGCCGCGCAAGCTCATCGAGGCGTTGCCGATGGCGAGGCCCGCCATGAAGCTGCAGAGCACGATCGAGACTGCGCGGACGCTGTTGCCGAGCGCGAGGCCCGCCAGCCGGAACAGCAGGGTCTCGAAAACGAGTGCAGACGCCCCCGACAGGAAGACCGCCAGGAGAACGACGCTGTCCCCCACCCTCCACGACCGCACGCGCAGGACGGTAGCGCGGGATAGAATCGCTCCCGCATGGTGCATACGGCCCCCCGCGTAGACGAGCCGGGCTTCCCGGATGCGCAGGGCCGGCGCGTGATCTTCCTGCTCGACGCGGCGAGCCGGCTCGAGGAGAAGCTCCTCACGGGCTGGATCGAGCGGCAGAAACCTGCCGGGGCCGAGTGCGAGGCGTTCTCGATCCCGAGCTCGCGGCGCCGGCGCGGGAAGATCGACCCCCGCCTCGAGCCGGCGCTCGCCGCCGGCGACGATCCCCTCCTCGCGCCGCTTCGCGTCGTCTGGCAGCCGCGCGAGCGCGACGGGCGCCGTGAGGCGCGTCTCGTCGACCTCCTCAAGCTCGGCGACCCGCGCGATCCGAACCGGCTCCGCGAGCACTACGTGCTGCGCTCCGCCCCCGAACGCGTGCGCATCGTGGCGGGCGATCCCGCTACGGCGAGCGCGCTCCGCGAGCGCTGGCGCGCGAACGCGATCGCCGACACCGGCGCCACCGTCGGGCTCGCCGAGTTCGTGGTGCGGCAGGCGGACCTCGTGCTCGACATCGCCGAACGGCGGCTCCGCGGCGCGCGCTACAAGGTTCCGCGCTTCGTGCGCGAGGACATCCTCTGGCGGCCCGCCTTCCGCGGCGAACTCCGCCGGCTCGCCGCCTCGCTCGACCGCCCCTTCGCGTACGTGCTACGCGAGGCCACCGCCGACCTCCGCGAGATCGCGGCGACGCACAGCCCCTTCGTGATCGACCTGGTCGTGCAGTTCTGGCAGCGCATGGTGCGCCGCGGATATCGCGAGGTGCTGCACCACGAGCCCGCGCAGCTCGATCGCATCCGCGCGCTCTCGCAGCACCACCCCGTCGTCTTCCTGCCCACGCACAAGTCGAACCTCGATCACGGCGTGCTGCAGATGCTGCTCCACGAGAACGGCCTCCCGCCGAACCACACCGCCGGCGGGATCAACATGAACTTCTTCCCCGTCGGGCCGCTGGTGCGGCGCGCGGGCGTGTTCTTCATCCGGCGCACCTTCAAGGACGACGAGGTCTACAAGCTCGTGCTGCGCCACTACGTCGACTACCTGGTCGAGAAGCGCTTCCCGCTCGAGTGGTACATCGAGGGCGGCCGCTCGCGTTCCGGCAAGCTGCTGCCGCCGCGCTTCGGCCTGCTCGCCTATGTGGTCGACGCGTATCGGCGTGGCAAGAGCGAGGACGTCTCGCTGGTGCCGGTCTCGATCTGCTACGACCAGATCAGCGACGTCTCCGACTACGCGGCCGAGCAGCTCGGCGCCGCGAAGGAGCGTGAGGGCTTCTTCTGGTTCGTCCGCATCGTGCGGCGGCTCGGACGGCGCTACGGGCGCATCGTGCTGCGCTTCGGCGAGCCGCTCTCGCTCAGAGCCTCGCTCGGCGCGCCCGACCCGGCCGCCGCGCCCGACCCCGACGAGCGGAGCCTCGCGCTCCAGAAGCTCGGCTTCGAGCTCTGCGTTCGCATCAACCGCGCCACCCCCATCACGCCGATCTCGCTGGTCTGCCTCGCGCTGCTCGGCCGCGGCGACCGCGCGCTCTCCGTGGACGAGATGCTCGACGCGCTCCGCAACCTCTTGAGCTACGTGCGCCGCCGCGAGCTCCCCACCAGTGAGGAGATCACGCTCGACACACCGGAGGGCGTCCGCCACACGCTGGACCTGCTCGTGGACAACGCGCTGCTCGCGCGCTTCGACGAGGGGCCCGACACGGTCTGGGGGATCGCGAAGGGCCAGCACCTGGCGGCCGCCTACTACCGCAACACCGTGATCCACTACTTCGTGAACGGCGCGATCGCCGAGCTCGCACTGCTCCGCGCCGCCGAGGACGACGTGCGGCACCGCTACCGAGAGTTCGAGGAGGAGGCGCTGCGGCTCCGCGATCTCCTCAAGTTCGAGTTCTTCTTCACGGACAAGGAGGTGTTCCGCGACGAGCTCGCCGCGGAGGTCGCGCTCCACGATCCGCATTGGGAGAAGGCGTTCGAGGCCGGGCCGGTCGAGCTCGCCGAACTCGTGGCGCGCTTCAAGCCGCTCTCGGCGCATCGCATCCTGCGCCCCTTCCTCGAGGCCTATCGCGTGGTCGGCGACGCGCTCGCGCGCCGCGACCCGGCGCTGCCCGTCGAGGACGAGCCCTTCCTGCGCGAGTGCCTCGCGCTCGGGCGCCAGTACGTCCTCCAGCGGCGCATGCGGGAGGAGTCGATCTCGAAGACGGTCTTCGCCGCGGCGCTCCGCCTCGCGCGGAACCGCGATCTCGTGGAGCCGGGCGCGCCCGACCTCGGCGCGCGCCGCCGCGGCTTCGCGCACGAGCTCCGCGAGGTGATGCGCCGCATCGAGGGCGTCGAGGCGCTGGTGCGCGCGCGCCATGCCGGGGTGCAGCTCTGAGCGAGCGCGGGCTCGTCGAACGGATCCTCGCGCTCGGCCAACCGCGCTGGGACGCAGCGCTGCGGCCCGCCCCGCGCGCGCTCGACGAGGGGCTCTGGTCGATCGAGCGGAGCTTCTCCCTGCCGGGCGGCCTCGCCATCCCGACGCGCTCGCTCGCGGTGCGCACCGGCGCCGGCACGCTCGCCGTGCTCTCGCCGCCGCCCGACGCCGAGGCGCTGCGCGACGTCGCCGCGCTCGGCCGGATCGACGCCCTCGTGGCGCCGAACAGCTTCCACTACGCGGGGCTTCCGGGCTGGGCGGCGGCGCTCCCCGAGGCCCGGGTGTTCCTCGCGCCCGGCCTGCGTGCACGCCGGCCGGAGCTGCCGCCCGGCGACGAGCTCGCGGACGGCGCCGCGGCGCCCTTCGCCGCGGAGCTCCCGCACGCCGTGTTCGGCCCGGTGCGCGGCGTGTCCGAGGTGGTGTTCCTCCACCGACCCTCGCGCACGCTGATCCTCACGGACCTCTGCTTCCACGTCCGCGAGGCACCGTGGCGCGACCGGCTCGGCTGGCGGGTGCTCGGCGCGTGGCGGCGCTTCGGGCCGTCGCGCACCGCGCGCTGGGTGCTGCTCCGCGACCGCGCGCGGGTCGCGGCGTTCGTGGAGCGCCTCTGCGGGTGGGACTTCACGCGCATCGTGGTTGCGCACGGCGAGGTGCTCGAGGGCGCGAGCGCGGCGACCCTCCGCGAGGCGTTCCGCGCCTATCTCTAGAGGCGCTGGAGCGCCCCGCGGGAACTCGCATCGAAGCTGATCTGGACTCCAGTCCAAGCCCGGATTAGACTCGGGTCCAAGCATGCTCCCGAAGCGCGACGAGAACCGCCGGAGCCAGCGCGAGCGCATCCTCGACGCGGCGCGCCTCCTCTTCGCGAGCCGCGGCTTCGAGGCCGTCACCATGAGCGAGGTCGCGGACCAGGCCGGCGTGGTGCGCGCCACGGTTTTCAACCACTTCGGCTCGAAGGGCGCGCTCGTCGAAGCGATCACCGAGAGCGTCCTCGACGTCTGGGCGGGGATGCTGGAGCGCGCCCTCGCCGACGAGACCACCTCGACGCCGACGCTCGTGCGCGCGCTCTTCGACCAGATGGGCTTCGGCATCGAGCAGTTCCACGGCTTCTACCGCGGCGTGTTCCGCGAGATGATGAAGATCCAGGTCGGGCTCGACGAAGGCGGCCTCGCGGTGCAGGCGAGCGACCGCGCGCACGAGCGCCTCGTGCGCCTGCTCGCGCGCGGCCAGCAGCGCGGCGACCTCTCGGGCGAGTTCGAGCTCGAGGACCTGGTGAACGCCTTCATGAGCCTCGCGAACGGCACGATCGTGCACTGGCTCTACGAGGAGGCCTCGGGCTCGCTGCGCGAGCGCATGCGGAGCGCCGCCGACATCCTGCTCGGCGCGGTCGGGTCCGGCGCCCGCCGCCACGAGCCCCTCCCGAACTTCCTCCCCGAGCCCGCCGAGGCCCCCGACGTGACGCCACTCGCGCGCCCCCCGCGAAGGAGAACGAGATGAGTCTCGAGATCCCCCCGCCCCCGCCCCGCCAGCCGCTCCGCTTCCGCCTCGCCCTCGCCGAGCTACGCGCGCTGCTCGCCGACCCCGACGACACCGACCGCGCCGTCTCCCTGATCTATGCCTTCGGCGGACAGGAGTTCGAGCGGAACTTCCAGCGCTTCGCGGCGAGCCCGAGCGGGCGCGCGCTCCTCGCGGAGCGCCCCTCGCTCCTCGCGGCCCTCTCCGACCGCGCCGCGCTGGAGCGCACGCCCGAGGGCAGCCTCGGACGCGCGTACCTCGCCTACATGGACGCCAACGGCTTCGCACCCGACGGGCTCATCACCGTGCAGGATCGCGTCCAGGCGCGCTGGGTGCGCGAGCACGGCTTCCCCCCGCTCGATCCGCTCCGCGCCTGGTTCCGCGATCGCACGCTCCTCTCACACGACCTCTTCCACCTGCTCACCGGCTACGGCACGGACGGCGCGGGCGAGGCCACGCTCCTCGCGTTCTCGCTCGCGCAGCTCGGCGGGCGCGGCCAGGCCTTCCTGACGTTCGGCGCGGCGTTCGAGGTCTTCCGCGAGGTCGGCTGGCGCTGGCTCGTCTACGACTTCCGCGCCTGGCGGCGCGGGCGGCGCGCGCACTGGCTGGTGACGCTCCCCTGGGAGGAGCTGCTGCCGCTGCGCCTCGCAACGGTGCGCCGCCTCGCCGGCGTCGCCGAGGCGAGCGAGGTGCATCCGGGCGGCGTGCTGCGCGGAACGCCCGGCCAGCTCGAGTACGTCACCGTCTGAGCGCCATGGGCCTCCGCGAGGCGTTCGCCCGCCGCCGGGGCGAGCTGCGTCCGCGCGGCGCGCGACGCCCGCCCTATACTGGCCAGCCATGACCGCCCGCTACGAGATCCTCGATCCGCTGCTCGGCGCGGCCGGCGCCGACGCGATGCTCCACCTCTGCGAGCGCTTCGGGCGCTACGGCTCCTACGCCGAGGACGCCACGAACCAGGTCGAGCTCGCCCCCGGGCTGCCGCAGCGCTTCGACGCAGCGATCAACTTCGTGAAGACGGGCGGGCGCTTCGGGCGCAAGGAAGAGCCGGCCGTGCTCGCGGCCCGCACGAACTACTTCCGCGAGACGTACGCCTACGACGACGACGCGACGCCGGGCATCGAGCCCTTCATGCATCATCCCGGCTTGATCGAGGCCGCGAAGAAGGTGCACGACTCTTCGGTCGTGGTGCCGAACATCGTGTACGCGAACCTGCTCGTGCCCGGCCAGGAGCTCGCCGTGCACACCGACGTGCCCGAGTTCCGCGGCGCGAACCGGAAGCTCTACCCGCAGTGGCTCATGGTGGTGATGCTCCACTCTGGTCTCTTCGCGAAGTGGCGCCGCCGCATCGCGACGGGGATCTCCTACTTCGGCGGCGCCCGGGGCGGCGCGCTCGCCTTCTACCCCGACGGCCGCGAGGGCGCGCCGCGCACGCTCGCGGCGCGGCACGACACCGCGATCGTGCTCGATACGGACACCGTGTTCCACGGCGTGGACCGCGTCGAGGAGACGCAGCCGCTCCCCGCGCTACGGCCGGGCCTGCACCTCGTGTGGGAGGGCGAGGGCTGGCGCGTCGGCCCCGAGGAAGCGCCGCTCGCGCGCTACCGCAAGGACGAGGTGCGCTTCTCCGTCTCGTGGAAGGCGTACTGCTATCGCGACGAGGCCGAGCGTGCGCTCGTCGAGGAGCACGGCGACGACCTCTCCCTCGACCAGATCCTCGAGACGCTGAAGGCGGACCTGCGCCGGCGCGGCAGCGACGTCCCGAGCGACGGGACGGAGCTCGCGCGCTTGCTGATCGACACGCACATCCACTTCCCCGCGCCCGCCATGTGAAGGAGAACCAGATGGTCGGCTACGTCACTCTCGGCACGAACGACGTCAAGCGCGCGGCGCGCTTCTACGACGAGCTCTTCGGGCTGCTCGGCGGCAAGCGCCTGATGGAGTTCGGCGATTTCATCCTGTGGGGCACCTCGCTCGAAGGCGGGTGCGTCGCGATCACGCCGCCCTTCGACAAGAAAGGCGCCAGCGTCGGCAACGGCGTGATGGTCGCGCTCAGCGCTCCGAGCAAGGCGCAGGTGGATGCGATCCACAAGAAGGCGCTCGAGCTCGGCGGCAAGGACGAAGGCCCGCCCGGCCCGCGCGGCGACACCTTCTACGCCGGCTACTTCCGCGACCTCGACGGCAACAAGCTGAACGCGTTCTTCATGGGCTGAACGCGAGCCCGCTCCGGGCGGGCCCGCTCAGTCGCGCACCTCGAAGGCCACGACGACCTCCTCGACGGAGAGGAGCCCGTCGTGGTCGGTGTCGACCTCGTCGAAGGTCGCGAAGCGCACCTGGATGAACTCGTAGAGCGAGATGCGCCCGTCCGCGTTGCGATCGGCGCCGTCGAAGTCCTTCGGGAACTCGACCGCGCCGGCGAGCTCCTCGGTCGTCATGTAGCCGTCCTTGTCGCGGTCGCCGTGGAAGAAGATCTCCACCATGCGTTGGTGGAACTCCTCGCGGTCGACGCGAGCGTCGCCGTTCTTGTCGGTCTCGGCGAACGCGGCGCGGGGGTCGTGGCCCTTCGCAGCCTCCTCGGCCGAGGCGGGCAGCGCCACGAGGGCGAGGAGCGCCACGCAACAGACCTGAGTGATGGAACGCATGACCGCTCTCCTCGTGTTCGTCATTGGATCTGCCAGGTGCCGTCGGACTGGCGGCAGGCCTTGCCGTAGGCCTCCTGCATCTCGCCGTCGATCACGATGTCCTGGCGGTACTCGCGGCAGTACTGGCCGCTCGCCGCCTGGTACGTGCGGGTGGGCGTGACCGTGCCCGAGTTCCCCGAGTCCGGGTTCTTCCAGGTCGAGGCCTGGCCGGTGTGGTTGCTCTCGAGCGCGCGCGCCGCGGCCTGGGCCGCCAGCTCCTTGTCCTTCCTGTCGAGCCGGTGGCCGATGTAGCCGCCGAGGAGCGCGCCGCCGACTGCGGACGCCACGATCGCGGCGGGGTTGCCGTGGGCGAGGGCCGCGATGCCGGCGCCGAGGGCGGCGCCACCGAGGCTCCCGAGCACCGCCTTCGGGTTCTCGCTCGTGGCGTCCGCGAGCGTCTGGCAGGACAGAACCGGGAACGCGAGCACGACCAGCAAGAGGGTCGCAACGCCGCGCGAAAGTCTCGATCGCATGAACGCTCCTCTGGAGTGGGCCGTCGATCCTAGTCCGGGCGCCCGCCCGGCGCACATGCACTCCGCGAGCCCCGGCCGCGCCCCACCCCGCCGGCGCGGACGGCGAGCGCCCCTGCGATACTCCGGGCCCCATGGGCAGGACGAGCACTCCGCTCACCGAACGTCCCGCGTGGCGTGCGCTCGCGGCGCACTACGCGGCACTCTCGAGAGTCCACCTGCGCGACCTGTTCACGTCCGATCCGGCGCGGGGCGAGCGCCTCTCGGCCGAGGCGGCGGGCCTCTTCCTCGACTACTCGAAGCACCGCGTCACGGACGAGACGCTCGCCCTCCTGGTGCGGCTCGCGCACGAGTGCGGCCTGCGCGAGCGCATCGACGCGATGTTCCGCGGCGATCGGATCAACGTCACGGAGGACCGCGCCGCGCTGCACGTGGCGCTGCGTGCGCCGCGCGGCGCGTCGCTCGGGGTCGACGGCGTGAACGTCGTGCCCGAGGTGCACGCCGTGCTCGACCGGATGAGCGCCTTCGCCGAGCGCGTGCGGAGCGGCGCGTGGCAGGGCCACACCGGCAAGCGCATCCGCAACGTCGTGAACCTCGGGATCGGCGGGTCGGACCTGGGACCCGCGATGGCGTACGATGCGCTCCGCGCCTTCTCGGAGCGCTCGCTCAGCTTCCGCTTCGTCTCGAACGTCGACGGCAGCGACTTCGCGGAGTCGGTCCGCGGCCTCGACCCCGCGGAGACGCTCTTCATCGTGGCGTCGAAGACCTTCACCACGCAGGAGACGATGCTGAACGCGGCGACGGCGCGCGCGTGGTCGCTCGCGGGGCTCGGCGGCGACGCGGCCGCGGTCGCCCGGCACTTCGTCGCCGTCTCGACCCACGTGAGCGAGGTGGCGAAGTTCGGGATCGACCCGGCGAACGTGTTCGGCTTCTGGGACTGGGTCGGCGGCCGCTACTCGCTCTCCTCGGCGATCGGCCTCTCGACGCTCGTCGCGATCGGCCCCGAGGCGTTCCGCGCGCTCCTCGGCGGCCTCCACGAGCTGGACGAGCACTTCCGGAGCGCGCCCTTCGAGAGGAACCTCCCCGTCCTCCATGGCCTGCTCGGCGTCTGGTACACGAACTTCTTCGGCGCGGGGAGCGTCGCGGTGTTGCCCTACGACCAGTACCTGAGACGCTTCCCGGCCTATCTCCAGCAGCTCGCCATGGAGAGCAACGGGAAGTCCGTCACCCTCGATGGACGGCGCGTCGCGTACGACACGGCACCCGTCCTCTGGGGCGAGCCGGGGACGAACGGCCAGCACTCCTTCCACCAGCTGCTCCACCAGGGCACGCGGCTCGTGCCGTGCGACTTCCTCGTGTTCGCGGAATCGCCGAACCCCCTCGGCCGCCACCACGACGTGCTGCTCGCGAACGCGCTCGCGCAGGCCGAGGCGCTCGCGTTCGGGAAGACCGCGGACGAGGTCCGCGCCGAGGGCACGCCGGAGCGGCTCGTGCCCCACCGCACGTTCGAGGGGAACCGTCCCTCGACCCTGCTCCTCGCGGAGCGCCTCGATCCGAAGACGCTCGGCCGGCTGGTCGCGCTCTACGAGCACAGCGTCTTCACGCAGGGCGCCGTCTGGGACGTCGACTCCTTCGACCAGTGGGGCGTCGAGCTCGGCAAGACGCTGGCGCAGCGGATCCTTCCCGAGCTCGAGGCCGAGGGCGCGCCCGCGCTCGCGCACGACGGCTCCACGAACGCGCTGATCCGGCGACTGCGGAAGCTGCGCGGCCGCGCGTGAGCAGCGCCGCGTGAAGCTCACGCGAGCTCGACGACGAGCTCGTTGCGCCCCGGGGCGAGGCGCTCGCGCAGGGCGTCCAGCGGCACCTCCGCGCCCCCGCTCCGATACGGATTCGCCTCGCGCTCGAAGGCGAGCGGCCGGCCGTTCCACACGAGCGCCGTCGGGCCACAGCCGCGCTCGCCCACGCGATACACGAGCTCGACCTCGCGGCCGGCGAGTCGGAGGCGCGCGCGGAGGCCATCGAGCACGCGCGGCAGCACGGGATCGAGCACGAGGCGCGAGCGCGAGTGCCGCACGCCGAGCAGGCGCTCGCGGATCAGACGGACGGCGATGCCGGCGCCGCTCGAGTAGACGCGCCAGCCGCCCTCGACGGGAATGCGCCCCGCGAGCAGCTCTGCGTAGCGCGCCTCGGCCTCGTAGCGGTCAGCGAAGCTCGCGTCCGAGCTCGAGTGGTAGCAGTTCGCCTGGCGCGGCCGTGCGCACGGGACGACCTCGCGGAGCGCGATCGGGTTCGCCTGCCGAAGCGCCAGGAAGAACGCGTCCGCCTCGCCGAGGCGCGCCATCGCCTCGGCGTACCGGAGATGGGCGTGCGTGTACAGGATCCCGATCTCGCGGCCGAAGTACGTGCTCGTCTCGGCGCGCTGGAAGCGCTCCATCCGCCCGCCCCGGTAGCGCGGCGGGCGGTCGAAGAGGCGCGCGCCGTCGGGCCCGAGCAGGTGCGCGCGGATCAGCGCGAGGTGCGCGCGCGCCTGCTCGGGAGAGAAGAGATCGGCGAGGACCGCGTGGATCATCGGCAGCAGCCGGTAGCGGATCCCGCTGCCCGCATCGCTCGGATGGAGCCAGCGCTCCGTCCCCCCATTGGGGTGGAAGTACACGAAGCCCGGGAGCACGCCGTCGGCGAGGAGGACGCGCTGGAAGTCGTCGCGGACGCCCGCCGCCCTCGCCTCGAGCGCCGCGACCGGCGCGAGGCGGCCGACGCGCCGGAGCGCCCGCGCGAGCTCGGTGAGCGTCTGGAACTGGAGCGTGACGGTCCACGCGCTCGCGAGGCGCTCGCACAGCGCGGGGTCCGCCGGCTGGAGCGAGTCGTTCCAGTCGCCGTGGCCGTAGGCCGCGAGCCGGGTGCCCGCCACGATGCGACGCGCGATCACGTCGAGCACGCGCTCGACGTGCCCCCAGAGCGAGGCGTGCTCGGCGTGCTCCTCCCCGCGCGCGTCGAAGAACGGGAGCCGCTCGTCGAGGATGCCGGCGTCCTCCGACGCCTCGAGGTAGCGGGCGAGCGCGAGGAGCGGCCAGAACACGACGTCGCCGTGCGAATCCGGAGCGCGGAGCTCGCGGTCGCGCTCGAAGAACATGAACCACTGCGGCCAGTCGCCGTCCGGGTTCTGGTTCCGGTACACGCGGAGGAGCAGGTCGCGCACGGGCTCCGTGCGCCCGGCCGAGAGAAGCAGCTCGACGGGCCCCTGGCACACGTCGCGCGTGCCCCAGCCGCCGCCCGAATACTGCTCGAGGCCGCGGGGGGCGAGGTAGTGCACGAGCGCGTCGCGCGCGAGCCAGGGGAGGATCTCGCAGAGGCGCGCGACGTCGGCCGCGAGCGGGCCGGCCGGAGGCGCGAGCTCGAGCGCGACGAGCCCGCGCGAGAAGCCCTCGGCGCGCTCGGCATCGGCCGCCGGCTCCGGCACGCCGGGGGGACCGGCCGGCGCCCCGACGAGCTGGCCGGTGATGCGGAACGCCGCGGCCCGCGCGGGCGCGGTGACCAGCACGAGGAATGACTGGCCCCGCGAGCGGCCGTCTCCGAAGAGGAGCTCGTCCCCGCCCGAGCGCTCGATCTCCGTCCCCGGCGCCACGTCCACCCGGAAGCTCCCGTCCGGGAAGCGCCGGCCGAGGGCGCTCTCGGGCAGGAAGCGGACCGCGAAGCCGTCCTCGTCGCGCTCGACGCGCGCGGGCCCCGGGTCGTCTCCGTCGTCTCCATTCACGGCGAGGTGGTGTGACACCAGGAAGCGACACGGTGGGCCGTCGAGCACCGCGAGCGAGAGCCAGAGCTCGTGGCGGTCCAGCGGGGCCCAGCTCCGCACCTCGAGCGTCCCTTCCGCGTGGCGGTAGATCCAGCGCGCGCCGTTCGGCGTCATCTCGAAAGCGGACGGCACGTCGAGGAGCTGCCAGCCGCCGGCGAGCTCGACGAACACGCGCTGGCCGTGGGAGCGGAACAGGCCGAGGTAGCCACGCGTGGTCGAGAGGAGGCGGTTGATGCTGACGTGCCCCTGGGTCGCCATCGAGTGGAACACGCCAGCCATCCAGACCGTCGAGGTGAGCGAGGCCTCGTCGGGCACGAGATGGGTGCCCGTTCGGAGGATCTGCCCGTGCGGGCGGAGCACGCCGAGCTCCTTCGCGCGCAGCACCACGTGCCGGCTCGAAGCCGTGAAGAAGGAGTGGAGCGCGCCGCGCTCGCGCTCGACCTCCCGGCGCTCCGCGCCGAAGAGCAAGGTCACCTCGTCGTCCTCGAGGTCGCGGCACGCGAGCGCGGGGCCCGCGCTGAAGAGCGTCGGCGCCGGCCGTTCACCGCCGCCGTCGTCCGCGTCGTCGGCCGGAGCCTTCGCCTCGGGGAGCGCGAGGGTGCGCGCGAGGAACGCGAGGTCGGCTGGTGCGCTCGGCGCCGGGTGATCGGGCTCGAACCAGACGAAGAAGCCGCGCTCGGCCGTCTCGCCCGGCGCGAGCCGCACCGGTGCGTCCTGGAGCACCGCCATGGAGTGCTCGTGCTGCTGACGCGTTGCCGAGAGCGTCTCGCTCACGAGCGCGGCGGGGCCTTCCCCCGCGCGGTGGCCGAGCCCGTAGAGCTGGAGCGCGTCGGTCGCGAAGCTCACCGCGCGCCCGAGCGATCCCATCAGCAGCCACGGGTGGCGACCGCCCATCGCCAGGTTCTGGCGCACCGCCAGGACGACGCCGTGCTCGGCATGGACGAGCGGCGTGTAGTCGACGTACTGGCTGACGTAGTACTCGTTGAGACGCACGGCCCCGTAGTGGGCGAGCGCCAGGTCCTGCGCGTGGATCAGATCGACGGTCTGGCTCTCGGCGCCGACGTTCTCGAGCACCACGTGCCAGAACCAGGCCGGCGCGGAGCGCGCCAGCACGAGCGACACGTGGAAGCGGATGCCCTGCCACTCGCCATGTGCACGGAAGCCCTGCTCGTCGCAGCGCATCCGGGCGGGGCTCCGCGGACCGAGCAGAGGCGTGTGCTCGACACGGCTGGCGCGGCGCCGGAGGTAGAGGTTCGCGGGCCCGCCCTCCATCTCCGAGCCCAGGAAGAGATTCAGGAGGATGTCCGCGTGGTCGGCGCGCCGGAGCGAGCCGTTCGCATTCAGCTCCACCCGCAGTCCGGACGCGCTCTCGAGCTGGAAGGGCGACGCGCTCGCGTTCATGCTGCCTCTGGGCTCCGGGCCGTCGGACGCCAGCTCCAGGCGCCGTCCGCGTGGAGCTCGAGCACGCATCGTACGAGTCGGGAGAACCCTCCGCCCCTCCGAACACCACGCACGTGATGGATGCCTGGGAGAGCAGGTCCAGGCTCCAGCCGACCTGCTCGGGCGTGAGCGTGGTGCGGAGCCTCTGGAGCAGCGCGACGGCCGGAGCCGCGAGCCGGACCCGCGCCACTTCGGCCTTGCCTTCGCGCGCGAGTGCGACGCGGCTGCGGCGGACGCCTCGCTGTGGGGCGTGTCCACGATCGGAACGCGAAGATCGAGCTCGCGCTCCGCCGCGACGGCTCGAATCCGCCCTTCGGGACCGACGAGCAGCGGAGTGATCAGACGGGCCTCTGCCGCCTCGAGCGCGCGCGCAGCGAACTCTCGTCGCAGGGATGGGCGACCGCACACGGCACGGG
>Ga0187893_10004800_pt1 | contig 25229 bp, 19 predicted proteins | sample MA1701074metaG_FD_139574 | JGI IMG/M metagenome (GOLD analysis project Ga0187893, IMG submission 139574) | White microbial mat communities from a basaltic lava cave in the Kipuka Kanohina Cave System on the Island of Hawaii, USA - MA170107-4 metaG ... | reverse complement strand
GAGCGCGAAGCTCGATCTCGCTTCCAATTCGTCGCAAACCTCCGATTCCGGTGGAAACCCTGGCGACTGCCCGGGTAGTTCGGGTGGCGGTAGAGGAGACGTGGAATTTTCGACCATTTGGATTGCGAATTCTCCGGAGGGTACCGTCTCGAAGATCGACACGCGAACCGCCCAAGAGCTGGGTCGCTACTACACGGGCCCCAGCATGGGCGCGGACGATCCTTCACGAACGTCTGTAAACCTGCGTGCAGACGTAGCGGTGGCCAACCGCGCTGGCGGGATCGTGAAGATTGCAGCACGTGTCGAATCGTGTGTCGACAAGAACGGCAACGGCAACATCGACACATCGACCGCAGCCACCGACGTGCTCGCGTGGGGCGAAGACGAGTGTGTGTTGTGGTACAGGGAGATCCTCGTCTCGGCTGATCCTCCCGTGTTCGAGTATCCCAACTGCTTCGCGGCAGCCGGTTGTCCACATTTTCAAGGGCCGCGTCCTACGGCTTGGGATCAAGGTGAGGCAGGCGACCCGTGCCTGCCCGATACAGCGCGCGTATGGACAGGATGGTTCGACAAGGCCACGAATGTCGGCAAATTCTGGCGCCTGAGCGGATTGGACGGCACCACGCTCGATGAGGTGAACATCCCCGATTTCGAGCCTGGCGGGCAGACTTTTCCACACGGGCCGTATGGAGGCGCGGTCGATGGCGACGGGGCATTTTGGGTGACTGGTCTGGAGGGACCGCTCTATCGCATCGATGGCGATACCCTTGCGGTCGAGCGCTGGGACAACCCGGAGGGAACCATGCCGTATGGCATCGCGCTCGACGCCAACGGCAATCCTTGGCTCGCTGGTCTCGATGGCAACGTGTTGCGTTTCGACGCCACGACGAAGACGTGGGACACGCCCATCACGGTTGGATCGGGTGGCGGTGGGGCGTTCGGTGACGGAAACTTGCTGCGGGGCCTGCAGATCGATCGCAACGGTCACGCCTGGATCGCGAGCTCGCAACCATGCGTGCTGGTGCAGCTCGATACCGCTTCGAAAACCCTCATCCGCGCAGACATCCCACTTCCTGGCTGTGCCGAGGCGGTAGGCGTGAGCATCGATGTCGATGGTTTCGTGTGGCTGCCCGACAAAAGCGCGAATCAAGCCTACAAGGTCGATCCAATGACCTACGACGTGACCACCGTGACGGGTTTGCGTGGCCCATACACCTACTCCGACATGACCGGCGCAGGGCTCGATCTCGTCACCAACCCGCCAAGCTGACCATCCATGAACAAGCTCGGTGTTCCTTTTCTCGTGTTCGTTGCCTGGGTGAGCTCGTGCAAGGGCAGCGAGAACGATGATTCCGGTCACGGAAACACCGCGGCGTCGGAATCTCAGGCATCCGACGGCGAGGATACGGGTACCGCGACCGCGACCATGGATTCCAGCGCAACGACCACCATGGGTACGGGCTCGACTTCCGGTGCCGACGGCACATGTGATCCCTGGCACCGGGGCCGCTACGCCGACTGCATCGACGACGACGGAAATGTCGACAACAAAGCCTGCATGTACCTCGGTACGGGGATGAGCGTTGGCACGTTGAACTGCTTGACGTCAGCCGGCATGTCGGCCACAGGGGTGTGCGCCATCATCGGTTGCGAAGACGATTCCGATTGTTTCGCTCCGCCAGCGAACGGCGATGCGCCGTCCGTGTGCCTACCCGGGATTGTCATGGGCGGCGAGTCGGCCTGTGTGCTCGACTGCAGCACCGGCCAGACGTGTCCCGACGACATGACGTGTCAAAACGGCGTGTGCTTCTCGGCGGCGAGCGTGGGCGACGTCGTTCGCACGAGCGCGTTCGACGACCTCGTCGTCCTTCGCAGAAGTCCGACCGAGTTCGGTCAGGAAGCGACAGAGGTTCCGAAGGAGCGCGTCGTGGAGGTCGGCCTCTGTGACCGCGTTCACCACCCGCACGTCCGTCCCTCGTTTTGCTTGGCCAACCAGCCTGCGAGCGGCTCGAAATAACCAAGCAGTGCCGAGGCGTTCATCTCGCGTTGTCCGGTGAGGGCTTCCAACGCATCGGGCCAGGGCTTGCTGGCGCCCAATGACAACATGTTCGCGAGACGTTTACCCGCTTCCTTGTTGCCATGAATGGAACAGGTATGAAGCGGACCCTGGTGCCCCGCGGCTTCGCACAACGCCGCGTGGAACTGAAACTGCAGAATCCTCGCCAGGAAGTAGCGCATGTAGGGGATATTGGCCGGAATGTGATACTTGGCACCTGGATCGAAGTCTTGTTCGCTGCGAGGTATCGGTGCATCGACGCCCTGAACCTCGTGACGAAGCTGCCACCATGATGCGTTGTACTCGTCCGAGGTAATCTTTCCCGCGAATACGTTCCAGCGCCATTGATCAATCAATTTTCCGAACGGCAAAAACGCGATCTTGCTGAGCGCATCTTGCATCTGCTTGTTCACCAGCCCTTTTTCGTTGTTCGAGACTTTGCGAAGCACACCAACCTTCACGAGGTATTCGGGCGTGACCGAGAGCGCGAGTGCGTCTCCGATGGCTTCGTGAAAGCCGTCGTGAGCACCCGACTGGTACAGCACTGGGAGTTTGTAGTAATGATGAAAATAATAGTCGTGTCCGAGCTCGTGATGGATCGTGACGAGTTCTTCGTGGTTGATCTTGATGCACATCTTGATGCGCAGGTCGTCGTTGTATTCGACGTCCCATGCGCTGGCGTGGCAGACGACTTCGCGATCGCTCGGTTTCTTGAACATCGAGCGTTCCCAGAACGTCTGGGGCAAGGGATCCATCCCGAGTGACGTGAAAAACGACTCACCCAACTTGACCAGCTTGATTTCGTCGTATTTGTTCTTCTTCAGTGCAGCGGTCACGTCGAGACTAGCCTCGCCCTTGTAAGGTTCGACGAGCTGATAGACGTTGCTCCAGTCCTGTGCCCACATGTTTCCCAGCAAATGCGCGGGAATGGCCCCGGTTTCACTCACTTTGTCTTTGCCGTATTTTTTCGACAACTCCGCGCGAACGTAACAGTGGAGCTGGTCATAAAGCGGCTTCACCAAGCCCCACAGACGCTCGGTCTCCTGCTCGAACGCCTGTGGGCTCATGTCGTACGAGGAGCGCCAAAGCTCACCCAAATCCGCGTAGCCGATGTTCCGGGCGCCTTCGTTGGCTAGCTCGACGTATCGCTGGTAAAGCGGTCGGATCTCGCGGGAGATGCCATGCCAACCCTGCCAGGCCCGTAACAACGCGTCATGGTCACGGCTGTCGGCCAACACGTCCGACAGCGCCCCGATGTCTTGGCACGTTTCGCCTTGGCAGAACTTGCCCTTGCCGTAGATCCCCTCCATCTTGGCTGCCAAACGGGCCAGCTCTTCGCGCTTTGTCGCGTCTTCGGGTGCGGGAAGCGTCGTGGCGAGCTCGAGCAGATGGAGCTGACGCGCCGTATCCACGTCGACCGGGATGCCGTCATATCGCCGTGCTTGTTTGATGGCCTCGCCGAGGTACGCCATCACAGCCTCGTTGGCTTTGGCCGCGGCCACCTCTGTTTCGTCGGTGATGTTCGTGTTCTTTTGCCATTCGGCCCTGCTCGACGCTACCCACAGCTCACGAAGGCGCTTGTCGACATCGGCAACGAAGGCTCTGACCTGCTCTGGCGTGGCCTTGGGTTGCGATGCGTATACCTTGCTGGTCTCGGATGTCGGCTTCGTCCTATGTTGCTCGCTGGGCTGCTGCGTGCATGCCATCGACAGCACAGTCGCGATGGACCCGAGAAAGCAAGCGCGACGCGAACGAGATGCGCGAAACATGGCGACGAATGCTACGCCAAGCGCGAGCAGCCTGCCATTTTCGCGCACGAAGGCCGTTACGGGCCAACGTGCCAACGGGCCAACAGGCTCGCTCAGCGCGCTTGATGTTCGGCGCTGCTCCCGAGCCGCGAAACGGACGGTCCAAACCCGCTACGTTCCGAAACTCGTCGTACCAGATTTTTTTTCTGGCTTTCGTGGATTGAGATCGGCGACACTAGACGCTTGCCACGATTCGATACGGCTCCCTGGAGTCCCATGGCACCCCAACATCGGGGCGACACGCTTGGCGAGGACGAGGGCGTGTCCGTGTCGAATCGATCAGGCGTGCGACAGCTCGACCTTGTGGCGGCCGCTCGGGCCGCCACAGCCCGGGTTATCCGCGAAAGGCAGCAGCTCCAAGTCGACGGCGACGTGGTCAAGCCTCCCCTGATGAAACGGTTGCGTGATCGTTTGCGCCGTTCACTGTTGCGCAATAACTGACGCCTATTGATTCACGACGGGATCGTCCCAGCGCTTGCGCTGCACGAGCACATCGTAGAGCTTGCTGGGCTCGACCCCACGAGCACGCAGCCGATCGGCATAGCCGAGCTCCTCGGCAATCAATAACAGGAATTCGAGCTCGGGCATGGCGCCTTCGAGCGGACGACCGTTGATGAAATACGCCGGCGTACCGGTGGCGCCAAGCGAGCTCGACAATGCTTGATCAGCGGAGATCCGCGCGTCGAACTTCGTGCTTTCTAGATCCGCACGAAAGCGCTCCATGTCGAGCTTGAGTCGTTTGGCAATCGTGTAAAACGTATTGTCGTCGAGCTTGGCTTTGGCCTGGTAAAGCGCATCGTGATAGGCCCAGAACTTTCCTTGCGCATGTGCAGCCATGGCTGCTCGCGCGGCCATGAACGCGTGGCTATGAAAAGGTAATGGGTTGTGTTTGTACACCAGGCGCACGCGATCCTTGAACTTCGCACGCAGCTTGTCGATGGTGACTTGCCCACGTGCACAAAACGGACACTCGAAGTCACCGAAGATCACGATGGTCACGGGCGCATCGGCCGGACCGAGCTGCGGGGACTCGCCGAGCACGACCGGTCGCACATGGTCTGGATCGAGCCGATCGGATGCCTTGGTGTAACGAACCTCACGATAACCCTCGGCGATGGCATGTTCATAAATGCCGCTGGCACTGACCCCCGCTGCCAGCCATTTGTTCGCGAGCGCGAGCTCCTGCTCGATGACGGCTCGAAACACTGCGATGGACTGCGCCCCATGGATGTGTCGGCCGTTGATGAAGAACGCTGGCGTTCCAGTTACACCGAAACGTCGGCCGTCACGCATGTCCCGACGAACCTCAGCGGCCCACTCGAGATTGTCGAGGTCGCGTCGCAATGTCGCCATGTCCAAACCTACTGTGCGTGCATAGCCTTCGATGCTATGTGGATCGATCCCTTCACCGGAAAACAACAGCTCGAAAAACGGCCAAAATTTGCCCTGTGCTTGCGCGCTACGGGCCGCAAGTGCGGCCAGCATCGCGTGACTGTGGAAGTCCAGCGGAAACGCCTTGTATGCCAAGCGAATCTGGTTGGGATATTCGCGACCGAGCACTTCCAGCATACGATACGCTTGCAGACAGTACTGGCACTCGAAGTCGGAGAACATCACAACCGTCACGGGAGCATCTTTGGCGCCACGCAACGGGGCATCACCGAGCTCCACACGAAACCGTTCGTGGGGCACGTTGCCGCGGTCGTGTGCACCATCGGAGATCTCGAATGCCGGCAAGCGATCGGCGTCTTTGCCGTGAGAAGCATCGCCCGTGGCCGGAGCCGTGGTGCCGGCGGAGTGGGCACGACAAGCGGCACCTGCGAGCAGAACCATGGCAAGAACCCACGGACGGATGGAGACGTGCGACAAGGGGAGTAGCATGTTGTACGCCGCCACGCGTGATCTTGCTACGCTATCGTTGCAACGCGGTAGCTACCGCCACCACGGCCATGCGAACAGTCGAATGCCGAAATCTCCAGCATTCCTATGACGGCGTGCGCTACGCCGTGCACGACGTATCCTTTACGATTCGACGTGGGGAAGTACTCGCGCTCATTGGGCCCAACGGCGCTGGCAAGAGCACGACCCTGCGGATCCTCGCGACCCTCCAGCAACCCGACTCTGGGGCAGTGTACTGGGACGACGCGGATGCATGGTCGGATCGCTACCGCATTCGGCAACGCATCGGCTTTCTCGGCGATGCCTCCGCGTTGTATCCAGGGATGACCGCGGCCGGCTACCTTCGGTTCTTCGCCGAGTGCCACGGCCAAGACGATCGCGTGGCCAAGCAAAAGGTCGACGAACTGCTCGATCGATTCGATCTTGCCGGCAAAGCCGACGTGCGTGTCGGAGATCTGTCGAAAGGCACATCCCAGCGACTCGCGATCGCCCGTACGTTGATCCATGATCCCGAGCTCCTGCTGCTCGACGAGCCCGGCGACGGCCTCGATCCTCTGGGTCGCAAGCACTTGCGCACCGTGTTGCGCGAGGTTGCCCACGAAGGCGTGGCTATCGTAGTGTCGAGCCACCTCCTACGCGAGCTCGATGATTTTTGTGATGCCATCGCGTTGATTCAAAACGGCAAGCTCGAGGTATTCGGAACGGTTGAACACATCGTCGAGTCCTACGAGGTCAAACGCAGGTTACACGAGGTACATGTCACAAAAGGGCTACAAACTGCTTTGCAGGTGCTCAAGAACCACGAAGGTCTGGTGGAAACGGTCGATCCGCTCGACAAGCACGATTCCGCACAAACGATCGAGGACATGGATCGGGGCATCGTAGCCGTACGTATCCACGGGGACAAAGGTCGTCCCGCACACATCCTGCGTGAGCTCGTGCTCGCAGGCGTCGACGTGATTGCGTTCGCGAAAGTGCGCAGCGATCTCGAAGATGTCTACCAGAGTCTCGGCCGCGACAAGATCAGCTGAGGTGCAAACCTTGCGGCAGCGATGAACGTTCGCGTACGATGCCAGTCGCTCGGTCAGCGCTCGAGATAGGCACGCAGGGCCGCAAACGCACGATCGGGACTGGTCGTTGGAACATCATCGATTGCCATATAGCGATCCGCGTACGCGCGTCGGATGTCTTGCGGTGCGCCCTTCAATTCGAGCGCGATCATGCCAACGACCGCAGCGTATTGGCGTGGCAACGCAACATCCTCACGGGCCAGCACGGCCTCGGCAGCGGTGGACATGGCCACGGCATCTCGTCGAGCAACGGCATCGAGCAGCTCGAATCCGAGTGACACCGACTTTGGTATATCGGGCGTGGCAACGATGTGCGTGACGTCCGCCCACCACGGAGTACCGTTTAGTCGCACGTGAGGCTCGACGTATTCGAATACGCGCCATGTCGCGTGCAGCCATGTTGTCCAGGCGTTGTAATCGGGGGTTCCCGCAGTGACCGCACCCGACTTGTCGAGCCAGTCGTTCATTGCGCTGGCATCGACTTCCAATGGGGCCACGGATTGGGGATCGCGGTGACGGGCCAACACGGCGACGGCACGCTCCGATTCGTGCAAAATGTGGGGCTCTCGTGAGTCACCGATGCCGTTGATGGGGTAACTGCGTCGATCGATACCGCCGAGCGCTTCGAGCATCGGTAGTGGCGTCCAGCGAATCGCGTGCAGAAATTCGGCCGAGAGCTTCATGAAGCGGGCGTGCTCCGCCTTGGTATCGAGCACAGGATGTTCGTCGCTGTTGGGGACTCGACCCGCCAAGTACGGATGCAGCATGCGGCGATTCGCGACCACGAGCGCGTCGATTTGGCCTATATCGTGGATCCCCAACACTGCCAGCTCCTCGGACATGCCAGGCCAAGCGAGCGGACCGTCATGCAAGGAGCCGATGGCTCCTTCGGCCACCGCCAAGATCATCCAGTCTCGTTCCCCGACGCGAACGATTTGATAGTCCGTAAATTCGCGATCCAATGCCGTGAGCACGGTGAGCAAGAGCTCGTCACCGAGCTCATATCCTTGCAGCCACTGCGCCATGACGCCGCCCGGGACCAAATAACGTTTGATCTCGCGATAGAACTCCACCGTGAACAAGCTCGATACACCACTGACCCACGGGTTGGTGGGCTCGGACACGATGACGTCGTAGCTGGCGGCTTCCCCCGCGAAGTACGCCTTGGCATCATCGAACCACACGTGATTGCGAGCATCGTCGTATGCACGTCGATTCAGCGGCATGAATCGTTTTGCACCGCGGAACATCTCCGGCTCGATTTCGATGCTATCGAGTCGCTCGAGCACGGGCGAGCCGAGCAACACGTGACACGTGATTCCCGAACCGAATCCGATCAGGGCGGCTCGTTTGGCTTGTGGTCTCGCCATCAGCGGTAGCAATCCCACGAGAATCTGGTTGGGTTCGTCACCGGCGATCCGTGGGCCGAGCTTGGTCTCACGGTCCTCCGGCCAACGTTCCAGGATGGCCGAGGCGTCGGGCTTACCGTTGGTGTAGATGACCCGATAACCGGGTTGATCTTTGTCGTGCAAGACCGTCACACTGGCGGTTCGTCCATCGACGTACGAGAGAATCTCGTAGTTGTCGGGCAACCGAACACGGCCATTGCGAAACACGGTCGACGTGAGCACCATCGGATCGAGACGAACGACGAACAGACCCAGCACGGCCAACATGGCCGTGGCAACGAGGCCCCTTCGCAGCAGCGACCGCACCATGCGTGCTTGCGTGGGTTCGTGTGCGATTTCTTCCCGCAGCAGGAATAGCCCCAGGGCGAGATCGAGGAGGGCTCCAACGACGATGACTCGCTGCATGCCGATCAACGGCATGAGCACGATGCCTGCCAACGTGGCGCCGGCAATGGCCCCGAGCGTATTGATGCCGTATACACGTCCAACGGCGGCCTCGGATTGCCCGCGACGCAAAAGCACGTGTGTGAGTAGTGGCAGCGTCATGCCGGCACAAAACGTTGCCGGTAACATGATGAGCATGCACATGAAATAGCGTGTGACGTTGAATGCCAACCACAAGAGCTCGCTTCGCTGCTCGAAGGATGCGATCCCGCTCATGGCGTGCACAGCCACTTGATAGAGCGGCAACGTGGCGATGGCGGACATACCCATGATGAGCTGCACGATGGCAAGCACGACCTCTGGTCGTCGAAAGCGATCCATGCGTTTTTTGACCCAGAAGCCGCCCAGCGCGAGGCCGAGCACGAACGCGCTCAGCATGGCCTCGAACGAATGGGTCGCGCTGCCGAGCACCATCGACAACAGCCGGATCCACCCCACCTCGTACATGAACGACGAAAGACCGGTGCCAAACGCTATCGCGAGCATGAGGACGACCCATCGGCGAGCAGAGCGTTTTTCCAAACCGCCGGCAGTGTCGACGAGCGAGCCCGCATCGATGGGGTCATCGGCCCGACGCTCTCGCATGGCCGCAGCCATGATCGCGAGATTCAACAGGCCGGCAACCAGCAGCGTTTTCGACAGGCCGATCGCCCCGACCAGCAAGAATCCGGACAGCAGCGCGCCGAGAGCTGCACCCAGACTGTTGGTGAAATACAGCATCGACAGCACTTCGCCAGAGCGATCCCGCTCACGACGAAGAATGCCCACACTCATCAACGGGAACGTCATGCCGAGCAAGATGCACGGTGGAAGCACGAGCGCGACCGCCACGCCCCATTTCACCAACGAAACCGCAAGCCCACCGCCGAGCACTGGAAACACCACGTCGTAACACAGCCGACTCGTCATGTCCTGCAACAACGGGAATGCCAGCGCGTACAGCCCGATCAGACCCTCGACGATCCCGTAGGCGACGATCGGCACGCGAATGCGAGCGACGATGCGCCCGGCAAACAAGGCGCCGAGTGACATGCCGCCCATGAACAAGCTTAGTACGAGGATCTGCGCGGTCGCAGCACTGCCAACGAACAACCGTAGGTACCTCGACCAAATAGACTCGTAGACGAGTCCACTGATCCCCGACAGGAAGAACAAGAGGTAGAGCCCGCGATAGCGCGACATGGTTGCGCGACCATATCGCGGAATCACGGCGTTGCCTTCCAAACCGGCAAAGCCGTCCCGGGACCCCACCAGCGGGTGAACGCCGCCGCGCTCCCTGCGAAAACTCACCACAGCACTTGCACGGGGTACCGAGCAACGTGTGGATCTCGCGAAACGATTGGAATCCCGTCGACGAGCGCCTGCGCGACCAGCATGCGATCGAACGGATCTCGATGATGATCTGGCAACGATTCGAGACGGCGAGCATCTGCCAAGAGGATCGGTCGCTCGCGGAATCCTGCACCTTCGATGGCCGCCGTGAGGTCGTCAGGGATTTCGAGCTTTCCACTGGCCTTCTTGATCGCGATTTCCCACCCAGAAATCGAGCTCACGAGCACCTCGTTGTCGGGATCCTCGATCGCGGCCTGGGCCCTGCCCGAAAGCCGACGGCTACCAGCCAACGCCCAGATCAATGCGTGGGTATCCAGAAGTAGCTTCACGATTCGCCCAGCCAAACGGTCAGCTCTTCGGGTGAAAGTGGTTCATCGAAGTCGCGAGCCATGCGAACCTTCCCCTTCCAAACCCCCAAACGTCGTTTCTCCCGCGCGACGGGCACGAGCCGTGCAACCGGTCTACCCGCCTTCGCAATCACGATCTCTTCGCCAGCCACGACCTCGTCGACCAATCTCGACAGCGTCGTTTTCGCCTCGTGCATGTTGACGATCTTGGCCACGACAGGCAGCTTAGCTAAGTTAGCTACCTCGGTCAAGCTTCGACGACGGCTGATCGGGTTGGGGCTCGTGCAGCCGCTCCGACCACGAACGCGCCTGTCACCCCGCGCGCATGGCTTGGACAGGCGAGACTCTTGCTGCACGTACGGCCGGGAACAATCCGCCCAGCAATCCCATCAGGATGGCGAACACGACCGAGCCGATGACGATCTCGGGCGTGGGCGTAAACGAGAACGTGATTTCCGAGAACGAGGTGAAATTCATCATCGAGAACTTCACGGCGCCCATGGCCAACGCCGCGAGGGAGCCGACCACACCACCGACAACGGCCAGCAGCGATGCTTCGAGCAAAAACGACGCGAGGATCGCGAAACGAGAAAACCCCAACGCCCGCAGCGTCCCGATTTCGCGGGTTCGACCGGCCACCGCAGCATACATGGTGATCATCGCACCGATCATCGCACCAATCGAAAAGAACACGGCGATCACCATGCCCATCGCAGTGATGAACACCGATGTGCCCTCTGACTGTTTTTCGTAGTAAACATCCTCGCGCAGAACCTCCAGCCCGAGTTGTTTGTCCTGCTCGACGGCAGCCTCGAAACCATCGAGCTTGCTCGGCGACTCCAGACGAACGCGTACCGACGAAACGTTGCCCATGCGTCCGAATCCCGCACGAATCGTGTCGAGATCGCCCCACACCTCCGATTCGAACGAGGAGCCGTTCGCTGCAAACACACCTACGACCCTCACCGGCCGATTCTTGCGCAGATCGACGGATTGACCAATATCGAGTCCCCTGAAGCGTCCCCGCACCTGCTTGCCGACGATGACTTCGTCGGTCCCCGGCGACAGCATGCGCCCCTCGATGATCGATACCTCGGGGCGAAACGACATCACATCGTCTCTGACGCCGCGAAACTGCACATTCGAAACCCCGTCGGTGCCGAATTTGTCCATCGTGGCCACAGACACGACCTCGGCGGTGCCCACGGGTTTTCCACTGGCATCCTGGGCGACGCCCGAGGCCGACAAAATGATTCCCACCAGGGGATCTTCGATGGTGCTTTGCATCTCGCTGTCGCTGCCCTTGCGCATGACGATCGCGTTTTCGGGCTGGCCAGACTTCCCCATGGTTTTTTGCACGCCGTGGGCGAGCATCAGCGCAGACGCCAACACGAACACCACGAGCCCGATGCCGAGCGCAGTCGCCACTGTGGTTGCCTTTCGTACGGCCAAACTACGAACGTTGTAGGAAATTGGGATCATGCGATCCTCCGAATGGCATCGATGGCGTTGAGTCGTGCAGCACGGCGTGCCGGCAAGATCGCGGCAAACAAGCCAAGCACGCAAGCCAGGCCCAGGGCCATGGCGGAGGTTTCGGGAGCGATGTCGAAAAACGGGAAGAACCCACCCATGTTCTCTTCGAGCCAACGCCCGAGGCCCTGCTCCACGAACGGGTAAGCGATGACGAGGCCGAGACCTCCACCCAACGCGGCGATGATGAGCCCTTCGGCGAGCACGATGATGGCAATGTGTCGAGGTCGAAAGCCTATCGCACGCATGATGCCGAATTCTCCCGTGCGTTCTCGTGTGCCCATCGCGATGGTGTTGCCCAAAATCAAGGTCATGATGCCCAGGATGACCATCGACACGACGTCGAGTGCAGTCAAAATCGCCGAAAAACTGGCCAAAAACGAGCTGTTCATGGCGCGTTCGCTCATCGTGAGCGTAGGAACTTCCATTTCATCGAAAGTCGTGTCGATGGCCTTGCTGATGTCCGCGGCACGAGAAGGATCGCGCACACGCGTGGAGATCCAGCCGATTTGGTCTTTGCGCGAGTCGCTGAGGGCGTCGTTCAGGTAGTCCCAGTGAAACCACAAGGTCGAGCGATCGACCGATTTCCTGGTCGCGGTGTAAAGCCCCGCGATTTCGAACTGCCAATCGCCGGGATAAATGGTTCCCGTCAACGTGATGACGTCGCCGACTTTCCAGCCTTTTTTCTTGGCGAGCATGTCTCCGACCAGTGCGCCACGACGGTTCTCGAGCCAGCGTTTCCGATCCTCGGGAGTGACGAGGATCTCGTCATAGACCTCGAGAAAGCTCACCGGATCGACAGCGATCGTCGCGAAAAACTCGTTTTCGTCGTTTGGATCTTTGGCACCGAACCAGTTCGAGTAGGTACTCGGCCCCAAACCAGGGATCTTGCCGATATCTTGCGCGTAATGCTTGGGCAACGTCATCACGAACGTGACCTTGTGGCGCGTAGCGATGCGGTCTTGCACGGCCGCATCGACGCTTGCAGTCCAAGAGACGAGCACGGTTCGCAACAGGACGAACGTGAGCACGGCGACCGCGACGCCAAGTGCGGTCAGCACGGTTCGCGCACGATTGCGAACCAGGCTTCGACTCGCCAATACACCGAGGTTCATTGCAGCGCTCCCTTGTCCAGACGCCGCACCAAACTTGCATGTTGGGCGGCCGCGGGATCGTGTGTGACCATGAAAATCGTCTTCTTGAATTCCTTGCTCAATCTATCGAGAAGCTGAAGGATCTCATCCGCGCTTTCACGATCGAGGTCACCCGTGGGCTCGTCCGCGACGATGATTTGCGGGTCGTTCACGATGGAGCGCGCGATGGCGACACGTTGCTCCTGACCGCCGGACAACTGCCGAGGATTGTGATGCATGCGATCGGCCAGGCCAACGATCTTGAGCGCAGTTTCGGCTCGCTTGCGGCGATCTGCGCGAGACAAGTGCGTCAGCAAGAGTGGCAGCTCGACGTTCTCGATGGCGCTCAGCACCGGGATCAAGTTGTACGCCTGAAAAATGAAGCCAATCGTGCGTGACCGCCATTTGGCCAACTCCGCATCGCTCATGGCGCCGAGATCCACCCCTGCGACCGACACCGTACCGGTGGTCGGCTTGTCGAGCCCGGCGATCAGATTGAGCAACGTCGATTTACCCGAGCCCGAAGGCCCCATCAGCGCTTCGAACGAGCCTTCGGGCACCTCGAGATTGAGCCCATTGAGCACGTTCACAGGCTCCTTGCCTCGCTGATAGGACTTGTGGATGCCTTTGAGCACCACGATGGGCTTGCCATTGGCTGATGCGGCGAACGTAGCTTCTTGTGTGCTCATGGTTCGGTTTTCTCCTTGACGGCCTGTCCGTCGGTCAGCTCGGGCGCAGGCTCCTTCACGACCCGCGTGCCCGCGTCCGGGCCTCGTTGCAGCTGGTAGCCATTCGCGAACTCGGGGCCAATCACGATCGGCACCACACGTAGTTTGCCCTCTTGCATGACGAACACGACGTCTTGTCCGCTGCGCTGCGCGACCGCGGCCGCAGGAACCACCAGCTTGGGTGGCTGCTTCATCGCCTGCTCGTCGATTTCGGCGCTCAAGAAGCTCACGCGCGCAGACATGTCTGGAATCACGTGTTCGGGCTCACCCACGAACTGCACGCGTACGATCACGGTAGCTTTGGAACGGTTGACTTTGGGGCTGGTGTCTTTGACGCGTCCGCGAAAGCGCCGCTCGGGAAACGCATCCAGCACAATTTCGGCGGGTCCCTGCGGTTTCACGAGGTGGAGCTTTCCCTCGGGGACGTCGGTCTCGACCATGAGCGACGAAAAATCCGCCAGCTCGACCAGCGTGGTGCCACCCATGGTTCCCACGAACGCACCCACCTCGATCGGCTTGGTAGTCACCACGCCGTCGATCGGAGCGACGATGACGGTGTTGCCGAGGTTGGTTTGTTGCGTCGAAAGCTCGGCTTCGGACACCTTGACCTCGGCGTCTGCGGCTTTGAGCTGCTGGGCCAGCGACTCGGCTTTGGCCTCCAGATCCTGCGCGGTCGCGAGGGGTGCAAATTGCTTGTCGGCGAGCTTGCGCTCGCGATCGGCCTGCAGCTTGATTTCGGCCAGATTGGCGCGAGCGGTCTGCACCCGTGCTTTCGCAGCCAAAAGTCGCATTTTTGAGGTCGCGAGATTGCGTTCGAGATCAGCAGGGTCGAGCTTGACGAGCAGATCGCCCGCTTTGACCCGACTACCCTCCTTCACGTGTACCTCGAGCACGCGTCCTGCGATCTTGGCCCCCACCTTGGAGGTGAGTTGCGGCACCACGTATCCCGTGGATGTCAGCAATATATTGGCATGTGCAGGGGAGACCAAGCTGATCTCGGTCAGTGTCACTTCGGTCTTGAAGAGTTTGGCCTCTACCCAGGGAACCACGTAGAGATACCCCACCCCAGCCACCGCGACCGACAAGACGACACCGAGCATCATGGCCATCAGCCGCCCGCGGCGTGGGGAGATGGTGCGATCGATCGAAAGCGAAGCGAGGTCGCGTGAGAGCTGGTCGTTCATCGCCATCGCGAGCAGGCATCGTGCAGGCGCGCGCGCAGCATAGCCACGATCCGCGCGGGAGCAACGTGAACTCGACAGGGACTTGTGTGGACGCCAGAACAGCCTGGCTGGCCCGATGGAGCCGTCCTACTGGGTTGCGCGACATGCGAGGTTGCCCATGCCGGAGGCGGTACTCGAATCCTACGCTTACCCAACGTTCGTTCGCTAGGTATCATGGCCCGTTTCGCTACGCGGACAAAGGCCATGATGACCCCCCCGAACGACACGCGCTGGATGTTTCGAGCTTTTCTGTGCTTGTTGGCTTCGACACCGATCGCCTGCGGCGACGATCCACCGGAGACGAGCACATCGGCTGCGGAAGGCGAGCTGGATACAGCAGGAGGTTCCGGGAGCACCGGAAGTCCGGACACTGGGGTGCCGGAAAGTACGGGGATCAGCGCGGGTACGGGTACCACGGGAGATCCCGGGGACACAGACGGTACCGTAGACGACGGCAACCTCACCACGGGCGCAGCCGCGGACTCTTCCGGCGTCGGCGATACATGCGAAGACGGCGTACACAATGGGTCCGAATCCGACGTCGATTGCGGAGGATCGAGTTGTGCCAAGTGTCCCGATGGGAACAGCTGCACCAGCCCCGAGGATTGCATGGGGGGCTCGTGCAACGACGGGCACTGTTCCTCGGGCTTCGCTGCATGCACGTTCGTGGACGGCAGCAGCGATCCCGTCATCGTGGGCATGGCCGCCAACTTCTACCAGGGCCTCACGCTCCAGCAGGCGATGGCAGAGTACTACACACCTGGCGTCAGCGTTGCGTACAGCATGGGTGACGGGGTGGTTCACACTGCCGTGTTCGGCGAGTCCAATAGTGCCGCAACTCTCGGCCCAACCACGCTGTTTCAAGCGGCGTCCATGAGCAAGCCCATCTCTGCCGTCGCCTACCTCATGAGCGACATCGTCGACGCCACGCTCGATGCCGACATCGGCCCTACCATCCAAGACCTCCTTACCCTCCCTTATGTCGTCACGCCGGCCGACTTGTTGTCTCACACCGCGGGCGCTTCTGGTCACGGCTATGGCGGCTACGCTCCCGGGCAACCACTCCCGAGCGTGGATCAGATCGTGCTCGGCTCTGGCCCCGCGAACCATGAACCAGTATCGTTTTCCAATCCGGGCCCGTGGGACTACTCTGGCCCTGGATACATGGTCTGGCAGGCTTGGCTCGAACGGACCATCGACGGGGACCTTGCGACGTTCGTGCACGACAAGCTGTTCGTCCCTGCCAACGTGACGCGTTCGAACTTCGGGCAACCGCTGTCCGCCAGCGAGCAAGACGCGGCGTGCGGCTATGATCCCAACCTCTCGGGTTGCGCAAACGTGTACCCCGAGCTTGCGGCTGCAGGGCTTTGGACGACCCCGTCAGAGCTGACATGTTTGGGAAACTATCTCGCGGCAATGCACCCCGACGTGCTCGATCGCGTGACTTCTCATTCCGAGGTGGTCACCGGCTATCCACAGCGCCAGGGCCTGGGTTTCATGCACCGTCCCGCCAACGGCGTCGACGAGAGCGAGGGACACTTTTTCGAGCACGGGGGCGCAAACTACGGCCTTTGTGGGCACGTGGCCTTCTTTGATGACGGCCGCGCGGTTGCTGCGATGGACAATTCCTGTGAGGGCGGCTCGCCCATCGCGATCGGTGTGTTGTGTCGGGAGTTGTCCTGGCCGTGCGCCGGGCCCAACTTGTCAGCCGGTTGAAACGCCGTGGTGCGGCTCGATGCTCGACTAGACCATGAGATCTCCACCATTGATGTCGAGCGCGGCACCGGTGATGTACGCGGCCTCCGGACTCACCAAAAATGCCACCAAGTCGGCTACCTCCTCGGGCGTGCCCAGGCGGGGGATTGGAAACGTCGCGGCAATGCGCTTGGCCTGTTCCGGATCGATGCTGGTGCGCACCATCTCCGTATCGATGAGCCCCGGACACACCGCGTTGACCGTGATGTTGAGGGGTGCAAGCTCTTTGGCCAGCGCTCGGGTGAGACCCAATACGCCATGTTTCGCGGCGGTGTAGTGGCAGCCACCCAGCGTGCTCACGGTTTTGCCAGCCGTGGATGAAAAATGCACGATTCGCCCCCAGCGATTGTCCTTCATGGGCTGGGCCACTGCTCGGCTCAGCAAGAATGCTCCCTTGAGGCTTACGCCCACCACCCAATCCCACTCCTCTTCCGACAAAGCGAAGATCGAGGTTGGCCGCAGCACTCCCGCGGCGTTGACCAAGATGTCGATCTTGGAAAATCGAGCCAGCGCCAACCCAACCACCGCATCGACGTCGGACGCCTTGGTGACATCGCCGACGTAGACTTCCACCTCATTTCCGTTCCCGCGAAGCTCGCGGGCGAACACATCGAGCTCGCGTTGTCGCACGTCGAACAGCACGGCACGCGCGCCTCGTTGTGTCAGTTTTCGCGCGCAGGCGGCCCCCATCCCCAAGGCAGCCCCGCTGATCAATGCGACTGGTCTGTTCGAGCTCATTGGGCGGATATTAGCAGCGTCCACTCAGGTGCCAACATCGTGTGTAGATGTGTCAGTGACGACCGGTGCATTGTGTGGACGCAACGCCGTGGGATCGCCATGCGCACGAACCAGCAACATCGAAACAGGGCAGCGGCTGACGAGCCTCTCGGGCATCAATCCGAACAAGCGCTGTTCGAGGCCCCATTCCGAGCCGAGTCCTACCACCACGAGGTCGTAACCGTTCGCGGACTCCTGTACTGCGGCGTCCGCAGTGTCCTTGGCTTCGACGAGTTTCACGAGCACACGGTTGCGTTGCTGTCCGATTTCCTCGAATACGAACCCGAGCTTCTCTTGTGCGGATGGACCGATTCGCTCGGTTCCCGCCGGACGCACGACGTGGAGAATGATCACGTCGACACCCGCGCGCGCCACGAGTCGGCTTGCGAGCGCGACGGCTGCTCGATCATGTGGTGATCCGAAGTATGGCACCAGCACACGCCGCACTTGTTTGAGGCCGCGATCGACGAATACGCCGACGTTGGCGTTGGCGCGGCGTAGCACCTCGTCGACCGTTCCGCCCAAGGTCGCGCTCGTGATGAGTGGTTTGTGCCATCCGAGCAACAGCAAGTCCACGGCCTTGACACTGGCGATTTCGCAGATGTCTTGGGCCGGATGCGTAGATACGAACGACATCGGATGAACATCGAGGCCCAGCTCACGGCCAGTATCGACCAGCGTTTGCATGGGTTGCTCTGCGTCGTCGGGTTCACCCTTGAGATATGTCGAGGTTCGCTCGATGGAATCCATCAATTTGACTGCGAAAAACGATTCTCTCGAACGGGCACTCGGGTCCGACAGCGCCGCCGCCAATACAGGCATGCTTCGGCCGCTGGATGCGCGTGAAATGCACATCAGCACTTTGAGACCTGGAAGCTCGGCCGGTTTACCGAGCGGTGTTTCGGTCTCGAGCAGATCCGAAGCAATTCGTTCCGCCGGGTAGACACGATTGAGGATCGGCGTCGTCATGAACGTCGTCACCAAAGCCATGATGACCATCATCGTGAACAACTTCGGAGAAATCACTCCGATATCCAACCCGATGTTGAGCACGATGAGCTCCATCAGGCCGCGGGTATTCATCAGGATGCCGACTGCCACTGATTCTCGCCATGCCAGGCCGGTGAGGCGCGCCGGAATGGCACTGCCTCCGAATTTGCCAATGCACGCAACCAAAATGATCGAACCACAAGTCATCCACGCGTCGCTCGAATCGAGGAGACCGATTTCGGTGCGTAAGCCGCTGTATGCAAAGAATAGAGGCAGCAAGAACACCACGGCAAAGTCTTCGACGCGCTCCGCCAACGCGTGACCGAGTCCTCCGGTTTTTGGCAACATGGCGCCCAGCATGAACGCGCCGAACAGTGCATGAATCCCGATGATCTCGGTGGTCCAGCTCGAGATGAGCAGGAGCACGAACACCAGCGCGACGAGGTTCTGCGTGAGACCCTCCGAAGAGTCGACCCGTGCCGCGATGCGGCGCAGCAGCGGCTGAACCACCACGAACATCACGGCAATGAACGCGCACGCGAACACTGTCGTTTGCACGGCGTCGCTCAATCCAGTAGCACGCACGAGCGAGACCACGAAAGCCAACAGGCACCACGCCGTTACATCGTCGACCGCCGCACAGGTGATGGTCACGGCGCCAACTCTGGTACGCAGCAATCGGCGTTCTGTCAGGATACGAGCCAGCACCGGAAACGCGGTGATGCTCATCGATACGCCCATGAACATCGCGAACGAACTGAACGCAACACCCTCGGGAGCGAGGGTTGGATACAGCTCGAACGCCAACAACGAGCCGAGCACGAATGGCACGATGATGCTGGTGTGACTGATCAGAACCGACGCGCGACCACGACCACGTAGAAGCTTCGGATCGAGCTCGAGTCCCACCAAAAACATGAACACCAGCAAACCTGCCTGACTCAGCGTGCCGAGTAGGCCCATTGAGCTGCTGGGGAACAAGCCGTTCATCAACTCTGGCATCACGAAACCCAGGAGCGACGGTCCGAGCAGAATTCCGGCCACCACTTCAGCGATGACCATGGGCTGGTTCATCCGGCGCGCGAGCAATCCCACCAGTCGTGAACACGCGATGATAACCACCGCTTGCGCGATGAACTGCGTGAGCGGATCGTGGATCAAATTTGCCATGGTCCGTCGCTTGGTCCTATCCTGCTAAGTAAATCCTTGTGGACGTGACTTGACAAGCGGCAGGGGGATTCGACAAGGGCGTCATCGGAGTACGATCGCGAGCATCGTGAGCGATCGCGATTGACACGAATGACCCATACGATGGCAAGGCCAAACGGGTGTAACGCTCCGCGCTGCCGGCGCGTGAAGCTCACGGTCGGACATTTCCCTGCGGTGCCGAGCAAGTCGTCCGCTATCTGGGCGGACCGGAGCGGATCCGCTGGAGCTCCCCACCCAAATTGACTTGCGGCATGGCTTTGGCTCTGGCTCGCTTCGAACGGGTCGTTCAACGAGAAGCGCAGCAACATCTAGCAACGCGTGTGACGGCAATCGAACACATCGGCACGTACAGCTGTCGAGAGATGGCAGCGTATCCTGGCTGGGTCAGCGAGCACAGCTATGCGAACGCCATCGATATTCGCGGGTTCACGTTGCGAGATGGGCGAACCATCACGATTGGCAGGCACTATGGACGGGGGCCTGAGCTCGGCCACGATCCCAAACAGCGCTTCTTGCGAGCGATCGCTACGCGGCTCTATCGAGAGGGCATTTTCTCGGTGGTGCTCACACCGCGATTCGATAGAGCACACGCGGGACACCTGCACTTGGACCTCGCAAGATATCGCGTCGATGGTACGTGATACGCTGCTTTTCCAGCGATGGCCCCCCGGGTCGATGTTGCAGCCCCGGTAGTCGTAGCGGCAATAGTTCCTCAGCGATATTACCGTCTGCGTGCAACGTCACAGCGTGGATCCCCGCAATCTCCAGCGGCCCAGTCGACGAGCCCGTCGCACCACACGAGATTACCCCTCGCCTGTTCGAGCTTGCGCTCCATCCAGTCGCCCGAACAAGCGAGCCGCGATGGAACGGACGTTTCGTGCAGCCGCCGTAAAAACACACCGATCCGAGTCAGCAGCGCACGACACCCAGCACGATGGCCACGCCGGATGACAGTCGAACAGCTCGACCCTGGCAACAGCGTCATCACCAGCCAAACTTCGTCCTTCAGATCGAGATGATCGAGCACCCGAGGAACGGGAAGGCTCACGGTCTCCAGGGCCAGGAGAACATCACGCTCACGCCGAAGCCAGTCGAGGTAGAGCCGATCGGTGCAGCAGCTCCACGAAGGAGTTTACTCTGCCCCGTGCCCGGCATGACCCATCGACCCGGTCCCGCTCGTCGATCAAACCTGCGCCGTGTGCTCGAGCTCGGCCGCCAGCCGGGGCAGCTCCTCGGCGAGATAGAGCGGCAGGGAGAGGAGCGTGTAGCGTGCGGTGGTCCCGAGGCGGGTAGAAGCGACGACTTCGGTGAGGGAGGGGAGATCCGCGTTCAGGCGTGCCGCCAATGGGAAACGGCGCTCGGCCATGAAGAGGTGGAGGCTCTTGAGCACGCCCGTGGCTCCGGCCTTCACCTCCACCGGCACGACGCGCGCACCTTGTTGAGTCACGTAGTCGACTTCCGCCTCCGAACCGCGCGCCTCTCGATGCCAATAATAGAGGGCAGGCTCCTCGTGCGCACGGAAGGTGAGGCGCAAGAGCTGGCCGATGACCTGCTCGGCCAACGCACCGCGATTGGCCAACATGAGATCGGCCGTGGCCACGAGCCCCATCACGGACAACCCCAGGGCCGCGGACAGGAGCCCCACGTCGAGGAGGATCATCTTGAAACGCTTGTTGTTGACGCCAGCCGCGAGCGGCGGAGCGGTGGCTGGCGTGGCCCGTACCCGATGGCAGACGCGTGCCAGACACAGAAGCTCGACCGCCGGGGCCAACGCCGATGCCCGCTCGCTCCGATCGGCCATCACGTAGTGGAACTTGCTTCCGATCTGTTGCGCCACCGCGGAGAGCACAGCGTCCAGTCGGTCGTGCTGGGCACGCGAGGCGTACTTCGCGAAATCGGAGCGCAGGGCGGCAAGAAGATCGCCGTGAACCTCGCTCACGGCGAGCAGCGAACGATCTTCGCGGTAGCGCTCGACCGCGGCCGGCATCCCGCCCACCAACACGTATTGGCGAAACAGATCCATCATGCGCTCGTGCAGCGGTGCGATGGCCTGTGCCCCAGCCCGTATGTCCGCCGCGGTCATCTCTCCCGCAAGCGCAGCCAGACGCTCCTCGCCCATCGCCATGAGAAACTCGCGGAACCCCATCGGCTCGAGGTGCATGAAGCTCACTCGTCCCACCGGCACGCTGAAGCTCGGCTCGCGCAGCGCGAAGTCCAGCAGCGAGCCAGCGCAGACCAGCGGCAACGACGGGATCTCCTCAGCGAACCAGCGCAACTTCGCCAGCACCGCGGGCTCGACCTGAATCTCGTCCAGAAACAGAAGCACGCTGCCGTCGGTGGGAATCTGCGCCCGCGCGATCACCTCTAGCCGCCGCAATGTCGCACGGGGGTCGTTGTCCGAGAAACTGCGCGCAATGGCGGGATCCCGCTCGAGGTTCAGCTCGACCACCCCCCCGAATCGCATCCGCCCCCAGGCCCTGATGAGATACGACTTGCCGACTTGTCTGGCTCCCCGCAGCACGAGCGGGTGACGGTCCGAGCGCCGAACCCAATCGTCGAGAGCCATCATACGGAATCTTTCCACTCCAAGATGTTAAATAACACGTAGAAAAAAGCAATCCAATGTAGATCGTAACGTTTATAAGATCCGATCTTTGCGCGCGCTCCTCACGCATCGACACGCTGCGCGGGGCCGAACGTAAGCCTGCGAACCGGTAAGACGGGGGCCGTGAGCACATCGAACGCGGAAGATCGCAGATCGAGCTGGTCGATGCCGTGACGTTCCGCGTTCACGGGGCGGTATCAACGTTAGCCCAGCCCCGCACACGAAGATAACTTCCGTGACCAGACATCCGCCGGGTCACGGAATCGCTCGATCAGACAACCAGTTGCGAACGTACGGAGGACAAAATCTCCTCGGCGTGTGCGTTCGCGGTCGTCGTTGGATCGCTGAGTTTGTCCCGAATGAGCGCATCGAGGATCTGTGCGCGCTCCGGGTGGGGCGGCAGTACTCCCGAAAGTCCAAGCTTGCGACTGGCCAGCGCTTTGAGAAACGGCTCAATTTTGCGCACCTCTTGGGCGACTCGCATGGTCGCGATTTTCCCTTCACCACGTCGTGCCGTGAGTCTCGGTGCGCAGCGCTCCACCGAGCTCACCAGCTCGCGCGCGAGCTCCACGTCCACCGTATCTTCCACGCCAAAGCTGGCGACGACGATCGGTCGGCTTTGCGCACGCTTGTTACCGTCCCCCGACCACCACACGTTGTGTGCGATGGAAAGGTACGTTCGACGCGATTCTCCACACCTGACTTTGTTCCTTCGCAAATACATGGGACTAGTTCCTTCCCTTGTGGGTCGAGCCACGCTCGCGTGCATCAGTCGTACCGAATGGCCTAGGGACGAACTGGACACGGAGATCTTCAAATGGTTCCGATACACTGCTCTCCGTCACGATGTCTCCCGAGCGGCCCCTGCTTGACAGCTCCGCTACGACTCCAGGCTAGCTTCGGCGTGGCCAACCAAGCCACCACGAAGGAAAGTTCTCGTCCTAAATCACCAAAACCACGTCGCTTTCGCATCCTGGTATGGATCTAGCCCAGGCTTTCGCACCCACCATGCTCGAAATCGAGCTCGAGAAACCGCGCGTCGCCGAGAATGTACAAACGCACACCCGTGGGTCTTCCTGGTGCCTCACTTTCCGGATCGCAGGTTTACAGTCAGAAACTGCAGTGACGAGGCGTACGAGGAAACGCAATCACGTCTCGGATGTTTTCCATGCCGGTCACATACATGAGCAGGCGTTCGAAACCCAACCCGAACCCCGCATGGGGGACTGTGCCGAAACGCCGTGTTTCTAGGTACCAACCGTAGGCCTCCGGCGAGAGCTTGTGCTCGTGCATGGCACGCTCGAGCACGTCCAACCGCTCCTCGCGCTGCGACCCACCGATGAGCTCCCCCACATAAGGTACGAGGAGATCCATGGCAGCCACTGTCCGGCCGTCCGGGTTTTGCCGCATGTAAAAAGCCTTGATGTCTTTGGGGTAATCGAACAGAAACACCGGGCGCCCGACCAGCGTCTCGGTCAGGTAGCGTTCGTGCTCCGCTTGCAGGTTGGCACCGAAGTACACGGGAAACTCGAAGCTTCGACCGCTTCGCTCCAATTTCGACACGGCATCGGCGTAGCGCATGCGCTCGAACGAAGACGTTGCCACAGCCTCGATCCGCGCACCCAAGCCTTTCTCGACGCGTTGATCGAAAAACGCGAGGTCGTCGCGGCATTCGCCGAGCACCACCTGGAGCAACGCTTTGACGAACGCCTCTGCCAGCTCGGCATTCCCATCGAGGTCGCAAAACGCCATTTCGGGCTCGATCATCCAGAACTCGGCGGCATGGCGGCTGGTGTTGGAGTTCTCTGCGCGAAACGTTGGCCCGAACGTGTAGACATCCGAAAGACCGAGGGCGAATGCCTCCGCGTTGAGTTGTCCGGACACGGTGAGGAACGCCGGCGCGGCAAAGAAGTCCTCATTCCAGTCCACGTTGCCGTCGGGTGCACGCGGGGGACGCTGGACGTCGAGCGTGGTCACTCGAAATAGCTCACCGGCCCCTTCGGTATCCGATGCCGTGATGATCGGCGTCTGCACGTACACGAACCCTCGCTCGTAGAAGAAGCGATGGATAGCGAACGCAAGCTTGCTCCGCACGCGAGCCACCGCACCGAACGTGTTGGTACGCATGCGCAAATGTGCAATCGTACGGAGGAACTCGAACGAATGTCGCTTCTTCTGTAGTGGATAGCTGGCATCGGCGCCACCAAAGATCTCGACACGGTGGGCACGAAGCTCGACATGTTGTCCGGCCGCGGGCGACGCTACCAGCTCACCCTCTACGCGCACGGCCGAACCAGTCGTGACGTGTTTGATGTGTTCGAAGTCGGGCAGCTCGGGGTCGACGACCACTTGGAGGCTGGCCAAGCACGATCCATCGTTGACCTCGACAAACATGACCTTTTTACTGTCACGAACCGTTCGGACCCAACCTTCCACCATCACGGTATTGGGGGGCTGGAGCTGCAGAGCACGAGCGATCCGGGTGCGCGAACGCGACATTGGCAGCGCAGGGTATCACGTTGGCGCCGCACGGCGGAATGTGCGAGACCAACCAGTGTGGCGATCGCATCCGAGCACGACATATCGGACGTCACGGGCGCTACGAACGTACTGCCCGTGAACGAATGCTTCGTGTCGCTCCAGGGAGAGGGCTCGCTCGTCGGCACACCGAGCAGCTTCGTGCGTGTGAGCGGCTGCAACCTGCGGTGTGCCTGGTGCGACTCCCCCAGCACTTCATGGGAACCGGCTCACGAACGCGTGACCATCAGCGAGTTGCTCGATTTTTGCGCTGAGGGCCCTCGTCACGTCGTGGTGACGGGTGGTGAGCCGCTGTTGTTTCGCGCTGTGGCACCGCTCACGCGCGGCCTTCGCGAGCAGAATCGGCACATCACCATCGAAACTGCCGGGACCACCT
>Ga0187893_10004798_pt1 | contig 25240 bp, 19 predicted proteins | sample MA1701074metaG_FD_139574 | JGI IMG/M metagenome (GOLD analysis project Ga0187893, IMG submission 139574) | White microbial mat communities from a basaltic lava cave in the Kipuka Kanohina Cave System on the Island of Hawaii, USA - MA170107-4 metaG ... | reverse complement strand
CTCCTGGAAGATGTCGCCCGCGCCGGGGAAATTGCGCAGGAACCAGAGCGGGTGGTAGCAGGCCGCGTCGGCGAAACTGAACTGCTCGCCGAGCAGGAAGGGCCGGCCGTCGGCGAGTTGCGCGCCCAGGATCGCGGCGCTGGCACGGCAGTGCTCGCGCGCGGCCGGCGCCTGCTTCGGCACATCGTCGAAGTTGCCCCGCCCGCCCATCAGCTTGCTGCGATCCTCGATGAACGCGCGCGGTACCTGGTCGCCGATGAGCGCGAACAAGACCGGCACCGCCGCCCAGAAGAAGGTGCGGTCGGCCCACAGGTTGAACGCGTGACAGATGCCCTCCGAGCCGCCCGGATAGAGCGTCGGCTCGGGCTGGCGCTGTTCGAGGACGCGGGCGATGAGTTGGCTGTCGCAATACACGTCGGCGCCGATCTGCAGCACCGGAATGCGCCGATAGCCGCCGGTCAGTGGCACGAGGTCGGGCTTCGGCATGATCGTCGGCTGCTCCACCGCGTGCCACGCCAGTTCCTTGCAGGCGAGGATCTTCTTGATCTTCTCGGAGAACGGGGAGGTGTCGTAGTGGTGCAGGATCAGGTCGGGCATGGGTACCTCACAGAGGCGGTGCGGCGGTGCGGAGGTGCGGAGGTGTGACGTCTCGCACCTCCGCACCTCCGCACCTCCGCACGTTTTCAGCCAAACACCTCGAACACGTCGCGCATCGCCTCCATCTGACCACCTCGCGTCGAGGACGGCACGAGGATCGGCGTGCGCACGCCGGCGGCGATCCACGCGGCGACGCCGTCGCGGATGTGGGCGGGCGGGCCGAATAGCGTGACGTCGTTGAGCCAGCGGTCGGTCATCAGGCCGGGGAGGGCATCGGCGCGGCGCTCGGCGAGGGCACGTTGGATCGCGTGCATCTCCTCTTCGTAGCCGGCCTCGATCCAGTACTGCTGGTAATTGGGAAGCTGGACGTAGCCTCGCAGCGCGCGGCGCATGACCGCAGCGCCGGCGGCGCGGTCGTCGCAGACGCAGGTCGGGATCATGTTGCCGATGAAGAATTCGTCGCCGTGGCCGCGCGCGGGCAGTGCACGCAGCGACGCCGGCATGTGCGAGCGCGCTGCATTCGCCCACACCGCGCCGTCGGCGAGCTCGCCCGCCAGCGCCACCATCTTGCGGCGCAGCGCGGCCAAGACGATCGGCGGCAGCTCGCCGGCGCGCTCGCCTCCCTTGCGCAGCTCGGCCAGGAAGCGACGCATGTCGGCGAGCGGTTTCCCGGTCTGCACGCCCAGCGCAGCATTGGCCGGCGCGTGGCTGACCCCGATCCCGAAGCGGAAACGGCCGCCGCTGACCTCGTGAATGAACGCGGCGGTCTGCGCGAAGTCGGCCGGACGGCGCGTGTAGATGTTCGCAATGCTGGTGCCGAACTCGATCGTCGTGGTCGCCTGCGCCAGCGCCGCGCACAGGGTCAGCCCGTCGCCGAAGCTCGGGCAGTAGAGACCGGTGAAGCCGCGCCGCTCGATCTCGGCCGCCAACTCGATGGTGGTGCGGCGCCGCCCCGGCACCGCCGCGAAACTCAACGCCGGCATCGTCATGGCGAGCGAGCTATCAGGTCGGGAGCGCCATGTGGAGGGCCGCGCTTCCGCGCGGCCATGGCGCCGCAGAAGCGGCGCCCTCCAGGGGCTTGTCGGTGGGCACCGTCCGTGGCAGAGAAGAAAAAGCGAAAACGCGATGACTACTCAGGACCTCGACGGACGCGGGACGCGCCTCAATCCGGCCAACCGCTTCGAGCGTATCCACGTCGACCTCAGCGACGGCGAGGAGACGGATGCGCCGGCGGCGGCGATGCCGACGGAGCTCTATCGCGACGCCACCCGCAGCGCGCTGGCCGAGAACGACAGCCCCGACCTCGGGTTTCGTTTCAGCCTCAACCCATATCGCGGGTGCGAGCACGGCTGCATCTATTGTTACGCTCGGCCGTCGCACGAATACCTCGGCTTCAGCGCCGGCCTCGATTTCGAGCGCAAGCTGATGGTGAAGCAGGATGCCCCGGCGCTGCTGCGCGCGGCGCTCGCCGCACCGCGCTGGCATCCGCAGGTCATCGCGCTGTCCGGCAACACCGATTGCTACCAGCCGGTCGAGCGCCAACTGGGTCTGACCCGCGCCTGCCTCGCCGTGCTGGCGGAATTCCGCAACCCGGTGAGCGTGATCACGAAGTCGGCGCTGGTGACACGCGACGCCGACCTGCTCGCCTCGCTGGCAGCCCACGGCGCCGCGCACGCCTTCCTGTCGATCACCTCGCTCGATGCCGATCTTGCCCGCCGCATGGAGCCGCGGGCAGCGACGCCGGAGCGGCGCCTGCAGGCGATCGCCGCGCTCACCGCTGCCGGCGTGCCGGTCGGCGTGATGATCGCACCGGTGATCCCGGGGCTGAACGATCACGAAATCCCCGCCATCCTCGAGCACGCCGCCGCGGCCGGCGCGCGCAGCGCCAGCTGGGTGATGGTGCGGCTCGCCTCGCCGCTCGATCAGCTCTTCAGCGGCTGGCTGGAAAAGCACTTTCCCGATCGCACCGCCCGCGTCCTCGGCCGCATTCGCGAATGCCGCGCCGGGGCGCTCAACGACACACGCTTTCGCATCCGCCAGCGCGGCATGGGACCGTACGCCGAGCAGATCCGCAACCTGTTCGATCTCGCCGCGCGCCGGCGCGGGCTCGCCGCACCGCTGCCGCCGCTCAACAACGCAGCCTTCCGCCGCCCGCCGCAGACCGGAGATCAGTTGACGCTGCGGTTGACGTGAGCGTTGCATCGCCCTGCCTTCGGAGCCCCGGCCTCCGTGCTCGGGTGGCGGCGCGCCGCGCCACCGGCAGGGACGCCGGTGCTACGGAAACAGAACGTTAGGCAGGTCTGGCAATAGTTTTGGGCGGGGGGTAGCGTCACGCGATGATGCTGATGCGTCGACTGGCTATTCTTGGCTTGTGCCCCGTGCTGTTTGCTGCCTGCGGGGGCAGCAGCGGCGACGGAGGAAGCGCGCCCCCGCCGGACACGTTGTATGTCCGGGCGCGCGGCGACGACGCCAACAGCGGCGAGTCTCCCGCTGCCGCGTTGAGAACGGTCGCCAGGGCCATCCAGAAGCTCGACCAGCTCGGCGCCGGCCCGGGTGTGACGATCTATGTCGGCCCCGGCCGGTATACGGGCGGCATCGATATAGACCTCGTCGACGCGACGGCCAGCGAACCGTTGCGGCTGATCGGCGATCCCAGCGGGATGCGCACCGGCGACCCGCCCGGCGAGGTGCGGATCGATGCGGAAGGCCGGAACAACGCGTTGCGAATCGATACGGCGTTCGTCGTTGTCCAGGGCTTCGTGCTCACCGGCGCCGAGGACTCCGGCGTCCGCATCGGCGCGCCCGATGTGTTGGTCTTCAACAACCTGATCGTCGACAACAATCTGGGCGTCGCCGTGCGCGGGCGTGGCGCCCGGGCGCGCCTGATCAACAACACGATCGCGGACAACCGCGCCACCGGGGTGGTCGTCGCCCCGAGCGGCACGAACGCGCCGACCGACGTCACCCTGCGCAACAACATCATCCAGGACAGCCGCAACAACATCAGCATCGAGGTCAGCGCCGAGCGTCCCAGCGCGCTCGAGGGGTACTCGGGCGATTTCAACCTGGTGTTCGCGCCCGAGTTCGAGGATCAGACCCGGACCTACCGGCCGGTCTCCATTCGCGGCGAGAACGATATCAACGAGGACGCGCGCTTCGCCGACGCCCCGCGCCGCGACTACCACCTCGTCGAGGGCAGCCCGGCGATCGACGGCGGCACCAGTGCGCTCGGCGATCTGCTGGTCGAGTTGTTCCAGAGCACCACCACCCGCACCGGCGAGCTCGACGCGCCGCCGGTCGACATCGGCTATCACTATCCGGTGCCAGTCGAGGAGGAGTGACCGGCGGGGGCCGGCGCATCCGTAACCTCCATGCGACGATTGTGTCTGCTCGCGCTCTCCTGCGTGCTCCTCGCTGCCTGCGGCGGTAGCAGCAGCGAGGACACCACGTCCACACCGCGTCCACGCCCGACCCGTACCCCAGGCGGGCCGACGCGGACGCCGCGACCGACCGACACACCGGGCGGACCGACCCGTGAGCCGACCCGCACCCGCACGCCGCGCCCGCCGCAGACGATCTTCGTGCGCACAACCGGTGACGACGCCAACCCCGGCACCTCACCCGACCAGGCGCTCAAGACCATCGTCGCCGCCGCCGACCGCCTCACCCCCGGCAGCACCATCCACGTCGGCCCCGGCCACTACCGCGCACGCGTCGAGATCACCGGCGTCAACGGCACCGCGGCACTGCCGATCCGCCTCATCGCCGACACCAGCGGGGCCAACACCGGCGAGCGGCCCGGCGAGGTGGTGCTCGACGGCGGCGCCGACGTCGTCTCCCTGCTGGTGACGCGCTCGCCGTTCGTCACCGTCGAGGGATTTCTCATCACCGGTGCCCGGCCGCGAGAGAACCCGGAGCAGTCCGCCACCGCTGTTCACGTCCGCGGCGGGTCGACTAACTTCTCGCTTCGCCACTGCCTGGTCGCCAACGGCACGGCGGCGGACGGGATCCGCATTCAGGCCTCGAGTGATGCGCTGGTCTTCAACAATCTCTTCTTCGCCAACGACCGCGGCATCGTCGTCAACGGCGACTCGCCGCGCGCCCGCCTGATCAACAACACCGTCGTCGACCACGAACGCACCGGCATCGTCTTCGCCGACAACGCCGGCGCGGCACCCACCGGCGGCAACGTGGTGAACAACATCATCGAGCTGAACGGGAACGGGCTGGGCATCACCGTCGGCGACGGGCCGCCGAGCTCGCTGGTCGGCTACAGCGGCAATTTCAATCTGGTCTTCGAGCCCGAGGCGACCGATCAGGCCACGAACTACCGGCCGGCCAGCATTCGCGGCGATCGCGACGTCAACCAGGACGCGCAGTTCATCAATCTCGAACAGGGCGACGTCCGCATGCTGCCGACCAGCCCGGCGGTGGACGCGGGCAATGGCGCCATCGACCCGACGCTGCTCAGCGAGCTGTTCGACCGCACCACCGCCGAAGACGGCGCCCGCGACCGCATGCCGGTGGACATGGGGTATCACTACCCGCGGTAGCGGTAGCCTCCGCCTCTCTGCCGTAGCCCCGGCCTCCGTGCCGGGTGGCGGCCCGCAGGGCCGCCCAAACGCCGCGTCTGCGCGCCATACCGCGCTCGGGCGCGCTGCGCGCGCCACCCGGCACGGAGGCCGGGGCTACACTGCGCGCCAGTAGACTTGGCCGTCGCGCTCCTCGGTCGTCACCTTGCCGGCGTGCCGCAGATACTCGAGATGCGCCAGCGTCTCGAACGTGGCGGGAAACTGGTAGGTGAGCGGGCTGTCGCTGTCGAAGGCGAAGGCGCGGCGGGCCACGTCGTAGGCTGTGTGCATCTGGTGGCGGGCGATGTCGATCATGTCCTGCAAGCGCACGTGATGATGCTGGATGATCTGGTTGGCGCGGTGGCGATGGTCGGGAAAGACGCCGCCATGCGCCGGCAGAACGAGGTCGACGTCGAACCGCTGTACCTTGCGCTGCGATTCGAGAAAGTCGGCGAGCGGATTGCCGACCGAGCCCGGCGCGAACCCGACGTGCGGGGTGATCTTCGGCAGCAGGTGGTCGCCGACGATCATCACGCGCTGGCCGGGCAGGTACATCACGCAGTGGCCCGGCGCGTGGCCCGGCGTCCACACGACCTCGACGCGGAAGTCGCCGACCTCGATCACGTCGCCGTCGTCGATGTACACGTCCGGCGGCGCGGTCACGTACAGCCCGCCCCAGATGTCGCTCGGCCGCGGCACGTTGACGAAGCGCTGCAGCGGAATGCCGTGCTTCAGGAAGAACTGCACCGCCTCGCTCGGGCGGTCGCTGGGCAGAAAGTGATGCGAGCGCTCGTACTCGGCGCGGTGCAGGTACAACGTCGCGCCGGTGAGGTCCTTGTACGCCTTCGACGTGCCGAAGTGGTCGGGGTGGTGATGCGTGCAGATGATCTTGCGCAGGCGCTCGGGCGGGCAGCCGACCTCCGCCAGCGCCGCCTTGAACGTCGCAATACTGTCGGCCGTGTTCATGCCGGTGTCGATCAAGCCCCATTCGTCGCCGCCGCGCAGCAGGTACACGTTGACGATGGTCGGCTTCATCGGCAGCGGCAGGTGCACGAGGAAGATCCCCGGCACCACCTCGCGGACCTTGGGCTCCATGCGATGGCGCGTCGGACGGTGTCGCGGCTACTCGTGCAGACGGTCCTGGATCGCGAACGTGAGCTTGACCTTCACGTGCCAGCTCGCCACCGACCCATCTTCGACCGTGGCGCTCACGCCGGCCAGCTCGACCCGCCGGATGCCCTCGATGGTCACCGCCGCGCGCGCCACGGCGAGGTTCACCGCGTCCTCGATGCTGTTCGCCGACGTACCGGTGAGATCGATGGTTTTCTCCACCATGGACAGCTCCTCTCACGCCGCGGAAGCGCGACGGATGCGTCGCATGAGTGAGGCGACGCATGCGTCGCCCCTACGCGAGTGTCCGCACGCAGTCAATCACGCTCCGGTGGCCACGCGGCGATGCGGCGCCGGCCGGCGATGGAATGGTTGTAGAGATACACCCAGGCCTCGGCGGTGCGCCCGTCTTCCAAAAGCACCTTGCACCGCTCGCGGACGTACAGCCCCGTGGCCGACGTCTTCATACGCATCGAGCTTCGCCAGCGCCTGCTCGTCGTCGAGCTCGAGCAGCACTCCCGGAACCGTGTCGCCCGCTGCGTCACTCCGCTGCAGCGCCGGGTAGTCCCCCATGTCGTAGAGCACCCCGCGCACCGTGCCGCTGCCGATCACCCGGCAGCCGGCGCCGCCGACGATCTGCGCGAGCAACGCCGGATCCTGCAGTGTGCCGTACGCGAACACCCTTTGGAGTGCGGCGGCTTGCCGCCGCTTTGGGGTGGGCGGGGCGGAACGGGTTCGATTGTTCAACGCACGCGGCTACTGGGGCCTGCTTCGCAGGCCCACCCGGCACGGAGGCCGGGGCTACGGATCGCGTCAATACCCCATCACGCCCAGGAAGTCCTCGAGGCGGGTGAAGCGCAGGTAGGGGTTGCGGCGCTTCTCGTCGCCGATGGTCGAGGTCGGGCGGTCGGCGTAGTCGTGACCGGGATACAGCACGGTGTGGTCGGGCAGCGCGCGCAGCTTGTTGACCAGGCTGTCGTACATCTGCGCCGGATCGCTGCCGGGCAGGTCGACGCGGCCACAGGCGCCGATGAACAGCGTGTCGCCGGAGATCAGGTTGTCGTCGACCAGGAAGCACTGCGAGCCCGGCGTGTGCCCGGGCGTGTGCAGCAGGCGAACGCGTTGACCGCCGACCGGGATCTCGTCGCCGCTCTCGCACAGCGACAGATCGGACTTCGACAGCCCGCAGACGCTTGGCACGTAGTCGGCCTCGTCCTTGTGCACGTAGACCTTGATCTTCTGCCCGCGCTCGAGCAGCTCGGCGGGGCCTTGGATGTGATGGCCCATCAGGTCGCCGCCGATGTGGTCGGGATGGAAGTGCGTGACCAGTGCGCCGGTGAGGGTCATGTCGTCCGCAACGAGCACGTTGAGGATCGCGTCGATGTCCCAGGCCGGGTCGATCGCCACGGCCTGGCGGGTGGTGCGGTCGCCGACCAGGTAGACGAAGTTCTGCATCGGTCCGATCGGAAGCTGCCTGAGGTACAGTGTGTCGTTCATGTGCGTCTCCGGCGCGCCGCCGCCGGGCGCATTTGGTTGCGCAGGCCGCGCTCCCACAGATACTCGCGCTCACCGCGCTGCTTGCCGATCCAGCGCGACAGCACGAAGAGCAGGTCGCTCAGCCGGTTGATGTAGGGCAGCACGTGCGCGCCAATGGTCTCCTCGCGACTGAGCCGCAGCACCTCGCGCTCGGCGCGCCGGCAGACGGTGCGCGCCTGATGGAGGAACGCGCTCACCGAGCCTCCGCCGGGAAGAATGAACGATTTCAGCGGCTCGAGCTCGGTCTGGCATTCGTCCATCAAGAGCTCGAGCGCGCGCACGTCCTCTGCCCCGACCTTGAACATGCCCTCGTACTCGGCCTCGGGCGGCGTCGCCAGCTCGCTGCCGAGGTCGAACAGCTCGTTCTGCAGCCGCGCCAGGATCGCCTCCAGCTTCTCCCGCGCCGGGCTCGCCGGCGTTTCCGCATTGAAGCTGCGGGCCAAGCCGAGGGTCGCGTTGAGCTCGTCGATCGCCCCGTAGCATTCAACCCGGCGCGAGTCCTTGGGCACGCGCGCGCCGCCGACCAACGCCGTGGTGCCCTGATCGCCGGTGCGGGTGTAGACGCGCGTGATGCGAATCGCCATGACGGAGCCCGACCCTAGCAACACGTGCCAGCGGGAACCAGAGAGGCTAGCTAAGCTAGGGAACCGGCTGCTGGTCGGGATCGGTGAACGCCGGCGAGAATACCACCACCGCCACCGCCGGCTCCGAGCCTTCATTGACGAAGTAGTGCGGCGTCCGTTTCGGGATAAACGCAGCGTCGCCCGCACGCATGGGCCTCGATTCGCCGTTCAGCCACAACGTACCCTGACCGCGCGAGACGACCACAGTCAGGTCATAGCGCGTGTGAATGTGGGGTGCCTCCCGATCGCGTACTTCGACGAGCGAAACACTGCTGTTCACGCTGCGTTGGAGCTCGATCGTCCGAATGTTCTGATCCTCCGGCAATGGGTGCTTCCAGAGTCCTGCCGTTGCATCGCGCACCCTTCCCTGATCGTTCGGCAATGTGAACGACGGATGTGGCGCACATGCCACTACTGACAGTACCACCGCCAACAGAATCGATCGCCGCATACTCCGTGTCTCCGTGCCTCCGTGGTGAAGATTGTCTGTCAGAACAACGCCAGTTGGCGTTGGGCGCCGATCACGGTGTCGAAGTCGGTGCGGAGGAAGCGCAGGATGGCGTCGCCCACCGGCTTGAGCTGGTGCTCGATGTAGTGTGCGTAGTCGGGCGCGGCGGTCTCCTGTCCGAGCGGCTCGGGGCCGTTGCGGGTCATGGTGTAGGCGACGATGCGGCCCGATTGGCGGGTCTGCTTGCGCGCGGCGCGCACGTGCGGCGGGGTGGTCTTGGTGTAGGCATCGAGCTCCTTGCGCACCGCCTTGCGGTAGGCGAGCTCGGCGTCGAAGCGGCCGGCGCGCAGGTCGGCGAGAAAGTCGCGTACGAACTGCTCGACCGGCTGATCGTGAAAGACGCGCTCGAGCAGTCCGCGCTGAAAACGCTTGCTCACCTCGCTCCAGTCGCGCCGGACCGACTCGAGGCCGACGAACTCGATGCGCTCGCTCCCGTCGGCATCGCACAGCAGCCCGGCGTAGCGCTTCTTGCTGCCGGTCTTGCCGCTGCGCACCTCGGGGAGAAAGAAACGCAGGTAGAGCTTCTCGAACTCGAGCTCCAGCGCGCTCGTGCAGGCGAAGCGGTCGCGCACCGTCGCCGCCACCGCATCGCCGATCGCCTGGCGCAGCGGTTCGGCGCGCGCCAGGGCTGCATCGGGATCGTCGACGCCGGCGTCGACGAAGAGCGAATCGGTATCGCCGTAGATGACGCGGAAGCCCGCGCCGGCCGCCACCTCGGCGGCGCTGCGGATGAGCAGCTGGCCGAAGTAGGTGATGGCGTTGGCGACCGGCGGGTAGAACAGGCGTGACGCCTCGGCGCCGAGCACACCGTACAGCGAGTTCATCAGGATCTTGATGGCGTTGGCCTGCACCTTCCGGCCGGCTGTCTTGGCGTGCTCGCGCTCGGCGGCGAGATCCTCCACCAGCACCGGCAGGATCCCGCGCTCCTCGCGCCGAAAGCGGGCTCCGTTCGGCGCCACCAGCGCGCCGCCCGCCGGCCCGTCGGTGGGAAGCAAGGTCAGCGGATCGAGGTTGAACGTGCGGATGATGCTCGGATACAGGCTCTTGAAGTCGAAGACGAGCACGTTGCGGTAGAGGCCGGGCAGCGAGTCCATCACGTAGCCGCCCATGAGCGTCGTGGCGGTGGGCGAGCGGCCGACCGAGGGCGCGACCCGGCCGCGCGCGCGCAGCGCGCCGAGGTAGAGCGAGTCCACCGACGCGATCGAGGCGCTGACGCGGTCGAGTGGCATGCCGGTGAGCAAGCTGCGCTCGACGGCGAGCTCGATGAGCCCGGTGTGCTGGAGAATCTCGGTGACCAGACAGGCGTCCTCGAGGTTGTAGTCGACGAAGCGCTGCGGGTCGGTGCGGTACAGGCGCTCGATCTCGGCGTGCCGATCGTCGCCGGCGATGAGCTTGCCGCGGCCGATCAGGGTCTGCGCCGCCGTCTCGAGCTTGTAGTCGGGCAGCCGGATGAAGGCGCCGCGCACCAGCGACGCCGCGTCGAGGACGAGGCGTCCGTAGGTGACGGCGCGCGACTCGCGCGTGTACGACTGCTCGCGGCGCAGATCGAAGTCGTCGGCGCTGCGGCCGACGGTGAGGCGCATGCCGTGCGCCCGCGCCTGTCGGGCGAGTACGGCGAGATCGAAGTCGACCACGTTCCAGCCGGTGATGACGTCGGGGTCGAGCTCATCGAGGTAGGCGAGGAAGCGCTGGATCAGCTCGCGCTCCGAATGCACCGGCTCGGCGTGCTCCACCCCGGTATGGCCGACCAGCAGCACCCGTTTCACCGTCGCCGCGTGCAACGCGATCGAATACACGTGCTCGCCGCGCGGGTCGGTCTCGATGTCGATCGACAGCAGCTTGAGGGTGGGCGTCCAGCGGCAGGGCTCGAGGGTCGGATTGCGCAGCACGGCGCCGAGACGCTCGTGGCGCTCGGCGTGCCCGTGGACCTCGAACGCGCCGCGGATGCCGCGGTCGATCAGATAGCGGTAGGCGAACCGTACGTCGGCCTCGAGACAGGCGGCGCCGGCGGCCTCGAGGCGTTGGCGCAGTGGCGGAACCTCGCCGGGAATCGCCACGGTCGCGCGGACCACCGGCTCGCCATCGAACGTCCGCAGCTCGGTGTCGTCGAGCCGGAGGCCCGGGGTCGCGCGCGCGGCCACCGCGCGGTCGGCGGCGCGGAGATAGAAGTAGGGCCGGGTGCGGTCATCGATGATCAGGCACGGCTCGCCCGATTCGAGCACGCCGTAGAGGTGCACCTCGGGGACACCGTCCCGAATGCGGTAGGTCGGGGTCAGGATGAACCCGCGCATGGCCGGACTATACCAGTCACGCGCGCCAAGGCCGACGCGCGCCATTGTCTCTGGAGGGCGGCGCATGCGTCGTCCGTACGTCAAGGCAGGCAGCGCGTGGCATGGAGGCAGGCGGCCTCGCCAACGCGCAACGCCGAACGCGCGGCCGCAGGCCGCGCTCCTGTTGCCTCGCCCCCGCATATCCCGTACGCACCTCCGATGGCCGCCGTGCCGACCCGTTCTGTGCGCGCGCGCTTCGCGGCGGTCTGGGTCATCGTGTGGCTGGCTGCTCCCGGATCAGCCGTCCGCGCCGACGACCCCACGCCGCCGCCGGCGGCGACGGCGAAGCCGACCTCGACCGCGGCGACACCGCTGCCGCTCCCCGATGTGGCGAAGCGCGGCGCCGAGCTGACGGCGTATCTCAAGCAGGTCGAACGACGCCTCGACCCGGGCGGCACGGTGCGCGAGGTGCAGAACGAGCTCCCCAAGCTCGCCGAGCGGCTGCGCCTCCTGCACGAGCAGACTTCGCGCGTGCTGGCCGCGCGCCCGGCGCTGCGCAAGCTCGACGAGCTGAGCGAGCAGTGGGACGCACTGCAAATCACGCTCGCCGAACGGGAAGACTCAATCACCGCGCGCGCCACCCAGCTCGAGCAGGAGATGGGCGGGCTCAGCGAGCTCCGGGCAATCTGGAAGGCGACCGGCGAGATGGCGCGCCAGTCCAGCGTGCCGCCCGAAGTGCTGGAGCGAATCGAGAGCAACCTCACCCTCATCCAGGCGCTGCGCAAGCAGATCAACGCGTACCGCCAGGCGCTGCTGGTGCTGCAGGATCGCATCGTCCAGCAGCGGGCCCTCTGCCACACGGCGATCGGCCAGCTCGAGGACCTGCGTCGCGACGCGATCGGGCGCCTGCTGGTGCGCGACGGCCTGCCGATCTGGGCGCGCGATCGATGGACGGCGGGGACGGACGCGGAAGCGACCCTCGACGGTCAGGTCGAGGCGTTGCTCGCCGTCCTGCGCGACTACGTGCCGGCGCAGCTTCCGCGCGTGCCGTTCCAAATCCTCCTGTTCGGAGCGCTGGTCATCCTCTGGCGGCAGGCGCGGAAGCGGACGATCGGCTGGCTGGCCGAGGACCGGAGCCTCGCCAGCCTGGCGGCGGTGTTCGAGCATCCCATCTCCGCCGCGTTGCTGCTCACCCTGCTCAGCTCCGTGTGGATCCACCCGACGGCGCCGTTCCAGATCCGCACGCTCCTGCGCATGATCGCGGTGGTGCCGCTGTTGCGCGTGGTGGATCGTCTGGTGGCAGGGCCGCTGCGGCCGGCCATGTATCTGCTGGCGACCTTCTTCATCATCGACCAACTGCGCGCGTTCTTCGCCGTGTTGCCGCCGGTCGAGCAGACGCTGTTCCTGATCGAGATGGCGGCCGGCGTGGTCGGGTCGCTCTGGATGCTGCGCAGCGGCCGCATCCGGCAACTGACCGGACGCGTGTCGGCGCGCACCATCACATTCACCGAGCGCGGGATGCTGGTGCTCGCGGTGCTCTTCGCCGTCGCCGGGCTCGCCAACGTCCTCGGGTTCATCCAGCTCGGCCGGTTCCTGGCCAGCGCCGTCCTCGATACCGGCTACGCCGCCCTCGGACTGTTCACGGTCGAACGCCTGCTGGCAGGGGTCTGGGCGTACGCGCTGCGCACGGCGCTGCTGCGTCGCCTGCGCGCCGTGCAGCGCCACAGCATGCTGCTGCAGGTACGCGGCGAGCGTATCCTCGAGTGGGTGGCGACCGTCCTCTGGATCGTCGTCGCCCTGCGCGCCGCCGAGCTGCTCTCCCCGCTGGTGGTGTCGGTCAGGACCGCACTCAACGCCCACCTCCGGGTCGGCACCTTCAGCATGTCGCTCGGCGATCTGGTCGCCTTCGGTGTCACGTTCTGGGTCGCCGTGCTCCTGTCGCGCTTCGCGCGCTTCGTGCTCGAAGAGGACATCTACCCGCACCTCCACCTCGCGCGCGGCCTGCCCTATGCCATCTCGAGCCTGCTGCACTATCTCATTCTGATCATCGGCTTCTTCATCGCACTGGCCGCGACCGGCGTGGAGCTCGACCGATTCGCGATCCTCGCCGGCGCCTTCGGGGTCGGCGTCGGCTTCGGCATGCAGAACATCATCAACAATTTCGTCTCCGGCCTGATCCTGCTCTTCGAGCGCCCCATCCAAGTGGGCGACGTGGTGCAGATCGGCGAGCTGAGCGGCGAGGTCTTGCGCATCGGCATCCGGGCCAGCACGGTGCGCACCGCCGAAGGGGCGGAGGTAATCGTGCCGAACGGCAATCTCATCGCCGCGCCGGTCACCAACTGGACGCTCTCCGACCGCATGCGGCGCATCGATCTCTCGATCGCCGTCGCCTACGGCTCCGATCCCGAGCGCGTGCTCGACCTCCTGCGCGGCGTGGCCGGCGCCAACCCGCGCATCCTCGATCGCCCGGGTCCGGTAGCCTTGTTCCTCGGCTTCGGCGACAATCGTCTGGACTTTCAGCTCCGCGCCTGGACGGATCGCTTCGAGGATTGGGTGGTGATCCGCAGCGAGCTCGCCATCGCCGTCAACCGAGCGCTGGTCGACGCCGGCATCAACATGCCCCGAAAGCCTACGGACAACTGACTGAAACGGCCCGTGCCCGGGACGGGGCGAGGAGGACGCGATGAGCGATGTGATCCCCGCCATCGACATGTGGGCGCCGATCGTGCCGGCGCGCGACGTGATGGCCTACGTCGGCGAGCACTTTCCGTTGCCGCAGCTCGGCTATCTGCGCGTGTTCTGGAAGGGAGAGCCGACGCCCGACACCTTCCGCCAGATCGCGCGCGCGGTCGCCTGTGATGACGAAGAGATCCTGGCGAGCCTCGACGCCGCGCATGTGACCCGCACGTTGATCACGGGGTTCGATGAGACCTCCACGGGCGGGACCGCCTTCGTCACCAACGAGGTCGTCGCCGCCGTCGCCCAGCGCCACCCCGATCGCTTGATCCCGTTCGCCGGCGCCGACATCATGCGCGGCGCCGAGGCGGTGCGCTCGGTCGAGCACTGGGTCCGCGACCGCGGCTTTCGCGGGCTCAGCTTGCGGCCGTTCATGATCAACCTGCCGGCCGACGACCCGCACTACTATCCATTCTATGCAAAGTGCGTCGAGCTCGACGTGCCGGTGAGCGTGCACGCGTCGGCCAACTGGACCACCTCGCGCCCGAGCGATCTCGGCCATCCGCGTCACTTCGATCAGGTCGCCTGTGACTTTCCCGAGCTCAAGCTCATCCTCAGCCACGCCGGCTATCCGTGGGTGCTCGAGGCCTGCCTGCTCGCCTGGAAGCATCCCAACGTCTACCTGGAGCTGGCGGCGCACCGGCCCAAGTACTTCACCGCCCCGGGCGCCGGCTGGGAGCCGCTCCTGCGCTACGGCCAGACGACCATTCAGGACAAGATTCTGTTCGGCAGCGGCGCGTTCCTCATCGGCCGCCCACCCGCCGAGCTCTTGGCCGAGTTCCGCGCCCTCCCGATCAAGCGCGAGGTGATGGAAAAGTGGCTGTGGCGCAACGCCGCGCGGTTGCTGAAGCTGGATGCCGGGTGACGGGTCGGAATCGGTATCGGAATCGACGGCAACAACGCCAGGAATCGATCCCGATGCCGATAGCGATTCCGACCCCGCCAGGCGAACCAGCGGGGCCGGCCACAAGGACCGCCCCTACCTGCGCCCGACGAACTCGTCCATCGAGGCGTTGATGCCGAGGAACGTCGCGAGCCAGTCGAAGGCGCGCACGGGCAGCAGGCGCATCGACGGCACCAGGTACACGATCCAGGGCATCAGCACGCGCTTGTGGTTCTGCTCGATCGCCCGCGCGACGCGCGCGGCGACGTCCTCCTCCTCGAGGATCGGCAGCAGCCACGGGAAGCGCGACTTCACCCCGCGGAACATGCCGGTGTTGATGTAGTAGGGACAGACGACGGTGGTCTGCATCGCCGGCGCGATCTGCCGCAGCTCGGCGCGCAGGGATTCGTCGAAGGCCATCGCCGCCCATTTGCTCGCACTGTAGTCGGTGAGTCGGGCGACGCCGATCAAAGCCGAGGCCGAGGCGATGGTGACCACGTGGCCGCGGTTGCGCTCGATCATGCCGGGCAGGAACGCCTTGGTCACCCAGAAGAGGCTGAGGGTATTGATCGCGAAGGTCGCCTCGATCTTCTCGTCGGGCAGCTCGAGGAAGCGCCGGCCGCTGACGATGCCGGCGTTGTTGACCAGGATGTCGACCGGTCCGCCGGCCGCGGTGGTGTCCGCCGCGACTCGGTACACCTCGTCGCGCCGCGACACGTCGCAGAGGAACCCCCGGGCCGGCGCGGGGCCCACCGCGGTGAGCTCGGCAACGGCGGCGTCGAGGCGCTCGCGGTTGATGTCCCAGATGCTGAGCTGACCGCCCAGCTCGGTCAACCGCTGCGCCATCCGCTTCCCGATGCCGCTCGCCGCACCGGTGATGAGGATGTGCCGTCCGGCAATTTCGCTCATGGCGAAAAGATGAACCACAGATGAACACAGATGACCACAGATGACCGCAGAGATCTCTCTGTGTTCTCTGTGTTCTCTGTGTTCTCTGTGTTCTCTGTGTTCTCTGTGTTCTCTGTGGTTCAGTTCTTTACTGGTTGAGCAGCTTGTTCAGGCCGTTCAGCGCGGCGACGCGGTAGCACTCGGCCAGGGTGGGATAGTTGAAGACGGCGTCGACGAAGTACTCGGCCGTGCCGCCGAAGGCCAGCACCGCTTGGCCGATGTGGATCAGCTCGGTAGCGCCGGTGCCGATGGCGTGCACGCCGAGCACGCTGTGGGTCTCCTGCTGGATGAGCAGCTTCAGCATGCCGATCTCGTCGCCGAGCAGCTGCCCGCGGGCGATCTCGCGATACTGCGCGATGCCGGTTTCGTAGGGAATGCCCTCGTGCGTGAGCTCCTCCTCGGTGCGTCCGACCATCGAGATCTCGGGAATGGAATAGATGCCGTACGGCAGCAGCTTCGGCATGGCGGCACAGGTGGCGCCGAACATGCTGCACGCCGCCACGCGTCCCTGCTCCATGCTGGTCGAGGCGAGGGCGGGGAACCCGACCACGTCGCCGACGGCGTACACGTGCGGCAGCGCGGTCTGGAACTGCTCGTTGACCGTCAACCGTCCGCGCGCGTCGGGCTCGATGCCCAGCGCCGCGAGCTCGAGCCCCTCCGTGGCGCCCTGGCGCCCGACGCAATACATCAGACAATCCGCGTGCAGCCGCTTGCCGCTCTCCAGCGTCACCTCCGCCAGCATGCCGGTTGTGGTGCGGCTGCCCGCCGGCGCGGGGACGGTGCCGATGGCGACGACGTGTTCGCCCAACCGGAGCGTCAGCCGCACCTGACGCAGATGATACTGCAGCGCCTCGATGATCTCGGCGTCGACGAAGTCGAGCAGCCGCGACCGGCCCTCGATCAGCGTCATGCGGGTGCCGAGCGCGGCCAGCATCGAGGCGTACTCGGTGCCGATGACGCCCCCGCCGACGACGATCATCGAATGCGGCAGATAGTCGAGGTGGAAAATCTCGTCGGTGGTGATGATGGTCTTCCCGTCGAAGGGAATTTGCGGAGGACGCGCCGGCATGCTGCCGACGGCGATGGCGAAGAAGTCGGCGCCGATCGCTTCGACGCCGTCGTCGTGCGTCACCTCCAGCGTGTGCGCATCGCGGAAGCATCCGCGCCCGTTGATGAGGGTCACGCCGTTGCGCATGAGCTGCTTGCTGACGATCTCGATCTCGTTGCGGATCACCGCTTGGTAGGAGCTCCACAGGGTCTGCAGCGTCGCCTCGCGTCCGGCCGCTTCGAAGTCCTTCACCCGCGGCGCCACCGTCGCATAGCCGCCGACGTGCAGGATCACCTCGCGCAGCGCCTTGGAGGGAATGGTGCCGGTGTTCACCGCGACCCCGCCGACGACTTCCTTCTGCTCCACGACGCACACGCGCCGCCCCAGCTTGGCAGCCTGGATCGCCGCCTTTTGGCCGCCCGGCCCACTGCCGATCACGCACAGATCGAATTGGCGCATGCGAGGCCTCTTACCCCGGATCCACCGGGCCGCCAAACCTGTACCGCTACCCTGGAGGGCGCCGCTTCCGCGGCGCCATGGCCGCGCGGAAGCGCGGCCCTCCAAACACGATCCGCCGCACGATCCGCAAAATCCTTACTTGACTGTTCAGCCAACATTGCGCGTATCAGAATCCACCCGGGGGGGGAGTTGTCTCATGCGCGGTCCATTCAGCACGGTCATGCTCGGCGCATTGCTCGCCGTGGCGTCGATGCCGATGCGCGCCGTCGGCCAGGCGGCGCGTGCCGTCGAGCCAGTCGTGCTGACCGGCGCCGACCTGCCGCAGTGGTCACGGCTGTCGGCGACGATCGTCTGTGCGCCCTATCCCTCCGGCACCACCGGCGGGCGCGACGCACACAACGGAACCGATGTCGTGCCGCCCAACGTCCGCACCGGCATTCCGGTCGGCGAGGTCGTCGCCTATCGCTGGACCGGGCTCGCCTTCGAGGAGATCCCGGTCCAGGTCGACCAGCGCTACCACTACTGCTTGTCGAACCCCGCCTCGGAGTTCGCCCTCTATTCCGGCACCGACAAGGAGCTCACCTACGCGTGGGACGTCGAGTCGTGGAAGAAGACCGACGGCGAATGCGCCGCCGCCTATCCGCCTGGCGAGGGGCCGACGCCCGACCCGGTACCCACGCTCGACGATGACGATGAGATCGCCTTCATGGCCAGCGACGCCGGCATCCAGGCGCCGCTCGCCGTGCTCTCGCCGCCGGGCACGAGCGAGGGCCAGGCGGTGGCCATCGTCGACCCGCTCGACCTCGCCAGCCAGAAGTTCGTCTATCTCTATCGCAAGGCCGGCGGTTCGTCGTTCACCGCCGCCAACGGCTACGTCGACTACACGCGCGATGCCGACGCCGACGAGTGGATCGACCGCTACAGCATCGCGGCCGACGATCCGGCGATTCTTGGCGTCAGCAACACCGGCTACGGACCGAATCTCGCCGGCACCGTCTGTCGCACCGCGATCTTCCCCGGCTATCCGACCGAGCCCGACGGCACGCCGCGCGCCTCGACCGATCGCTTCGTGCGCGACGGCCTCACCGTCAGTACCGACAGCTACGAATGGTACGCCAGCGGGCGTTGGATGGTGCGCGCCCTGCGCGTCGCCAAGCCCGGCCTGCCCGGCGTGTACGGCGCCGACCTCATCGACCGCTGGAAGGGGCGTGCCTTCCAGCAGAGTCCCGATTCGACCATCTCGCTGGTCGGCTTCGAGGACGAGCAGGTCAACTGGGAGGCGAACAGCGCGCTGCTCGGCGAGCGCACCGGGCCGGTGCGCGCCATCCGCGAAGTGTGGGGCGCCGACTCCGGCACCAACGTGACCAAGACCGAGACCTTCTATCGCGACGCCATCGCCTATCGGTACCACGTGCGCGTGCACCCGATTCCGCCCGACGGCCTCGATACGTCGTGGGACTACAACCACAGCGTGGCCAGCACGTACTACAACGCGGTGAAGCCGGACGGCGTGTCGATCGACGGACAGAACGACGACACCGGCAACATCGACGGCGTGTTCGGCACGCCCGCCTTCTTCGACGTGCCCGACCCGACCTTCAACGCTCCCTCGGCGGTGCTCAACTGGGAAGAGATCGCCGGCGCGGGCGACGCCGGGGCGCTGGTCTACATCGTCGAGCTCAAGGGCGCGACGACGGCCGTGAACCCGGCGGTGGTGCCGTACTATCGCGACGACGCGTGTCTGGACGACGGCACCGGGGACAATCCGGTGCCGCGGCCGTGGCCGGGCGAGGCGTCGACCGATGCGCGCGTGCGCGACGGCTACGTCGCCGCCAACGGCGGCACGCCGTACGACCAGCTGACCTGCTCACAACGGCAGGGCGCCTGGGGCGCGCACGGCGTGCACTACTTCTTCTCCGGCGACAGCGACAACGCCGCCTCGCCCGAGGTGCTGACCGAAATCGATGCGCAGCAGTGGCAGTTCACGGTCCCGATCAGCGCGCCGGCGAACGTCGGCGCGCCGTACGCGAACACCATCATCGCGCCGCTGCAGACGGCGGCGGTACCGCTCGCCGGCCTGCCGGCGGAGCTGACGCCGAGCGCCAGCGACGGCGCGCTCGTCACCGAGCAGGACGTCGCCGCCGACGCGACGTTGAGCGGCGCCAGCAGTATCTCCTGCGAGCTCACCTTCACCATCCTCGATCCGCCGGCACACGGCAGTCTCGGCGTCATCACCGGCACCGCCTGCGCCGTCGGCCTGCCGTTCAGCCACACCGCCACCGTCACCTACACCCCGAACCCGGGCTACAGCGGCGACGACGCCTTCACCTACCAGGTGAGCGACCTGCTCGATTCGTCGGCGCCGGCGACCGTGCGGATCACCGTCAAGCCGCCCCCGCCCTCGACCTGCGCGACCGGTCCGGTCGGCGGGTGCAAGCTGCCCGACCGTCCCGGCGCGTCGCTGCTCGTGATGAAGGATCGCTCGCCGGACCGCCGCGACCGAGTGCTGTGGAAGTGGACGCACGGCGCGGAAACCACCAGCGCTGATCTCGGCGATCCACTCACCGCCACCGATTACCAACTCTGCGTGTACGACGCGGCCGGCACACCCTGGCGCGCGCCAGCGCGCCGCCCGGCGCCGGCTGGCAGCAGCGGTCGAGCAAGCTTCGGTACCGCAGCGAGACCCTGCGCCTCACCTTGCGACCCGGCGCGGCAGGAAAAGCGCGGATCACGCTCAGCGGACGCGGCGAGTTCCTCGGCCTCAACCGCGTTCCCCCGTCACAGCCGGTGACCGTCCAGCTCAAGAACAGCGAAGGCGTCTGCTGGGAAGCTGTATTCAGCGCCCCCGCCGAGCAGAGCGACGCATCCCGCCACAAGTTCAAAGACCGCTCGGATTGAGAGGCCCATAGGTGCGCGCAGCGCGCCTCGAGAATGCATCAACCAGCCGCCCTCCGGGCGGCACGGGCGCGCCAAGGCGCGCCCCTACATCGGACCGGGTCGCGCGGCGACGACGGCGTGGGCGCGGGCGGAGCCCCAGGGGACTGCGAGCAGGCCGAGGGCCGCCGCAACGGCGGCGACGAACGCCCACGCACCGAGATGGCCGCTCCCGATCAGCCAGCCGCCGAGCGGCGGCGCCAGGATCTGCGCGACGGACATGAGCGACGTGCTGAGGCCGAGCACGACGCCCTGCTCGCTGCGGTCGGCGTTCTGGGTGATCAGGCTGGTCAACGCCGGGCGCAGCACTCCTTGTCCGAAGGCGACGAGCGTGGCCACGACCACCAACGGCGCCACGTCGACGATCACGCCCAGCAGGAGATAGCCGAGACCCATCGAAACGAAGCCGGCCGCCACCAGGTTGGGCTCGCCGAACTGCTTGACCAGCCGGCCGATCAACCCGCCCTGCAGGATGATGCCGAGGAAGCCGGCGTAGGCGAACAGATAGCCGATCTCGCGCGGGGTGAACGGATGGCCGTTCCAGGAGAACGTGCGCTCGGCGAAAAGTGCGAAACCCGAGGTAAAGGTGGTGAAGGCGAAGCCCAGCAGCAGCATCTGGCCGAGCAGCGCGGCGAGCACGGGCCGCTCGAAGTATTGCGCGTAAGCACTCCACTCGAAGATGCCGAGCCGCTTCCCGCCCGGCGTCGCGCCGGCGTCGACCGCCGCACTCGGCGCCGGCGGCCGATCGTCGGGGAGCAGCAGGGCGGTGCACAGAATGCTGGTCAGCGACAGTGCCGCGGCGGCGTAGATCGGCGCGCGCAGACCGAACTGGGCGAGGTAGCCGGTGACTGACGGGCCGAGGAAGAACCCGAGACCGAAGGCGATGCCGATCAGCCCGAACGAGCGGGCGCGGTCCTGCGGCGCGGTGTGGTCCGAGATGTAGGCCTGCGCGAGCGAGAGGTTGCCGGCCGTGGCGCCGTCGATCACGCGCGCCACATACAGCCACCACAGCGAGCCGGCGCTGGCCATGACCAGCAGCCCGGCGAACGTGCCGGCCTGGCTCACCACCAGCATGGGCTTGCGGCCGATGCGGTCGGAGATGCGTCCGAGCATCGGGCCCGACACCAGTTGGCAGACGGCGAAGATCGACACCAGCAGCGTCGCCTGGAACGGGGTGGCCCCGAGGTGCTCGGCGTAGATCGCGAGCAGCGGAATCACCAACGTGAACGCAAAGACATCCACGAGGACGATGAGGAAGATCGGGAGCAGCATGGGGAACGGCGCCGGCCGGCGGCCTCGGCTTCATAGCTCGGCGCGCCGGCTGCCTCAATCGAACCGAACCGAGCTCAGCTCAGCTGTAGCGAAAGCTAGGCGCGCCGGGGGCGCGCCCACGGGCCGCCCGAGGGCGGCCCCTACGGATGCTCGTTGTCGGTGCGGCGCTGCTGGCGATGGTAGAGCTCCATCGAGACCAGGCGGGCCAGCAAGATGGCGGGAAACAGCTGGCCGATCAGCGCCTCCAGCATCGCCAGCGAGCACGCCACCGGGGCCAGCGGGACCACGTCGCCGTAGCCGACCGTGGTGAGCGTGACGAAGCTGAAGTAGATGAAGCGCTGCATGGGGTCGTTGTGGATGTGCTCCAGCTGCAGTCCGCCCTGAAACGCATTGGGGATATTCAGGTCGATCGCGGTGTACGCGGCCGCGAACATGATGGCGATGAGCAGATAGACGGCGATCGCGCCCTGGATGCGCTGGATGGTGATCGGCCCATCGCGGAACACCTGCACGAGCACGATCGCGGCCAGCATCCCAAAGGCGACGATCGAGCTGATGGCGTCGACGGCGAGCCACGGCGTACCGAAGATCGTATAGCGCGCCCAGTGCACCAGCACGGTGAGCACGGCCACGACCCCAAACGACAGCCCCAGCAGTCGCGAGCGCTTGGCCACCTCGACCGCTCCGGACACCAGCATCACGGTGAACACCAGGCTGGTGATCAACCGCACATCCCCGGCGAAGCCGGCGATCGGGCGAATGAGGAAGACCGTCGTGGCCAGCAGTACCAGCAAGACGGTCAGGCTCCAGTCGCTGGCCCACAGCCAGGCCAGCCGCTCCGGTGCCGCATGGCGCAGGCGCTGCGCGCGGCCTCGATGCACCCGCGGAGCCGTCATCGGTCGGCAGAATCGTCCCGAGCCGGCGTGTGGTCAAGCTCCGTCGTCAGGGGCACCGCACCGTCTGGAGGGCGCCGCTTCCGCGGCGCCATGGCCGCGCGGAAGCGCGGCCCTCCTAACCCGGACCGAGCGCCGCCGCGTCGAGCACGACCACGGCGCGCTCCGAGGAAACGTAGACGCGCCGCCCGTCCGGGGCGACCGCGACGTCGCGGGCGAGCGCGATCGGGACGCTGGTGCGGATTCCGGTGCTGGCGGCGTCGATCACGGTGAGCGCGCCGCCGGTCTGGCTCGCGACCCAGACCGTGCGGCCGTCGGGACTGACGGCGAGGCCCGTCGGCTGCACCGGCACGGCGATCGTGGCGGTGACCGCATTGGATCGCAGATTGATCACGGACACGCTCGGCCCACTCAAGTTGACGGTGTAGGCGCGGGTGCCGTCTGGCGCCACGGCGATGCGATACGGAAGCGCGCCGACGGCGATCTCGGTGGTGAAGCGCTGGGTGGCGGTGTCCAGAAACTGGACGTAGCCGGGCGTGCAGATCGGCTTGCAACCGGCGAGGTACAGCGTGCGGCCGTCGGGCGAGAGCGCGACGTCGGAGGCGCGCACTCTCGGCATGAGCGTGGTGCCCTGCCCACTGGGCAGGCTGACGATCGCCAGCGCGTCGTTGGTTTTGTTGGTGATGTAGGCCGTGCCGCCGTCGCGCGACAGCGCCATCCACGCGAACCCGCCGCGCAGGCGTTGCAGGAACAGCTCGATCGGCGGCGCCATCGTGTTGGTCGCGGTGTCGAGCACCCCGAGGTTGATCGAGAAGAGCGCGGCGACGTACACGCGCGACCCGTCCGGCGCCACGGCGATGCCGGTCGAGTTGGGGGGAAGCGAGTGCGTCGCGACGGCGGTGTTGCCGGCGGTGTCGATCACCGTCAACGAGCCGTTCGAGGCCGCGTAGACGTGCTTGCCGTCGGGCGCGACCGCGAGCAGCGTCGGCGGCGCGCCGACCGGAATGGTCGCGATTACCGCCGGCGAGGTGGGAGCGGGCTGCGGCGGGGGCGCAAGGCCGCCACAAGCCGAGAGCAATAGGAACAAACCCTGGAGGGCGCCGCGCCGTCGGCGCCGGGGTGGGGACGTGGCGGGGCGGACAGAAGCGGTGTGCCGGACCGTTTGTACCAATCCCCGCCCCGCCGGCGGCGACGGCGCGCCGCCCTCCAGAAGAATGCCCATGGTTCACCCCCTCACGGGCCGGTGGGCCAGAAGCCGACCTCTTCCGGCTTGTCGGTGGCCTCCCAGCCGCCGCCGAGGGCGGCGTAGAGTTGCACGACGGCAAGCAGCCGGTCGCGCGCGGTCGCCGCCAGCGCGTTCTCGGCCGGGAAGAGCTGCTGCTGCGCCTCGAGGACCTCGTAGTAGCTCGACAAGCCGCCGTTGTAGCGCAGCAGCGCCAGCCGCACCGATTCCGACAGGGCCTTCACCGCCCGCGCCTGCTCGTTTTCCACGACGGCGAGCTTCTCCTGGGCGATCAGCGCGTCCGACACCTCGCCGAGCGCGGTGAGCACGGCCTGCTCGTACTGCTGCTTGGCCGCTTCCCACTCGGCTTTCTGGGCACGGTAGCTTTCGATGAGCTGACCACCGGTGAAGAGCGGACCGAGCACCGAGCCGGCGACGTTCCACACCACGCCCGGCCCTTTGACGATATTCTGCAGCTCGCTGCTCTGCCCGCCGTAGAGCGTGGTGAGGCCGATCTTCGGAAAGAAGTTCGCCACCGAGACGCCCACCAGCGCGTTGGCGGCCTTGATCTGCTCTTCGGCCTGCAGGATGTCGGGCCGGCGTTGCAGAAGCTCCGACGGCAGCCCGGGCGGCGTCTCCGGCGGCAACGCCTCGATCGTCAGCAGCGGCCGGCGCGGGATCGGTCCGGGCGCGCGCCCGAGCAAGATGGAGATCTGATTCTCCTTGGCGACGATCTGTTGCTCGACCTGGGGAATGGCCGCCGCGGTCTGATGATACGCGGCCTTGGCGCGTTCGACCGACAGCAGCGAATCCACCCCGCCCTGAAAGCGCCGCGTAAACAGGGCTTCGGTCTCGCGGAACGACTGGGTGTTGCGCAGTGCGATCTCGAGCTCGAGATCGAGCTCCTGCAGCTCGAAGTAGGCTTGCGCGACGGCGCTGACCAGCGACAGCACCACCCCGCGGCGAAAGTCCTCGGCGGCGAGAAAGTCGGCCATCGACGCCTCGGTGGCGCGCCGGATGCGACCCCAGAGATCGATCTCCCAGGCCAGATTGAAGGTGCCGAGGAAGTTGTTCAGCGTCACGTTGTCCTGCTGCAGGCCGGTGAACACCTTCCCGCGCCCGGCGCCGCCCTGATAGCCGATCTGCGGAAAGAGCGGGGAGCGCGTCACCCCGACGGTGTGCTTGGCCTGCTCGACCCGGTACACCGCCGTGCGCAGGTCGTAGTTGCCGGCCAACGCCTCCTCGATCAGGCTGCGCAGGATCTCGTCGTCGAAGACGTCCCACCACGCCAGCGCCGCGAACGACACCGCCTCGGCGGGCTCGATCTCGCTCCGATAGGCCGGCGGCATCTCCGGCTCCGGCTTGACGAAGTTTGGCCCGACCGGGCAGCCGGTAAGGAGGAGCGCCAAGAGGACAAGCACACCGCTTTGCCCCCTCCGAGTGGAGGGCGCCGCGCCGTCGGCGCCGGGGGCGGGGCGGGTGGGTGAAACCGAAACGTCGACAAGACAATCTCGCCCGCCCTCGCAGCCCCCGGCGGCGACGTCGCGCCACCCTCCACGTCGGGAGAGGAACTCATCGTTCAACGTCTCGAAGTCCACACCCGCCAACTGCTCGAGCTCGGCGAGGCGCG
>Ga0187893_10004797_pt1 | contig 25241 bp, 21 predicted proteins | sample MA1701074metaG_FD_139574 | JGI IMG/M metagenome (GOLD analysis project Ga0187893, IMG submission 139574) | White microbial mat communities from a basaltic lava cave in the Kipuka Kanohina Cave System on the Island of Hawaii, USA - MA170107-4 metaG ... | reverse complement strand
GACGGCGCGGTCGATGACCGGGATGAGCAGCACGAGCCCGGGCCCGCGCTCGCCCGCGAGCAGGCCGAGCCGGAACACGACCAGCCGCTCGTACTCCCGAACGACCCGGATCGCGTTCGCGAGCAGCGCCAGCACCGCGAACACCAGGAACATGAGCAACGGCAGGAGCAGCGGTCCGAGCGCGGTCATGAGTCGCCTCCCTGGGGCGGCGGGCCGGCGGCCCGGACCCGCAGCGTGAGTCCCTCGACGCCGGTCACGATCACCTCGGCGCCGACCTCGATCTCGGCGGCAGCTTCCGCGTTCCAGACCTCCGCGTCCAGTCGCACGCGCCCGCGCGGCGCCAGCGACTCCAGCGCCACGCCGCGCCGGCCGAGGAGCGACTCGGCCCCGGTGTGGCGGTGGCTCCGGCGGGCGCGCAGCGCCGCGCCCAGGACGAGCCCGAAGAACGCCAGCGTGAGCGCGGTCACCCCGAGCACGAGCGGGCGCGCCACCTGCACGGCGCCGTCGTCGAACAGGATCAGGCCGCCGATCGCCAGCGCGAGCGCCCCGCCCACGCCGAGCACGCCGTGGCTCTGAACCTTGATCTCGGCGAGCAGGAAGCCGATGCCGAGCAGCAGCAGCGCGAGCCCGGCCACGTTCACGGGCAGGGCCGAGAGCGCGAGGAACGCGAGCAGCAGGAAGATCGCGCCGGCCACGCCGGGCAGGATCGCGCCCGGGTTCTGGAGCTCGAACAGCAGTCCGTAGAAGCCCAGCATGAGCAGCAGGTAGGCGATGTTGGGCTCGGCGAGATGGCCGAGCGCGCGCTGGCGGAGCGAGGGTCGCATGCGCTCCACGGTCGCGCCGGCCACGCGCAGCGGGGTGCTCGTGTCCCCGCGCCGGATGCTCCGGCCGTCGGCCCGGCGCAGCAGCTCGTCCAGGTCGCGGGCGAGGAAGTCCACCACGCCGAGATCCACCGCCTCGCGGTCGCTCGCGGAGACCGCGTCGCGCACGGCGCGTTCGGCCCATTCGACGTTGCGGCCGCGCTGGCGCGCGATGGTGCGGGCGAACGCCGCGGCGTCGCTCGCGGCCTTGCGCGAGAGCGTCGAGTCCATCGGGCCCTGCAGGTTCACCGGGGTCGCGGCGCCGATGTTCGTGCCCGGCGCCATCGCGGCCACGTCGGCGGCGAGCGTGAGGAACACGCCGGCCGAGGCGGCGTGGGCGCCGCCGGGCGAGACCCAGACCACGATCGGCACCGGGCTCGCGAGCTCGCGCTGCACCATGGCGCGCATGCTGCGCTCGAGCCCGCCGGGCGTGTCGAGCTCGATGACGAGCGCCGCGTGCCCGCCCGCGACGGCGCGGCGGATGGCGTTCGCGAGCACGTCGTCCATGATCGGCGAGACGACGCCCTCGAGGCGCACGACGAGCACGCGCGGCGGCTCGGGGGCGTCCGCCGCGGGCGAAGCCGGGCCGCCCGCTCCGGCGCGCCCGGGCGCGACGGCGAGCACGAACCCGGCGAGCGCCGCGACTGCGAACGCCGGGCGCCTCACGCGACCACCCCCGCCTGGCGGGGCCCCCGCGCGGAGCGCGGGGACGCGAGCGCGGCGCGCCAGGCCTCCGGGTAGGCGAGCCCGCTGCCGGTGTCGAACACCACGACCCGGGCGTCGCGCGCGATCGCACCGCGGGCGAGCAGTGCGCGCAGCGCCGCGATCGTGGCGCCGCCCTCGGGGCAGGCGTAGAGCCCTTCGCGCGCCGCCAGCTCGAGCATCCCGCCCAGCATCTCGTCCTCGCCCACCGCCACCGCCGTGCCGCCGCTGGCACGCACCGCGTCGAGGATGAGCGTGTCGGCGAACGGCGCCGGCACGCGCAGCCCGCTCGCGACCGTGGTCGCGTCGGCCCACGGCTCGGCGCGCGCGGCATTCCGCTCGAACGCGCGCACGATCGGGGCGCACCCGGCGACCTGCACGGCCACGAGCCGCGGCGCGGGTCCCGTGAGCCAGCCGAGGGCCTCGAGCTCGCGGAACGCCTTCGCCATGCCCACGAGCCCGGTGCCGCCGCCGGTCGGATAGAGGATGACGTCGGGCGGACGCCAGCCGAGCTGCTCGGCGATCTCGTAGCCGAGCGTCTTCTTGCCCTCGAGCCGGAACGGCTCGCGGAACGTGGCCACGTTCCACCACTCGGGCGCGCCGGCCCACTCCGCCAGCACCCGCCCGCACTCGGAAAGCGTGCCCGGCACGCGCCGCACCTCGGCTCCGAACGCCGTCATCTGGAGCGCGAACGGCTCCGGGGTGTCCTCGGGGATGGTGACACGGCACGCGAGCCCGGCCGCGGCCGCGTAGGCCGCCGCCGCGCTCCCGGCGTTGCCCGCCGAGGGGAGCGCGATGCCGCGCCGGCCCCACGCGAGCGCGCCGTTCACGGCGAGCGCGAGCCCGCGCGCCTTGAACGACTGGGTCGGGTTCGGGCTCTCCTCCTTGAGCCACAGCCGTTCCAGGCCGAGCGCCCCGGCGAGCCGCGGCAGCGGCAGGAGCGGCGTGCCGCCCTCCCCCAGGCGCACGAGCGGGAACGACGGCGCGAACGGGAGCACGGCGCGGTAGCGCCACAGGTCGGTGCCGTGGCGGCCGAACGCGTCGCGCGGGACCTCCGCGCGGACCGCCGCCAGGTCGTAGCGGGCCACGAGCGGGCGGCCGCAGCGCTCGCACACCGAGCGCGGCGCGGCGAGGTCCGCGCGGGCGGCGCAGTCGAAGCACTCGAGGCCGACGAGCGCGCTCTGGAACGGAGACGTCACGGCGGGCTCCCGCGCGGGCCCGGGACGCCACCGCGGCTAGGCGTGGCCGTCCTCGAGCTCGTCGCGCAGCTTGCAGTAGGACGCGAACCGGCGCTCGCCCACCTCGCCGCGCTCGACGGCGGCGCGCAGCGCGCAGCCGGGCTCGCGGTCGTGGCGGCAGTCGGCGAACCGGCAGCCCCCGATCAGGGGCTCCAGCTCAGGGTAATACGCCACCAGCGCGGCCGCATCCACCCCCCACAGCGCGAACGCGCGCACGCCGGGCGTGTCCACGACCTCGGTGCCCGGCCCGGGCCGGTAGAGCTCGGCCGCGGTGGTCGTATGCCGGCCCTTGCCGGTGACCTCGTTCACCTCGGTGCGCGCGAGCCGCTCCCCGGGCAGCAGCCGCTCGAGCAGCGTGCTCTTGCCCACGCCCGAGTGACCCACGAACAGCGTGCGCCGGCCGGGGCAGGCCGCGTGCACCACGTCCACGCCGAGGCCCGAGAGCGCGCAGGTGGCGAACCCGCGCACGCCCGCTCGCGCGTACTCGGCGAGCAGGTCGTCCGCCTCGTGGCGCGCGTCGAGGTCCAGCTTGTTGATCACGAGCGCGGCCGGGATCCCGGCGCGCGCGCACTGGACGAGGACCCGGTCCACGAGCCCGGCGCGGAACTCGGGCTGACGGACCGCGGCCACGATGAGCACCTGGTCGAGGTTCGCGGCCACCACCTGCTCCTCGTCGCGGCCGCCCCTCGCGCGGCGCGAGAACGCGTTGCGGCGCGGCTCGACCCCCTCGACCACGGCGCGGTCCGACTCCCACGCGATCCGCACGCGGTCGCCGGTCACGACCGCGTTGCCGAGCGACTTGCGCGGGCCGCGCAGGCGGCCGGGCACGGTCGCCTCGTGCCAGCCGCCGTCGTCGTCGAGCAGGCGCACCCCGCCGAAGTCCACGCGCGCGACCGTGGCGGCCGCGGGCCGGGCCGCGATCGCGCACCCCGGGGGGCGGACGGTCAGCGCCAGCTCCCCGGGCCCGAGACCGGCAGCTCGATGTGGAAGCGCGCGCCCTCGCCCGGCTCGCTCGCGACCGTGATCCGGCCGCCGTGGTTGTCGATCGTGCGATGCGCGGTCGAGAGCCCGAAGCCGTGACCGTCCGGCTTGGTGGTGAACATGAACTCGAACATGCGCCCGAGGTGCTCCTTGCGGATGCCGGGGCCGGTGTCCTGCACGTCCACCTCGGCGGCCTGGGTGCGCGCATCGAGGTGCGTGCGCACGGCGATCGAGCGGCGCTGCTCCTGGCCGGACATGGCGTCGGCGGCGTTCACGAACAGGTTGATGAACACGCCCTGGATCTGCCCCACGTCGGCGCGCACCTGCGGCAGCGTCGGGTCGAGCTGGACGTCCCACTCGACGCCGCGGAAGCGCTTGTCGCTCTTCACGAACTCGATCGTGCTCGTGAGCAGCCCGTTCAGGTCCATGGGCTCCACGTTGACCTGGTTGCGGGTGTAGTCCATGAGGCCCTTCGCGAGCACGCCCATGCGCTTGCTCTGGTCGAAGATGATCTGTGCGTGGCGCGGCGTGTTGTCGAACGTCTGCCGCTCGCAGTCCTTGAGCAGCATCTGGGCCCGCGCACTGATCGCCACGAGCTGATTGTTGAGCTCGTGCCCGATGCCGGCCGCGAGCTCGCCCTTGGCGGCGAAGCGCGCGTTGCGCAGGTTGGCCTCCTCGGCCCGTTTGAGCTCGATGTAGCGCCGGTCCGACTGGAAGAGCATGAACAGCGGCGCGTAGAACAGCAGCACGCCCGGGTAGCCCACGGTGGTGAACGAGATCACCATGAGCGGCGTGAGCAGGAACGAGGCCGCGTCCACCTCGAGCCGCGCCATGTAGAGCCAGTCCTCGCGCAGCACCTGGCGCCAGCCGCGGCCCGCCGACCAGGCCACCGCCAGCGCGACCATGGCGCGGTTCACCGCGAAGTAGCCGACGACGAGGCCCACGAACGGCAGCATGAGCGTCGTGGCCTGCGAGCGGTCGAGCAGGCTGCCCCCGGCGGCCACGGGCAGCGCGCCGCGCCCGCCGAGCAGCCCGAACAGCGACGCCCCGACCCACGTGGCGAGTGCCACCTGCCCGGCGTTGAACGCCACGCGCACGGGGGGCTTGCGCAGCACGAACAGGTCCGCGATGAGCGTCGAGAGCGCCGAGATCCAGACGCCGGCCCCGTTCCCCCACAGCACCGCGCTCGAGAGGCCGACCGTGGCCGACAGGCTCCAGGTGGCCGCGCCCGAAAGCGTGTTGCTCCACATGGTCTCGGAGACGAGGCAGATGACCACCCAGGCCAGGTAGTGGCCCCAGTCGCTGGCGAAGCGCTCCGGCCAGCCCAGCGCGAGTACGGCCGCGGCGGCGGCGACCGTGCCCGCGACGTAGAGCCGGAGCCGGCGGCTCATCGCACCGCCGCTCCCGCCGGGACCACGCCCAGGCCGGGCCGGTCGGAGAGCCGGATCTCGCCCCTCTCGCCCGGGGCGCCCGCGAACGGGTCGTCCGCGATCAGCCAGTGGCCGTCCAGGTCCAGGTAGTCCACGAGCGGCGCCAGCTGAGCGGCCGCCGACAGCGCGAGGCTCGTCTCGACCATCGAGCCGAGCATGACCTTCATGCCGAGCGCGCGCGCCGCGTGGATCATGCGCAGCATCTCGCGCAGGCCGCCCGTCTTCATGATCTTGAGGTTCACGCCGTCCACCCGGCCGGCGAGCTGGCCGAGGTCGGCGAGCGCGTGCGCGCTCTCGTCCGCGAACACCGGGATCGGGCTCCGCTCGCGCACCCAGCGCAGCCCGTCCAGGTCGCCGGCCGGGACGGGCTGCTCGACCAGCTCGATGCCGAGCGGCTCGATCTGGCGCAGGACGCGCACCGCGTCGGCCGGGCTCCAGGCGGTGTTCGCGTCCACCTGCAGCCGGCCCCCGTATCCGGCGCGGATGCGGCGCAGGTTGTCCACGTCGCCGGGGCCGCCGAGCTTCACCTTGAGGAACGGGAAGTCGCGCACCGTGGCGAGCTTGCGCTCCATCTCCTCGGGGCTCGCCATGCCGAGCGTGACGCACGAGCGCGGCGTGCGCGAGCGGTCCAGGCCGAGGAGCCGCCACACCGGCTGCCCGAGCCGCTTGCCGATCCAGTCGTGGAGCGCCATCTCGACAGCGGCGCGGGCCGCGGCCTGCCCGTGCAGCGCCTCGTCGAGCCGGCGCAGGATGGCGTCCAGCGCGAACGGGTCGTCGCCCAGCTCGCCCGCCCAGCGCGCGAGCGCGGCCTCGACCAGCTCGGAGGTCTCGCCGTAGTAGTGCGACGGCGCGGCCTCGCCGAGCCCCTCGATGCCGTCGTGCTCGAGGCGCACGAGCGTGTTCCGGTGCGACCGGCGCGCGCCGTGCGAGATGCGGAACTCGAACACGGTGTGCAGCTCGAGCGGTTCGTGCGTGAGTCTCATGGGTCCCTCCCCGGCCGGTCCGCTACTCGTTCGAGGCCCGCCGCCGGCGCTCGTCCAGGCGCCGCATCAGCTCGAGGACCACGGGCTCGGCGCCGAAGCGCACCGGATCCACGGCGGGGAGCCCGGTGAGCTGCTGCACGTTCTCGAGCGCGCGCCGGGCTTCGAGCTCGCCGAGCAGCATGGTGTTGAGCGCGATCGCGAGGACGGGCGCCGGCCGCACCCAGCCGGCCGCGCGCTCGTTGTCGCGGATGATCTCCGAGAGCGGCCGCAGCCGCGGCGCGGGCCCGGCGTCGGTGAGCTTGATGTGCGTGCGACCGGCCTGGTGGCAGAGCACGAGCGCCTCGGGGCAGGCGCCGTGCAGGAGCGCGAGCGTCACGCCCGAGTACGCCGGGTGGTGGAGCGAGCCCTGGCCCTCCACGAGCACGACGTCGGCGTCGCGCGCCGCCTCGAGCACGATGCGCTCCACGGTGCCCGCCACGAAGTCCGCCGGCACCGCGTCCACGGCGGCGCCCTGGTCGGCGATGAAGATGCCCGTCTGCCCGGTGGCCACGAACGCGGCGCGCACGCCGCGGTTCTCGAGCTCGGCCCGCAGCTCGAGCGCGGTGGTCATCTTGCCGACGTTGCAGTCCGAGCCCACCGTGAGCACCACGAGCGCGTCGAGGCCGGCGGCGCGCCGCGCGGCGATCGCGCGCCCCGCCGGCGGGCGGCGCACGTCGTGCAGGGCGCAGCTCTTGGCGCTCGCGAGCGCGGCCAGCTCGGGGTCCTCGCCCAGGAACACGTGCAGCCCCGAGAGCACGTCCCAGCCGCGCAGCAGCGCCTCGGCCACCACCCGCCGCCACGATTCGGGCAGCGTGCCGCCCTGCGGCGCGATGCCGAGCAGCAGCGTGTCGGCGTCGTGCGCGGCCGCGGCCTCCAGGTTCGCGACCACCGGGATGTCGCCGCCCGTGCCGACGCAGTCGGCGGCGCTGCGGCCGGCGCGCGCGGAGTCGATGACCGCGACGACCTCGTCCGGCCGGTAGCGCAGCACGCCCACGGCCGTCTTGGCGTCGAGCGGCGTGAAGCTGCCCTCGGCCATCACCGCGATGCGTCGCTTCTTGCCCAGCATCGTGTCCTCAGATGGGTTGGCGCGGCGGCCCCGCGCGGGGTCCGGCGCAGCGGGCGGGACACGTCCGGCCCGCCCTGGCCGGTCAGCAGATGGATTCGTAGACCTTCACGTAGCGCCCGATCATCTCCTCGGCCCCGAACCGCTCCATGGCCACGCGCCGTCCGCGGCGGCCCATGGTACGGCGCAGCGGCTCCTGGGTGAGGAGCTTGAGCACCGACGAGGTGTAGCCCGCCACGTGTGACGGATCGTGCAGGAAACCCGTGAAGCCGTGCTCGACCACCTCCGGGAGCCCGCCCGCGTTCGAGCAGACCACGGGCACTTCGGCGCTCATGGCTTCGAGCGCCACGAGGCCGAAGCTCTCGGAGGAGCTCGGCAATAGGAATACATCGGCCAGCGGCAGCAATTCCTCCATGCAGTCCTGGTTCCCAAGGAACAGCACGTCGCGGTGCACGCCGAGCTCGCGGGCGAGCTGCTCGGCCCCCGCCTTCTCGGGCCCGTCCCCGACCATCACGAGCTTGGCCTGGAGCCGTTTGCGCACTTCAGAGAATACCTGGATGACGAGCGGTATGTTCTTGACCGGCCTGAAGTTGGACGCGTGCATCAGGACCTTGGTCTCCGGCCCGGCCAGGCGCAGGCGGCGGTGCCCGGCGGGAGTGAACACGTGTGGGTCCACGAAGTTGTAGATGACCTCGATCGGCCGGGTGATGCCGAACGTGGCCTCGGCCCGGTCCTTGAGGAACCGGCTCACCGCGGTCAGCCGGTCGCTGGACTGCATGCTGAACTGGGTGACCCGGAAGTACGAGGGCTCCGCCCCCACCACGGTGATGTCGGTTCCGTGCAGCGTCGTGACCACGCCGAGCTGGCGCGGCAGCAGCATCTGCTTCGCCAGCCAGGCGCTGGTGGCGAACGGCATCGCGTAGTGCACGTGCATGAGGTCGAGCATGTAGTTCTCCGCCACCTCCACCATCTTGGCGGCGAGCGCGAGGTTGCTGGGCGCCTCCTCGAACACCGGGTAGGCGGCGGGCGAGGATTCATGGAAGTAGAGGTTGGGCTCAAAGCTCCGCAGCCGGAACGGCAGCCGGCTCGCCACCAGGTGCACCTCGTGGCCGCGCCGCGCGAGCTCGCGCCCGAGCTCCGAGGCCACGACGCCGCTGCCGCCGAAGTGGGCGTAGCAGCTGATGCCGATCCTGAGCTTCCGCCGCGCGCGCGGGCGCGCGCGCTTCGCGGCCCTAGGCGGCGCCATGCCCGCTCCCGCGCGAGCCGAGCAGCTCCCGCGCGTCGGCCACCGGCCACGGGCCGCGCACGCGGTAGCCCTCGGCCAGGCTGCAGCCGGCGAGCGCGCCCCAGGTGCGGCAGCGCGCCTCGACGGAGTCGAGGAAGCCCGGCGCGGTGAGGTAGGTGGCCGCCCCCGCGCCCGGCTCGAGCTGGCTCACGTGGGCGCGCACCGCCTCCATGCGCCGCTCCCACACCTCGGTCACGTCCACGACCAGGTGCGGCGGCACCGCCGAGCGGTAGATCGCGAACAGCAGCCGCTCGGGCCGGTGCCGCTCGCCCGGTGAGTCGAAGCGCGCGAGCCCGGCCACGTAGCAGGCCCGCGCCACCAGGTGCGAGGCCTCGACGTGGTCCGGGTGCGGGTCGTGGCGGTCCGGCGCCACGACCAGCGCCGGCCGGTGCGCGCGCAGGCAGGCGACCACCGCGCGGAGCTGGGCGCGCTCCCCGCGCGCGACGCCGCCGTCCGGGAGCCCGAGGCTCTCGCGGTGCGCCGCGCCGAGGATCGCGGCCGCGGCCGCCGCCTCGCGCGCGCGCACCTCGGGGTCGCCGCGCGTGCCCAGCTCGCCGCGCGTCAGGTCCACGATGCCGACCCGGTGGCCGTGGGCCGCGAGCCGCGCCGCGAGCCCGCCGGAGGAGAGCTCGACGTCGTCCGGGTGGGCGCCGAAGAACAGGGCGTCGAGCGCCATCAGCACTCCAGCAGCCAGTGCTCGAGCCGCCCCTCCGCGGCGCGCGCGGCGTGCTCGGCCGCGTGCTCGCAGAGCCCCGCGATCACCCCCGCCCCGAGGCGCGCCACCGGCTCGAGCGAGGCGAGGCGGCGCTCCTGGAGCTTGTCCCCGGGGTGGAGCACGTAGCGGAGCCGGCGCCACGAGGGGTGCTCGCGGTCGAGCCGCGCGCGGGCCTTCGCGAGGACGCCCTCGGCGATCCGCGCCACCTGGTAGTCCACCTTGCCGCGCGCCGACTCCACGAGCTGGGGCAGGCTCGCGTCGAAGCCGCGCGCCGCCTCGCCGAGCGCGGCGATCGCGCGGGCCGAGGCCTCGCGCGCCTCCTCGAGCGCACGGCCGAGCGGGGCCGGGATGCGCGCCTCGGCGAGCCGTGCGAGCACCTGGTCGGTGCGGGTCACCACGTCCCACGGGTCGCCGCCGGCGGCCTCGAGCAGCTCGACGGCCGGGGCCGGGAGCCAGGTGGCGCCGAAGCGCGGCGCGGGCAGCGCGGCGCGCACACCGACGCCCTCGAAGACCTCGCGCAGCTCGAGCAGGTAGGCGATCTCGCCCGGGCCGCACGCCATGATCACGGTCGGGAACACGCCGTCCTGAACCGCCGGCCGGAGCGCCACGCTCGGCGACAGGACGCTCGCCCCACCGGCGCGGGTCGCCTCGGCGACAGGCAGCTTCCGCCGCCCGCGGTCGGAGATCGCGAACACGAACGAGTCGAGCGCCGCCTCGCTCAGCGCCCGGCGCCCGGCCAGGGCCTCGAGCCGGTCGCCGGCCCGGCGCGCCGCCGCGTGCAACGCGTCGGCGTGCGCCAGGTAGCGCTCGAGGATGGCGCGCGCCGCGGCGCGCAGCGCCGGCAGCCGCGGGTCCACGACCACGAGCCCCTGGTCCGCGAACAGCGCGAGCCACAGCGCCGACATCACCTCGCCCAGGTCGCGCGCCCCGCCGAGCGAGCGCTCCCAGCGCCCCCGCGCCTCGGCCGCGCCCGGCAGGTCCCGCCACGCCTCGAGCGCCTGCTCGCCGAGCGCGCGCACGGGACCGAGCGCGATGTCCCCCACCAGGCCGCCGTCGGCGTGCGCGTCGGCCGGGAGCGCGAAGTCGTGGAGCTCGAGCGCGGCGTCGGCGAGCGTGAGCCCGCGCACCTCGGCGAAGTCCGAGTCCTCGCCGTGCATCCAGAACAGCGGCACGCACGCGGCGCCGGTGCGGCGCTGAACGTCGGCCGCGAGACCGACCACGCTCGCGGTCTTGTGCAGCGAGAAGAGCGGGCCGCCGAAGACCGCGGGCTGCTGGCCGGCCACCGCGGCCACGGCCTCGCCGCGCGCGAGGCGCTCGAGGTTCGCGAGCGAGGCCGCCGAGGCGCCGAGCCGCCGGTGCATGGCCTCGAGCGCCTCGGCGAGCTCGCGCGGGAGCGGCGCACGCTTGGCCCCGGCGAGCGCACCGAGCGCGGCCGTGTCGCGCCAGGACCCGCTCAGGCGCTCGCGCGCGATGGGTCCGCCCGCGACCAGGTCGAGCGTGAGCGGGTCGGCCCAGTCCCCCGCGGGGACCTGCGCCCGGACGCGGAGCCGCTGCGCGTGCTCCGGGTGCCCTTCGCGCGGCTTCCCCGCGGGCGCGCGCGTCGTCACCGGCTCAGCCCCGGGGACCACGGGCGGTGGGGTGGGACGCGGAGCGGGCACATGCGGTCGCGCATCGTAGTCGCCTCCCGAAGCGAGGGTCAAAGGCCCGGACCCCTCTGGCGGATGCGCGGGGGCCGCGTCCGGTTCGCCGCGGGTGCGCCGTCCGCGCCGGCGAACGTTCGCTCGAGCCGGGTGTGGGTGCGCGCCGCCGCGGCCCGGCCGCGCGCGCCCGCGTGCCGCGCGCCGATCGCGAGCGCCTCGTGCACGGCGGCCCGCCCGGCCCCCACCCGCACAGCGCCGAGCGCGTGGCTCACGAGCTGGCGCTCCCAGCCGAGGGCCGCGAGCGCGGCGATCGTGACCAGCTCGCGCGCGACGAGGCCGGCCCCGCCCCTCGCCAGCACCCGGCCGTAGCCGTGCTCCACCATCCACACCGCCAGGTCGGGATGGAGCGCGCGCACCGCGGGCAGGAGCCGCGCGTAGGCGTCGCCGTAGACGCGCCGGCAGAGCGCCTCGCCGCGCGAGCGCCAGCGCGCGGGGCCGCCCTCGGCGCTCCGCCGCGCCCGGCCGGGCCACTCCCGGTGGAGGAGCCGCAGGCCCTCGATCGCTGCGGGGTATCCGGCGTAGAGCATGAGCATGAGCGCGCATTCCTCGGCCAGCCGCCGCCGCGCGCCCGCCGCGCGAAGTGCGCGCAGGGCCGCGGCCGCCGGAGTCTCGCGGCCGCGCGCCATGGCGGCGGCGTAGTCGCAGGCCGCGCACGTGGCCGCCTCCAGCGCGCCGGAGGTCCGTTGCGCGCTCCTTCGGGGTCCGCCCATGTGCGCGACGTTAGGCACGGCGCGCGCGGGGCGGCAAGCGCGGCCCGTCAGCGCGCGCGGAAGCGGTCTCGCACCGCGCGAGCGGCATCCACCAGCATGGTCAGCTCCTCGACCCGGAAGAGCCGCAGGAGCAGCGCGTGCAGCGCGAGCCAGGCGAGCCCGCCCGCGGCGACGATCGCGGCGCGGACGAGGACCGGCTCGCTCGAGGCGTCCGCGAGCGGCCCCAGTGCCGCGCGCGCGAGCGCGGCGGCCACGACGCTCGCCGCCGCGATGCGCGCGAGCGAGGCGAGCATGCGGGCGCCGTCCACGCGGCCCAGCCGGCGGCGCAGCCACAGCGCCAGCAGCGCCAGGTTCGCGACGCTCGTCACCGAGGTCGCGAGCGCGAGGCCGCGGTGGGCGAGGCCGAGCCCGGCGAGCGGCCCGATGAGCAGCAGGTTGAGGCCCAGGTTCACGCCCACCGCGATGAACGTCGAGCGCACCGGGGTGCGCGTGTCGCCGAGCGCGTAGAACGCGCGCGTGAAGATGCCCACGGCGGCGAACGCCGGGAGCCCGATGCAGTACATGACGAGCGCCTGGGCGGTGGCGGCGGTGTCGCCGGCGACGAAGCGGCCGTGCTGGAAGAGCAGCGCCAGGACCGGGTTCGCGAACACCGCCAGCCACAGCGCCGCCGGCACGGTGAGCAGGAACACGAGCCGCACCGACTCGGACAGCATGGCGCGCACGCCCGCGAGGTCTTCGTGCACGGCGGCGCGCGAGAGCGCGGGCAGGCTCACCGTGGCGACCGCCACGCCGAAGAGCCCGATCGGGAGCTGCATGAGCCGGAACGCGTACTGGAGCCACGACACGCTCCCCTCGCGGAAGCTGGCGGCGATGGCCTGGCTCACGAACACGTTGAGCTGGGTGGCGGCGAGCCCGACCGTGGCCGGCAGCATGAGCATCGCCACGCGCCGCACGCCGGGGTGCCACGTGGGCCACTCGAGCCGGAACCGGAACCCCAGCCGCGCCAGCGCCGGGAGCTGGCAGGCGAACTGGAGCAGGCCGCCGAGCACGACCGCGATCGCCATGGCCGCGATCGCGGGCCAGCCGATCGCGCGGCAGACCGGGATGAGCGCGAGCCCGAAGACGACCATGCCCACGTTGAGGAGCGCCGGCGCGAGCGCCGGCAGGAAGAACACGCCGCGCGCGTTCAGCATGCCCATCGCGGCGGCCGCGAGCGCTACCGCGGGCAGGAACAGGAGCATGAGGCGCGTGAGGTCCACGCTCAGCTCGAGCTTCCCGGGCACGGCGCGGAAGCCGCCCGCCATGAGCGCGAGGATCTGCGGCGCGAACAACCATCCCAGTGCGCACAGCCCGAGCAGCACGGCGAGCAGCGTGGACATGAGCTGGCGGCCGAGCGCCCAGGCCGCCGCGTCGCCCTCGCGCTCGCGCCACTGGGTGAACGTGGGCACGAACGACGCGCTCATCGCGCCCTCGGCGAAGAGGTCCCGCACCAGGTTCGGGACGCGGAACGCCATGTTGAACGCGTCCGCCGCCGTGCCGGCCCCGAACAGGGCCGCGAACACCTGGTCGCGCACGAGGCCGAACACGCGAGAGAGGAACGTGGCCGCGCTCACCTTGCCGGCCTGGCGCGCGACCGAGCCGCCGGCCGCGCGGCCGGGCGCGGATCCCGCGGGCGGCGCGGCGTCGGGCACGCCGCTCACCGGGCGCGTCCCGCCGCTCGCGGGTGCGCGGACCGCGTGCTAGCTTCCGCCGCCATGCTCGCGACGATGCTCTCGGAGCCCGCGCTGTCGCCGTTCCAGGCGTTCGTGCTGGGCGCGGTCCAGGGGCTCACCGAGCTGCTGCCCATCTCGAGCAGCGCCCACCTGTACCTGGTGCCGACCGTGCTCGGCTGGCCGTACGTGGGCGTGGCGTTCGACGTGGCACTGCACGCGGGCACGGTGCTGGCGCTCGTGGCGGCGTTCTGGGGCGACTGGCTGGGCATGCTCAAGGGCCCGTTCCAGGCCGACCCGGAGCGGCGCCGCGAGGCGCTCACGCTCCTGGGCGTGATCGCGCTCGGCACGGTGCCGGCGCTGCTCGCCGCGCTGGCGCTCAAGGACTGGAGCGAGCGACTCCGCTCGGTGCCGCTGCAGGCCGCGATGCTGCTCGTGTTCGGTCTGATCCTGTGGGCCGCGGACCGCTTCGCGCGGCGCGCCGACGACGTGCGCGTGCCGTCCTGGCGCACGGCGCTCGGCATCGGCGCGGCGCAGGCCCTCGCGCTCGTGCCGGGCGTGTCGCGTTCGGGCATCACCATGACCACCGGGCGCGCGGCGGGGCTCTCGCGCGTCGCCGCGGCCCGCTTCTCGTTCCTGTTGAGCACGCCCATCACCCTCGCCGTGGTGCTCGGCACCTGGCTGCTCGAGGCGCGCCACCTGCTCGCGCAGGTCCCCGCCTCCACGCTGCTCATCGGCATGGCCAGCTCGGCGCTGTTCGGCTTCCTCGCCATCCGCTTCCTCATGGGAGCGCTGCGGCGCATCGGCTTCGGCGTGTTCGCCGTGTACCGGGTGGCGGTCGCGATCGCGCTGTTCGCCTGGGCCGCGCGGCCCTGAGGCGCGGCGCGGCCGCTCATGCGCCCTCGGGCGGGCGGGTGAGACGGTCGCGAAAGTGGCGGTTGATGCGGTCCCGCAGGTGGAGTCGCGCCCGGTGCAGCCGCGACTTGACCGCGGCCACCGACAGCCCCAGCTCGGCGGCCACGTCGGCGTTGGACTGCTCCATGATGTCGCGCAGCACGAACACCTCGCGCTCGTTCGGCGGCAGGTGATGCACCTCGCGCTCGAGCAGCTCGCGCGTCTCGGCGTCGAGCAGCTCCTCGAGCGGCTGCGCGGACCAGTCGGCGATCGCGAGCGGCTCGGCGTCCCCGTGCGCGCCCTGCGACTGCTCGTACGAGATGTGCCCCTCGCGGCGCCGGCGCAGCTTCATGAGGCTCGCGTTCGTGGCGATCCGGTAGAGCCAGGTGGAGAAGCGCGACTCGCGTTTGAAGTTCGGGAGTCCGCGGTAGGCCGACAGGAACGCGTCCTGGAGCGCCTCGGCGGCATCGTCTTCGTGGCGCAGGATCTTGTGGCTCAGCCTGTAGACGCGGTCGCGGTAGCGGAGGACCAGCTCGTCGAACGCGCGGTTGTCGCCGCCGAGCGTGAGCTCCACGAGCTCGCCATCGCTGCGTTCCGCGTGGTTGTCGCTCATGCGCGCGCCTCCGGCGGGGCCGCCCGGGCCCCCGGGGCGGGGGCGGCCACGACCCTGTGCTCCCAGTCATACACGATTTCGCCGGCGAGCACGGTCCACCGCGGGCGGGCCTCGCCGAGCGCCGCGGGCGTGCACCGGTGCAGGTCGCGGTCCCACACGACGAGGTCGGCAGGCTCCCCGGGCGCGAGCACGCCGCGGCCGAGCCCGCCGCCCGCGAGCCACGCGGGCGCGGCGGTGTAGGCGACGAGCGCGGCGTCGAGCGTCACGGCCTCGCCGGGCCCGAACGGGAGCCCATCGCTCGTGAGCCGCGCCACCGCGCAGGCGAGCCCGGCCCGCGCGAGCGGCGGCTCGACCGGGGCGTCGGAGCCGAACGCCAGGCGGGCCCCGGCCTCGAGCAGCGTGCGCCACGGGTAGGAGCGCGCGCAGCGCGCGCCCCAGGCGCGGCGGGCCACGGGCGCGTCGGCCTCGGCGTGCTGCGGCTGGAGCGAGGCGGCCACGTCGAGCGCGGCGAAGCGCGGCAGGTCGTCCGGGTGGAGGAGCTGGACGTGCTCGATCCGCGGTGGGAGCGCGGCGCGCGCCAGCGCGGCGCGATGCGCGCCGATCGCGTCGAGCGCGTGGCGCACCGCGGCGTCGCCGATGGCGTGCACCGCCACCGAGAAGCCCGCCGCCGCGGCCGCGCCCATCTCGCGGGCGAGCTCGTCCGGCGTGTACAGCGGCATGCCGGTCCCCGGGACGTCCTCGTAAGGCTCGAGCAACGCCGCGGTGCGCGAGCCGAGCGTGCCGTCGGCGAAGAGCTTGACCGCGCCGGTCCGGAACCATTCGTCCCCGGCCCCGCCGCGAAGCCCCTCACGCCCCGCCTCGCGCGCACGCTCCGGGCCCACGTGCTGGAGCACGCGCAGCCGGCGGCGGCCGGCGAGCGCGCGCATGCGGGCCCAGTCGTCCGCGCCGCGCTGGTAGTCGTGCACCCCGGTGATCCCCTCGGCGTGGAGCGCGCCCGCGGCGGCGTCCAGGACCGGCGCGTCGGCCGCGGGCGCCGCCTGCTCCTCGAGCGCCGCGAAGGCGCGCACGGCGTTCTCGCGCACGAGCCCGGTGGGCTCGCCCGCGGCATCCCGCTCGAAGCGGCCGCCGGGCGGGTCGGGTGTCGCCCGGCTCACGCCCGCGGCGCGGAGCGAGGCCGAGTTCACCCACAGCGCGTGGAAGTCGTGCCGGTGCAGCAGCACGGGCCGCCCGGGCGCGAGCGCGTCGAGCCGGGCCCGGTCCGGGGCGGCCTCCCAGCCCTCGTCGTCCCAGCCGCGGCCCACGAGCGGCTGCTCGCCGGGCGGGAACGCGGCCAGGGCGCGCGCGACCTCGCCCACCGCGGCGGCCAGCGTGCGCGCCGGGCGCAGGTCGGGCTGGCGCCGGCCGCGCGCCCACGGCACCAGGTGCAGGTGCGCATCCACGAGCCCGGGCGTGCACGTGCCGCCGCCGCCGTCCCGGACCTCGGCCCCGGGCGCGAGGCTCCGCAGCTCGTCCGCGCGCCCCACGGCGGCGATGCGCGCCTCGCGCACGAGCACGGCGTCCGCCGCGAGCGGCGCGCCTGACCAGGCGCGCACGTTCACGAACAGCCGGGGGCGGCTCACGCCCCGCCCGTCGCTTCCGCGGCCACCGGGTTCGCGAGCGTGCCCACGCCCTCGACCGTCACCTCCACCAGGTCCCCGGGCGCGACCGGCGCGATGCCGGCGGGCGTGCCGGTCGCGATCACGTCCCCGGGCTCGAGCGTGACGTGGCGCGAGAGCCAGCTCACGAGGAACGCGGGCCCGAAGTGGAGCGCGCTCGTGCGGGCGCGCTGGCGCAGCTCTCCGTTCACACGCGTCTCGAGCAGCAGGTCGCGCGGGTCGAGCCCGAGCGCCACGCACGGGCCCAGGGGCGCGAACGTGTCGCTGCCCTTGGCCCGCGACCACTGGCCGTCACGTTTCTGCCAGTCGCGCGCGCTCACGTCGTTGAAGCAGGTCACGCCCGCCACGTGCGCGAGCGCGTCGGCCTCGGCGACGTGGCGCGCGCGCCGCCCGATCACGAGCGCCACCTCGCCCTCGGGGTCGAGTCGCTCGACGGCCGCCGGACGCACGATGGCCGCGCCCGGGCCGATCACGGCGCTCGGCGGCTTGAAGAAGAACAGCGGCTCCGCGGGCGGCGCCCCAGTCCCGGGGGCGACGGTCAGGCTCTCGCGCGTGTGCTCGGCGTAGTTGAGCCCGATGCACAGGATCTTGCTCGGCTCGCACGGGGCGAGCCGCGGCAGGTCGGCGGGGTCGCGGCGACCGCCCGGGCCCCCGCCCCGCCACGGCGCGTCGCTCCAGCGCTCGAGGTGGCTGCCGCGGTCGAGCCCCCAGCAGGGGGCGCCGTCGGCCAGGTAGCGCACGAGGCGGTCGGGGACGGGCGGGGTCTCCACCCGGGGCAGGGTAGCGAAGAACGCCGCCGAGAAGAATGGAGGCACCCATCTGCGCGTGTTGCGACCCGACGGAACCCGACCGGGGGCGACGGCACGTCCGGATCGCTTCCCGGGGGGATCGGATGCGCAGGTCACCTTCGAAGACAGGACGCCTCGCAACCTCGATTCTCCGCAAGCGCGCCGGTGGAGGTCAAGCGCATTCGCACGCGCACGCGCCCCGGACGCGCACGCCTGTGTAGCCGGAGCGCACGACGTCCACCCGCGCGTGACCGCGTGACCCCCGCACGGGCGCGAGGCCCGAGCGCGCACGAGGGTTCGCGCGGGTGGCGCCGCGAAGGTCGCTTTGTTACCGTGCCCGATTCCATGCCGCGTGCCCGCAAGACCGAGAAGTCCCCAGCCCGCGACGCCCGCCCGGAGCAGACCCTCGCCCGACGCCTCGAGGACAGGAGCGCCCGGCTCGCCGTCATCGGTCTGGGCTACGTCGGCCTGCCGCTCGCCGTGGAGTTCGCCAAGGCCGGCTTCGAGGTGCACGGCATCGACATCGACGAGCGGCGCGTGCACGAGCTGAACCAGGGCCGCTCCTACATCCAGGACGTGGCCACGGCGGACGTGGCCGAGATGGTGCGCGCCGGGCGCTTCCAGGCCACCACCGATTTCGCGGTCCTCAAGCGCTGCGACACGGTCAACATCTGCGTCCCGACCCCGTTGAGCAAGCAGCGCGACCCGGACGTCTCCTTCATCGTCGCCGCCGCGACCGAGGTCGCGCGGCACCTGCACCGCGGGCAGCTCGTGATCCTCGAGAGCACGACGTACCCCGGCACCACCGAGGAGCTGGTGCTGCCGATGCTGGCCGAGTCGGGGCTCCAGGCGGGGCGTGACTTCTTCCTGGCGTTCTCGCCCGAGCGCGTGGACCCGGGCAACCCCACGTACACCACCCGCAACATCCCGAAGGTGGTGGGCGGGGTCACCGAGGCCTGCACGCGGGTCGCGGTGCTGCTCTACCGCCAGCGCCTGGACCAGGTGGTCCCGGTGAGCTCGACGCAGGTGGCCGAGATGGTGAAGCTGCTCGAGAACACGTTCCGCAGCGTCAACATCGGACTCGTGAACGAGATGGCGATGATGTGCGCGCGTCTCAAGATCGACGTCTGGGAGGTGATCCGCGCGGCGGCCACGAAGCCGTTCGGCTTCATGCCCTTCTACCCCGGCCCCGGCCTCGGCGGCCACTGCATCCCGATCGACCCCTTCTACCTGTCGTGGAAGGCGCGCGCGAGCGGGTTCGAGGCGCGCTTCATCGAGCTCGCGGGCTACGTCAACGGCCACATGCCGGATCACGTCGTGGACCTGGTCGCGGAGGCGCTCAACCGCCAGGGCCGCTCCGTGAGCGGCTCGCGCGTGCTCGTGATGGGCGTCGCGTACAAGGCCGACATCGACGACGTGCGTGAAAGCCCCTCGCTCGACATCCTGGAGAAGCTGCGCGAGCGGGGCGCGCGCATCGAGTACAGCGACCCGCACGTGCCGAGCCTGCGCTTCGCGGGCGGGCTCATGAAGAGCGTGCCGTTCACCGCGGCCCGCGTGCGCGCCTTCGACTGCGTGGTGATCGCGACCGCGCACCGCGGCGTAGACTACCGTGCGCTGCTGCGCTGGGCGAAGAGCGTGGTGGACACGCGCAACGCGCTCGCCGGCCTGCGCTCGCCCAAGCTCATCCGGCTCTAGCCCGACCCGTTCATGAGCCCGCCGCCTGCGAGCGCGGTCTGCACACCATCCGCTGCGTCGTCCGTCCGGCCGCTTCCTCGACGTGTCCACCGACACGACTGCGTCGCGGCCGGCCGGACTCCTCGCGGCTGGTGCACATCCCGCACTCTCGGCGGGCGGTTCATGAACCGGTCGGGCTAGGCCCGCTCCCGCCGGGACCGGGCTCACGTCGCACGCATCCACGGCCGGGCGCCGCTCCCGACCCAGGCGAAGCCGAGCGAGAGCATGGCGTAGAAGGCCGGCGCCCCGGGGCTGCCGCGCGCGATGCTCCACGCCACCGCCGCCGCGGCCGCCGCGGCGAGCGCCAGCTCGACCGCGCACGGGCGCGCCGATCCGGACCGCCGGACCGGGGCTGTCCGGTCCGCGCCCGCGGCGCCTGACTTGGGCGTGCGCACGAACTCGCCGCCGCGCGCGAATGCGCCCGCGAGCACGGCGCGCGCCAGGTGCCAGCTCATGCCGGCGCACAGGACGAGCGCGGCAGCCGCGTCCACGGCGGCCCCGGTGCGGCCCCGGCCCGCGAGCCGCGCCCCGCGCGCGAGCAGGAGCCCGACCGGGAGCACGCCCGCGATCGTGAGCGCGGCGTGGAGCCCGAGCGCCCAGCCGAGCGGCATCCGGGCCGGACCGGCGAGCAGCGGCACGAGCAGCGTGGCGAGCACGAGCAGCAGCGGGTAGGCCACGTGGGCCGTGAGATGGATCAGCGCGTCGCGGCGCACGCGGCACGGGAGCGGGGCGGTCAGCAGCGCGCCGAGATGCCGGCGCGCGGTCTGGATGGCGCCCTTGGCCCAGCGGTGCTGCTGCGAGCGGAACGCTCCCATGTCCTCGGGCAGCTCGCCCGGCACGAGCACCTCGCGCGCATACGCCAGCCGCCAGCCCGCGAGCTGCGCGCGGATGCTCAAGTCCAGGTCCTCGGTGAGCGTGGCGTCGGACCAGCCGCCCGCACGATCGATGCAGGCCCGCCGCCAGATGCCCGCCGAGCCGTTGAAGTTGAGGAAGCGGCCGCGGCGCTGACGCCAGCGGTGCTCGATCAGGAAGTGCCCGTCGATCATCGCCGCCTGCGCGCGCGTGAGCAGGCTCGCGTCGCGGTTCAGGTGCCCCCAGCGCGCCTGGACCGCGCCCACGCGGGCGTCGGCGAAGCGCGGCATGAGCCGGGCGAGGAAGTCGGGTGCGGGGACGAAGTCGGCGTCGAACACGGCCACGAACCCCGCGTCGTCACGCGCGAGCCCGTGCGCGAGCGCTCCCGCCTTGTAGCCCTGCCGGTCGCCGCGGCGGACGTGGACCGCGTCCACGCCCCGCGCGCGCGCCGCGGCCACGGCCGCGGCGCCGAGCCGGGCGTGCGGTGCGTCGGAGTCGTCGAGGAGCTGGATCCGGAGCCGGTCCCGGGGCCATTCGAGCGCGGCCGCGGCGGCCACGAGCCGCGCGACCACGGCGGGCTCGTCGCGCACCGGGAGCTGGACGAGGACGTGCGGCGGGTCGGCCGGGTCCCACCAGGGCTCCGGTCCGACCGGATCAGGCTCGCCGGCGGACAGGACCATGGGCCAGCGGTGCAGCGTGTGCACCAGGAGCGCGAGCTGGCTGGCCAGGTAGAGCGCGATCACGCCCGCCTGCAGCAGGGCTCCCGTCCAGGGCTCGGGCGTCATGCGGGTCGCCCCCGGCCGGCGCCGGGGGCACGGGCCGTCAGTTCATGACCTCGAAGTCCGCGTCCACCGCTCCGTCTCCGGGCTTCGACTTCTTCCCGTCGGCGGGCGGCGGGGGCGCGGCTTGGCCCTCGGCGGGCGGCGGGGCCGACTGCTGGTAGAGCTTCTGCGCCGCCTGCATCCAGGCCTTGGCCAGGTCGTCGGTCACGCTCTCGATCGAGCGCGCGTCCTCGGACCCGGCCGCCTCGCGCGCGGCCTTGATCTTCTCCTCGAGCGACGCCTTCACGGCCGCGTCCAGCTTGGCACCGTGGTCGGCGATGCCCTTCTCGACCTCGTAGGCCTTCGCATCCGCGGCGTTCCGGGCCTCGGCGAGCGCCCGGCGCTTCTGGTCCTCCTCCACGTGCGAGGCGGCGTCGTCCACCATGCGCTTGATCTCGTCCTCGCGCAGGCCGCTCGAGGCCTCGATGCGGATGCTCTGCTCCTTGCCGGTGTCCTGGTCGCGGGCCGAGACGTGCAGTATGCCGTTCGCGTCGATGTCGAACGTCACCTCGATCTTCGGGATACCCCGCGGCGCCGGCCGGATGCCGTCCAGGTGGAACCGCCCGAGGCTCTTGTTGCCGCCCGCCATCGAGCGTTCGCCCTGGAGCACGTGCACCTCGACCGAGGGCTGCATGTCGGAGGCGGTCGAGAACGTCTCGCTCTTGCGGGTCGGAATCGTGGTGTTGCGCGTGATGAGAGCGGTCATGACGCCGCCCAGCGTCTCGATCCCGAGCGACAGCGGGGTGACGTCGAGCAGCACGACGTCCTTGACGTCGCCGGCCAGCACGGCGCCCTGGATCGCGGCGCCGATCGCCACGACCTCGTCGGGGTTCACGCCCTTGTGCGGCTCCTTGCCGAAGATCTCCTTGACCAGCTCCTGCACCCGCGGCATGCGGGTGGAGCCGCCTACGAGCACGACCTCGTCGATCTGCGACGGCGTGAGGCCGGCGTCCTTGAGCGCCTGCAGCACGGGGCCGCGGCAGCGCTCGATGAGGTCGGCGCAGATCTGCTCGAGCTTGGCCCGCGTGAGCGGGAGATTCAGGTGCTTGGGGCCGTTCTGGTCCGCGGTGATGAACGGCAGGTTCACCTCGGTCGTGAGCGTGCCCGACAGCTCGCACTTGGCCTTCTCCGCCGCCTCCTTGAGGCGCTGGAGCGCCATGGCGTCCTTGCGCAGGTCGATGCCCTCGAGCTTCCTGAACTCCTCGGCCAGCCAGTCGATGACCTTCTGGTCGAAGTCGTCGCCGCCCAGGTGGGTGTCGCCGTTCGTCGAGCGCACCTCGAAGACGCCGTCGCCGATCTCGAGGATCGAGATGTCGAACGTGCCGCCGCCGAGGTCGAACACCGCCACCTTCTCGTCCTTCTTCTTGTCGAGGCCGTACGCGAGCGCGGCAGCGGTGGGCTCGTTGACGATGCGCTTCACGTCGAGCCCGGCGATGCGGCCGGCGTCCTTCGTAGCCTGGCGCTGGCTGTCGTTGAAGTAGGCGGGCACCGTGACCACCGCCTCGGACACCTTCTCGCCCAGGTAGTCCTCCGCGGTCTGCTTCATCTTCTGCAAGATCATCGCGGAGATCTCGGGGGGCGAGAACTCGCCCGAGCCGGCCTTCACGCGCACGTCGCCGTTCGGCCCGGCGCTCACCGCGTAGGGCACGAGCTTGCGCTCGGACTCCACCTCGTCGAAGCGGCGGCCCATGAAGCGCTTGATCGAATAGATCGTGTTGGTGGGGTTCGTGACGGCCTGCCGGCGCGCGACCAGTCCCACCAGCCGCTCCCCGTTCCTGGCGAACGCCACCACCGAGGGCGTCGTGCGAAAGCCCTCGGCATTGGCGATCACCTTGGGCTCACCGCCCTCCATGACCGCCACGCACGAATTCGTCGTGCCGAGATCGATGCCGATGACCTTGCCCATGACTGCCCCTTCCGGGCCGGGGGGACCGGCCCTGCTCGAGAACGCCACGCCCGGCGAGGGCCGGGCGTGGCCGTCCGTACCGTTGCCGCGTTCGGCCGGGGACGTTACCCGACCTGGACCTCGACTTCACGCGACCGGGCCTCGTCGGCCTTCGGCACGCGGATCTCGAGCACACCGTCCCTGTACGCCGCCTTCACCTGGTCGGGGCGCACCGGCGTCCCGAGCGTGAACGCACGCTCGAAAGCGCCGTAGCTCCGCTCCCAGCGGTGCAGCGTCCCTTCCGTCTTCCTCTCCTCGCGCTTGCGCTCACCGCGCAGCGTGAGGGTGTCACCGTTCACGGTGACCTTCACGTTCTTCGAGTCCACTCCGGGGAGATCGGCGCGGAAGATGAACGCCTCGGGCGTCTCCTCCACGTCCACCGGCGGCGTCAACGCCGCCCACTCCTGGCGGAGGGGCACCGGCGCGAGGAAGTCCTCGAACAGGCGATCCATCTCGCTGCGGAGCGACGTGAGGTCGTTGCGACGCGGATTCCAACGGATGATCGACATGGCGTTCCCTCCTTCTGGGTACTTCGGGTTCGTTCGGCACTCACCGGCGGGCCCGTGCCCGCCGCGTGGTCACCTCGCTCTCCCTGACTTTGCAGCATGCGTGCCAGAGTGGATCTGCGGGCCCGCACGCGCTGGGACAGCGACTTACGAGCGTGCTTCGCGCGCGCGCCGCGGGCGTGTCGCGGCACGGAACGCCGCGGCGTTCCGCGCTGGAACGCGCACCGTCGCAGCCGTGGACGGCGCCGGGCGCGCCCCACTCCTCTCTGCTAGCGTGCGGCGGCCATGCGCATCTCGCTCTTCCTGCCGCACGTCGGCGTGTTCGGCGGCGTGCGCCGCCACCTCGAGCTGGGCAACGAGTGGACCGCGATGGGCCACGAGGTCACGCTCCACCACCCCGCCGGCACACCGCCCGCGTGGCTCCCGTTCCACGGCCGCACGGTGCCGCTCGCGGAGGCGGCGCGCGGGTCCTCCGACCTCGCGGTCTGCGGCGACGCCGGCACCTGGGCGGCGTTCCGCCGCCATGCGGCCGCGCGGCACGTCTACTACTGCGTGCTCGAGGGTGACCCCGGGCTCGAGGCCGCGCTCGCCGACCCCGTGGTCACGCTCATGGCCAACTCGGGCCCGCTGCGGGCGCGGCTCGAGCGCCGCGCGCGGCGGCCGGTGCTCGACGGCGCGGGCGGCATCCGCACCGAGCGCTTCCGGCCCGATCCCGCGCGGCGGGCGGCGAGCCCGCTGCGCGTGCTCGTGAACGGCCGCCGCTCGCGCGAGAAGAAAGGCACCGACCTCGTGCTGCGCGCGCTCGCGGGGCTCACGGGCCGCGTGCCGGCGTTCGAGACGGTGCTGTTCGACGCGCTCGACCCGGTCACCAACCGCCAGGATCCGCGCGACGGCGCGCCGCTCCCTCCCGGCGCCCGGTTCGTGCTCGACCCCTCCCAGGACGAGCTCGTCGCGCTCTACCAGTCGAGCCATGTGTTCGTGGCGGCCGAGCGGAAGGCGGGCTGGTGCAACACGGCGCTCGAGGCGCTCGCGTGCGGCTGCGGGCTCGTGTGCACGCGGAGCGGCACCGCGGACTTCGCGCGCCACGGCGAGAATGCGCTGGTCACCTGGCGGCACCCGTGGTCCCTGCGCCCGGCCATCGCGCGCCTGCTGCGCGACACGCCGCTCCGTGGGCGACTCGGCGCGGCCGGACCGGCGAGCGCCGGGCCCTGGGCGTGGGACCTGCTCGCGCGCCGCATCCTCGGGCAGCTCGAGCGCGCCTGAAGCCGCCGCGGCCGGTGCGCCCGGCGCGGCGTCAGCGCTTCGGCAGGTAGCCCGACTTCTCCATGGGCACGACCAGCTCGTCCTTCGTGTAGATGAACGCGTCGCGGTGGTAGTCGGACAGCTCGTAGTCCTTCTCGAGCCAGATGGCGTCCTCGGGGCAGGCTTCCTCGCACATGCCGCAGAAGATGCAGCGCAGCATGTTGATCTCGTAGCGCTCGGCGTAGCGCTCTCCGTGCGAGACCGGGTTCGCCGGGTCGTTCTCGGCGGCCTGAACGAAGATCGCGTCCGCGGGGCAGGCCACGGCGCACAGCTCGCAGCCCACGCAGCGCTCGAGTCCGTCCGCGTGCCGGGCCAGGATGTGCAGGCCGCGGAAGCGCGGGAACATCTCGAGCTTCTCGTCCGGGTACTGGACCGTGAACGGCTTCTTGAACAGGTTCTCGAACGTGACGCCGAGCCCGGTGGCGAGTTCCTTGATCATCGAGCTGCCCTCGGTGGAGGAGCGGGAGCATCGCGGCGACGGCGGCCGGACGGCGACCGTAGCCGCGCGCGGAACGCCGCGCAACCGGCCGTGGCCGCAGCGGCGGCGCCGGACCCCGCCGCGGTCGCGGTCGCCCGATCGCAGCGCTGGTGCTAGCCCGACCTATTCATGAACCGCCAGCCGAGAGTGCGGGATGTGCACCAGCCGCAAGGAGTTCGGCCGACCGCGACGCAGTCGTGTCGGTGGACACGTCGAGGAAGCGGCCGGACGGACGACG
>Ga0187893_10004796_pt1 | contig 25242 bp, 23 predicted proteins | sample MA1701074metaG_FD_139574 | JGI IMG/M metagenome (GOLD analysis project Ga0187893, IMG submission 139574) | White microbial mat communities from a basaltic lava cave in the Kipuka Kanohina Cave System on the Island of Hawaii, USA - MA170107-4 metaG ... | reverse complement strand
GGGATCTGCCGGACCTTCCAGAACATCCGGCTCTTCCCCGACATGACGGTGCTCGAGAACGTGCTCATGGGGATGGACACGAAGCTCCGCACGCGGCTCTGGCACATGGCCTTCCGGCTCCCGCTCCACGGCCGGGAGGAGCGGGAGGCGTCGGCCAAGGGCCTCGAGCTCCTCGACTTCGTGGGGCTCCGCCCGGAGGCGGGGATGCTCGCCCGGAACCTCCCGTACGGGGACCAGCGGCGGCTCGAGATCGCGCGGGCGCTGGCGACCGAGCCCAAGCTCCTCCTCCTCGACGAGCCGGCGGCGGGGATGAACCCCGCGGAGTCGGTCGAGCTCACGCAGCTCATCCGGAAGATCCGGGACCGGGGCGTGACGGTCCTCCTCATCGAGCACCACATGAAGGTCGTGATGGGGATCAGCGACCGGATCGCCGTCCTCCATTACGGCTCGAAGATCGCGGAGGGGACGCCCGCGGAGATCAAGGCGAACCCCCAGGTGATCGAGGCCTATCTCGGCAAGGAGGAAGTGACGTAAGGAGATCCGGCGATGGAGCATGATCGAGTGATCGGATGGAAAGCCGGGGTCGGGTCACCGGATCTTCCCCCATCACCGGATCTCCTTACGTCCCGGGCGGGCCGGGCAGGCTGATGGCTCCCCTGCTCTCCGTCGAGGGGGTCCGCGCGGGCTACGGGCCGATCGAGGTCCTGAAGGGGATCTCGCTCGAGGTGAACGAGGGCGAGATCGTCACCATGATCGGCGCCAACGGCGCCGGGAAGACCTCGACCCTCATGTGCATCTCCGGCGTGAACCGGGTCCGCTCGGGCCGGATCGTGTTCGCGGGGGAGGAAATCCAGAACCGGCCCGCCCACGAGATCGTGGCCCGGGGGCTCTCCCAGGCCCCCGAGGGCCGGAAGATCTTCCCGCGCCTGACCGTCCTCGAGAACCTCCAAATGGGGGCCTTCTCGCGGCGCGATCCGGCCGAGATCGCCCAGGGCCTCGACCGCGCCTTCGAGCTCTTCCCCATCCTCAAGGAACGCCGGGACCAGGCGGGCGGGACGCTCTCGGGGGGCGAGCAGCAGATGCTCGCGGTGGCCCGCGCCCTCATGTCGCGGCCGCGGCTCCTCCTCCTCGACGAGCCCTCGCTCGGCCTGGCCCCCATGATCTGCACCCGCATCTTCGACGTCCTCCGCGACCTCAACCGCCGGGGGACGACGGTGCTCCTCGTCGAGCAGAACGCCCGGATGGCGCTCAAGCTCGCCCACCGCGGCTACGTGCTCGAGACGGGCGCGATCCTCAAGAGCGACCGCGCCGAGGCCCTCCTGGCCGACCCGAAGATCAAGGACGCGTACCTGGGGGAGTAGCGCCATGACGCCGCGCCGGGCGGAAGCCGCGTTCCTGGTCGCCTGCGTGGCCTTGCTCCTGGCCGTCCAGAGCGTGGGAATCGCGCGCCCCTTCCTGCGCCACCACGAGAGCGTGGGGGCGGAGTTCGGGAAGCACGCGCGCAACCACCTCAAGTTCGGCCTGGGGACCACGCTGGGGCTCCGGCTCGACGTCTCCGGCCCCCGCCTCGAGCCCTACGGGAATCACCGCGGGTACTTCTACCCGAGCCATCCTCCCCTCCCGGTCCTCCTCCTCGCGGGCGCGTTCGCGGCCTTCGGGGTCCACGAGGCGACTCACCGCGCCCTCTTCATGCTCTTCTCCGCGGCGGCCGTCCTGCTGTTCCGCGCGGTCGCGCGCAGGCTCGTCCCCCCGCCCTACGACAGGGCGGCCACGGTCCTCTTCGCCCTCTTCCCCGCCTTCGCGTACTACTCGATCGTCACGGGCCTCCAGGTTTCGGCGATGACGGGCGCCCTCGCCGCCCTTCTCTTCTACCTGCGCTGGCGCGAGTCCGGGCGGCGGGGAGACTACGCGGGGATGGCGGCCGGAGTCTCCTTCGCCTGCCTCTGCGCGTGGCCGGGGTACTACGTGGCCCCGGCTCTGCTCGTCGCCCACCTCGCCGCCCGCCGCCCCGGCCGCGCCGCCGTCGCCGGCCTCCTGGGGGTCAACGCGGCCGTCTTCGGCCTTTACGCCCTCCACCTCTGGGCGGCCGATCCGGGCGGCCTGGATCCCCTCCGAACCCTGATCGAGATGGGAGTCTCCAGGTCCTCCCTCCACGCGCCCTCCCCGACGGCCTACGCGGCGGGCGAGGCCCGCGAACTCGCGCTCATGTTCACCCTCCCGGCGCTGCTGCTGGCCGCGGCGTGGGCCGCGAGCGTCCTGCGGCGGCTCCGGGAGGCGGACAACGCCCTCGTCGCCGGGCTCGGCCTGCTCGGCCTGGACGAGATCCTCTTCGCCGCGGTGGCCGCGCGGCACGAGTTCTACAGCTACTTCCTCGCGCCCTCCCTGGCGCTCGCGGCCGCATGCGGCCTGCGCCTCGTCGTCCCCCGCGTCCCCCCGCGCGCCCGGGCGGCGCTCGTCGCCGGAATCGGAGTCGCCTTCCTCGCCCAGGCCGGCTGGACGCTGGAGCGCCGCCTCCGCCGGGAGGGCGCGTACTCGTTCTACCACCGGCTGGCGCTCGCGGTCCGCGAGGCCACGCCCCCGGAGGCCAAGATCCTGCTTCTGACCGACAACATCCCCTTCTACACGCCCTACTACGCCGACCGGTTCTTCCGCTGGCACGACGCGAGGAACCGCGAGCTCATCACCGAGAACACCGGGGGACGCCGGCCCGGGTTCGGGGAAGAAGACCTTCTCTCGTACCTCCGGGACAACCCGGACGGGATGGACGTGGCCGTCACCGCGGACCGGGAGACCCTCCTCCGGGAGCTTCCCTGGATGGCGGGGCTCGACGAGGAGCAGCTCCGCAGCTTCGGGGTGGACCCGGGACCGTCCCGCTCCGTCTCGCTCCTCCGGGAACGCCACGGGCCGCCGCGAAAGACGGGAGGATTCCACTTCTGGACGCTGCGCCCATGAGCCGCGCCGTCCCGCTTCAGCGGGACCCTTCCACCCGCAGGAGCGCCGCCTCCTCCTCCGGACCGCGCGCTCCCCGCAGCCGCCAGGGTGCGGGCCACCTCCGATGGGCCACCGTGGTCCGGAGGAGCGGCTCCGGGCCCTCCCACCATGGGGGGGGAACGATCCCGTCCAGCCGGGCCGACTGCTCGGCGTGCCGCCCGCTCCGGAAGAGAAGGGTCCCCGGAGGAGGCGCCGGCATGACGGGGTCGTAGGCCAGCACCTCGTAGGCTCCCCGGTAGCCTCCCAGGAAGCGGAGTCCCCCCGCCGCTCGCGGGTCCGTCACGACCACGGCGCCGGCCCGCTCGGCGACGATCCCGTGCGCCCATTCGAGGCTCCGACGCCACCCGACGGCGTCGGCGTGGAGCCGGACGACGCCCAGCATCGCGACCCCCGCGGCTGCGGCCGCGGCCCAGCGCGGCCACCGCGCCCCGGCCGCGACGAGGCTCCACCCCATCCCCGCGAGCGCCGCTCCGGGCAGGGTCATGACCAGGAGCATCCGCGGCTGGACGTCCACCGCGGGGCGGAAGGGAACGAGGCTCTGGGGGAAGAGTTCGAGGATCAGCCCGCTCCCCAGCCACCAGACGCCCAGCGCGCGCGCGGCCGGGCGACCCCTCAGCAGCGCCAGCGCGAGCCCCGCCAGGGCCGCCGCGTGGAGCCCCCCGCCGTAGGGAAACCGCGGATCGAGGGGATTCGCCACGAACGAGGGGAGCGAGAGCAATCGCCCGGCGAGCCCAGAGCCCGCCTCCCCCGCCCCGGACTGGACCGAGCGGGCCAGGCGGAACCGGTGGAGGAAGTCTCCCGTGAGCGAGGCGTAGGCGCAGCCCTCGGCCAGGACCACGCCCGCCAGGACCGCCAGGGCGACCCCGAGCGCCCGGCGGCGCTCCCTCCCCGCCACGAGGGGGAGCGCGGGCAAGAGCAGGAGGATCGCCGACTCCTTGGTCAGGTGGGCCGCCCCCCAGAGCGCTCCCGCCGCCGCCGCGCGCAGCGCCCAGGCGCCCGGGCCCTCCGAGGTCCGGAGCAAGAGGCACACGCCTCCCCCCATCAGGGCCGCCAGGAGGCCGTCCGAGAAGCCGGACGTGGCGTAGAGCACGTCCAGCGGGAGGAGCGCCACGAAGAGCGCGGCCGCGGTCCCCGCCGCCGGCGAGGCGAGCTCCGTCCCCATCCGCCACGCCATGGCTACGAGGGCCAGCGACGCGGCGAGCGCGGGCAGGACGAGGCACGTCTCGCGGGCGCCGAAAAGGGCGAAGAGGAGCGCCAGGGGGCCGGTGAAGCCGACGCGGGTCGCGAAAAGGCGGGTCTCGACCTGGGGATCGCCCCGGATCAGATCCCAGGCGGCCTCCGCGTAGATCCGGTCGTCGTTGTTCTGGAAGCCCGTGAAGAAAGCCAGGCGGACGGCCACGGCCACCGCGCCTACGACGAGGAGCGTCCTCCACGGGACCGCAGGGCCGGGCGCCATCGTGGTTCAAGTATACCTCCCAGGAGATTGCCGCCCCCCGCCGCCTGTGCTATAACCGCACCGTGCCCGGGAGCCCCGCGACCGCCGCGCTCGACGCCTGGGTGGACGAGTGCGCCCGGCTGGCCCAGCCCGACCGCGTCGTCCTCTGCGACGGAAGCCCCGAGGAATACGACCGCCTGGTCGAGGGCATGGTCCGGGACGGAACCCTCGAGCGGCTGAACGGGGAACACTACCCGGGCTGCTACCTCCACCGGAGCCACCTCTCCGACGTCGCCCGCTCCGAGCACCTCACCTTCATCTGCTGCGAGCGGAAGGACGACGCCGGGCCCACCAACAACTGGATGTCCCCCCAGGAGGCCGAGGAACGCGTCCTCCCCCTCTTCCGCGGCGCCATGAAGGGCCGCGCCCTCTACGTCGTCCCCTACGTCATGGGCCCCGAGAGCTCCCCCCACGCGAAGCTCGGCGTCGAGATCACCGACAGCCCCTACGTCGTCGCCAGCCTCCGCATCATGACCCGCATGGGCCGGGCCGCCCTGGACCGCCTCGGCCGCGGGGAGCCCTTCGTCCGCGGGCTCCACTCGCTGGGCGACCTCGACCCCAAGCGCCGCTACGTCTGCCACTTCCCCGAGCGGAACCTGATCTGGAGCGTCGGTTCCGGGTACGGCGGGAACGCCCTCCTCCCCAAGAAGTGCTTCGCCCTCCGCATCGCCAGCGCCCTCGCCCGCGACGAGGGCTGGCTCGCCGAGCACATGCTGATCCTCGGCCTCGAGGACCCGAGGGGCGAGGTCACCTACGTCGCCGCCGCCTTCCCGAGCGCCAGCGGGAAGACCAACCTCGCCATGCTCGTCCCCCCCTCCTCCCAGCCCGGCTGGAAGGTCTGGACCGTGGGCGACGACATCGCCTGGATGCGCTGGGGAAAGGACGGCCGCCTCCACGCCATCAACCCCGAGAACGGGTTCTTCGCCGTGGCCCCCGGCACGAGCGCGAAGACCAACCCCAACATGATGGCCACCATCCGCCGGAACACGATCTTCACGAACGTGGCGCTCAAGCCCGACCGCAGCCCCTGGTGGGAGGGCATGGACGGGCCCGTCCCCCCCGAGGCGACGGACTGGCAGGGCCGGCCCTGGAAGCCCGGCGGCGGCAAGGCCGCCCACCCCAACGCCCGCTTCACCGCCCCCGCCCGCCAGTGCCCCGCGATCTCCGACCGCTTCGACGACCCCCAGGGCGTCCCGATCTCCGCCATCCTCTTCGGGGGCCGCCGCGCCCGCGTGGCCCCCCTCGTGTTCGAGTCCTTCGACTGGCGCCACGGCGTCTTCCTCGGCGCCTCGATGGGAACCGAGACCACCGCCGCCGCCACCGGCCAGGTGGGCGTCGTCCGGCGCGATCCGATGGCCATGCTCCCCTTCTGCGGCTACAATATGGCCGACTACTTCCGCCACTGGCTCCGGATGGGCACCCTGAGCGACGAGGCCCCCCCGATCTTCCACGTGAACTGGTTCCGCACCGGGCCCGACGGCGCCTTCCTCTGGCCGGGCTTCGGGGAGAACCTGCGCGTCCTCCGCTGGATCCTGGGCCGCTGCCGCGGCGAGGCCGGCGCCGTCCGGACCCCCGTCGGCCACGTCCCGGCCACGGAATCCCTCGATCTCGAGGGGCTCGAGCTCCCCCGCTCCGCCCTCGAGGCCGCCCTCCGCGTCGACCGCGACGAGTGGAAGGCCGAACTCGAGGACATGGCCGCATTTTTCCGGAAGTTCGGCGACCGGCTGCCCCGCGAGCTCTGGGACGAGCACGAGCGCCTCCGCGTCCGCCTCGAGGGAGGCGCCGCGTGAGGGTCATCGCCATCGACCCCGGAACCCTCCGCACCGGGTACGCCGTCTTCGAGATCCAGAACCGCTCCAACCGGATGCTCGAGTGCGGCCTGGTCGTCGTCCGCGGGAAGGACCTCCCCGAGCGGCTCCTCTCGGTCCATCGGGGGATCGAGCGCCTCTTCCGCCGCCTCCGGCCCCGGCATGTCGCCATCGAGCGGCCCTTCGTGGGGAAGAACCCTCGCGACGGGATGACCCTCAACGCCGCGCGCGCCGTCTGCATGCTGGCCGCCGCCGCCTCGAAGGCGCGCGTCTACGAATATGCTCCCGCCGAGGTGAAGCGGACCGTCACCGGGAACGGGCAGGCCTCGAAGGACTCCGTCCAGCGCATGGTGCAGGCCACGCTGGGCCTCCGCGAGAAGCCGCCCCCCGACGCGGCCGACGCGATCGCCCTGGCCCTCTGCCACCTGAACCGCCTATGAACCGCCGCCTCCCCCCTTTCCGATTCCCGATTCGCGATTCCCGATTCCGGGATTCCCAGGAGCTTTCTTCATGGAACGTCCGGGCGTCCTGATCGGCCTCTCGAACGTCCTGACCGGGACGGCCGTCCGCGTCCCCGCCGGGCCGGATCTCGACGCCCAGCCCTCCCTCCGCGAGCGGCTCCGCACCCTCGCCCGCCGCGCCCTCGAGGGGCGCGAGAGCTTCATCCACGACGCGATCCTCCACGGCCGACGCGCCCGGCTCTTCACGAACTCGCACCACCTGGCCGACTTCTGGCGGGACAACTTCCCCACCGAGCCCGAGTGGAGGGCCGCCGTGGGGACCCCCGTCCCGCGCGAGCCGGACGTCACGCTCTTCGCCCCGATCGGGGTGGAGGGCGAGCCCGGGGCGTCCTACGCGTCGGCGGAGCGGAACGAGGCCTATCTTTTCAACACCTCCTGCTACCTGGACCTCCGGGCCTGCGCGATGGCCGCCTTCGCGCGGCGGGTCGGATCCGCGGGAGCGGTCGTCCACGGCGGCGCCGTGGAGCTCGCGGGCCGGGGCATCGCGTGGACGTACCCCAGGGAGCTGATCCACCCGACCCCCTCCTGGGGCTTCCTCGAGCGGGCCGACGCGAAGTTCGCGGCGGACGGCTGGCTCCTTGTCGAAGCCCCGTCGCGGGCGCACGCCCTCGAGAAGCGGCTCTACGTCCGGACTTCCGTGATCGCCGCCTACCCCGAGATCGCGGCCCGGATCCTCCGGTGCAAGTTCGAGAACGTGCCGGAGCTCGCGCCCGCCCAGGCCGACTCGGGCGCCGCGCGCGCCGAGGAGCTGCTCGCCGCCGCCGCCCAGAACGATCCCCAGCGGATCTTGAAGGCCCTGCCGGAGGAGCGCGCGCGGGAGGCCGTGCTCCGTCTCCTGGCCTCGCCCGATGCGCGGATGATGCTGGACCCCGAGCTCGTCTGGGGAAAGTCCAGGACCGTCCGGAGCGCCGTCGTCTCCGCCGCGTTCGCAGTCCGGGCCGGCCCCGGCGAGGCGGCGCGCCCCGAGGCCGTTCCCCCCTTCCCCTGTCCCGGCCACGAGATCCGCATCGAGGCCGTGGCCGGCCATCCCCGTGAGATCTCCAGATTGATAGCGAGGAAGCTATGAACGAACCCGTCCTTCTCAGGTCCGAGCTCGAGGGCCTCAAGCTCGTCTCCCGCGGCAAGGTCCGCGACATGTACGACCTGGGCGAATCCCTCCTCATCGTCACGACCGACCGCCTGAGCGCGTTCGACGTCGTGATGGCCAACGGCATCCCCTGGAAGGGGAAGGTGCTGAACCGACTCTCGGAGTGGTGGTTCGACTTTCTGGGCGTCCGCCACCACATGATCACCTGCGACGTGGAGAAGATGCCCCCCGCGGTCCGGCGCCACGCGGCGGTCCTGCGGGACCGCTCGATGCTCGTCCGGAAGGCGGATCCCTTCCCGGTCGAGTGCGTGGCCCGGGGCTACCTGATCGGGAGCGGGTGGAAGGACTACCAGGCCTCGGGCGCCGTCTGCGGGATCAAGCTGCCGGCCGGCCTCGGGCAGGCCGCCAAGCTGTCCGAACCCATCTTCACCCCCGCGACCAAGGCGGTGACCGGCCACGACGAGAACATCGGGTTCGAGGAGGTGGTCAAGACGGTGGGCCGGGAGACCGCCGACCGGCTCCGGGAGCTCACGCTCTCGATCTACCGGAAGGGCGCCGACTACGCCGAGACGAAGGGCGTGATCCTCGCGGACACGAAGTTCGAGTTCGGCCGGGTGGGCGGCGAGATCACGCTGATCGACGAGGTGCTGACGCCCGACTCCTCCCGCTACTGGCCCCGGGCGGATCACCGGGTCGGGATCTCCCCCCCGTCCTACGACAAGCAGTTCGTCCGGGACTATCTCGAGTCGATCAAGTTCAACAAGAAGCCGCCCGGCCCCGTGCTGCCCGAGGAGATCGTCCGGAGGACGAGCGAGAAGTACCTCGAGGCGTTCCGCGTCCTGACCGGCCGGGACCTCGCGCGGTGAGGCCGCCGGTCGGCCGCGTCCTGCGCGCGCTGGCCGGCCGCTACCCGCTCACGATGCTCGGCGGCTGGCAGGAGCGCCGCGTCTCGCCCTACCGGGTCCTGATCGGGACCATCCTGTCCGCACGGACGCGGGATGAGACGACCGACCGGATCACGGAGCTCCTCTTCCGCCGCTTCCGGACGCCCCGGGCGCTTGCGCGCGCGCCGCGGCGGGAGGTCGAGCGCCTCCTCAAGCCGATCGGCTTCTACCGGACAAAGGCGAAGTACGTGACCGGGTCGGCGGCCCGGGTCCTGGCGCAGGGCGTCCCCCGCACGATCGAGGGCCTGATGGAGTTCCCCGGCGTCGGCCGGAAGGTCGCCAACTGCGTCCTCGTCTACGCCTTCGGCCGCGAGGCGATCCCCGTGGACACGCACGTCCACCGCCTCTCCAACCGCCTGGGCTGGGTCCGGACCCGGAGCCCCGAGGAGACCGAGAGGGCGCTCGTCCGGATCGTCCCGCGCCGCCTCTGGCCGCTCGTGAACGAGGCCTTCGTCGCCCACGGCAAGCGGACCTGCCGCCCGGTCGGCCCCCGCTGCGGCGAGTGCGCGATCGAGCGCTGGTGCGAGCGGCGGGGAGTGGAGTCCCGTGGATGAGGCCGAGGGTGGAGTGGGAACGTCTCCTCCGGGATCCCCGCTCCCACCTGGGAGCTCTCCTGGCGCTCAATCTGGCTTGGAGAATCCTGTTCTTCACCCCTTACGTGAACATCGACCTTCTCGATTACCTGATCTCCGCCCGGCATCTTGCCGAAGGCACGTTCCCGCGAGAGAACCCATTCTTCGCGCAGAACGACCACCTCGTGCGTTACGGCGTGGTGCTGCCGCTGGCCCTCCTGAAACCTCTCTTCGGGCTTGGGCTTGGAATCGTGTTCCTCTTCGGCGCGGCCGTCTCGACGACCCTCTTGATCGTCCTACATCGGCTGGCCTGGAGATGGTTCGGGGGCCCGGCCGCGGACTTCGCCGGCCTCCTGCTGGTCTGCCTGCCTTTCCAGGAGATCAGCCTGATCACGGGGCACGCGCATCTTACGGGCGCCCTCCTGGCCCTCTCCTCGGCGGGGCTCTTCGCGCGGGCGATTGAGGACTCGGCGTGCGGCCCGAGGAGATGGTTGGGGGCCGGCCTCCTCCTTGGACTCGCCCAGGTCACCGTTCCGGCTACGTTTCTCTTCGTCCCGGCGGGAGTCGCCTGGTGTCTCTGGGAGCGCGTGGGGTGGCGGCGCGGCATGTGGTGGTTCGCGCTGGGGGTGGGGATCGTCATCGGCGCGGATGTCGTCTTCAGCGGCGCCTGGTTCGGGAATCCCCTGTTCCGCTATGCGGAGACTCAGAAGACGGTCGCCCATTGGACGCCCCTGGGCTTCTCCCACGTGACGCTCATCCAGAGCTTCACCGAGCCCTTCGTCCCAACCACCCCCATGGCTTCCTGCCTGGGCGTGGTGCCCTGGGCGGGTCTGGCGGGCATGGCGCTGTGGTTGGCACGGCGTTCGCGGATGGGCCGCTTCATCGCCCTTCTCTGGATCGTGCCCTTCGTCCTTCTTCGCCTCATTCCATACCGGCTGTCACCCCTCGAATTCCTCGCCCCCGTGACTCCCCACTGGGCGATCCTCCCCGTTCCGTTTCTGATCCTCGCGGCCGGCGCCGGGCTCGGCGGCCTTTGGGAGTTCCGGAAGTCTCCCGCCCTCGCCGCGGGCGCCCTGGCGGCCCTGGTCGGGGTAATGGAGTCCGCCGCCTGGAGCCACGATTACGGGGCCCGAGCAGGGATTCCTTCGAAGCGGGCCTACGAATGGACCCGTCAAGGCGACGACCCCCTCATCCTGGACTTCGTGACACGGAGACATTTCTTCGTATTCGCAGGACTCGACTCGGACCCCCGGTGGCTGGACGTCGGCGAGGCCCAGGAGGGCCGCGGCAAAGGAGGGCGGCTCGTCGTCATCCCGACGATCTGGTCGGACCAGGGCGTGCAGCCCCCGGCATCCCTCCTCGAGACGCGTGCCCAATGGCGGCTCCTGGCACGTGAAGAGTGGCCGGGGAGAATCCGCTTTCGGAGCCTGTTGAAGTTGACCGTCGAGCGCACGCCCCCGATCCGGCTGGAGATCTATCGGATTCCCGAATAGCGGCCGGCTCAGGGTCCAACGGCCCGAAGCACGCGAATCTGCTCCCTTCCCAGACCCCGCCAGCGGCGCAAGGGGGCAGCCAAGTCCCGGACGAGAGGCAATCCGCGCATGGGCACCTCCACGACGCCCTCGGGCAGCGTCGGGAACGATGGGAAGGGATCCCGGCCGTAGAGGTTCCGGTCCACGGCGCGCATCGACTCGTAGTCGATGAGCCGGCACGGAGGCAGCGCCGGCTGCCGCGTGTAGTCGCGAACGGTCATCTCGGGGAAGTAAAGCTCGAGCGCCGGGGCCGTGCGTGGATCGGCGTATACCGGTCCGTCCCGACCCTTCAAGGCGTCCCGGAGGCGCGCGTAGGCCTCCGACCGATCGAGGGGGAGGCGGACGTGGAAGAGGACCGCGCCGGCGATCGCCAGGAAGACGACCAGAACGGCCCGCAGGCGCGGCCGCGGCACTGCCGCCATCGCTTCCGCCGCGAACCAGGCGACGAAGGGGCTCAGGAGCGTGTAGTGGCGGCCGTCCGCGATCCGGTAGACCGCGGCCACCAGGAGCGCCGTCCCCAGGATCCAGCCTCCCATCCAGAGCGCGGCTCCGAGCCGGCGGCCCCGGGCGGCCAGGATCGCCCCTGCCGCCGCCGCGGGAAAGAGGATTCCAAAGGCCCCGAATGGGCTGGCCAGCGACTTGAGCATGGGCCAGATCCCCAGCTGCCGCGACGCCGGGCTCGTCGCCCATCCTTCCACCGCCGGAAAGAGCTCCAGGTACCGGACGCGCACTCCCTCGGAGAAGACCTCGAAGAGGAGCGCGTCGACCGCCAGGGCGCCCGCGAGCGCCCCCGGCCAGGCCAGCAAACTCCGGTCGAATCCCTGCCGCCGGATCGCAAACGCCCCCAGGGCCAGGAAGGCGGGGATCATCTTGACCGCGTCGATCCGCGTCGCGACGCCGAGGTAGAGGCACAGGCCCGAGCCGGCCAACCACGGGGCCCGCCCCGGCCGGTCCCGCCCCTCCTCGAGGAGGAGATACGAAAGCAGAACCCAGAAGCCGACCGGGGCGTCCGGAAAGACCTCGGAGCCGGAAAGCGCGTGCTGCGTCGAGACTGCCAGGAAGAGCGAGGCGACGGCGGCGGCCCGCCGCCCCGATGCGCGATTCACGAGGCGGTAGAGCACCGCGATCGATCCCAGGGAGGCGAGGAGGGGAAAGAGCACCGCCCCCCAGAGACGGACCCCGAAGAGGGCGTAGGCCCCCGCCACGGGGAGGATGAGGCCCAACCTCAGGCGATGGAAGCTTCCGGCGATGGCGAACTCCCCGTTCACCAGGTCGCGCGCCGCCAGACCGTAGACCACGTCGTCGGTCGAACGGATGTGGCCGGCCGACTGGAGCCGGATGAGCAAGGCCAAAAGCAGGATCCAGGGGAGGGGATGGCGGACGAGCCCGACCAGTCTCTCTCTCGCCGACACGCGAGTCCAGTATATCAGGCCATCCGACCCACCTTGATCAGGCCGCCCTGGAGGACGGCGATAAAGCGGCGGCGGTCCTCGAGGACGCGGATGTCGGCGAACACGTCGCCGTCCACGACCTCGACCGGGTACTCCATTTCGAGGTTCGCAAGCTCGGCCACGTTCACGTAGGACGGGTGGATGTGGGCCTCGATCAGGCCAGGAAGGATCGTCCCGCCCCGGGCGTCGCGATCCGCGCGGCCTCCGGCGCCACGGCCGGCGCCCCGGCCTTGGGCCCCGCGTAGCGGATGAGCCCGTCTTCGACCTGCACCGCGGCGTCCGGCACGGCCGGCCGGCCCGTACCGTCAACCAGGTTTCCATTCTCGACCATGAACCGCCCTCCGGCGGTCTTTACGTCCTTTTCCCTTGACTGACAATCAAGTATACTGTATACAGAATACAGTTGAGGGAAGATCGACCATGACCCTGCTCGGCTCGCCCAAGCGGCCCTCGCGCACGTTCCTGGGAGAGAGCGTCCACCGCACTCTCCTGGACCACCTCCTTTCGGGCACTCTGGCCAGCGGCACGGAGGTGAGCGAGGTCGGGCTCGCCCAGGAACTCAGCGTCAGCCGCACCCCCGTCCGGGAGGCCCTCCGCCGCCTCGCCAAGGACGGCCTCCTCGAGCAGCTCCCCAACCGGAAGTTCCGGGTCGCTCGTTTCGGGGCCGACGATCTCCGCGAGATCTACGAGCTCCGCCAGCTCCTCGAGGCCGCCGCCGCCGAGCGGGCCGCGACGCGCCTCCCCCCCGCCCGATTCGAACGGCTCCGGAAGGCCGCCCGCGCCCTGGGCGACGCGCCGCGGGACGACGCGTGGTTGGCGCGCGCCCTCGAATTCGACGTCCTCTTCCACGACACCCTGGCCGAAGCGAGCGGGAACCGCCGCCTCCAGGACCAGATCTCCCGCCTGCGCCTCATCGTCCGGGCCTTCTGCCGGATGACCGCGACGCGGGAGAACCTCGAGGCCGCCTTCCTCGAGCACGAGGCCGTCCTCCGCGCCCTCGAGCGCCGCGACGGCCCGGCCGCCGGCCGGGCCATGGCCGACCACGTCGCCGCCCGCCTCGCCGCCACCCTCAGGCTCGTCTCCCCGGAGGCCCCATGACCCTCGCCCTCACCCTCGCCTTCAGCCTCACCCAAATCATCCAGTTTGATTTGGGTGAGCCCGCGAGAGATCGGAAGATCGTCCTCATCGCCGGGCCCCTCGACTCCCATCCCCGCGACACGCACGAGTACGAGAAAAACGTCATCCTCCTCAAGCACTGCCTCGAGACCTCGCTCAAGGACGTCCGGGTGGAGGCCCACTTCGACGGCTGGCCTGCCGACCCCCGGACGCTCGACGACGCCGACACGATCTTCCTGACCTCCGGCGGCTGCGACCGGCGCCTCGAGGACCACCCGCTCTACGTGGGCGACCGCCTCGCCCAGCTCGAGCGGCAGATGAAGCGCGGCTGCGGCGTCCTCTTCTTCCACTGGTCGACCTTTCACCCCACGGCCCACCACGACAAGATCACCGAGTGGGTCGGCGGCTACTTCGACTACGAGACCGGCCCGGCGCCCCGGAAGTGGTACTCCGCGATCGAGACGAAGGAGTACACGACCGCGGTCGGAACGCCCGACCACCCCGTCGCCCGCGGCGTCAAGCCCTTCAAGGTCCGGGAGGAGTTCTACTTCAAGATCCGCTTCCGGGACGAGGACCCGCGGCTCAAGCCGATCCTCCTCCGCCAGGCCGGCGGCGACGTCCGTGCCGACACCGTGGGCTGGGCCGTCGAGCGGGCCGACGGCGGCCGCGGCTTCGGCTTCACCGGCGGCCACTTCACCGCCAACTGGTGGATCCCCGAGTTCCGGAAGCTCGTGCTGAACGCCGTCGCCTGGACCGCGAAGATCGAGGTCCCGGAAGGCGGGATCGAGTCGACCCTCGAGAAGCCGGCCCGCGCGCTCATCCTGACCGGCCACAACCACCCCGCCCACGACTGGAGCGCCACCACCGCCGCCCTCCTCCACGTCCTCGAGCAGGACCCGCGCCTCAAGATCGCCGTCACCGAGAACCCCGAGGACCTGGCGAGGCTCGACGGCGTCGACCTCCTCGTCCTCAACTACTGCAACTGGGACCGGCCCGGCCTCTCCGACGCCGCGAAGAAGGGCCTCCTCGGCTACCTCGAGGGAGGCGGCGGCCTCGCCGTCGTCCACTTCGCCAACGGCGCCTGGAACCGCACGATCCCCGCCAAGGACTCCGAGTGGGAGGACTATCGGACGAAGGTCCTCCGCCGCGCGTGGATGCACCCCGACAGCGGCCACGACCCCTTCGGGAGCTTCCGCGTCGACCTGGTGAAGCACCCGCTCACCGACGGGCTCGCGCCGTTCGAGACGACGGACGAGCTCTACTTCAAGCAGGCGGGCGACGGGTCCTTCGAGCTCCTCGCGACGGCGAGGTCCAAGGTCACCGGAAAGGACGAGCCCATGGCCTGGGTCTACGAGGCCGGCAAGGGCCGCGCGTTCCAGACCGTCCTCGGCCACGCGGCCGTCTCGATCCACAAGGCCGGACCGCTCATCCGCCGCGGCGCCGCCTGGGCCGCCCGCCGGGCGCCCCTCTCGTTCGACCCGCCCCCCGACCGGACGGAGAAGGCCACCCTCCGGCCGGGCAGCCCCTGGACCCCCAAGCCCAGGCCGAAGCCCCCGCAGGAGCAGAAGCCCTCCTCCAAGATCGTCCCCTCCGACACCGGCTTCAAGGGCGGCCACTGGGGCGCCGAGGGCGAAAAGGACTGGGTCGACGGCCGCTGGAACCAGACCGACGTCGGGCCCTTCATGACCTCGGCCCTCCGGGTCGGGAAGGAGACCCTCGTCCGCGCCCTTTCGATCAAGGTCGACGGCGGCGGCGTCGTCTTCGACCCCGACACGCTCACGATGCGCGCGGGCTGGACGGGCAAGTTCCTCGCCTTCAGCCCCGCCCGCTACGGCCTGATCGAGATGCCCCGGATCGCGGGCGAGCTCCAGTGGACCGTCGCCCCCGGCCTCAAGGGCCGATACCGCGGCCTCCTCCTCGAGGGGAAGCGGGTGGGCCTCTCCTACGACATCGGGGGGCGGGCGATCGTCGACTGGCCCGGGGCGGAATCGCACGAGGGGATCACCGCCTTCTCGCGGACCATCGAGTACTCCAGCGATGGCCCGGACGTAGACCTTCCGATCGTGTCGCTCGCCGGGACCGACGGAAAGGCCGAAACGGTCAGCGAGGTCGAGATGGCGGTCCTCCGCTCGGGCGACCGCGTCGCGGCCGCAGCCCATGTCGGCAGGCCTTGGCCTCCCCTCCTGGTCGGGGGCGACCGGATCGAGCTCGCGACCCCCGGCGCATTCAACGCCGTCTCCGCCTTCCACAAGGTCCTCGTCTGGTCGGGCCCCGCGGCGGACCTTCCCAAGTTCGCGGCCCTCGTCAAGCGGAGCCCGCCGATCGGCCCGAAGGAGATGTCGGTCCCCCCGCTCTGGCCCGCGGTGGTGACCAAGGGCCACGTCTCGAGGGAGAAGGGGGCCTACGTCGTCGATACGATCACGGCGCCTTACGACAATCCGTGGAAGGCGCTCCTGTTCCTCGGCGGCCTCGACTTCTTCGAGAACGGCGACGCCGCCGTCTGCTCCATCCACGGTGACGTCTGGCGGGTGAGCGGAATCGACGAGTCGCTCGAGAAGCTGACGTGGCGGCGCTACGCGACCGGGCTCTATCAGGCCCTCGGCCTCCGGATCCTGAAGGACCAGGTCTACGTCCTCGGCCGAGACCGGATCACGCGGCTCCACGACAAGGACGGAAACGGCGAGGCCGACTTCTACGAGAGCTTCGCCGCGGACCTGCCCACGACCGCCGGCGGGCACAACTACATCACCTGCCTCGAGACGGACGCCGCCGGGAACTTCTACTTCACCGCCTGGGACGGGCTCTACCGGGTGACGCCGGGCGGCTCGAAGACCGAGCGGATCGCCACGGGGTTCCGGAACCCGAACGGCCTTTCGGTCGGGCCCGACGGGACGATCACCGTCGCCCCCCAGGAGGGCGAGTGGACGCCCGGCTCCATGATCTGCCAGGTCCGGCCGGGCGGCCACTACGGGTACGGCGGGCCGCGGGGCGGCGTCGAGCCCCCGCTCGTCTACCTCCCCCGCCTCATGGACAACTCGACCGGCGGCCAGGTCTGGGTGACGAGCGAGCGCTGGGGGCCCTACGCCGGCCAGCTCCTCAACCTCTCCTTCGGCCGCTCGACGATGCAGCTCATCCTCCGCGACGGCGCCCAGGGCGCGGCCGTCCCGACCGGCCTCCTCTTCGCCTCGGGCGTCATGCGCGGCCGCTTCCACCCGAAGGACGGCCAGCTCTACGTGGCCGGCTCCAAGGGCTGGGTCTCGACCGCCGTCCGCGACGGCTGCCTCCAGCGCGTCCGCTACACGGGCGGCCCGGCGACCTGGCCCAGCGCCTTCCGCGCCGAGCGGGGCGGCCTCCGGATCGAGTTCCCCGAGCCGCTCGACCGCGAGCTCGCAGCCGACCTCGACCGCTGGGCGGCCGAGGCCTGGAACTACCGCTACAGCGAGAAGTACGGCTCGCCCGACTACTCGGCCTCGAGCCCCGGCCAGGAGGGCCACGACGTGGTCGAGATCCGCGCCGTCCGGCCTTCGGAGGACGGCCGTTCCGTGCTCCTCGAGATCCCGGGATTGAAACCCGTCCACCAGCTCCGCGTCCGCTACAACCTCCGGAGCGCCAAGGGGATCCCCATGCGGGGCGAGCTCGCCGCCACCCTCCACCGCCTCCCCCCCTGAATCTGAACCCAAATCAAACTGGATGATTTGGGTTCAACCGGAGGAGGTCGACAGTCCTGAGCACCCAGAGCTCCGGACGGCGGGCGACCTCGCGGAGCGCCTCGAGGCCGGCCCTCGTCCGCTCGGGGGTCTCGCCCGCCGAGGGACCGATGTGCAGGTAGAGGATCAGCGAGCCGCCCGACTCGACGAGGCGGTCGAGCACGGCGGGCGCCAGGAGGCGGGGGAGGGCGGGGACGGTGTCGAAACGCCAGAATCCGTAGCGCCGGAAGGCGTGCACCGTCCAGCCGTCCCGGAGCGTCCGCGTCTCGACCTGGGCGTTCCCCGGATAGGGCTCGATCCCGAGCGGCCGCGGCGGCAGGATGCGCGCGAGCGCGCGGGCGGGCCGGGAGGCGCCCGGGTAGGACCCGTACCATTCCCCGGCGCTCGCCGGGCGGTCCTGCCCTACGAGGTGGGTCAGCTCCGAGGGCCAGACGAAACGGACCCCGTAGTCCCGGACGAGGTCCGCGACGTACGCGGGATCGCCCGGGAGATCTCCCCGACCCGTCGGGACGCCCAGCTTCTGGACGTTGACCGGCCCGCCGTGGTTCGTCCAGACTTCGAGCCGGACGCCGTCGGCCCGGAGGGCCTCGAAGGCGCGCGCCACCTCGTCCCGCGCGACGGGCGCGACGAGGTCACCCAGGGAGTGGAGCGTGTCGATCCATCCCTTCCCGTAGAGTTCCCGGAGCCCGTCCCGGTCGCCGTCGAGGTAGGACGCCTGCGGCGGCGCCGACGGGTTGCGCGAGAAGAGGAACATCGACATCGCGACCGGGAGCCCGAGCTCGCCGTTCCAGAACCCCAGGATCTCCCGAGCCCGGGCCACGGTGCATCCGTCGCAGTCGATGGAGAGGGCGAGCGCCGCCTTCTTCCCGGGCGGGAGCCTGAGGCTCAGGGCCGTTCCTCCAGCCGCTTGAGGGCGAGCCGGACGTGGTCGGGCCGGATCTCGAACCCGAGGAAGCGGCGGCCGAGACGCCGGGCCACGACGGCGGTCGTCCCCGACCCCAGGAACGGGTCGATCACGAGGTCGCCCGGGTTCGTGGAGGCCCGGAGGATCCGGTCGACCAGCTTCTCGGGCTTCTGGTTCGGGTGCGGGGTGTTCTCGGACATCGACCAGAAGGGGACGCAGAGGTCCGTCCAGATGTTCGACGGGTGGGTCATCCGGTACCGCTCGCCGCCCTCTTCGACCCAGTCCTTGGGCTTCCCGTTCACCCGGTAGGGCGCGACGACGGGCTTCTTCCACTTGACGAGGTTGAACGTGTAGCCCTCGCCCTTCGTGGCGAACCAGACGTCCTCCATGTTCTGCTTCCAGTTCCGCTTCGCGCCGCGGCCCTTGTCGCGCCTCCACGTGATCCGGTTCCGCACCGTGAAGCGCCGCTCGAGGAGCGACTGGATCGCCCCCGAGAGCCGCCAGTCGCAGCAGACGTAGATCGAGCCGCCCGGCCGGAGGTTCTCCGCGGCCGCGTCGATCCAGGCCTCGTGCCACGCGGGCTTCTCGTCGTAGGGCGGGTCGGCCAGGACCAGGTCGGCCGGGGGCGAGGCCCGCAGGCCCCGGACCGCGTCCCCGCAGTAGACGTGACCGGGCTCCGGGAGGGCGGGCAGCTCGGGGACGGTCCGGGCGCGGTCGGCGGCGGCGAGGAAGAGCGTCCGGTTCCGGGGCGCCGGCACTAGAGCGACTCCACGTGGAGCGATCGGTCGCGGCGCTTCCGGACCTGGGTCCGGATCATCTCCTTCACCTCGATCGGGTTCTCGATCCCCACGATCTCCAGGCGCGGCTCGGTCTGGTCGGTCGGCGCGATGACCGTGATCACGCCCACGTTGAAGATCCGCTGGATCAGGTTCTGGCGGACGGCGACGTCGTCGACCCGGAGGAGCTCCAGCTCGTTCAGGTGCCGGGAGAGGATGCCCGTCTCCTTGAAGAGCCGGTGGGTGGTCAGCCGGTAGCGGGTCGAGATCTTCTCGACGAGCAGGTTCCAGAGGAGGGAGACGGCGGGAAGCGCGGCCGCCGCCAGGACCACCCACTTCGCGACCGGCCCGGCCCGGAGCTCGGGCGACAGGATCCCGAACCAGATCCAGGCCAGGGCCGCAAGCTCGACGACCCAGAGGAACCACCAGTGGCCGAGGGTCTTCCCGGAATACCGCCCCTTCCAGAGCTCCTCCTCGGGCTCCGTCGGGGAGGGGGACGCGGGCGGCGGGGCCCCCGGCATCGTCGGGGCGCCGCAGCGGTTGCAGAACGCGCTCCCCGCGGGCAGCGGCGCCTGGCACCTAGGACAGGACGAGTTCGCGTCGGACACAGTACCTCGCGAGGCGGCGTTCGACGACATTATAGCCGATGCCCGGCCCCCTCGGGACCTCGATGGTCCCCCGGGCCGTGACGGCGACGGGCGGGTCGATCACGTCCTCCGCGTAGTAGCGCTCCGAGGCCGAGATGTCGCCCGGGAGCGTGAACCCCGGGAGCGTGGCGAGCGCCACGTTGTGCGCGCGGCCGACCCCGGTCTCGAGGAGCCCGCCGCACCAGACGGGGGCGCCCCGGGCCTTCGAGAGGTTGTGGATCATCTTCGCGGGATACGGCCCCCCCACCCGGGCCTGCTTGATGTTGATGATCCGGCAGGACCCGAGCTCGAAGGCGCGCCGCGCGTCGTCGTAGGAGCGGATCGACTCGTCAAGGCACACGGGCGTCTTCATCACGGCCTGGAGCTTCGCGTGGTCCACGTAGTCGTCGTAGGCGAGCGGCTGCTCGACCATCATCAGGTCGAACTCGTCGAGGCGCCGCAGGTGGTCCGCGTCCTGGAGCGTATAGGCCGAGTTCGCGTCGGCCATGAGCGGCACCTTCGGGAAGCGCTTCCGGATCTCGGCCACCACGTCCACGTCCCAGCGGGGCTTGATCTTCACCTTGATTCGCCGGTAGCCCTTCGCGACCGAGTCCTCGACGCGCTTGAGGAGATCCGGAACGGAGTCCTCGATCCCCAGGCTGATCCCCGTCTCGATCTCCTCCCGGGTCCCGCCCAGGACCTGCCAGACGGGCTTCCCCTGCGCGCGGGCGAAGAGGTCGAGCACGGCCATCTCGATCCCGGCCTTCGCCATGTTGTGCCCTCGCACGAAGGCGAAGAGCTCCGAGATCGGGCCCGGCCCGGCGATCTCCCGGCCCCGGAGCCGCTCGGCCAGGAAGTCGCGGATCACGTGCCAGGCCGTGTGCACCGTCTCGTAGCTGTACCGCGGCGCGGCGGAGGCCGGGACCTCCCCCCAGCCGGGGACGCCCTCCGACTCCGCCCGGACGATCAGGACCTCGTGGTCGTGGACCCGGCCGAAGCTGGTCTCGAAGAAGTGGACGAGGGGGAGACGGAGGTGGAGGATCTCCAGGCGCTCGATCTTCATCGGACCTTGAATCCCTTCTCGAGCAGGTAGAAGCTCCGGCGCCGGCCGGAGCCGGCGAGGCCCGCGAACCCGTGGACGACGAAGCCCCGATCGAGGTACTCCGTCAGCGCCTCCCGCGTCCGGGCCCGCCACTCCCGGGCGAGCCCGAGCTCGTCCTTCTTGAGCGCGTCGATGTCGTCCGGAATCTCGACGGACACCCGCTTCCCGCGGAGCCTCGTCCGGACGCGCGCGGGAGCGCGCCAGCCCTTCCCGGTCGGCACCGTCTCGAGCGCCGGGGGGTAGTCCTCGAGGCGGTGCGCCGACCGCTTCCCGGCCAGGCGGTTCTTCACCCGCCGCGACCGGATCCACCACTCGGGGGTGAACCGGTCGCTCTCCAGGCCCTCGTTGAACCGGCTTCCCGAGGCGGGGTAGAGGTTGATCGAGTACTCGGAGATGACGCAGCCCAGCTTCTCGATGTTGAGGTGGGCGTTCCGGCTCTGGAGGGGGTCGAAGGTCCAGACCACGAGGTCCAGGCCCTGCTCGAGGACGTAGTCCCGCTGCTTGAGCTTGAGGTGGAGGCCGATCCCCGAGTCCTGCCTCCCCGGGAGGACCCCCAGCATCCGGGAGTAGTGGTAGGCCTTCCCGTCCCGGAACGCCGGGCAGCCGAAGCAGAAGCCGACCATCTTCCGGTCCTCGAAAGCCCCGAAGACGTGGCCCCCGTGCTTCTGGAGGACGACGAGCTCGTTGAGCGGGATCAGCTCCCGGTCGGGGAAATGCCAGACCGTCCGCTGCATCTCCTCCGCCGCGACGTACTCCGCGGGCGTCTCGAGCTTCCGGATCTCCATGGATTCCCGGATTATACGCAGGCCGCAATTCGTACCGTACGTTTTGTCAGGGGGTATGATCCTCCCGTGCGCGATCGGATCCGGATCATCGCCAATCCCGTCTCCGGACAGGGACGGGGCGCGCGGCGCGCCCGGGAGGTGACGGAGATCCTCCGGGCCCGCGGCTGCTCGGCGGAGCTGGCCGAGACCCGGACGGCCGGGGACGCCCGCCGGCTCGCCTCCGAGGCCGGGCACTGCTCGGCCGTGGTCGCCGTGGGCGGCGACGGGACCGTGAACGAGGTCCTCAACGGCCTTCCCCCCGGCCCCGCCCTCGGCATGATCCCCTCCGGCACCGCGAACGTCCTCGCGAAGGAACTCCGGCTTCCCCGCGGCGCGGCGGGCCTGGCCGGGGTCCTGGCCGACGGGAAGGAGCTCTGGTGGGACCTCGCGCTCGACCGCGCCACCGGCCGGAAGATCCTCCTCTTCGCGGGCGCCGGCTACGACGCCCACGTCGTTCACGCCTTCCACGCCGCCCGGAAGGGCACGATCCGGATGTGGGAGTACGCGTTCTGGGGCCTGAAGGGCATCCTCGACTTCGAGGCGCCCCGGATGATCCTCGACCTGGACGGCCGGGTGGTCGCCCGGGACGCCTCCTGGGTGATCGTCTCCAACGTCGCGTCCTACGGAGGTCCTCTCGTCTTCACCCCCCGCGCCCGGCCCGACGACGGCCTCCTCGAGGTCATGGTCCTGCGGGGCGGCGGGCGGCGGGACGTGGTCCGGATGTTCTGGCGGGCGATCGTGGGGCGGCTCCTGGGAATCGACCTCCGCCTGGGAGGCCTCTCGTTCCACGCGGCCCGCCGGGTCCGGCTCTCCTCCGCAGACGGGCGTCCCGTCCCCGTCCAGGTGGACGGCGACCCCGGCGGCGCGCTCCCCCTCGAGCTCGAGGTCGTCCCGTCCGCCGCCGCACTCCTCTCGCCGCCCTGATCGCGACCCCGTGAGTTCGCAAGGATCGTGAAGTCCTCGGGAACGTAGGGAGATGCGGGGATGGGGAAGGATCAGGGGATGGAAAACCTCCCGAGCCTGTCGGAACCGGGGCGGGACGGCGTTCTCCCCGCCCCTTCCGTTCCCATCTCCGGATCTTTCGGCATCGCGGGATCGCCCTACGTGCGGAACCGCCCACGGATGCCGAAGCGCACTCAGGGCAGGTCCAACGGCCGGCGGCCGAAGCGGGTCCGGAGCCGGTCCACGAAGCCGCGGACCCGCCGGATCCCGATGATCCGGCGCTCGATCTTGTACTTCCCCGGGAACTCGAGGAGCATCACCCCGATCAGGATCGTGAGGATTCCCTGGCCCGGAACCCCCGGGACCGACTGGACGATCCCGATCAGGACCACCACCGCCCCGGCCAGGTTCTTCAGGACCCGGAGGACCGTCCGGAGGACGGGCCGCGGGCCGGCCGAGACGGGAGCGCGGCGGTCCTCCCGGAAGTAGTCGTGCGGGAGCCGGACGATCACGAAGAGGGTGATCCCCCCGCTCAGGAGGAACGTGCCCCCCGTGAGGGCGGCGAGGAGGGCGATCTCGTTTCCGGTCACGCCTCCCGCTTCCAGAACTGCCACCAGCGGCGGGGCGACTCGTCGTACCAGATGAATCCCGTCTCGAGATCCTGGCGCGGGGCGCCCGGGTCCAGTTCCCCCATCCGGGTCACTTCCATCGTGGGAGGATCCTCGGGAGGATTCCGGACGAGGGCCCGAAGGCGTTCCGTCTCCCGGACCTTCCGGACGGCGGCCAGCTCAGCGGCCTCGGGGTCCGGCGCTTCGACGACCCGATGCGTCAGGAAGCCCCGCGTCGCGAGGTTTCCCTCGACATCGACCAGGAAGTTCCGGCCGCGCACCTCGACGAGGTATTCAGGCACGCGTCCTTCCGGTCCCGATCGCCGGATCTCCCCGCATCCCCCGATCTCCTACAGGCCGTGGAACTCCATCTTCTTCCGGAGGGTCATCCGGTTGATCCCGAGCATCTCCGCGGCCTTCACCTGGTTGCCGGCCGTGATCTCGAGCACGCGCCGGAGGAGGGCCTTCTCCCAGCGCGACTCGACGAACTTGTAGAGGTCCCCGGGCGAGCCCTGGACGACCAGCTTCCCGACCAGCTCCCGGACCCGAGCCTCGACGTCCGATTCGCCGAGGGGCTTCGGCGACAGGACCGCCTCGGGAAGGTGCTCCGGCCGGATGGGCGCGCCGCGGGCGAGGACGGCGCCCCGCTCGATCGCGTTCTTGAGCTCGCGGACGTTGCCGGCCCAGGCGTGGTTCCGGAGCGCCTCCATCGCCTCCTGGGTGATCCCCGCCCCGCGCGCGAGATCGAGGAAGAACGCCACGAGCAGCGGGATGTCCTCCCGCCGGTCCCGGAGCGGCGGCACCTCGATCTTGACCACGTTCAGCCGGAAGTAGAGGTCCTCCCGGAAGCGCCCCTCGCGCACCCGCTCCTCGAGGTTCTGGTTCGTGGCCGCCACGATCCGGACGTCGACCGGCACGGCCTCCGTCCCCCCCACCCGCTCGAAGCTCCGCTCCTCGAGGAAGCGCAGCAGCTTCACCTGGGCCGAGAGCGCGATCTCGCCGATCTCGTCCAGGAACACCGTCCCCCCGTCCCCCACCTCGAACTTCCCGGGCTTCTGGCGGACCGCTCCCGTGAAGGCGCCGCGCTCGTGGCCGTAGAGCTCGCTCTCGAGAAGCGTCTCGGGGATCGAGGCGCAGTTGATCGCCTCGAACGGCCCGTTCGCCCGCGCGCTGTTGTAGTGCACCGCGCGGGCGAGGAGTTCCTTCCCCGTCCCGCTCTCGCCCGTCAGGAGCACCGAGGCGTCGCTCGCGGCGACCGCGGCCACCTTCTTGAAGACTTCCTGCATCGCGGCCGATTTCCCGATCAGGCCGCTCATCCCGGCCGCCGTCCCGCGGAGCTTCTCCACCTCGCGGCTGACGGCGACCCCGGCGATCGAGTTCTGGACCAGCTTCCGCGCGCGGTCGAGGTCGACGGGCTTCGAGAGGTACTCGACCGCGCCCAGCTTGACGGCCTTCACGGCCGTGTCGAGCGAGCCGTGCGCGGTCATGACCACGTACTTCGCCCGGGGCGAGACCCGCCGCACCTCCTCGAGCGCGGCCAGGCCGTCCATCCCCGGCAGCTTCACGTCCATGAAGACCAGGTCCGGCTGCTCCCCCCGCGCGAGCTCGATCCCCTTCTCCGCCGTGGCCGCCGACAGGCACTGGTGGCCCAGCTCTTCCACCAGCTTCCGGAAGACCCAGACGATCGAGTCCTCGTCGTCGACGACCAGCACCTTAGCCATTCGGGATCTCGATCCAGAACGTGGTCCCGCGCGGCGCGCGATCGAAGCCGATCTTCCCCCCGTGGTCCTCGACGATCCGCTTCGTGAGGGCCAGGCCGAGCCCCACGCCGTCCTGCTTGGTCGTCACGAAAGGATCGAAGATCCTCCCCTCCAGCCCCTCCGGGACGCCCGTCCCCTGGTCGGTCACCGCCAGCCGCGCCGCCCCGTTCCGGGGGCCCACCTCGACCGTGAGGGGCCCGCCCGCGGGCATGGCCTGCGCGCCGTTGAGGACCAGGTTCATGACGCAGCGCTTGAAGCGCGCCACGTCCACCGAGACCTCGGGGGCGGGGGCGTAGCGCTTCTCCACCCGGACGCCCAGGTGCTCGAGGCGTCTCCGCATGAGCTCGAGCACTTCGTCCGCGATCGCCTCGAGCCGCGCCGGCTCCTTCCGGAGCGGCTGGGACGCTCCCGCGAGCTCCGCGGTCGTCAGCTCCAGGCGCTCGATCTCCCGGAGGACCAGGTCGTAGGAGTCCCGG
>Ga0187893_10004795_pt1 | contig 25243 bp, 21 predicted proteins | sample MA1701074metaG_FD_139574 | JGI IMG/M metagenome (GOLD analysis project Ga0187893, IMG submission 139574) | White microbial mat communities from a basaltic lava cave in the Kipuka Kanohina Cave System on the Island of Hawaii, USA - MA170107-4 metaG ... | reverse complement strand
GCTCACCGAGAACGTGAACCCGCTCGAGGCGAGCCTCGGCAGCGCCGTCTCGTTCACCAAGGGCTGCTACATCGGGCAGGAGGTGGTCGCGCGCCTCAACTCCTACTCGAAGGTGCAGCGCCACCTGGTCGGCGCGCGATTCGACGAGGGCGTCGATCCGGCGGCGGTGAACGAGATCTTCTGGGATCTTTTGCGCGTCGGCCACGCCACCAGCGCCACGCGCTCGCCGAGGCTGCGCGCGACGCTCGCCCTCGCATTCGTGAAGACCGAGTACGCCGCCCCCGGCACGCCGGTCTACACCGTCCGGGACGGCGAGCACCTCCCGGGGCTCCTCTGCGAGGTGCCGTTCCGCTAGCCCCCGTTGCGCGTGCTAGTCTCGGCGCCACCGCGACGCCGACCGTCGCCCGCGCCGTCGCCCGCCTGTCCCCGACTGGGAGGTGATGCCGATGCTCCGGATCGCGGCGGTCTCGACGCTCGTCTCGTCCCTCGCGGCCTTGGCCGCCGCCCAGGATCCCCCCCCTTCCCCGCCGCCGCCGACCCCCGAGTCGAAGCCGGCCGAGCCGGCGGAGCCGCAGCCGATCGCCGACTCCAACGCCGACGCAGCGCGCATCCTGCGCGAGAAGAGCGCCGCCTTCGCGAACAAGGAGCCGCGCGTGCGCGCGCAGGCGCTCGAGACCTTCGTGCTCCACCGCCACGAGAGCTACGTCAAGCCGATCGCGGCGCTGCTCAAGGACAAGAACTCCGACGTCGCACGGCTGGCGGCGCGCGCGCTCGGGAACCAGCCGTTCCCGTCGTCGAGCGAGGCGCTTCTCGACTTCGCGACCCAGCCCCGGAACTTCGGCGCGAAGCCGGAGGTGGCCGCCGAGGCGATCCGCGCGCTCGGGACGGCGGGGCTGGGCAAGAAGGGCTATGCGCGCCTGCGCGACATCTTCGACGAGGTCGATCCGCCGTTGAAGGGCGCGATCTTCCAGGCGCTCGGGATGCAGAAGGAGAAGAAGGCGTTCTCCTTCCTCGTCGACCACTGCGACCAGCCGCAGCCCGAGAACCCCGATTCCCCGTCGAACCCTCCCGCCGCCTACTGGAAGGCGAAGTTCGAGGAGTGGAACCAGTACAAGCAGCATGTCCGCCGCGGGCTGAAGGAGATGACCGGCGTCGCGCTCGCCACGAAGAAGCAGTACGTCGAGTGGGCGGCCGGCGAGGGCAAGAAGCTCGGCTTCGTCTACGCGGCGGGGAGCTGACGCGGCCGCGGCGAGGCCGCCCGGCGGCGCGCGCGGCGTCACCACCCCTCGTCGTGCGCGTCCCCGGCGCGCCGCTCGCGCTTGCGACCGGAACGCCGCTTCTTGCCCTGGATGCGCCGCTCCTTCGAGGCGCGCGTCGGGCGCGTCGGCCGCCGCGGCTTCTCCGGCGTGAGCGCCTCGCGCAGGAGCCCGGCCAGCCGCTCGCGCGCCGCCGCGAGGTTGCGCGCCCGCTCGCGCTGCCGCTCCGCCGAGACGATCAGCACCCCCTCCCGCGTGAGCCGTCGCGCCAGCCTCCGCAGGAGGACGGGCCGCGCCCATTCGGGGAGCGCCGGCGAGCGCGCGACGTCGAGGCTCACCGTCGCCCGCGTCTCGACCTTGTTCACGTTCTGCCCGCCCGGCCCGCCCGAGCGGCTGAACGCGACCTCGAGCGCGCGCGCCGGGATGCGCAGCCCGAATCCGACGTCGAGGTCGGGCATCATCGAGCCGGCTCCGGTCCGGGCGGCGCCGGCCGGCGCTCACCGCCCTCCGCGAGGTCCTCGGGCCGGTCGAAATCGGCCACCACCATCGGGTCCTCGACCGGGAGGTGCAGGACGCGGCGCGGATCGCGGCGCACGACGACGTGCGCCGGCTCGTCGTCGGCGAGCGCCGCGAGCTCGCGCACCGCCCCCGCCGCGACCAGCAGCGGGTGGCCGCGCCGACCGCGGTGCGCCGGCACCACCAGCTCGATGCCCGCAGGCCGCGTCCGGAACGCCGCGACCAGGTGCGCCAGCGTCGCCTCGTGGACGCGCGCGTGGTCGACCGGCCAGAGGGCGAGCGACTCGCCCGCGCCGAGCGCCTGCGCCGCCAGCCGCACCGACGAGGACTGGCCGCGTCCCGGCGCGGGGTTGACCACGACCCGCGCGTCGCCCAGCTCGACGCCCGCGCGGATCGCCGCCTCGTCGAAGCCGAGGACGACGAGCGCGCGCAGACCGCCGGCGCGCGCCAGCCGCAGGACGCGCGCGAGCGCACGCTCCCCGCCGAACTCCACCAGCGCCTTCGGCGCGCCCATGCGCGACGAGCGGCCGGCGGCGAGGATCGCGCACACGACGTCGTCGCTCGGTCGCATGCCATCGCCCTCCATCGCGCAGCTCGTCGCGCGGACGCCGTTCCGGCAGAGCGCTCCGTGTCGCGCGTTTCCGCGGTATCATCCCCGCCCGTCGGGTCGTGCGCTCGCCCTCGCGCCGAATCGCTCGGACCGGACGGACCGACTGACCCGCGGCGCGAGGGCGCGCGACGGCCGTCCCCGCGTCATCGGAGCGGCGGTCCCCCGCCGCCGGCGCGCCGCGCCATCGCGACCGCGTTCTCGATCAGGCGCGCGCCCCGCGGCGATCCCACCGACTCGGGATGGAACTGGACGGCGGCGAGCGGACGACGCGCGTGCGCGATCGCCATCACCTCGCCCTGCGACGACTCGCCGGTCACGTGCAGATCGCGCGGCAGCGTCGCGCGCTCCGCGACCAGCGAGTGGTAGCGCATCATCTCGACCGGGGCGGGCAGGCCCTCGAAGAGGCCGGCGCCGTCGTGCAGGACCGGCGAGCTCTTGCCGTGCATCGGTTCGCGCGCCGGGACGACCCGGCCGCCCAGCGCCGTGACCAGGAGCTGCAGCCCGAAGCAGACGCCGAAGAGCGGCGTCGCCTCGGGCAGCGCGAGCACGAGCTCGAGCGAGCGCGCCGCGTCGCGGCGATCGGCCGGATCGCCCGGCCCCGGGCCGAGCACGACCAGGTCGGGAGGCTCGGCCGCGACGCGTCCGGGCACGACTTCGCGGCTGTCGAGGACGCGCGGCAGGGCGCCGGTGCAGGCGCCCAGCGCGTGCGCGAGGTTCCAGGTGAACGAGTCCTGGTGGTCGACGAGCAGGACCTTCACGGCGCGCTCCGCGCGGACGCGGCCTGCGCCGCCGCCAGCGCGCGCAGCAGCGGCGCGGCCTTGATCCGGCTCTCCTCGAACTCCCCCTCCGGCGTCGAGTCCCACACGATGCCGCCCCCGACGTTCACGCGCGCCGCGCCGCCGGCCAGGAGCGCGCTGCGGATCACCACCGAGAGGTCGGTGCGGCCGTCGGCCGCGAGGTAGCCGAGCGCTCCGCCGTAGGGCCCCCGCGGCCAGCGCTCGAGCGCGCGCAGCAGCTCGATCGAGCGCACCTTGGGCGCGCCGGTCATCGAGCCCGGCGGGAAGGCCGACGCGAGCAGGTCGGCGCGCGTGCGCCCCGGCTCGAGCCGCCCCTCGATCACCGAGACCAGCTGCAGGACCGTGGCGTGCTCCTCGAGCAGCGCCGGTCGCGCGGCGCGAACGCTGCCGAGGCGGCAGACGCGCCCGAGGTCGTTGCGCAGGAGGTCGGCGATCATGAGGTTCTCGGCGCGCGCCTTCTCCGAGCCCGCCAGCTCGCGCGCGGCGAGGCCGCGCGCCCGCTCGTCCACCGGCCGCGCCGCGGTGCCCTTCATCGGGCGCGCCTCGACGCACCCGGAGCGATCGACCCTGAGGAAACGCTCGGGGGAGCTCGACACGACCGCGCCGAAAGGGCCGGCGAGGAAGGCGGCGAACGGCGCCGGGTTCTCGCGCCGCAGCGCGGCGTGCACCTGCAGCGGATCGCCCGCGAAGCGGCGGACGATCGGATAGGTGAAGCAGAGCTGGTAGCTGTCGCCGCGCGCCAGGGAGGCGCGCGCCGAGGCGCAGGCCGCTGCATGCTCCTCGCGCGTGAAGTCGCCGGGAGCATCGAAGGCCGCGTCGGGCGCCGCGGACGGAGGCTCCGCCGGCGCGCGCGCGACGCCGGAGCGGTCCGCCTCGAGCTCGGCGCGAAGCGCCGGGACCAGCTCGGCGCGCTCGGGGGCGCTCCAGAGCGTCGGCGCCGCGCCGGGCGCCTCCCAGTGGATCACGACGCCGGCCAGCAGGAACCAGGCGTCGGGAAACGGGTCGAGGCGCGGGAGCTCCGGCGGCGCGACGCACTCGTAGCCGAAGTAGCCGAACGCGCCGAGCGGCGGCGCGTCCGCCGCGTCGCTCGCCATCGCGTCGGCCGCGATCCGCCGCTCGAGGGCGTGGAAGAGCGTCGTCGTCCCGCCAGCCGCGGCGGCGGCCCGCTCCTCCCGCCCGCACAGCTCTCGGCCGCGCCCCCAGGCGAAGGTGGCGAGCGGCGCGCCCGCCACCAGCGTCTGGCGGCCGTGGTCGGCGGAGGGCCGCGTCGTCTCGAGCGCGACGACCGGGCCGCGGCGGCGCAGCGCCGCGATCGCCGCGAGCGGATCGAGCGGCTCGGCGAGGCGGCAGGCGCGGGCGGCACGGCGCACGGACGGCTCCTCGGGCGGGGCATGGTAGCCTCGCGCCCCGCCGCCCTGCCCGCCGGAGACCGCCCTTGGCACCGGTCCCGCTCCTGTCGCTGCTCGCCGCGTTCTCCGCCGCGCCCGCGGCCGCTCCGCGGGACGACGCGACGGCCGCGCTCGCGGCGATGAAGCAGGCCGCGGCCGCGCGGCGCAGCCTGCACGCCGTCGTGCAGGTCGAGGTGCATCGCGCCGACCGGGCGCCGGCCACCCGCTTCGTCGAGTGCTGGATCGACGTCCGGCGCGGCCTCGTTCGCACCGAGCTGCGCGACCGCGGCATGGCGTGCCCGAAGCTGGCGGCGGTGGCCGGTCCGTCGGGCGCGCGCTTCCACCAGCTCGAGGTCGACGAGTTGGCGGCGCAGTCCGGGCCGCTCGATCTCGGCTCCGCGCTCGCGGCCACCCTGGCGGGCGAGCTGCTCGCCACCGCGTTCCGCGGCGACCTGCTCACCTTCAAGGCGGCCGCCTACGGACGGCCCCGTGCCGCCGAGGCCGCCGAGACCGCCGGCGGCGTGCGTTGCACCCGCCTCGTCTTCGGCGGCAACGCCCAGGCCGACCTTTGGATCGGCGAGAGCGACTGCCTGCCGCGCCGGATCCGCGGTCCGGTGCCGGGCGCGACGATCGACGAGACGATCGTCCGGCTCGACCTCGATCCCGACCTGGCCCGGATCGACTTCGCGATGGCGGTGCCCGACGGAACCCGCCTGCCCGACCCGTCGGAGGTGCGGGAGCGCTGGAGCTCGCCTCCGCCCGAGCCCGACCGCTGGCCGCGGCCCGAGGACGACGCACCCGATTTCTCCGCGCTCGACCTCGAGGGGACCGCGCACCTGTTGAGCGAGACCGGCGAGCACCCGGCGATCCTCGCCTTCTGGACCGCCGAGGACGAGCGCTCGCCGGCGCTCGCCGCGAAGGCGGAGCAGGCCTGGCGCGCGGCGCGCGCGGTGCGCCCGGCGGCGCTCTTCCTCCACGTGGCGGCCGGCGACGAGCGCGGGCCGGTCGCGCGCGCCGCGGCGGCGCACCGGCTGGAGCAGCCGGTCTGGGTGACCGGGTCGCACCCCGGCGACGCGTTCCGCGCCTGGCGCATCTGGACCTGCCCGGTCTTCGCGCGCATCGACGACATGCAGGTGATCGCCGTGACGAGCGACCTCGACGAGGTGCGCCGCTGGCTCGAGTGATCGGGGCGCCGCGGCCGCGCGCCGGCAGGTCCGATCAGATCGTGCGCTCGTACTGCCCGAGCGCGAGCTTCCAGACCGGGACGCCGCAATAGCGGTCGCCCTCCGGGCAGTAGGGGGTGACGCCGCCCCACATCCGCAGCAGGCAGGGGGCGCCGAGCTGCGCGCCGATGCGCGGGTCGACGGCGGCGATCTGCCGGGCCTCGTCGAGGCTCGCCGCGAAGATCTCCTCCTGCGCGTTGTAGCAGAGCCGCGAGATGAGCTTGTGGTGGAGCGAGAGGAGGTCGGCCGACTCCGTGAACCGGATCGCGACCGCGTTGGGCAGGACGTAGGAGGCGAACTCCTCGCTCACGCCGAGCGCCTTCAGCCGCGCCCGCCCGGCGAAGGCGCGCTCCATGGCGGCCGCGTAGGCGCGCTCGCAGGCCGGATCGAGGCGCACCAGCGCGGGCGTCACGTAGTCGGGCTCGTCGGAGAGCTGCGCGGCCAGGATCGGGCGCGACGCCGGGACCATGCGGTGGCGCTGGTCCTGCGAGTCGGCGGTGTGCGACAGCTTCTTGCGGAAGGTGTAGTTCACGTGCTGCAGGCAGCGCGTCAGCTTGCCGTGCATGCCGACGCGCAGCGCCATCCCGAGCATCGGGTTATCCGCCGGCGCGAGCACCCGCGCGATGGCGTCGTCGTCGGAGAGCCGCGAGCGCGGCAGACCGAGCACCTCGCGCACCGCCCCCGCGAGCAGCTCCTCGTGACCCGGCTTCCACGCCACGAGCTTCGAGGTGCGGCCGTCGAGGCTGCGGTCGAACTCGGCGCGGAACTCGGCGCCCGACCCCTGCACGCGCGCCTCGGCCATCGACTCGAAGGCGCGGAACTCGGCGGTCTCCTCGAGCGGCAGCGGATCCTCGACGACCTGCGCGAAGAGCGGGTCGTGGCGCAGCACGGCGTTCATCATCTCGCCCACGAGCAGCCGCTGCTCGAGCGGGGCGTCGTACTGGTCTGCGATCCGGTGGTAGCGCAGCAGCGTGATCGCGCTGATCGTGTGGTAGAGCCAGGCGTGGATCGCCACCGGCAGGACGTAGCGCGCCACCTCCTGCGCCTTCTTCTGCACCGCGGAGCGCCATCTCGCGTCGCCGGGGCGGCGGGCCGCGAAGCGGCGGAAGTACTCGGCCGCCGCCGCCGGCGTGAGCGCCTCGGTGAGCGCCTGGTAGTCGCCGACCAGCCCGTCGCACACCCGCACGTACTCGGCGAGCGCCTCGCCGTCGAGCGGCGGGATCGCGTAGTGGCCCGGCTTCACGGCGACGTAGCGCTGGCTCACCTGCTCCGAGTTGTAGAACGGATGGCTGTGCAGGAAGGACCACAGGCACTGGCGCGACACGCGGTCGATCGTGAACTGGAAGTGCGCGTGCTGCAGCGTCGTGTGGTGGCCGGCCTGGTAGGTGCTCGCGGCGATGCGATCGCGCTGCGCGACGCGCTTGCTGCGCTGCTCCTCGGGCAGGCCGTCGCCGGAGACGTCCTCCACGCGCAGCACTCCGCTGCTCGAGTAGCACGTGCGCGCCGTCGCGACCGAGTTCTCGTAGGGGCGCGCGAAGGCGTTCTCGAGGCGCACGACCGGCGGCCCCGACACGAACTGCGGCAGCGAGGTGGTGGCCCGCGAGATCACGGAAGAAAAGCTAGTCCCGACCGGGACGGGGTCAAGCGCGGCGGGCGATGGCGTCGCGCGCCAGCTGGTCCACCCGCTCGTTGCGCGGGTCGCCGGCGTGGCCGCGCACCTTCACCAGGCGGACGTCGGCGAACTCGCGCAGGAGCTCCTGCACCCGCGCCACCAGCTCCCGGTTCTCCCGGGCCTTCCAGCCCTCCTGCAGCACGCCGATCGCATAGGCGCTGTCGGTGTGGATGCGCACCGGAAGCCGGCGGTCCTTCACCTGCTCGAGGGCGACCTCGATCGCCGTGAGCTCGGCGATGTTGTTGGTGCCCTCGCCGAGGTAGCGGGAGACCTCCTTGGTGCGCCCCTTCCACTCGAGGAGGACGCCGATGCCGGCCGGACCCGGATTGCCGAAGCAGGAGCCGTCGGCGTAGGCGACGATCGCCTGCGACTGCGGCTGCGCCGACGGGGCGCGCGCCGCGCGGACCTTGCGCGCCGCGGCGGCCCTCGGGCGGCGCGGGCGCCCGGCTGCGCCGGGATCCACGGTCGCCGCGGGAACCTCGTCCCCGGCGGGCTCGACCTCCCCGACCTCGTTCACGCGGGCGCTGTAGCTCTCCGCCGCATCCTGCCGGTAGCGGATCTTCACGAGGCCGCGCTGCTCGACCAGCCGCCCCTGCTCGTCGACCTCCGCCCAGACCTTGCACCCGCGATAGGTCCGTCGCGCCAGGGGCATCGCTCCGCTCCGGGATGGGCGGCGCATTCTGCCGCGGCGCCGGCCGGAACAGTTTTCGCCGTCCACCGGGCCGGGGCAGGAGCCGATGGGAAGGGACGGGAAACCCCCCGGTCGCGACGTCCGAGGACGGATGCGCGACCCGGTGCCGATGGAGTGCTCGGGATGCGAGCCGCGCGCGTGATCTTCCAGGTCCACTCGCTCCGGGCGGAGGGACTCACGCAGGCCGAGCTCGAGGGCGTGCTCGCCCGCCATCCGGTCGAGACCGGAAGCCTCGGCGTCACCGCGCACCATGCCGACGACGCCGGGCGCGTCGCCTCCGGCTCGCTCCCCCCTGCGCGGGACTTCTCGCCGCCGCTCGACTTCGAGACCTACGCCCGCCTGCGCCAGGCGCGATGGATCTACCGGATCGAGGCGACCGAGGTCGAGCCCGAGGACCTGGGCTACCTTCGCGCCGCGCTCCTGTGCGCGGGCGAGGTCGCCGCGATGACCGACGGCCTGATCGTCGACCTCCTCGCCTTCACGACGCTCGCCGCCGAGGAGGTCGCGCGGGAGATCGATCGACCGTTCGACCCGCTGCGCCACGTCTGCGTCCACGTGGAGCGCGGCCCGCGCCCCTACTTCGTCCACACCCACGGCCTGGAGAAGTTCGGCCACCCCGACCTCGAGCTCCACGGCGTCCCGCGGGGAAGCGTCGACGTGGCGCGCTCCATCCTGCGGCACGTCGTCGCCGCGGTCGTCGCCGGCGGCCGCTTCCGCGCCGGCGAGACCACCCAGCTCTGCGGCTTCCACTTCGCCTTCGCCGCGTCCGGCCACCCGGAGCCCGCCCACTTCAGCAACGGCAGCCTCTGTCTCGGCGGATTCGAGCTCCTCGGCGACGTGGTCACTCCCGAGATGGAGGGAATGCTGGTCGCCTGACCGAGCGTCGGGCTCCCGCTCCTGCCTCACGCCGCGCCCCTACTGACTACCCCGACCAACTAGAGGACGCGGGCGGGCAGGATCACGAGGGTCAGCCCCCCGAAGTGGAGGCGCTTCTGCAGCGCGACCGCGGTCTCGTTGTGCAGGAACCGCTGCAGCGCTCCCTCCTCCTTGAAGATCACCTTGCCCGCGAAGAAGGTCGAGCGCGGGTACTGCTTCGCCACGGCGTGGCAGAGCTCCTCCGCCGTCGCCACCGCGTCGGTCCCGATCGCGACGCGCTGCGCCGACGGGACGCCGAGCCGCTGCCCCAGCTCGACGTACTGCTTCAGCATCTGCCCCGTGCGCCGTTCGAGGCCCTGCACGGCGTTCTCGCCCTTGAACGCGCCCGAGTCGATCACGCCGATCGACATGAAGACCAGCCCCTTGAAGTGGTCGGGGAAGGCGCGGAACACGTTGTAGACCGTGTGGATGCCCAGCCCGCCGTAGCTCGAGACGAGGACGACCGCCGTCGGCAGAGCCGGATCGGGCTCGCGCGTCTCGCGTCGCTCCGGCAGCGGGAGGTCGGCGAGGTCCGCGTAGAGCGACGACAGCTTCGCCGCGACCGTGACGTAGTGGCGCCGCACGAGGATGCAGGCGCCCACCAGGCCGCCCGTGACGAAAAGCGTGACCCAGGCGCCGTTCGAGAAGCCCTCCTTGACCGTGACGACGAGCACGAAGATGCAGAGCACCGCGCCGGTCGCGAAGAGCGTGATGCGACGGCGGCGCTGCGGCCGCTCGCGCGGCACGTTCCACCAGTAGAGCACCATCGCCACCATCGAGAGCGAGAACGTGATGAACACGTTGATGCTGTACATCACGACCAGGCGCTCGAGGACGTCGTGCATGTTCGTGGCGTCGCTCGCCACGAACAGGAGCAGGCCGAGCGACGCGGCCGACATCAGCGTCACGCCGTTCTGCGTGGTGAGCCGCTCGGAGAGCGCGGCGAACCGGCGCGGCACCCACGAGTCGATCGCCAGGTTGGCGAGCGTGCGCGGCCCGGCCAGGAAGCCGGCCTGTGCGGCGACGAGCAGCAGCGCCGCCTCGGTGATGATCGTGAGGAAGCAGAACACGCCCCCCGCGGGCAGGACGTCGGCGACGTGGCGCGCCAGCCGCGAGTTCATCGTCTCCGTTCCGCCGGCGGCCGGCGGCTCGACGCTCCAGAGCAGGTAGCAGACGATCAGGCCCGCCGCCATGAACGCCAGCGAGGCGGCCATGTAGCCCATCGTGGCCTTGGCGGTCTTCGCGCGCGGCTCGCGCAGGATCGCCATGCTGCTGCTGACCGCCTCGATGCCGGTGTACGTGCCGCCGCCGAGCGCGAACGCCCGCAGCAGGAGCGCGCCCATCCCGAGCCAGCCGACGGCGGGATCGACGGCGTCGAGGCGGCACTCCTCCGCGAGCCGCCCGACCGTGGCGCCGATGCCGTCGAGCTTCCCGAAGACCCCGACCCCGATCAGGACGAGGTGGGTGAGGATGAACAGGAGGAAGATGGGGGCGAGCACGACGATCGACTCGCGCACGCCGCGCAGATTGAGGAGCGTGAGGAGGACGATCAGCAGGACGTCGACCGGCAGGATCCACGACTCGGGGAAGTGGACGTACGGAACGAGCGCGTTCTGCAGCGCAATGCCCGCGGTGGCCACCGAGACGGTGACCGTGAGCACGTAGTCGACGAGCAGCGCGCATCCGGAGACGAGCCCGAAGTGCGGGCCGAGGATCTTCGTCGCGACCACGTAGCCGCCGCCGCCGTGCGGGAACTTCTCGATGATGCGGCTGTACGCGGTCGAGATGACGAACACGGTGAACGCCGTGAGCAGCGCGAGCCCGACGGCGAGGTAGGTGTGGCGGCCGAGCGCCTGGAACGCGAGCTGCGGCCCGTACGCCGACGACGAGAGTCCGTCGGCGCCCAGCCCCACCCAGGCGAGCAGCGGGACGAGCGAGAGGTGCGCGAACAGCGACCGGTCCCTCAGGCTGCGCGGCGGACCGATCAGGAGGTGGCGCAGGCGCACGCGGAGCGGCGGCCGGGCCTCGGCCCCGTCCGGACGCTCCTCCGGAGCCGGCGACAGCCGCTCGCGTTCCTCGTCGTCGTGGCGCATGGTCGAGGCGTGCGGACGCGCGGGGCCGCGCCGGCGCGTTCCCGTGGTTCGCTCACTTCCCCGTGAACGCCGCCGCCTTCTTCTGGAGGAAGGCGTCGAGCCCGAGCCGGCAGTCGGCCGATCCGAACAGCCGCGCCTGGAGCTCCCGCTCGAGCGCGAGCCCGCTCTCGAGCGGGAGCGCCGCGCCGCCCTGCACCGCCCGCTTGATGTGGCCCACGGCCATGGAGGCCTTGGCCGGCGGGCAGAACTGGCGGGCGTACTCGTGCGCGCCCGCCGCGAATCCGTCGGCGTCGAGGATGCGGTTCACGAGGCCGAGGCGCTCCGCCTCGTCGAACTCGAACGTCCGTCCGGTCACCATCAGCTCGAGCGCGCGCGACGGCCCCACGACGCGCGCGAGCCGCTGCGTGCCGCCGGTTCCCGGCAGCACGCCGAGCGTCACCTCGGGCAGCCCGATCTTGCCGGCGCCGCGCCGGGCGACGCGCAGATCGCACGCGAGCGCCACCTCGAGCCCGCCCCCCACGCAATGGCCGTTCAGCGCCGCGATCGTGAGCTTGGGCGTGCGCTCGAGCCGCAGCAGCGTCTCGTTGGCGTGCAGGCAGAAGTAGTACTTGAAGGCGGGCGTCATTGCCTGCAGCCTCGGGATCGACGCCCCGGCGCAGAAGAACTTCTCGCCCGCTCCGGAGAGCACGAGGACGTGCACCGCCTCGTCGAAGCGCGCGGCGAGGATGCGCTCGTCGAGCGCGCGCATCATCTCATGGCTGTACCCGTTGACCGGCGGGTCGTCGAGTACGAGCCACGCGACGCCGTCCCGCACCTCGTAGCGAACCAGCTCCGCTCCCACCTTCGACCTCCGGCTTCGCGTGGATCATACGCGGGGCGCGCGGACGGGTGACGGCGCCCGGGAGGAACGGCGCGGGCCGGGAGAGGGACGACCCCGCTCCCGGCCCGCTCGGATCGACGATGGACGCAGTCTCGGCGCTCAGTCCTCAAACGCCGGCCAGGGCTGGCTCTTCCACGGGTAGCCGTCGCTGAGCGAGTAGAGCGCGATCGGCTCGAGGTCGTTGCGGTTCTGCGGGGTGATGCAGGAGATCAGGTAGATCGGCGAGACGCAGAAGTCCACGGCGTAGACCAGGGTGTAGGCGGTGTGCTTGAGCGCGTGCAGCGGGATGTTGAGCGGCGCGAAGATGATCGGCGTCGCGCCCGACGTCTCCGGCCCCCAGTCGAGCGAGTCGTGCACCGCGGAGATCGGGATCGTCGCCCAGCACGTCCCGACGACCGCGACGTCGGTTCCGACGCGCTTCAGTGCCGCGCAGCCCGGCAGGGCCGAGCACGCCGCGGCGGCGATCGCCGCGAGAGCCTTCACGCTGATCTTCACGCGCATCCTCCTCTCGTCCTTCCGCTGCCTTCCCGCTGCCTTCTCCAGTTGGAGCCAGAGAAGGGGATTGAACCCTTGACCCCCGCTTTACGAAAGCGGTGCTCTACCGCTGAGCTACTCTGGCGCGCATCATCGCCCTCGCAGAATCGCGTCACCGGGGCTGCGACCCGCGCAGGAGCGCCGCCCTCTCTCCCGCGCCGAGGAACGTCGCCGCGCCGAGCGCGCGACCCGCGGCGAGCCGGATCGCCGCGCTCGACTCGTCGGCCGCCGCGTCGAGCACCGGCTTCATCACGTCCTCGCCCGGCGACGCCGAGAGCTTCGAGAAGATGCCGCCGAGCGCGTCGGCGGCCGCCACGCGGATCGCCTCGGGGCGTCCGCCGTCGGCGAGGATCGCCGCCACCGCCGGTGCGGCCGACGCCGGACCGAGGTGGCCGACCGCACGGAGCGTCCCGCCCAGGACCGTATCCTCCGACCGCCCGAGCGCGTTCGCGAGCTCCGCGCCGATGGGCGCCAGGCTCGCGGCCGGGGCGTGGGCGAGGATCGACGCCGCCCGCTCCGCGGCGGCCAGCGCCGCCGCGCGCTCATGGTTGAGGTCGGGCATCGCCGCCTTCACCGCGTCCAGGAGCGCGTCGACCGCAATCGGATCGGTGAGGAACGCCTTCACGTTGCCCTTGCCTTCGTAGTGGCCCTTGAGCCCCTCCGCCGACGCGGCGTCGCTCAGGATGATGATGGCCGACGACGACGCGCGGAAGTCCGCGTCGTAGACGAACTCGTCGATGCCCACCCTCTCCATCCCGGCGCGCACGATCACGACGTCCTTGGGGGGGACGGTGCGCGCCCGCGCGAAGCCGAGCCCGCCGCTGTCGGCCGTGATGACCGAGTAGCCGGCGGCGCGGAGCGCCGCCGCCATGGCGTTGCGCGACTCGCTGCGGTCGTCGACCACGAGCACGGTGCGGAGCGCGTCCTCGCCGAGCGCTCCGCCCAGCGCGCGCACCACCGCCTCGCTCGAGTCTCCGGCGCACGCCAGCGCGAACGCGGCCTGGTAGCGCACCGACTTGTAGTTCGAGGCCAGCGCGGCGCGCATCGCGTCGGTGGAGGCGCACATCGACTCGAGCGACTTCAGGAGCTCGACCGAGGCCGCGGCGGCGTCGTTGCGGAGCGCGAAGTCGAGCGCGGCCGAGAGTCCCGCCGCGCCGCCGGTGGCGAGCTTCACGTCGAGGGAGGCGTCGGACTCGGGCGCCTCGCCCTCCGCGCCCATCTCCTTCGTCGCCGCGAGCGCCGCCTTCTCGCCGGCGTACGCGGCGAGCAGGATCGCCTGGGCGAGCGGAGTCTCGAGCGCCGCGATGGCGTGCTGCTGCGCGAGCCGCAGGTGGCGCAGCACGGCCGGGACCTTGGTGGCGACCGCGCCGCCGTCGCCCCACGACCAGACGGCGTCGACGGTCTCGAAGGGCGAGCGCACGGTCTGCTCGTTGCGGAAGAATCGCGAGGCGGCCTCGATGTGGAGCTGCGCGGCGGGGGGCAGCGCGCCGGCGTCCTTCCCGGTGATCTTCTGCAGCGCGGTCGCGGCCGCGGCGCGCGAGGTCTCGTTGCCTCCGCCCGAGGCCACCGCCTTGAGCCCCGGCACCGCGCGCGCGTCGCCGATCAGATCGAGGCAGGCGCAGGCGTTGCGCACGATCAGGTCGTTCCCCGACCCGAGCGCCGCCAGCAGCGGGAGCACCGCGTCGCCCGAGAGGTGGGTGAGGCAGTAGATCGCGTTGGCGCGCTTCTCCTGGTCGTCCTCGTCGCCGAGGAAGAAGACGAAGGGCGCGGCGCCGTACTCGCCGTGGTTGGCGGAGAGCGCGTAGAGAGCGTCGCGGCGATCGAGGTAGTTGCCCGACATCGCCTTCTCGACCAGCCCGGCGATCGCGGCGGCGTCGTCGGTCTTCTCCTTGCGCGCGATCGTCGCGAGCTCGAGGAAGCGCCGGGCGGTGGTCTCGAACTCGCCGCCCTGCACGAGCATCAGCGAGAAGACCTCCTTGCCCGCCTGTCCGTAGAGCTGCAGCGCCTGCTCGTTGGACGGGTTCTCGGCCAGCACTTCCTGGAACACCTTGAGGGCCTCGTCGACCTTGCCGCGGAAGTAGAGGTCGGCGCCGGTCCGGAACTTCTCGTCGACCGACTGCGCCCGGAGCGGAGCTGCCGCCAGGGAACCGAGTGCGAGCGCGAGCGCGACGCGTCCCGCGCCGGCGAACGGGAAGGAGCACATGTCGAGGACTTCCTCCTTGTCATGCCGGCCACGAGGCGCGACCGGCCGGGTCGTCGGCCACGTCCGAGGCCGACCGCCGGACCGAACCATAGGTCGCCGCCCGCGCCCCGGTAACCACGCTCCAACCCACGCAACGACAAGCACCTACGCGCGGGCCATTGGAAAGCGCGGGATCGTACCGAGACCCCTGAGTGCGTCAAGGCGGCGCTTGATCGCCGCGACGCGGCCCGGTCTCATGCGGCGCCCATGACGCGCGAGCCTTCCGATTCGCCGGTTTCCCGGATCGTCGTGGTCGGCGCCGGAACGATGGGCCACGGCATCGCGCAAGTTGCCGCCCACTCCGGCTTTAAGGTCACGCTCGTGGACCAGGATCCGGCGGCGCTCGAGCGCGGCCGGGAGCGCATCGACGCGAACCTCGCCGGCGCCATCGAGCGCGGGAAGCTCGGCGAGGCCGACCGCGAACGCCTCCTCGCCAACCTCGCCACCGGGGCCGACGCCGCGGCCGCGGCACGCGACGCCGACCTCGCCATCGAGGCGATCGTCGAGGACCTCCCGGCCAAGCAGCGCCTCTTCGCCCTCCTCGAGGAGGCGGCGCCGGAGCGCGCCACCCTCGCCAGCAACACCTCCTCGCTCCCGATCGCCAAGATCGCCGCCGGCCTGCGCCGCCCCGAGCGGGTGATCGGGATGCACTTCTTCAACCCGGTCTTCCTCATGAAGCTGGTGGAGATCGTCGTGCACCCGCGCACCGGGGAGGCGGCGAAGGCGTGCGCGCTCGCCGTGACGCGCCGGATGGGCAAGGAGCCGATCGTCGTGAAGGACTCGCCCGGGTTCGCGTCGAGCCGCCTCGGGATCGTGCTCGGCCTCGAGGCGATGCGCATGGTCGAGCAGGGCGTGGCCAGCCCCGCCGACATCGATCGCGCCATGGAGCTGGGATACAACCACCCGATGGGGCCGCTGCGGCTCACCGACGTGGTGGGGCTCGACGTGCGCCTCGCCATCGCCGACGCGCTCACGCGCGAGCTCGGCGGCGAGCAGTACCGCGCTCCGCGGCTCCTGCGCGACAAGGTGGCGCGGGGGGAGCTCGGCCGCAAGTCGGGCCGGGGCTTCTACGACTGGAAGCAGGGATGACCGGCGCGCCCGCCGGCCGGACCACCGCGCCGCGCGCGCGCTGGTTCGTGCGCGGCGACGTCGACGGCTTCTTCGGGCTCGCGCTCGACAACCTGGTGCAGCTCGTGCTCATCGACGGGCTCTGCCGCGGCCTGCTCGGTTTCCCGGCCGAGCTGGTGTGGGGCCGCATCCTTCCCGGCGCGGCCGTCTCGCTCCTGGTCGGCAACCTCTTCTACTCGTGGCAGGCGCTGCGCATCGCGCGCGCGAGCGGGCGCGACGACGTCTGCGCGCTCCCCTACGGCATCAACACGGTCTCGCTGTTCGCGCACGTGCTGCTGGTGATGCTGCCGGTGAAGCTCGACGCCGAGGCGCGCGGGCTTCCCGATCCGGCGGGGCTGGCGTGGCGCGCCGGGCTGGTGGCCTGCCTGGGGTCAGGGGTGATCGAGCTGGCCGGCGCCTTCGTCGCCGAGCGCATCCGCCGGTCGACGCCGCGCGCCGCGCTGCTCTCGACGCTCGCCGGCATCGCGCTCGGGTTCATCGCGCTCGGCTTCCTGTTCCGCACGTTCGCACGGCCGCTGGTGGGGCTCACCACGCTCGGGATCGTGCTGCTCACCTACTTCGGACGCGTCCGCTTCCGCGGCGGGCTGCCGGGGGGGCTGGTCGCCGTGGCCGTGGGAGCGCTCCTCGCGCGGGCGACCGGCATCGCGCCCGCCGCCCCGTCCGACGGCTCGATCGCGCTGCACGTCCCGGTGCCGGTCGCGCGGGAGCTCGTGGGCGCGCTCGCCGACGGCCACCTCGTCGCCTACCTGTCGGTCATCGTGCCGATGGGCCTGTTCGCCGTGATCGGCTCGCTGCAGAACATCGAGTCGGCGGAGGCGGCGGGCGACCGCTTCCCCACGCGCAGCTCGCTCGCCGTGAACGGGGCGGGCTCGATCGCCGCCGCCCTCTTCGGCTCCTGCTTCCCCACCACGCTCTACATCGGCCATCCGGGCTGGAAGGCGCTCGGGGCGCGGGTCGGCTACTCGACGCTCAACGGCGTCGTGATGGCGGCGCTCTGCTTCACCGGCACGCTGGCGTGGGTCTCCACGATCGTCCCGGTGGACGCCGGCATGGCGATCGTGCTGTGGATCGGGATCGTGATCACGGCGCAGGCCTTCCAGGCGACGCCGCGCGAGCACGCTCCCGCCGTCGTCGTCGGGCTTCTGCCGGGGGTCGCGGCGTGGGGCGTGCTGATGGCGAAGCAGGCGCTGCAGGCGGCCGGCGCGGGCGCTCCGGACGGCCCCGCGCTCTCGGCGGAGCTCCTCGACCGCTTCCGCGCCTTCGACAACTGGATCGGCGGCGGGTTCGCCATCGAGCAGGGCTTCATCCTGAGCGCGATGCTGCTCTCCGCCGCCACGGTGGCGGTGATCGAGCGCCGCTTCGCGCGAGCGGCGGCGTGGTGCTTCGTCGCCGCGGCGCTCTCCGCGACCGGGCTCATGCACTCCTACCGGTTCACCGCCTCCGACACCGCGCTCGACCTGCGTCCGGCGTGGGCGTTCGTCCAGGGGTACGCCGTCATGGGGCTCTGCTTCCTCCTCGCGCCCCTCCTCACCCGGCCGGGGCCGGAGCACTGACCGTCGCGCCGGCTGCGCGCGATCGACGGCGCCCGAGCTAACGTGCACGCCCTTCCGGCGCGCGCGGCGCCGGAAGGGGGAGACCAGCGCGTGCTGCGCGTCCACACGCTCGACGGCAGGGAGTGGCGGGTCGCCGAGGGCGCCGCCGCCGTCGCGGCCGCCGCCGAGGAGGACGAACGGCCGGCCTGGATCGAGGCGGTGGCCCCCGACGAGTCGGAGCGCGCGGCGCTGGTGCGCGGCTTCGGGCTGCACGAGCGCTCGGTCGAGGACGCGCTGGAGCCGCAGCATCCGCCGGTCTTCCGCGAGTTCGACGGCCACCTCTTCCTCATCGTGCACGCGCCGGAGACCGTCGAGCGCCGGGAGACGCGCAAGGTCGCGCTGGCGCTCGGCGCGCGCTGGGTGCTCACCATCGTGCGCGCGCCGCTGCCCATGCTCGAGCCGGTCGATGCGCTCATGCGGCGCCATCCCGACTACTTCCTCGCGGCCCCCGAGCGCGTGGCGCACGCCATCCTCGACCACATGTCGCAGGTGTTCGAGGAGCGCGTCGACGAGATGATCGACCGCACGGAGGCGCTCTCCGACCGCTCGATCGAGCGCGCGTCCGCCGACCTGCTGCCGAAGCTGCACCACCTGCGCCGGCACGCCTCCGCGCTCACTCGCATCGTGCGCGCGCAGCGCGACGTCTGTCAGTCGCTCGCGCGCGGCGGCAGCCCGTTCCTCTCGCGCGCGGTCGAGCCCCACCTGCGCGACGTCGCCGACCACATGCTGCGCGTCTACGACCTGCTGGAGGCGGTGCGCGACGGCATCCTGGCCGCGCGCGACAGCTACCTCACCGCCGCCAACAACCAGCTCAACACCACGGTGCGCACGCTGACCGCGGTCGCCACCATCCTGCTGCCCCTCTCGCTGATCGCAGGGATCTTCGGCATGAACTTCGAGCGGATGCCGCTGCTGCGCGAGCCGGCCGGATTCTGGGGAGTGGTCGGGGGGATGGCCCTGTGCGCCGTCGCGACCTGGGGATGGTTCCGGCGGAGGCGGTGGCTGTGATCACCGCGGCGCGTCGACGCCCCGCTCCGGGTCGGAGGGCGGCGCGCGCCGCAGCAGGCTGGCGGCGATCGCCGTCGCGAGCGTCAGGAAGACGATCCCGAGCGAGAGGCCCGGCCCGACGTGGAAGCCGAACCGCTCCTCGAGCAGCTCGGCGCTGAGCATCTTCGCGCCGATGAAGATCAGCACGACCGCCAGCCCGACGTTGAGGTAGCGGAACGCCGCCATGAGGATCGCGAGCAGGGCGTAGAAGCTGCGCAGCCCGAGCACCGCGAAGACGTTCGACGTGTAGACCACGAACGGATCGCGCGTGATCCCGAAGATGGCGGGGATCGAGTCGACGGCGAAGACCACGTCGCTCGCCTCGACGCAGAGCAGGCAGAGGAAGAGCGTGGTCGCGCAGCGGCGGCCGTTCTCGATCAGGAAGAAGCGCCCCTCCGGCGGCGTGGACGTGACCGGGAGCAGGCGGCGCGCCAGGCGCAGGACGAGGTTGCGCTCCGGATCGATCTGCACGTGCTTGTCGCTCAGCAGCTTGACGCCGGTGAAGACCAGGAAGATCCCGAAGAGGTAGAGCAGCCATTCGAAGCGGTTGAGGAGCGCGGAACCCACCGCGATGAACACGGCGCGCAGCACGAGGGCGCCGAGGATGCCCCAGAAGAGCACGCGGTGCTGGTGGCGCTTCTCGACGCCGAAGAAGCGGAAGAGCACCAGGAAGACGAAGAGGTTGTCGAACGAGAGCGAGAGCTCCACCACGTAGCCGGTCAGGAAGTCGAGCGCGGAGGTTCGCCCGAGCTTCCAGGCGACGACCGCGCCGAAGGTGAGCGCGAGCATCACGAAGGCCGAGCCGGTGACGGCCGCCTCCCGCAGCGAGACGTGGCGCTCCTTGCGGTGGAGGACGAACAGATCGACGTAGATCACGCCGAGCACGAGGGCGCCGAAGGCGATCCAGAGCGCCGGCGAGCCGCCGAACGCGGCCGGCGGCGCGACGGGCGCCGGCGCCGCCGGAGCCGGGCTCACGGCCTGCGCCGCGTCCAGGATCGTGGCGAGGATCTGGACGAGCACGTGCGTGGCCTGCCTCCCCGAGCGCCGAAAAGGGCGCGGAGTCTAGCGCGCGCGCGCCCGCGCCGGTCAGAAGTGGAGGTGGAACTGCAGCAGCAGTGCCTGCTCGTGGCGCAGAGGCCCGCCGCCGACGTCGATCGGGCGGTCGTAGCGCGTGAGGAGCCAGTGGAGCTTCACGCGCGCGCGCCAGGTCGCGTACCAGTTCACGCCCAGGTCGAGGCTCTCCACCCGCCCGGGGTCGGCGCCCGCCGCCAGCGCGCCGGTCTCGACGAAATGGTCGGAGAGGTGGAGGCGCGACCAGCGCCCTGCGAGCTCGACCGCGCCCGGCCCACTGCTCGTGCGCGGCAGGAACGGGCGCGCGGGCCGCACGCCCTTGAACGTCCGCTCCTCGCCGGTGACGACCCACGCCGCGCCGCCGTACCAGCCCTGCGTGCGCGCGCGCGCCGATCCGAGCGCTCCCTCGAGCTCGTGCGTGAACGCGACCGCCTCGGCGAGCAGCTGCACCGGCCCGGCCACCCACGCCGCCTCCGCGCCGACGCGCGTGCGGTCGCCGTCGAGCGCCGCGCCGGGCTCGAAGGTCGCGAACGGCTCGCGCGCCTCCATCTTGAGCTCGTCGCCCTCGAGCGCCTCCTGCGCGCGGCCGTAGGTGGCCGAGGCGCCGAACTGGAGTCCGCGCAGCGGCGCGCCGTCGCACGCCCCCCACGGCCGCAGGACGAGGCGCGCCGCCCCCTCGCTGCCGCCGTTGAGCCCGTCCGCGCCGCCGCGGTAGACGGCCGCGCCCCAGTCGACCCGCTCGCGGCACGCCCGCCCCTGGAGCGTGAGCCCGTGCCCTTCCGCAGGGACGAACTGGTTCAGGATCGACAGGTTCACGGTCGCGAGGTGCTTGAGCGAGATCATCTCCTCGAGGCTGAACGGCTCCTTCATGCGGCCGATCATCACCTTCACGTCGTCGGACGGCTCGAAGCCGATCCACGCCTCCTCGAACTCGAAGTCGTCGCTGGTGAACTTCGGCTCGAGGTTGAACCGCCAGAAGCCCTCGACCTGGCCGCCGATCTCCAGGCGGAAGCGGCGCAGGAAGAAGTCGCTCTCGCGGCCGGAGCCGCGCTCGAATAAGCTGCCGTGCACCTGCAGCAGCGCGCCGAGCGTGAGACGGTTGCGCCCGCTCCCGTCCTGCAGGAAGAAGTGGTCGTCGTATCCGGCGACGGGAGCCGGAGCGGGCGCCGGCGGCGCCGCGTTCCCCATCTGCGCGGCGGCGACCGACCCGACGAGGATGCCGGCGACGACGACGATGGCGGCGGGCTCCACGATCGGCGCCGCGCACACCCGCACGGTTCCCCGATCGACGCCACCTATACTCGCCCGACCATGAATCAGGAACGCCCGGCGTCCGCCGCGAAGTCGCCGCTCGTCGTCATCTTCCTCACGGTCTTCATCGACCTGCTCGGCTTCGGGATCGTGATCCCGCTCCTGCCGATCTACAGCAAGGCCTTCCGCGCCAGCGAGCTCGAGCTAGGGCTGCTGTTCGCCTGCTTCTCCGGGATGCAGTTCCTCTTCGCGCCGATGTGGGGACGGCTCTCCGACCGGATCGGACGGAAGCCGGTGCTGATCGGCGGACTGCTCGGGACGTCGGCCAGCTACGTGCTGTTCGCCAACGCCTCGTCGCTCGGGATGCTCTTCACGGCGCGCCTCCTCGCCGGCTTCTTCGGCGGGAACATCTCCGCCGCGCAGGCCTACATCGCCGACGTCACCACCGAGAAGGACCGCGCGCGCGGCATGGGGATGATCGGGGCGGCGTTCGGGCTGGGATTCACGTTCGGGCCGCTGCTCGGCGGGCTGCTGTCGCGCCACGAGCCGGGGTCGGCCGCGCTGCCCTCGCTGCCGGGCTACCTGGCGGCGACGCTCTCCTTCTCGGCGGCGCTCTACGGCCTGTTCAAGCTGCGCGAGCCGGCGCGCCACGCCTCGGCGTCGCGCGTGTTCGGGATCGACCAGCTGCGGGATGCCCTCGCGAACGGCCGGATCGGCACGCTGCTCCTGCTCAACTTCCTCAACATCTTCGCGTTCTCGTGCTTCGAGGCGATGTTCACTCCCTACGGACTGGCCCGCTTCCCGGCGAAGTTCGGCCTCGAGCGACCGGTCGAGCGCGCGTCGATGGACGAGGTGCTGGCGGCGGCTCCCTACGCCGGCACCTACCTCTTCGCGATCGGCCTGATCTCGGCCGCGATCCAGGGCGGGCTGATCCGCCGGCTGGTTCCGCGCTTCGGCGAGACGCGGCTCGCGATCGCCGGCCCGGCCATCCTCGGCGCGTCGCTGGTGATCATCGGCGCGGCGACGAGCTTCACCGGCGTGATCGTCGGCTGCCTGCTCATGCCGTTCGGCTTCGGGCTCACCAACCCCTCGGTGGCGGGACTGCTGTCGCGCGCGGCGCCCGCCGACCGGCAGGGCTCCTACCTCGGCCTGAGCCAGTCGGCGGCCAGCCTCGCGCGCGTGGTCGGTCCGCCCGTCGCCGGGATCCTGTTCGCATTCGGGCCGCCGCAGCCCTTCTACGCGGCGGCCCTCGTCCTCGCGGCCGCGACCGCGATCGCGCTGCGCTACCGCGGCCGCCACGGCGCGTCGTTCGAGACCGCGCCGCCGGTCGCCGAACCGTCGGGAGGAGCGGCGCCATGAGCGAACCGAGCGTCCAGGAGCGCTACGCCGCGCGCTCGATCTGCTTCGGCTGCGGTCCCGCCAACGAGCAGGGGCTGCGCATCCGCAGCTTCGAGCGCGGGGAGGAGTTCGTGGCCGAGTGGCGCGCGCAGCCGCACCACCAGGCCTTCCCGGGCATGCTGAACGGCGGCATCGTCGGCGCGCTGCTCGACTGCCACAGCAACTGGTGCGCGGCGGTGCACCTGATGCGCCGCCAGGGCGGCGACCATCCCCCCTGCACCGTGACCGCCGACTTCGCCGTCAAGCTCCGGCGCCCCACCCCGGTCGACGTCCCGCTCCGCCTCTCCGCCCGGGTGGTCGACTCGGGCGAGGATCGCGCCGTCGTGGACGCCGCGATCGAGGCGGGAGGCAAGGTCACGGCGACCTGCCGCGGGACCTTCGTGGCGGTGAAGCCGGGACACCCCGCGTGGCACCGGTGGTGAGCGGTCCGACGAAACTGAGCCAGCCCATCAGCCACGCCCCGAGGGCCAGGCTGACGGCGTGGGCGACGTGGTTGAGCCACGATCGCTCGCCCGCGAGGAGACCGGCCATGCGCAGGCCGAGGAAGTGGGTCGACTTCTCGAACTCGGCCACCAGGCACATGGCGGCGAACAGGAGCAGGAAGGCGACGCGGTAGGCGCGCGAGCGCCACAGCCGCTCGGTGGCGCGCAGGTCGGAGGAGAGGACGCGCTTGATCAGCCACAGGCCGGCGACGCAGCAGGGGATCGCCAGCACCTTGAACCACTGCACGTTGAGGTCGCCGGCCAGCGTGCCGTCGGACGGCGCGCGCACGAGGTAGCGGAGCGGCGAGCCGGCGAGGCGCTGCGACCAGGCCGGGTCGGCGTCGGTGAGGAGGTCGGTGGCGAGCCGGGCGGCTCCGATCGTCGCCAGGACCGCGGCGACCGCCCACGACGCGCGCGGCGAGCGTCGCGTCACCCGCGGCGCCCCGTCAGCGGCCCCACTTCAGGATGTCGTCGAGGGTGTCGCGCGAGACGGCGTGGTAGCCGGGACGCGCCTTCTCGTAGATGCGCCGCGCGAGCTCCCGCCCCCACTCGCTCTTCACGAGCTCCTGGTAGAGCGGCTTCAGGAACTTGCGCCTCCCCTGCACGGTGAGGAAGCGCTCGAGCGCGCCGAAGGCGGGCTCGTGGCGCACGACGACGCACTGCAGGAGCCAGGCGAACAGCACCTCCGAGTTGCCGCGCGACGAGAGCGCGAACGCCCGGTCGAGCTCCTCCATCTGGGCCGGCGCGAGGTCGGAGGGGAGCTTGCGCAGGAAGCTCTGCCACTGCTGGGTCGTGAAGCCGCGCGTGTCGAGCTGCGCGGCCGGCGTCCCGGCGCGGAAGCGGGCGACCTCCTCCTCCGCCTTCGCGAGCGCCGCGGAGACGGCGCGCGGGCAGTTCGACGGGATGCCGGGCCCGTAGACCCACGCCTCGGCCTGGATCTCGCGCTCGAGCTCCGGCCGCTCCCGGCCGAGCTCGGCGCGCAGGTGGGCGAGGAACTCCTCGGTCGTGCGGCTCTGGAACGCGTTGCCGTCGAACCAGCGGCGCAGCACCTCGTCGAAGCGCGCGCGCCCGACGGCCGCCTCGATCACCTGCAGGAAGCGCGCCCCCTTCTCGTAGGCGACGTCGGTGACGCCGTCGTCGGGGTTGCGGCCGTCGAGCTCGAGCTTGAGGCGGGTGTCGGCGGCGTGGCCGGCCTCGGTGAGCTCCTTCACCGTCTTCTCGAGGTCCTGCAGCCCGAGCACGGCGAGCGCGTCGTCGAACTCGCGGCCGAAGACCGCCTGCATGATCCGGTGCTCGAAGTAGACGGTGAACCCCTCGTTGAGCCAGAAGTCGTTCCAGGTGGCGTTGGTGACCAGGTTGCCCGACCAGGAGTGGGCGAGCTCGTGCGCCACCAGCGAGACCAGCGAGCGGTCGCCGGCGAGGATCGTCGGGGTGGCGAAGGTGAGCCGCGGGTTCTCCATCCCGCCGAACGGGAAGCTCGGCGGCAGCACGATCAGGTCGTAGCGGCCCCAGCGATAGGGGCCGTAGAGCGCCTCGGCCGCGGCGATCATCTTCTCGAGGTCGGCGAACTCGAAGGCGGCCCGCTCGACCACCGACGGCTCGGCGTAGACCCCGCTGCGCGGACCGAGCGGACGGAAGTCGATGTCGCCGACGGCGAGCGCCAGGAGGTAGCTCGGGATCGCCTGCGGCATGCGGAAGACGTAGGTGCCCTCCGCGAGGCGCTCCCGGGGATTCTCCGCGCTCATGAGCGCGAGCAGCGGGATGCCGTCCACCGGCGGCACGCTCACCCGCGCCGAGTAGGTCATCCGCACGGCCGGCGTGTCCTGGCAGGGGATCCAGGTGCGCGCGAGGATCGCCTGCGACTGCGTGAAGAGGAACGGCAGCGTCCCGCCCGCCGTCTGCTCGGGCGCGAGCCACTGCAGCGCGGCGGCGGTCGGGCGGGTGCGATAGGCGACGTTCACCCAGCGCTCGCCGCGTCGCAGCGCGGCGGCGATCGGGATCGCGAGCGCGCGGCCGAGCTCCCCCTTCGCCTCGCCGAGCACGAAGTCGACCTCGGTGCCGGGCATGCGCTCCTGCGGCCCGGGGCAGCCCGGGGAAGTCGTCACGCGCTCGATCTCGAGGTCGCGCGTGTCGAGCACGAGCTTCTCGGCGCCGGGCCGCGCCTCGACCTCGAGGCTGGCGCGGCCGCGCAGCTCCCGCCGCGCGAAGTCGATGGCGAGATCGAGGTCGAGGTGCCTCACGGCGGCCTCGGCCGGCCGCGCGAAGGAGTGGGGATCATGCACGGTGGTCGACGCGGGCATGGCGGGTTCGCCTCCCCGGGTGAGAAGCAGCGGAACTCCGGCCGTCGCGAGCAGCGTCCCGAGCCACGCCCTCGGGAGGTAGCGCTCGCGCAGGATGCCGACGGCGAGCGGCAGGAGGAAGATCGGCGTGGTCGAGAGCAGGCAGAGCGCGATGCTG
>Ga0187893_10004794_pt1 | contig 25252 bp, 26 predicted proteins | sample MA1701074metaG_FD_139574 | JGI IMG/M metagenome (GOLD analysis project Ga0187893, IMG submission 139574) | White microbial mat communities from a basaltic lava cave in the Kipuka Kanohina Cave System on the Island of Hawaii, USA - MA170107-4 metaG ... | reverse complement strand
GCGCCGGCCGCCGCCGGGGCGGCGCTGCCGAAAGTCCTCGACGTGGATTTCGCCGCGTTCGGGCCGGTCGAGGTCAAGCCGCTCGGCCGGATCCAGAAGATCTCGGGATCGCGCCTGCAGGCCGCCTGGGTGAACCTGCCGCACGTCACGCAGCACGACGAGGCGGACATCACGGACCTTGAGAAGCTGCGCTCCTCGCTCAAGGGCCGTGCGGAATCGCTCGGCATCAAGCTGACGCCGCTCGCCTTCATCGCGCGCGCCTGCGCACGGGTGCTCGCCAGGTTCCCGAACTTCAACAGCTCGCTGGACGCATCGGGCCAGAACCAGGTGCTCAAGAAATACCTGCACCTCGGCTTTGCGGCCGACACGCCCAACGGGCTGGTGGTGCCCGTGATCCGGGACGCCGGGCGCAAGGATGTCTATGAGCTCGCCCGCGATCTCGGCGAGCTCGCGTCCAAGGCGCGCGCAGGCAAGCTCTCCGCGGCCGAGATGCAGGGCGGCTGCTTCACGATCTCGAGCCTGGGCGGGATCGGCGGCACCGCCTTCACGCCGATCATCAACGCCCCCGAGGTCGCGATCCTGGGCGTCTCGCGCTCGCAATACCGCCCGGTCTGGAAGGGCGCGAGCTTTGACCCGCGCCTGATGCTGCCGCTGTCGCTGTCCTACGACCACCGCGTCATCGACGGCGCCGAGGCCGTGCGCTTCGTGGTCGCGCTTGCGGAAGAACTCGCGCACCCGCAGGCCCTGACCGAGGCGGTGCCTTGAGCGGGCTCATCGAGCAGCGCGTCCCGGACCTCGGGGACTTCAAGGACGTCGAGGTCATCGAGGTTCTCGTCAAGCCGGGCGACTCGGTCGAGCCCGAGACGCCCTTGATCACGCTCGAGACCGACAAGGCGACCATGGACGTGCCGGCGACCGTGGCCGGCGTCATCCGCGAGCTCAAGGTCGCGAAGGGCGACCGGGTCTCCAAAGATTCCCTGATCGCGCTCGTGCTGCCGGCATCGAGCGACACGGTGCGCATGCCCTCTCTCGCGAGCGCGCCGCCGGCGGCCCGGCCCGCGGACGAGCCGGTGTCCGCCGCCGACATTTCCACGCAGCTCCTGGTCATCGGCGCCGGACCCGGCGGCTATGCCGCGGCGTTCCGCGCCGCGGACCTCGGCCTGCGCGTCGTGCTGGTGGATCGCTGGCCTCAGCTCGGCGGCGTCTGCCTCAATGTCGGCTGCATCCCGTCGAAGGCGCTGCTGCACGCGGCGCGCGTGATCGAGGAAGCCGAGGCGATGTCCGCGAACGGCATCCGCTTCGGCAAGCCGGTGATCGAGACCGACGCACTCCGGCAGTGGAAGAACCGTATCGTCGGCAAGCTGACCGCGGGACTCGTGATCCTGGCCAAGCAGCGCAAGGTCGAGGTGATACGGGGCTTCGCGCGCTTCGCCGGGCCGCATCGCGCCAAGGTGCGCATGAACAACGGCGCCACGCGCATGGTCGGCTTCGAGCAATGCATCATCGCCGCGGGCTCCGAACCCGCGCGCATCCCGGGGCTGCCCGACGATCCGCGCGTGATGGATTCGACCGGCGCGCTGGAGCTCAAGGACATCCCGAAGCGGCTGCTGGTGATCGGCGGCGGCATCATCGGCCTCGAGATGGCCTGCGTCTACGACGCTCTCGGCTCCGAGGTGAGCGTGGTCGAGCTGACCGAGGGGCTGATGCCGGGCTGCGACCGCGACCTGGTGCGCCCGCTCGAGAAACGCCTGCGCGCGCGCTATGCCGCGATCATGACCGGCACCAAGGTGACCGGAGTGGAGGCGGCGAAGGACGGCCTGCGCGTCGCCTTCGAGGGCAAGGAAGCGGGCGAGCCGCGAAGCTACGAACGCGTGCTGTGCGCGGTCGGGCGGGTGCCGAATGGCCGTCTGATCGCCGCGGAGTCCGCGGGCGTCACGGTAGACGGGCGCGGCTTCATCCCGGTGGACCGGCAGCGGCGTACCAACGTGCCACACATCTTCGCAATCGGCGACATTTCGGAACAGCCCATGCTCGCGCACAAGGCCACCCACGAGGGCAAGGTCGCGGCCGAAGTCGCGGCCGGAAAGAAGAGCTCCTTCGACGCGCGCGTGGTTCCGTCCGTCGCCTACACCGATCCGGAGATCGCCTGGGCCGGCGTGACCGAGTTCGAGGCCCAGCAGCAGGGGCGCAAGCTCGGCAAGGGGCTGTTCCCGTGGATGGCGAGCGGCCGCTCGCTCGCCCTCGGCCGTGACGAGGGCTTCACCAAGCTGCTGTTCGACGAAGAGACGCATCGCGTGGTCGGCGGCGGCATCGTCGGCAGCAATGCCGGCGACCTGATCTCGGAAGTCGCGCTCGCGATCGAAATGGGATCGGAGGCCGCCGACATCGGCCTGACGATCCACCCGCACCCGACGCTGTCAGAAACGGTCGCTTTCGCGGCCGAGGCCTACGAAGGCACGCTCACCGACCTCTACATGCCGAAGAAATAGGCGGCACCGTCGTCAAAACCGGCGGCGGACGAGTTCGTCGAGGCTGAGACGGCCGGCGCCGGTGAACAGGAGCGGCAGCAGCATCGCGATGAAGAGCAGCGGCAGCTTGAAGTTGCCGTAGCCGCGATCGGTGATCGCGTAGCCCCGCCAGAGTTCCGGGAGCGAAGACCATTCGGCGGGCCAGTGCACTCCGGCGATCGCCACGATCGTGAGGATCACGAGGCCCGCGGCCCAGAATCGCGTCGCGAGGCCGAGCCAGATGCAGATGGCGCCGACCAATTCAGTCCAGGTGGCCAGGAACCAGCTGGTCTCGGGCGACACCACGTTGAACGGGAACGGGAACTTGTCGGCGACGTCGGCGAACCAGTTGTCGCCGCGCAGCTTCTCGAGACCGGATTCGAAGAACTCCCAGCCGAGCAGCGCGCGCAGCCCGAGCTGCGGCAGCCAGGTGCCGATGAGGTCAAGCCCCCGGTGCGCGGCCTGGACCAATCGGATCACGGCGTTCATCTCATGGCTCCTGGTTCCGGCACCCGGAGCACCCCGCGCGCCAGCAGCTCCGATACAGCCCTGGCCGCGCCTCGAGCGCCGGCGGAGCCGGCAGCCGCAGCGGGCTCAGCGAGCGCCTCGCGCGCCGTCTGCCCGGGTCCGCGTTCGAGCGCATCGAGCAGCCGCGCGGTCTCGGCGCCGATCTCGAGGAACTGCACCTGGTCGGCGCCGTTGCGGTACACCACCAGAAAGGTGGGAGCGGCGGGCGCCTCGGCCGGCTGATGGTCCGGCCCGATCCGGTGCACGGGCCAGCGGTAAGCGAGCGGCCACGCGAGCGGAGAGACCGCGAGCGGCGCCGAAAGCGGATCCGCGGGCGCCGCGGCGGACGGCGGGGACGACTCCTCGCTGATCGCGAGCGCGAGCTCGACCCATTCGTAGTGCGCGAGCTCCGCCGCGAACGCCGGCTCGTCCTGCGTCGGGCCCCGGGCCTGCAGCCATTCCATGAATTCACGCGGCAGCTCGAGGAAGTAGGGCGTGTGCGCGTGGTGATGGGCATAGAAATCGCGCACCAGCGCGCGCCAGCCCCGATCGCCCAGGATGCGGCTCAGCACCGGGAAGGTCCCGCCCAGCAGGTCCACGAGATTGTTGAAGAACAGCTCGCGATAGACCGCCATGCGCCGCGGCTCGACGCCCGCGGGCGCCGGCACGTGCTCGGGGTCGCGCAGGTGCGCCGCGAAGGCCCTCTGCTGCGTGCCGAGGTCCATGCTCAGACCGCCTGCCGTCGCGCGACCGGTCGCGCCTGACGCTGGCGCACGCCCGCGACCTCGGTCACGAGTTCGGTGAGCGGCGGAAAATGGAAGTCGCGCTCGAGCAGCGTCGGCACCGGCCCGAAGCGGACATAGGCCTCGTCCAGCAGCGCCCACACGTCGCCGCAGACCGCGGTACCATGCGTGTCCACGCGCAAGTCCGGGGCCTCGACGTAATGGCCCGCGACATGGAAGTAGCAGACCCGTGACGCAGGCAGCGCGCGCAGGAACTCACGGGGATCGTACCGGTGGTTGACGGAATTGACATAGACATTGTTGACGTCGAGCAGGAGGCCGCAGTCGGCCTCTGCCAGCACGGCGTTGACGAACTCGATCTCGCTCATGTGCGCGCCGGGTGCCGCGTAGTAGGAGACGTTTTCGACCGCGATCGGCCGTCCCAGCGCGTCCTGCGCCTGGCGGATGCGGCCGGCGACCCAATGCACGGCCTCTTCGGTGAACGGGATCGGCATCAGGTCGTACAGATGCCCGTCGTCCGAGCAGTAGCTCAGGTGCTCCGTGTAGGCGCGGATGCCGTGCCGGTCGAGGAAGCGGCGGATCTCGCCGAGCAGCGTGAAGTCGAGCGGCGCAGGACCGCCGAGCGAGAGCGACAGTCCGTGCGCGACGAAGGGATGACGCTCGGTGAAGCGGCGCAGATCGCGCGCGAGCGCGCCGCCCGCGTGGATCCAGTTCTCGGGTGCCAGCTCGAAGAAATCGATGCCGGCGGCACCGGTGGCGCGCAATTCCGGCACCAGCGCACGCCGGAATCCGAGACCGGCACCGGTCACCGGATACGGCATGGTTTCGGCAGCAGATGGGCGCTGGGCCATTGGCAGAGGGACCGGATGCAGGTCTCCGATATTACCCTTCCGGTGTCGTCTTTCGCGGGTAACGGCAGAGGTCCGCGACCGGGCAGCGCGGACATTGCGGGCGCCGCGCCTGGCAGACATGGCGCCCGTGCAGAATCAGCCAGTGATGGGCGTCGGCGCGAAACTCTTCGGGCACGACCTTGAGCAGGCGGTCCTCGACCCGGCGCACGTCGGCTCCCGGCGCGAGTCCGGTGCGATTCGCGACCCGGAAGATATGCGTGTCGACCGCGATCGTGGGCGCTCCGAAGGCCGTATTCAGCACGACGTTCGCCGTCTTGCGGCCGACGCCCGGCAGTGCTTCGAGCGCCGCACGTTCGCGCGGCACGCGACCGCCGTGGCGCTCGACCAGCATGCGCGAGGCGGCGATCACATGCCGCGCCTTCATGCGCCAGAGGCCGATGCTGCGGATGAATCTCGCGAGGCCGGCCTCGCCGAGCGCAAGCATCATCTGCGGCGTCGGCGCGACCTTGAACAGGCCCCGCGTCGCCAGATTCACGCTGCGGTCGGTGGCCTGCGCGGAGAGGATCACGGAGACCAGCAGCTGGAAGTGACTGCCGTAGGCGAGCTCGGTGCGCGGGTTCGGATTGGCGGCGCGCAGGCGCTCGAAGAAGGCGCGGCACTCGGCGGGGCCGAGCCTGCGCTCAGGCCGGGTCCGCGCCATCGTCGGGAAAGCCCGCGCGCAGCGATGCCTGCCAGGCGTCCCGCTCGCGTGCGAGTCGCGCGAGCCGGTTTTCGTACAGGGCGCGGAAGCGCGGTGCGCGTGCGTCGATCGCCGGTCCCGGCAGCGGCTCGGGCGCGAGCCCGGGTGCCGCCACCATGTGGATGCAGTCAACGGGGCAGACCGGCAGGCACAGCTCGCAGCCGGTGCAGTCGGCGGCGATGACCGTGTGCATGCGCTTGCGCGCGCCCACGATCGCATCCGTGGGGCAGGGCTCGAGGCAGCGCGCGCAGCCGATGCATTCCGGCTCGTCGATCCACGCGACCCTGGGTTGCGCTTCCGTGCCGCAGGCCGGGTCGAGCGGCAGCGGCGGGCGGCCGAGCAGGGCCGCGAGGCGGCCGATCACCCAGGTACCGCCGGGCGGGCATCGATTGAGCTCGGTGGCTCCGCGCGCGAGCGCCTCCGCGTAGGGGCGGCAGCCTTCGAAGCCGCAGCGGCGGCACTGGGTCTGCGGCAGCAGCACATCGATGCGATCCGCGAGGCCGGCCGCGGGTTCCATCGCGCTTCAGCTCACCTTCATGCCAGCGGCGGCGCCCGCGTCCGGCCCGATCAGGAACAGGGCGTCGCCGCCGGAAGCCGCCAGAACCATTCCCTCGGAAGTACCGAAACGCATCTTGCGCGGCTTGAGATTCGCCACCACGACGACGTGGCGGCCGACGAGTGCCTCGGGCTCATAGGCGGCGCGGATACCGGCGAAGACGTTGCGGCGCTCGCCGCCCAAATCCAGCGTCAGCTGCAGCAGCCGGTCGGCGCCCTCGACCAGGGCCGCGGCTTCCACGCGCGCCACGCGCAGCTCGATGCGCGCGAATTCCTCCGCCGTGATCTCGGCCGGACGCGCAGGCGCCTCGGGCTTGTCGTTCTCGGTCATGGGAATCTCCACGAGCCTGCCGACCGTCGCCGCATCTACGCGCGTCGCCAGCGGCTCGTATGCGCCGATTCGCGTGCCGAGGAGCGGCTTCTCGACGTCGCTCCAGCGCCGCACCGGCGCCTGCAGGAAGGCCTCCGCCCGCTCCGCCGTGACCGGCAACACCGGCTTCAGCCAGGTCATCAGCACGCGAAACAGGTTGAGTCCCTGGGTACAGACCGCCTGCACCTCGCCGGCGCGCGCGGGGTCCCTGGCCGCCAGCCAGGGCTTCTGGCGGTCGATATAAAGGTTGGCGCGGTCGGCGAGCTCCATGATCTCGCGCACGGCCGAAGCATACTCGAGCGTCTCCCAGGCCTCGCTGATGCCGATGCCGGCATCGACGAACTCCCGGTACAGCGCCGGATCGGGCAGCGCCCCGGCCAACCGGCCGTCGTGGCCGCGGTGGATGAAGCTCGCGCAGCGGCTCGCGATGTTGACCAGCTTGCCGACCAGCTCGGCGTTGATGCGGGTCGCGAATTCCTCGAAGTTCAGATCCACGTCCACGAGTCCGGGCCCGAGCTTCGCGGCCAGGAAGTAGCGGAAGTACTCGGGCGGCAGCGCGGCGAGGTATTGCTCCGCCGTCACGAATGTGCCGCGCGACTTCGACATCTTCTCGCCGTTGACGGTCAGGAAGCCATGCGCGTGAATCGCAGTCGGCTTGCGGAAGCCCGCGCCCTCGAGCGTGGCCGGCCAGAACAATGAGTGGAAGTACAGGATGTCCTTGCCGATGAAATGGTGGAGTTCCGTGCGGCTCGCGGGCGCCCAGTAGTCGTCGAACGCGAGGCCGCGGCGCGCGCAGAAGTTATCGAAGCTCGCCATGTAGCCGACCGGCGCGTCCAGCCAGACGTAGAAGTACTTGCCCGGCGCATCCGGGATCTCGAAGCCGAAGTAGGGCGCATCGCGCGAGATGTCCCAGTCGCGCAGCCCGGCCTCGAACCACTCGTCGAGCTTGTTGGCGACCTCCGGCTGCAGCGCCCCGGAGCGCGTCCATTCGCGCAGCATCGGCGCGAAGTCCCCGAGCCGGAAGAAGACGTGCTCGGACTCGCGCGCGACCGGGCGCGTGCCGGTCACGACCGAGACCGGATCGATCAGGTCGAGCGGCGTGTAAGTGCCCGAGCAGTTCTCGCAGCTGTCGCCGTACTGGTCGGCGGTGCGGCAGATCGGGCAGGTGCCCTTGACGTAGCGGTCGGGCAGGAACATGCCGGCCTTCTCGTCGTAGGCCTGGCGCACGCTGCGGCGCACCAGGTGGCCCGCCTGGGACAGCGCCTGGTACATGCGCACCGTGAGCCGCCGGTTCTCCTCCGAGTGCGTGGTGTAGTAGTTGTCGAAGCCGATGCCGAAGGCCGCGAAGTCGCGCCGCCGCTCGGCGCCGACCTGCGCGATCAGCTGCTCGGGCGTGATGCCCTCGGACTGCGCCTTGAGCATGATCGGCGTGCCGTGCGTGTCGTCGGCGCAGACGTAGACCACGTCGTGGCCCGCGAGCTTCATGTAGCGGACCCAGATATCGCACTGCACCACCTCGGTCATGTGTCCGAGGTGGGTGGGGCCGTTGGCGTAGGGCAGCGCGCTCGTGACCAGGATGCGGCGGGGCATGGGCTCAGTTCGAGTCGCGGTACTGCTCGAATCTGGTCTTGTTGAATGCCTTCTCGTAGGCCGAGCGGCCGCTGATGATGCCCTGGTCGAGCAGCTGCTCGATCGCAATGTCCATGGTGCGCATGCCCGCATTGGCGCCGGACTGCATCACCGACTCGATCTGGTCGATCTTTCCCTGCCGGATCAGATTCGCGGCCGCCGGCGTGTTGATCAGGACCTCAAGCGCGGCCACGCGGCCCGGCGTACCCCTGCGCGCGATCAGCTGCTGCGAGATCACGCCGCGCAGCGAGGTCGAGAGCATCGTGCGCACATGGCTCTGCTTGTCGGCCGGGAAGGCGTTGACCATGCGGTCGACCGTCGCGGCCGCGCCGTTCGTGTGCACCGTTGCCATCACCAGAATGCCCATCTCCGACGCGGTGATCGCGGTCGAGATGGTCTCGAGATCCCTGAGCTCACCGACCAGGATCACGTCCGGGTCCTCGCGCAAGGCCGACAGCAGCGCGGTCAGAAACGATTCCGCGTGCACGCCAACCTCGCGCTGGCTGATCAGACAGTTCTTGCGCGGGTGCACGAACTCGATCGGGTCCTCAACCGTGACGATGTGGCCCTTGATGCGGCTGTTGATGTCGTCGATCATCGCCGCGAGCGTGGTCGACTTGCCGGAGCCGGTTTTGCCGGTCACCAGGATCATGCCGTTTGCGACCTTGCACAGGTTGCGCACCGCTTCCGGCATCTTGAGCTGGTCGAGCGTCTGCGCCTTCGACGGGATCGCGCGGAATACGCCGCCCATGCCGTTGAGCTGTCGCATCACGTTGACGCGGAAGCGCGCCTGCGTGCCGAGCGAATACGCGAAATCGGTGCCGTCGCGCCCCTCGAAACGCTCGAGAGCCTTGCGCGGCATGATCTCGTAGATGGCCTCGCGCACGAATTCGGCGCCGAGGCGCTCGGCGCGCAGGCCGGACAGATTGCCGTACTGGCGGATACGCGGCGGGTCGCCCGCGATGAAGTGCAGGTCCGAGCCATCGCGCTTCAGAATCTCTTCGAGGAACTCGTCGATCTTGGCCACTGCCCTCACTCCGCGGTGTCGAATTTGGGCAGCAGGCTGCGGTCGACCACGAATTTGGAGAACAGCTTTTTGTCGGTCGCGTACGCGTAGGCATCGTCCGGGTCGACTTCCTTCCCCTTGATCGCGCGCAGCAGCGCCTGATCCATCAGCTCCATGCCGACGTCCCTGCCGGTCTGGAGCTGCACCGGAATCTGGTGGGTCTGGTCGGTCATGATGAGCTTGGCGATGGCGCGGTTCATCAACAGGATCTCGCACACCGCCCGGCGGCCGCGGTTCTCCGGGCGCCGCACCAGCACCTGGGTGATCACCGCGATCAGGCTCTGCGCCAGGAAGCTCTTGGTCTGCTCGCGCAGATCCGCCGGCAGCGCGTCGATCAGCCGGTCCACGGTCTTGACCGCGCTGGTCGTATGCAGCGTGCCGAGCACCAGGTGGCCGGTCTCGGCGGCCGTCATCGCCATCGAGATGGTCTCGGCGTCGCGCGGCTCGCCGACCAGGATCACGTCCGGGTCCTCGCGCATCGCGGCACGCACGCCCTCGGCGAAGGAGGGCAGGTGCGTGCCGAGCTCGCGCTGGACGACCTGGCTCTGCTTGCTGCGGTGGACGAACTCGATCGGGTCCTCGAGGCTGATGATGTTGAGCGCGCGGGTCGAGTTCAACAGGTCGATCATCGCCGCAAGCGTGGTGGACTTGCCGGTGCCGGTGGAGCCGGTGACCAGGATCATGCCCTGGTGGTGGTCGCAGAGCTTCTTGATCAACGACGGCAGCGCGAGCGAGTCGAGGGTCGGGATGTCGGCGGGGATCGAGCGGAATACCGCGCCGACCCCGCTGTCCTTGCGGAACACGTTGACCCGGAAACGCCCGCCCTCCTCGGACACATAGGACATGTCCACGTCCTGGCCGGCCCGGAAGCGGTCCGCGAGGCTGCGCGGCAGGATTTCCATGACGTAGTTCTCGAGCTCCGGGCCGCCGAGATCGCGGAACCGGATCGGGACCAGTTCGCCATTCATGCGCAGCATGGGCGGCACGCCGACGGCCAGGTGCACGTCGGAGCATCCCTGCGTGGATCCGAGCTTCAAGAAGGCGTCGATGCGCGGCATTTGCCGCGCGAGTGAATCACAAGAACGCTTCGAGCGCCACTCGCAGGTCGTCCATGGACGCGAAGCGCTTCTCCTTGTCCACGGCCATGGACTTGCTGACCACGTCCGACAGGCCCTGCGGCAGCGCCGGATTCAGCTCGATCGCCGGGCGGGCGCGGCCCTGGACGTGCTGGTACATGACCGACATGTGGTCGCCGCGGTGGTAGGGCGGCGTGCCGGACAGCATCTCGTACAGGATCACGCCGAGCGAGTAGATGTCGGCCCGCTCGTCCACTTTCTTGCCGAGAATCTGCTCGGGGGCCATGTACTTCGGCGAGCCGATCACGTAGCCAGTCTTGGTCAGCTGCGTGTCGCCCTGGTGCTGAGCCGCGGCCACGCCGAAGTCCACGATCTTGACCAGGCCGTCGTCGTTGATCAGCACGTTCGCCGGCTTCAGGTCGCGGTGCACGATGCCGACCTGGTGCGCGACCGCCATGCCCCTGGCGATGTCGACGCCGAAGCGGACCGCGCGACGCAGTGCCATGGGCTTGCCGTCGGCGACCTCGGAACCGACCGTGTGCGACGGGAAATACTCCATGGAGATCGCGTAATTGCCGCGGATGTGCAGGAAGTCGTAGATGCGGATCACGTTCGGGTGCGTGATCTTGCGGCTGTAGCGCAGCTCGTGGACGAAGCGCTGCATCATCTCTTCGTCGGTGGAGATGTTCGGATTCAGAAACTTGAGCACCAGACGCTCATCGACGACCGTGTCCTCCATCAGCGTCACAGTGCCGAATGCGCCGCGGCCGATGCGCTCGATGTACTTGTAGCGGCCCTCGAGAACGTCGCCGGGCTTCAGCGTCGCGATGTCGAGACGGGCCTGGGACTCCGCCTGCTTCATGATTGCGGAGACGTCCGCAGATTCCATCAGGAGCGTGCGCTGCACGTCCGCGCCCGCAGCGGGGGGTGGTACCGGGCGGCCCGGTACCGGCGTCATGGTCGTGACGCCGAACTTCGCGTCCAGCTCGTTCAGCGCCCGGATTGCTGCGCCGGCCACCGACTGATCCGTGAGGGCCGTGAGCGCCGCGATCTTCGCGCGCAGGGGGTCGAGGTTGCGGTCGTCGGCGAGGCGCACCAGCGCAGCCATCGCCTCGACGCGCACGTCGTTCTCGGGCCGATCGAGCGCCGCCAGCACGATTTCGGTCGAGCCGGTGTCGCCGATCTTGCCGAGCGCCCGCACGACGCTCGGCACGGACTTGGGGTTCGATTTCATCATCTCGAGCAGCCGGGGCACCGCCTTCTTGCTGCCGATCTCGCCGAGCGCATCCACGGCACGTTCGCAGACCCACCAGTCCGGGTCCTTGGTGGCCTCGAGCAGGTGGTTGAGCGCGCGTTCGTCCTTGGTCTGGTTCAGGATCTCGATCGCGGTGCGCCGGATTTCCTCGTCCTTGTCGGAAACGAGCGCCAGTGCCGCGCCGATCACGTTGGGCCCGCCGATCTTGCCGAGCGCGTCCGCGGCGCGGCTACGCACCCACCAGTCGGCATCGCGGATCGCCTTCAGCAGGTACTTCACCGAGCTCTCGTCGCCGACGACGTTGAGAACCTCGACCGCCGCGCGCCGCGCGTACTCCGATTCATCCTTGAGCACCTCGACCAGGTGGCGCACGGTGTCCGGGTGCTTGGTGCGGCACAGCAGTTCGATGGCCTGGTTCTGCACGTCGAGTTCGACGTCGCGCAGGAGCGGCGCGACCTGCGCCGGGTCCACCTGGCCGTTGCCGGCGGTAATGGCCTTGAGCGCGGCCGCGCGCACCAGCTTGTTGGGGTCTTTGAGCGTGGTCTGTAGCGCCGCCACGACTTTCGGGCTGCCGAAGCGGGCGAGCAGGGCGATGATGTGGGTGCGAGCGATCGCGTCCTTGCCGTGCACGCGCGAGATCAGCTCGTCCACCGAGCTGTCGTCCACCAGGTCGCCGGCGATGCGGAACAGGGCGGCCTTCTCGGCCGGGTCCTGCTGGTAGGCTGCGGTCAGCAGATCGCGCAGCTGGAACCGCTGCTTGTGGGCGCGGATCACCTCCAGCACCGCCGTGCGCGAGACGCCCGGCTTGGTCAGGAGCTCGAGCAGCAGGGACGGGGAATAGTTGTTGGACGAGGCCAGCGCCCAGGCGACACCGGCGACGGAGCGCGGGTTCTCCTCGGCGAGCGCGTCGCCGAACGCCGGAAAAGTCCTGTTGTCGATCAGCGGGGTCAGCGTCTCGACGAAAGCGACGGTCTCGCGCTTGTCCGCGGTCGCGAGCGCGTCCACGATCGGCTGGATCGCGTTCGATCCCATGCTCTGCAACTTGGCCAATGCGGCCTTGGCCTTCGCGCTTTCCGGGTCGCCGCTTTCACGCACCTCGGCGATCAGGCGATCCGCGCGATAGCCTCCGAAGATTCCCATCCGACCCCGGCTGCTTGCTTGAGGGATGACAACGAGCCGACTGGGCAGTATGCCATAGGGACCGCCGGGGCCGTCCGTGACGGGGTGCATGGGCTACAATGCCGCCCCGTTCCGGAAGCCGGCCGATGTCCAGCGACAAGCCATCCGCGCTCAGAAGCGCGCTCGAAGCGTACGTCGAGCCGCACCTCGGATTGACGCTCGCCGAAGCCGGCGCGCTGGAATCCCTTCGGGAGGATGCAGGCGGTGCCCACGCCCGGCTCGTCCTTGGCTTCCCGACCGGCGGCTACCGCGAATCACTGGCGGCGGACCTCGCCGCGCGGCTGGCCGCGGCCGGCCTGCCTCCGCTCGCGACCCTCGAGCTCGAGAGCCGCATCCCGGCCTTCGTCGCGGATCCGCGCCAGCGGCCGCTGCCGGACGTCGCGAATGTCATCGCCGTCGCCTCGGGCAAAGGGGGCGTCGGCAAGTCCACGGTCGCCGCCAATCTCGCTCTCGCGCTCGCCGCCCAGGGTGCGCGCGTCGGGCTGCTGGACGCCGACATCTACGGACCGAGCCAGCCGCGAATGATGGGCGTCGCCGGCGAGCGCCCGACCACCCGTGACGGGCGTACGCTCGAGCCGCCGCGCGGCCACGGCATCCCCGTCATGTCGATCGGTTTTCTGGTGGATGCCGATCAGCCGATGGTCTGGCGCGGGCCGATGGTCACGCAGGCACTCGCGCAGATGCTGGCCGACACGCACTGGGGCGCACTCGATTACCTGGTCGTGGACATGCCGCCCGGGACCGGTGACATCCAGCTCACGCTGACGCAGCGGGTGCCCGTTTCCGGCGCGGTGATCGTGACGACGCCGCAGGAGATCGCGCTGCTCGACGCGCGCAAGGGCCTGCAGATGTTCCGCAAGGTCGGCGTGCCCGTGCTCGGCATCGTCGAGAACATGGGACTGCACCGCTGCCCGGCCTGCGGCCACGAATCGCACATCTTCGATTCCGGGGGCGGCGCCGCGATCGCGGCCCGTTACGAGACCCGGCTGCTCGGCCAGCTGCCGCTCGATGCGCGGATCCGCGAGCAGGCCGACTCGGGCGCGCCGACTGTCGTCTCCGACCCGGATTCCGATTCCGCGCGCACTTATCACGCGATCGCCCGCCACGCCGCCGGCGCGCTGGCCGCGAGCGCGATCAGAGGCGCCGCGCGGCTGCCGTCCATCCGCATCGAGGGGGAGTGATGACGATCAAGTCGGACCGCTGGATCCGCCGCATGGCGGCGAAGGGAATGATCGAGCCATTCGAACCGGGTCAGGTGCGCGAGGCCGGCGGCCGCAAGATCGTCTCCTACGGCACCTCGAGCTACGGCTACGACGTGCGCTGCGCGCGCGAGTTCAAGATCTTCACCAACATCAACTCGACCATCGTCGACCCCAAGCACTTCGACCCGAAGAACTTCGTGGACTTCGAGGGCGAGGGCTGCATCATCCCGCCCAACTCCTTCGCGCTCGCGCGCACGGTCGAATACTTCCGCATTCCGCGCAACGTCATGGTCGCCTGCGTCGGCAAGAGCACCTACGCGCGCTGCGGCATCATCGTGAACGTGACGCCCCTCGAGCCCGAATGGGAGGGGCACGTGACCCTCGAGTTCTCGAACACGACGCCGCTGCCCGCGCGTATCTACGCCGAAGAGGGCGTCGCGCAGATGCTGTTCTTCGAGTCCGACGAGGCCTGCGAGACTTCCTACAAGGACCGCGGCGGGAAGTACCAGGGGCAGCGCGGCGTCACGCTGCCCCGCACCTGAGGCGCGGCGAACGACCGGGCGGCTGCTGTCAGCGTCCGCGCTCGAAGCGGCGGATGAAAGTCTGCAGCGCGCGCTTGCCGTCGCGCCGCTGCTCCGCCTGCACCATCGCATAGCCGAGCGCCGGCGCGTACCAGAAGAGCGTCTCACGCGACGAGCCCTCGCGCGAGCTGCGGTACACCACGGTGTCGAGCTCGCCGATGGCGGTCGGGATCCGCTCCCGGCGCAGCAGCGCATAGCGGTAGTGCTTGACGTAGTCCTTCTCGATCATGGCGATGTCACCCGGCTCGGTCCCGGCACGCAGCCGCGCGAGCACCAGCGCCTGGATCGAAGCCGCGTCCTGCAGGCCGGGTTCGAGCGGGACGTCCACGGCCGCGTCCTCCGCGGTGCCGCGCACGCGCCCGGCGAGCCAGTCGAATTCGAGACTCACGTCTTCGCCGCTCTTCGCGGTGCCGTCGTCGAGCAGGTAGTCGCGGGGTCGGATCGCGCCGCCGTCGAGCTCGAAGCTCGAGCGTTGCACCAGCGTGCCGCTCGCGAGCAACCGGGCGAGGCCGGTGGCGTCGGAACGGGTTTCGATGATCCATCGGCCAGCCTGCAGCCCGCGGCGCAGCTCGAGGCGGCTGGTGCCGACCGCCATGCCTCTGTAACGCACCACGTAGTCCGCGACGAAAGGCTCGAGCGGCGCATCGGCCGACCGCGCGACGGCGGCGACCGCCAGCAGTACCAGGGCCAGGAGCCCCGCCAGCCATGCTTTCAATCGGCCTCCTCGATCACCGGCCGCGCCAGGCGGCGGCCGTCCAGCCAGGGCGCGCCCTCGCGCCATTGCAGGCGTCCGTCGGCGTACCAGCCGACCGCGCGGGGATAAATGATGTGTTCCAGGTGCTGAACGCGGGCTGAAAGGGGCTGTTCCCCTTCCCCCGGGCGCAGCGCCAGCCGTCCCTGGATGACCGCGGGCCCGGCATCCAGTTCCTCGGTGACGAAATGCACGGTGCAGCCGTGATGGCGCTCGCCGGCCGCCAGCACGCGCCGGTGCGTATGCAGGCCGCGGTACGCGGGCAGGAGCGAGGGATGGATGTTGAGCAGGCGCCCCTGCCAGCTGCGCACGAGTCCGGCGTCGAGGATGCGCATGAAGCCGGCGAGCGCGACCAGCTCCGCGCCGGCTGCAGCCATTGCGTCGCCGAGGCGCCGGCCGTAGCCGGCGCGGTCTTCGTCGGGCATTGGAACGAGCGTGCGCGACTCGATCCCGAGGCCCGCGGCAGCGGCGAGGCCCGCGGCATCCGCGCGGTCGGAAAGGACCAGCACGAGGCGGCCACGGATATGGCCGGCGTGCACCGCATCGGCGAGCGCCAGCATGTTGCTGCCGCGCCCCGAGATTAGCACGGCGAAGGCCAGCGGGCGCGCCATCAGCCGATCTGCACGCCGGGAGTGGCGACCACCTCGCCGATCACGGCGGCACGCTCGCCGGCGGCGACCAGCAGTCGCACCGCCTCTGCCGCCACGCCGGGCGCAACCACCGCCACCATGCCGATGCCGCAATTGAAGGTGCGGTGCATCTCGGCGTCCTCGATCGCACCGGCGCGCTGGATCCAGTCCCAGAGCGGGTCGCGCCGCCAGGCGCGGCGTTCGAGCCGCACGCCGAGACCGTCCGGCAGCACGCGCGGAATGTTTGCCGTCAGGCCGCCTCCGGTGATGTGCGCGAGCGCGCGCAGTTCGAGCGCCGCCGCCAGCGCGAGGAGCGGCTTCACGTAGATGCGGGTCGGCTCCATCAGCAGGTCGAAGAGGCGGGCGCCGTCCACCACCGTGTCCGGACCGGCGCCGCTGTCCTGGATCAGCTTCCGGATCAGCGAATAGCCGTTGGAATGCGGACCGGAAGAGGCGAGCCCGACCACCGCATCGCCCGCCCGCACGCGTGAGCCGTCGATGACGCGGTCCTTCTCCACCACGCCCACGCAGAATCCCGCGAGATCGTAGTCGGCGCCGTGGTACATGCCGGGCATTTCGGCGGTCTCGCCGCCGACCAGCGCGCAGCCGGCCTGCGCGCAGCCGCGGGCGATGCCGGCGACCACACGCTCGGCAACCTCGACCTCAAGCCGGCCGGTCGCGTAGTAGTCGAGGAAGAAGAGCGGTTCGGCGCCCTGCACCACGACGTCGTTGGCGCACATCGCCACCAGGTCCTGGCCGACGCCGTCGTGGCGGCCGCTGTCGATCGCTAGCCTGAGCTTGGTGCCGACGCCGTCGGTGCCGGCGACCAGCACGGGTTGTCGCCAGCCTGGCGGCAGTTCGATCATTGCGCCGAAACCGCCGACGCCTGCGAGCACTTCCGGCCGCATCGTGCGCGCCACGTGCGGCCGGATGCGTTCGACCAGCGCTTCGCCGGCGTCGATGTCGACGCCGGCATCGCGGTACGTCCATGGGCGGCGTTCTGTCATCTTGCACGGGGCGCCAGGCCGGGCCCGTCGTGCGGGCGGTGTACTATTGTAGCGTGAGCCTGCGCATGCACCTCCGCCGGAATCTGCCGGGCATCCTGCTCGCGCTCGCCGCCGCGCTCCCGGCGGCGCCCGCGGCGGCCCAGACCGCCGGCGACCTGTATACCGTGACGGTTCCGTACACCGGCAACAACGACGCCGCTTTCCGCGAGGCCATGCGCGACATCCTGGTGCGCGTGACCGGCCGGCCGGACGCGCCCGAGCTCGAGAATCTCGCGCCGCTCGTGGCGCAGGCCACGCGCTACGTGACCAGCTTCCGCCGCGCGGGTGGCGGCCTGCTCACGATCAGCTTCGACGGGCGCGCGATCGAAAACGCGGTCGATTCATCGGGGCTCGCGTCCTGGGGCGCGGAACGCCCGCTCACGCTCGTCTATCTCGCGCTCGACCGCGGCGGCGGACGCCGCGCGCTGCTGCAGGCCGGCGCGGCCGGCGAGGAGCGCGAACGCGTCGAGCGGGCCGCGGCGCGGCACGGCCTGCCGCTGGCCTGGCCGGGCCCGGGCGAGGACCTCGTGCGCAGCCTGCAGCAGGCCTGGTCCGGCGATCATGCGCCGCTCGTCGATTCCGCGCGCCGCTATGGCGCGGAGGGCGTGCTGATCGGGCAGGCCGCCCAGCGCCCGGACGGCGGATTCTCGGTCAACTGGAGTTTCGTCGCCTCCGGTCTTTCGGCCAGCAGCGCGGGCGAGCTGGAAGCCGGGCCGGACCTCGCGGCCGAGCGCTATGCCAGCCTGTACGCGTCGCGCGGCGCGGGCCAGCGCAGCGAGCAGGTCGTGACCGTGATGGGCATCGTCACGCTCGAGGAATACGCGCGCGCGATGCAGGTTCTGGCGCGCCTGCCGCCGGTGCGCGGGGTCGCCGTGGACGAAGTGACGCCCGACGCGGTCTCGTTCCTGGTCAACGTGCGCGGCGATCCCGCGGCGCTGCCGGAGGCGATCCGCCGCGACGGCCGGCTGATGGGCGTGGACGCCTCGCGCATGATTTTTTCGATTCGACCATGAAGCTGGCGACCGTTCCCAACCTGATCTGCATCCTGCGCATTGCGCTCACCGTGCCGATCATCGTGTTCCTCGCCGAGGGCCGTTACGGGCCGACCCTGGTGCTGTTCGCGATCGCCGGCGCCTCGGACGTGCTCGACGGCTATCTCGCGAAGACATTCGGATGGACCAGCGAGCTCGGCAAGGTGCTCGACCCGCTCGCCGACAAGCTGCTGCTCGTCAGCGTGTTCATCACGCTGGCATGGGTCGGCCTGGTGCCGGGCTGGCTGGCGGCAGTGGCGGTGACACGCGACTTCGTGATCGGCATCGGCGCCGGCGTGTACCGGTGGCTGTTCGGGCCGCTCGCGGGCCGGCCGACGATGCCCTCGAAGATCAACACCCTGGTACAGCTCCTGTTCGTGATCGCGGTGGTCTGGCGCGCGGCCTTCCCGGACTTCCCGGCGTGGCCGGTTACCGCGCTCGGCGCGCTTGTGCTCGTGACCACGATCGTGAGCGGGGTGGACTACGTCTTCACCTACGTGCGCAAGGCGATCGTGGTCAGCCGCGCGCGTCGTGCCCCGACCTGAGATGTCCATGCGGCAACTGCCGCTCGGCGTCCAGCTCGCCGTCTCGCACCGCTTCGAGACCTTCCACGAAGGCCCGAACGGAGAAGCCGTCGCCGCGCTGGTGCGACAGTCGCGAGCGGCGGGGGGGCCCCCGATCTGGCTGTTCGGCCCGCCAGGCTCCGGCCGCAGCCATCTGCTGCAGGCCGCCTGCGCGCGTGCCGGCGAGCTCGGCCTCACCGCCGCCTGGCTGCCGTTCGTTCGTGCGCCGGGCCGCGAACCCGGAATGCTGACGGGCTTCGAGCGCCTGGGACTCGTCGCACTCGACGATGTGGATGCGATCGCAGGGGATGCCGGCTGGGAGCGCGCCTTGTTCACGCTCTGGAACGAGATCGCGGAGCAGTGCGGCCGGCTGGTGCTCGCGGCATCGCAGGCACCCGCGGCGCTCCCGTTCCGGCTGGCGGATCTGGCATCGCGGCTGGCCGCGTCGCAGGTGCATCGGCTGCAGCCGCTCGGCGAAGCCGAGCAGGCGGAGGCGCTGCTGCGCCGGGCCAGGCACCGGGGACTCGAGCTGCCGCTCGAGACGCTCACCTACCTCACGCGGCGCGCTCCGCGCAACTTCGCGGCGCTCTGCCGGCTGCTCGATGAGCTGGACGCAGAGTCGTTGGCGGCGCAGCGGCGATTGACCGTGCCGTTCGTGCGCGACTGGCTGGGGCGGGGCGGCTGATCTAGGGAAGCTGTCCGGAGGCAGCGCGGAGCGCCGCGATCGCGGCCGCGAGCGCGGCCAGGATGAATGCCAGGGTGAGCCCGGCCGCGATCCGCGCCCCGGGAATGGCGACGATTTCCATCACGGCGATCGCGATTGCAGGCGCCAGCGTCCAGGGCGCCCAGGCCAGGGTGCGGCGCATCCCGCGCACCATTCCCGGCATCGGCAGGAAGAGCGGCAGGCCCGCCATCAGCGCAAGGGCAGGACCCGTTCCTGTGGCGGTCAGCGGCCAGGCGGCGATCGAGGCGAGCAACGCGATCCAGGCGAGGGGCGCGGCGCGCAGCGCCCACGCGCTGCTCATGGGTCGCTGGCGGCGGTGCGGATCGCGACCGAGGCGACGCGCCGCCCGAGCGCCTGCGCGAGCTGGCGCTCCGCATCGAGCAACGTGCGCGGACCGCCATCGGCGGCGACACGGCTCGCGCCGTACGGGGTGCCGCCGCCCATGGTCGAGGACAGCGCCGGCTCGGTGAACGGCAGTCCGACGATCAGCATGCCGTGATGCAGCAGCGGCAGCAGCATGCCGAGAGGGGTCGTTTCCTGTCCGCCGTGCATCGAGCTGCCGGAAGTGAACGCGCCCGCGGGCTTTCCCGCCAGCACGCCGCTCAGCCACAGCGCGGAGGTCGAATCGAAGAAGGCCATCAGCGGCGACGCCATGTTGCCGAAGCGGACCGGGCTGCCGAGCACGAGACCCGCGCTATCCCGCAGGTCGTCGTGGCTCGCGAACGGCGCACCTTGCGCCGGCACCACGCCCGCAGCAGCACCCGCCAGCGACGGCACCGTGCGCAGGCGCGCGCGGGCACCCGCTACGCCATCCACGCCGCGCGCGACCTGGCGCGCGAGCTCCGCGGTCGTGCCGTGGCGCGAGTAGTAGAGTACCAGGATGTCGAGCATGGCGGATTCTAGTCGGAAACCCGAAGCCGCGCGGCGCGTACGGGTGCGCGGGCGCGTGCAGGGCGTTTTCTTCCGCGCCAGCACCGCGCAGCTCGCGCAGTCGCTTGCGCTCCGCGGGCGCGCGGAGAATCTCGCGGACGGCAGCGTGCAGGTGACGGCGGCGGGCAGCGCCGAGGCGCTCGACCGGCTGATCGCCTGGCTGCGTCACGGTCCGCCGATGGCGCGCGTAGAAGCGCTCGAGGTCGAGGCGATCGACCCGTCTTTGGAACCATGGCCGAACGGATTCCTCGCGCGCTGAGCGCGGCTGCCTCAGCGGCGCCAGCGCGAATGAAGGCGCGCCAGCACCAGGTCCGGGTACGCGCGCTTGCCGAGGCTGCCGTTGTAGCGCCCGAGCGCGCGCCGATAGTCACCGCGCTCCCGCTCCAGGTAGTAGGCCAGGATGCTGGTGCCCATGCGGATGTTGAGCTCGACGTCGATCAAGTCGCGCGTCGACAGGCCGAGCTCGTTGGGCCAGAACGGCATCACCTGCATCAGCCCGACGGCTCCGGCGGAGGACACGGCGAACGCGTCGAAGGCGCTCTCGACGTCGATCACGGCGAGCACCAGCTGCGGGCGGTCGCGCAACATCGGGTGCTTGGTCGACTCGCAGTGCACGGCTTGCAGGATTCGCTCCGCCGCCGCGTTCAGGTCCTCGCCGAGGCGCAGGTCCTGCGGCTGCTGGCGCAGGCGCGCTTCCACACGCGGGCGCATCAGCGCGTACCAGACCACGTCGTCGTACTTGCCCTCGAAGCAGGGCGTGGACTTGATCGCAGCGGCGATCACTGCGCGCAGCCCCGGATCGCGCTGGCTGTCGGCCAGCGCCGGCAACGCGGGCGCCAGCGCGATGGCGGTGGCCAGCGCGACGAGAAGGCGGCTCGTCAACGCGCTCATCCCGTGGCCGCGAGCCGCTCGCGCAGGAACGGCAGCGCCGACGCGAGCGGGAATTCCTCGCTGTCGGCGGCACGCCGATGGCGGTACTCCAGCCTGCCGGCGGCAAGGCCGCGCTCGGAGACGACCACGCGGTGCGGAATTCCGAACAGCTCCGCGTCCGTGAACTTGACACCGGGCCGGGCATCGCGGTCATCGAGCAGCACCTCGATGCCCGCGGCAGCGAGCTCGCGATAGAGCCGCTCCGCGGCCTCGCGCACCGCGGCGGCCTTGTCCCAGTTGAGCCCGACCAGCACCACGTCGAAGGGCGCGAGCGGCGCGGGCCAGATGATCCCGCGCTGGTCGTGATTCTGCTCGATCGCGGCCGCGACGATGCGCGTGACGCCGATGCCGTAGCAACCCATGTGCATGAGCACATCCCGGCCCTGTTCGTCCTGCACCGTAGCGCCCATCGCCTCGCTGTACTTGCGTCCGAGTTGGAAAATGTGGCCGACCTCGATGCCGCGCGCGATCGCGAGCGTCCCGCGCCCGCCCGGGCTCGGGTCTCCCGTCACGACGTTGCGCAGGTCTGCGACCGGCGGTTCCGGAAGGTCGCGGCCCCAGTTGACGCCGGCAAGATGCGCATCGCCGATGTTGGCGCCGCAGACGAAGTCCGCCATTCGCGCCGCCGCATGGTCCGCCACCATCGGGATCCCGAGCCCGACCGGGCCGAGGTAGCCGGGCTCGCTGCCGAAGGCGCCGGCGATGCGCGCGGCGTCCGCCATGCGCAGGGGCCTGGCGACCGACGGCAGCCGCTGCGCCTTGAGCGCATTCAACTCGTGGTCGCCGCGCAGGAACAACGCCACCAGGCCGCCGTCCGCGCCCTCGACCACGATGGTCTTGAGCAGCCGCTCCGGCGGACGCTTCAGCAGTCGGGCCAGGTCCGCGATCGTGCGCGCGCCCGGGGTCGCGATCTCGCGCAGCGTCTCGGCCGCGGGCGGGCGCGGCTCGCGCGGCGGCAGGGCCTCCGCCAGCTCGAGATTCGCCGCGTAGTCGTCGCCGTCGGAGAACACGATCGCATCCTCGCCGGAATCGGCGAGCACGTGGAACTCCTGCGAAGCGCTGCCGCCGATCGCGCCGGTGTCCGCGTGCACCGCGCGGAAGCGTAGGCCGAGTCGCGTGAAGATGGCGCAATACGCGTCGTACATGCGCCGGTAACCTTCGGCGAGCGAGGCTTCGTCCGCGTGAAAGCTGTAGGCGTCTTTCATCACGAACTCGCGCGCGCGCATGACGCCGAATCGCGGCCGGATCTCGTCGCGGAACTTGGTCTGGATCTGGTAAAAGTTGACCGGCAGCTGGCGGTAGCTCTTGAGCTCGCGCCGTGCGAGGTCGGTGACGACTTCCTCGTGCGTCGGCCCGAGCACCATGTCGCGCTCGTGGCGATCCTTGAAGCGCAGCAGCTCCGGCCCGAACTGGTCCCAGCGCCCGGACTCGAGCCAGAGCTCGCCGGGCTGCGCGACCGGCATCGAGATCTCGAGCGCGCTTGCGCGGTCCATCTCCTCGCGGATCACGCGCTCGACCTTGCGCAGCACGCGCAGGCCGATCGGCAGCCAGGTGTAAAGACCGCCCGCAACGCGGCGGATCAGGCCCGCGCGCAGCATCAGGCGGTGGCTGGTGACCTCCGCTTCGGACGGCACTTCCTTGAGGCTCTGGATCGGGTAACTCGACAGTCGCATCGCTCGCCACCGGGCCCGGCGTGTCGCCGGCCCCAAAGCGCGGTATCTTAGGCGCTGCCCGTTGGCCTTGCCATGTCAGCCGCATGAAAGTGGACTTCGCCGAAATCCGCACGCGCCGCGGGATCTACCTGCTGCCGAACCTGCTGACGACCTGCTGCCTGTTCGGCGGCTTCTACGCCATCGTCGCGGCGATCGACGGCAACTTTGACCGCGCCGCGATCGCGGTCTTCGCCTCGATGATCTTCGACGGTCTCGACGGCCGCGTTGCCCGGCTCATGGGCACTGAAACCGCCTTCGGCAAGGAGTTCGACAGCCTCGCCGACATGGTCGCGTTCGGGATTGCGCCGGCGATCGTCTGCTACCAGTGGGGCGTCGCGCGCATCGCCGAATACGGCGCAGCCTGGGGCCGCTTCGGCTGGATCGCCGCCTTTTTCTTCGCTGCGGCGGCCGCGATGCGCCTCGCGCGGTTCAACGCGCGCGCGGCGATCCAGGACAAGCGCTACTTCGAGGGTCTGCCGAGCCCTTCCGCGGCGGCGGTGGTGGCGGCCTTCGTCGGCACGGTGCACAAGTACGAGGACGGCGGACTCGCGGGCCTGGAAGTCACCGGGCTGCCGGGATTGATGCTGGCATTCGTGATCACGGCGCTGGCCGCCACGCTGATGGTCAGCCGCATTCCTTACCGGAGCTTCAAGGACAGGGCCGCCGGCGAGCGCGTGCGTTATTCGCGGCTGCTGCTGGTGCCGCTCGTGATCGCGCTGATCGCCATCGACCCGCCGGTCGTGCTGTTCCTGCTGTTCTCGGGCTATGCCCTGTCCGGTCCCGTGGTGTGGAGCTGGGTCAAGCTGCGCCGCCGGCCGCGTGGCGTCCCCCAGGCCTGAAGTCATGGAAGCGCGGCGGCTCGAAATCCTCGATGCGCTGGGTGTCGCGACTTACGTGTCGCGAGCGCGCGCCCCCGCCGGGCCGGGTTGGGAAGAGCTTGCCGCGGCCGTGCGCGGCTGCCGGCTGTGCGCGCTGTGCGAGACGCGCACGCAGACCGTGTTTGGCACCGGCGACCGCCGGGCGCGCCTGATGGTCATCGGCGAGGCTCCGGGCGCGGAAGAGGACCGGCAGGGAGAGCCATTTGTCGGCCGCGCCGGCACGCTGCTGAATTCGATGCTGCGCGCGGCCGGCTTCGAGCGCGGCGAGGTCTACATCGCGAACGTACAAAAATGCCGGCCGCCCAACAACCGCGAACCCAGCCACGAGGAATCGGACCGCTGCCTGCCGTACCTGCGCCGCCAGATCGAGCTCCTGAATCCGCAGCTCATCCTCTGCGTCGGGCGCATCGCGGCTCAGCGCCTGCTCGGCTGCGAGGAGACCATCGGGCGGATGCGTGGACGGGTGCACGACCTGGGCGGCGTGCCGGTGGTCGTGACCTACCATCCCGCGTATCTCCTGCGCTCGCCGGGCGAGAAGCGCAAGTCCTGGGCCGACCTCCGCCTCGCCCTGAAGGTGCTCGATGGCCATCGCGCGTGAACAGCTGGCGCGGCCGGACTGGGGCCTGCGCCGGATGAACGCGGCGGACCTGGCGCGCGTCGCCGAGCTCGAGCGCGCCTCCTATGCCTTCCCCTGGAGCGACCAGATCTTTTCCGACTGCCTGCGGGTCGGATACCACTGCGTGGTGGTGGAGGCGGGCGGCGAAGTTTGCGGCTACGCGGTGCTGTCGATGGGTGCGGGCGAGGCGCACGTGCTCAATCTCTGCATCGCGGAACCGGAGCGGCGGCGTGGCATCGGCCGCGCGCTCCTGCTCGAGCTCCTCGCCCATGCGCGCGACCGCGGCATTCGCGATGCCTTCCTCGAGGTACGCCGCTCGAACCGCACGGCGATCGCGCTGTACCAGGCGCTCGGCTTCGAATGCGTGGGCCAGCGCCGCGGCTACTACCAGGCACAAGACGGGCGCGAGGACGCGCTGGTCTACCGGCTGGAACTCGGCGCGCTGGGATAAAAGGGGACGCATCCCTTTACCGTCCAGCGCAAACGAACCGCACGATGCGCTGATCTGGTAAAGGGATGCGTCCCCTTTTATCCTAGCGCGCCCCGAGCGAGCATCGCCATGAATGCCCCTGCCGACGAAATCAGCCGCCGACGCAGCTTTGCGATCATCTCGCACCCGGACGCGGGCAAGACCACGCTGACCGAGAAGCTGCTGCTGTTCGGCGGCGCGATCCAGATGGCGGGAACGGTCAAGGGCCGCAAGGCGGCGCGCCACGCAACCTCCGACTGGATGCGGCTCGAGCAGCAGCGCGGCATCTCGGTCACCTCCTCGGTGATGCAGTTTCCCTACCGGGACCGCATCGTCAACCTGCTCGACACGCCGGGCCACGAGGATTTTTCGGAGGATACCTATCGCACGCTAACGGCGGTCGACTCGGCACTGATGGTCATCGACTGCGCCAAGGGCGTCGAGGAGCGCACCATCAAGCTGATGGAAGTCTGCCGGCTGCGCGACACGCCGATCATGACCTTCGTCAACAAGCTCGACCGTGACGGGCGGCCGCCCATCGAGCTGCTCGACGAAATCGAGCGCGTCCTCGGGATCCGCTGCGCGCCGCGCACCTGGCCGATCGGCATGGGCCGCGAGCTGCGCGGCATCTACCACTTCGGCGAGGACCGCATCTACGCCTACGAGGGCGAGCGAAGCGGGCGCGTGGGCCAGAACCGCGCGATCGACGGCCT
>Ga0187893_10004792_pt1 | contig 25264 bp, 23 predicted proteins | sample MA1701074metaG_FD_139574 | JGI IMG/M metagenome (GOLD analysis project Ga0187893, IMG submission 139574) | White microbial mat communities from a basaltic lava cave in the Kipuka Kanohina Cave System on the Island of Hawaii, USA - MA170107-4 metaG ... | reverse complement strand
CTCACTCGTTCTGCTTCGGAGCTTCTCACTCGTTCTGCTTCGGAGCCCCTCACTCGTTCTGCTTCGGAGTTGAAAAATGTGTTGGTCAGGCATCGCAGCTCAGTTGTGGATTACTGTTTGGCTCCCGAATCGAGGAGCAGTTGCGCGATTTGGGTGTTACCTCTTTCCTTTGCCAGCGCGAACGCTGTCTTGCCGGTTTCAATGAATTCTCCATTGACGTCAGCACCTTTGCTAAGCAAGCTTCTAACAAGGTCGATGTCACCTGACGAAGCCGCGAGCATCAATGCGGTGCAGCCATCATTAGCTCGGGTGTCCACATCCGCTCCGAGGTCCAGCAAGGCCTTCACGGTGTGGTGGTGCAGGTTGGTGACTGCGAACATCAGGGCGGTCCGGCCTTCATCATCTCTGGCATTCACATCCAAGCCGACGGCAACTAAACGCTTGACCCTCGCGGTATTTCCTTCCAGTGCAGCACACATCAGGTCGGTATGGCCGCCTTCATGCATGGCTGCTTCACTCATCTGCGCGCGTGTCGTCACGTTTTTGGTCTTTGGTCTTTGGTCTTTGGACTTTAGGACTTTGGACTTTGGTGCTTCCTGCTCCTGCTTCTTGCGCCTGCCTCCTGCTCCTGCCTTCCTAAACCGCGAGACCGTCGCGCTTCTCGAGAATGTCGCGCAACCACCACTCGTGCTTCTCGTGAATCTGCACGAAGCGGGAAAAGACATCGACCGTGCCGGGATCGTCCTGCTCGTCCGCTGCCCGAGCGCCGGCGCGCATCTCTTTAATCACGATCAGCAGGTTGTTATCAGCCTCCTGAATCATTTCTCGCATCGACTGTTTTCGCTCAGCTACCTTAACGCTGGCAGCCTCCATCAACTCTTGCGGGCTGGCGACTGGATCCTGTCCAATCATGCGCACGCGTTCCGCTAATTCATCCGCAGTCCCGAGCACCGCTCGGGCAAATTCGTCGAAGAGCAGGTGCAGATCGCGAAACAGTGGGCCATAGGTTTGCCAGTGATAATGCTTGTAGTTCAGGTACAAGACGAACGCATTGGCGACCTGCCTTTGCAATTGCTTGACCACCTGGTTATCGGGTGCATTTGTTTTAGATATGTCTTCGGCCAGGGCTTCGTTCTGTGCCGCTTCACGTTTCTGTGCCGCCGCGCCGCCCCCGGTTATCTTAGCCATCCCTCGATCTCCTCCCTAAGTAACACTTCCTGAGTAACACTCCCTAAGAAACTCCCTAAGTCTCTGAGTAACACCGGTCAAAATCCCGGTCGCCTGTTAGCCGCCCTCCATGACAACTCCGTCTACGAATTCCGGGAGCATCGGTGAACGAATGTGCAGCAGTGTTTTTGCTCCGTCAGCCGACTCAATTTCCAGAGACTGGTCGGCGCCTGCGGTAGTTTGTTGGAGCCAAACACGTGTTGGGTGCGTTATGGTGTGCGTCACATGGTCTCGCCGATTTTTACCCAAACTGATCGCAATCGCTTCGGACTCGCCGTTCGCTGAACTGATGCTGATACCTTCAAAAGAGATTTCGACCGCCTCTTGTTGCGCTCCAACCGCCGGAGCCAGAATCTCAAGAGTCACCAGCCAACCATCATGTTGCCGGCTAAATCCGTCGAAAAACGCCGGCCACTTATCCCTGTCTATCTCTTTAGTGGGCATCACAAATCTCCTCTAAAACTGGGTCTGGATAGACGAGCCAAAGTTCATATCGTTCCATCCGTCTCCCACATACACTGTTTATCTCTATTCCGTCCGGTATCTCTTTATCCCTTAAGGCGAGATCTCTTAAGGCGAGTGCGATAACGCGTGTTTCGTCTGTTGCCTGGCTCGCTCCAGCAATTCGCCGACTTCTTCATCCGTGGTTTGCGTAAAATCCTCGTACCAAAGCCCGACACCTTGAAATGGTTCAGGCGTCACCGCACAGACAATCTCGTCAACTTCATCCTGAAAATGCTCGCACGTTTCGGCAGCGGAAACCGGGACAGCAACCACAATACGCGCTGGTTCTTTCTCGCGCAGGGCGGAGGCCGCCGCTCTCATCGTCGAACCTGTGGCCAGTCCATCATCGATTAAAATGATAGTCCTGCCCTTCACCTCGGGTGATGGCTGGTCGCCCCGGTACTCCCGCTGTCGGCGCTCCAATTCCCGCTGTTCCTCAGCCGCGACCGCCTCGATCATCTCCGGAGAAATGTTCAGGTGGCGCACGACATCCTGATTGATGACGCGCACGCCTCCTGAGGCGATGGCGCCCATCGCCAGTTCCTCAAGACCCGGCACGCCTAATTTTCTGACCAAAAAAATGTCAAGCGGCACCCCAAGTTGTGCCGCCACCTCATAAGCTACTGGTACGCCTCCACGCGGTAAGGCAAGCACCATTACCTCCGGGCGACCCGCATATTGCTTTAACCTTGTTGCTAAGTGTCTTCCGGCATCATGGCGATCACGAAAAATCATAACTCTCCGGCTCCGGGCGAGCGGGATTATCTGCCAGCACCTTTGGCGCGGGTTTTTACCGGTTCCTTAGTTTCCTCTTCTTCGTCGCCGATTTCAATCTTTCGGCTGTGCTGCTGGCGGGCAGGGGCCGGCATTTCTATTTGCAACACGCCATTGCGGAAAGAGGCTTCGGCTTCGTCAGTGGTCACACCAGCGGGCAGCGGAATCTGACGATAGAAACTGCCGTAACTCCTTTCAGAGCGATAATAGCCCTCTTCGCTCTCTTCATGTTCCTGTCGACGTTCACCGCGGAGCACGATCGCGTCATCAGTCACTTCTACGTGAACGTTGTCTTTGGTTAAGCCGGGCAGATCGGCGCGCAGAATCAGTTTTTCGCCGCGCTCGAAAAGTTCAACCTGCGGAGACCACATGGATTTCTCCAGGCCGCCGAATTCCCTGCTCCAGTCAGGCCAAAATCGCCCCTTGCCAAACCCGAAATCTTCAAATAGCCGCCCCATCTCTTCACTGAAGCGACTCATAAATGAAAATGGAGTTGTTTCCCGGTAAGTGGGGGCGCCAGACTCGCGCCGAGCAATGCCGCTTTGCGATGTCCTGCTCTCCTGATTCTTTTCCTGACTCTTCTCCTGTCGTTTTGATTGCGTGTGTTTTTGTGCCAAGACTTTCCCTCCTTTGAAAAATTTTTCGTCCATCCCATTAGCCGCCGGCCGCGGAAGCCGCGGCGGTCGGCTCAGATACTTCTTTGACGACTTCGCCTGTCAAGCTATTCTTTGTGTGCAACGCGATGTCAGCTAAAGCGACAATGCCGCAGCAGACACCGCCTGCGTCAACCACCGGAACCCGCCGAATCTGATTCTCTTCAAGGACGCGGCAGCATTGCTCGAGCGGCATATCAGGAGTTACCGTAATACACGGCTGGCTCATACAATCGGCCACCGTCAAGTCGAGAGGATTTTGCCCACGCGCAACCACGCGGCAGACGATATCGCGGTCGGTGATCACACCAATCGGCAACTTCTTTTCTTGATCCTCCACGACGGGGATCTCGCCACAGTCATGATCGACCATCATCTGTGAAACCTCTTGCAGGCTGGTTTCTGATGTGCAGCATGCCGGGTCAGCAGTCATTACATCTTTAACTCGCATCTCTTACACCTCCTGAAACCTATTTTGTCAGAAATGAATAACCGAACTATGCCAAAAAGATGTCAACAATATGAAGCAAACCAATTCAAAATAAATCCACCATAAAACCAAAACATGTTCTACGATTCATCCTTTGCAATACCATGACATTTCGAGGTGCTTTTAAATGATGAACAATGCTCAACCTGTTCCCACGCCACGGAAGGGACAAGGCGACGTGAAGCTGTCCCGAGATGAGTTCTCACGCCGCTTTTGGGAGAGGTTCTATGATCCTTTGTACGATCAAGTGCGGGCCGAAATCGAGCGGGTGATTGAAGTAGCCTGGAAAGCCTATGACGAATATCACAAGAGCCCGCGGAAGCGAAAAGCCGGTCCTGGCTTTCATGACCCGGATTTCGAGCTGCCCGTCGAGTGGCTCGAAACCCGCGAACAAATTCGACTGGCCGAGCAGCGCCACCAGAACCTCGACAATCCTTCCCGCGTGCTCTTAATCTGTGCCGCAGCGCGTCATGACGAGACCTGTCCGGGTGAGATGTCCAAAACTTTCCGTTTGGTTCAGATTGCGCGAAAAGAGATCGAGAGCCGGGGCAAGGTTGAATGCGATCTACTCGACCTGAGCATGCAGACCGCGCAGTACGGCCGCAGGATTCTTCCGTGCAAGGCTTGTGTATCCACCGCCATGCCGCTATGCCACTGGCCGTGCTCCTGTTACCCAAACCACGCGATGGGGCAAGGCGACGACTGGATGAACGAGATCTATCCCCGCTGGGTGGCCGCGCACGGGGTAATGATTGTTACCCCGGTTTACTGGTACCAGGCGCCGAGCGTTCTTAAGCTAATGATGGATCGGCTCGTGTGTGCTGATGGCGGAAACCCCGATCCCACGACGACTCATGGTAAGAGCCCCGTCGAGGCAAAGTCCCTGGAGCTGAAGGGTTGGCACTATCCGAGGCACCTCGCCGGCCGTCTATTTTCGATCATCGTGCATGGAGACGCTGCCGGGGCCGAAGGGCTGCGCCGCTCGCTTACGGACTGGCTCCTCGACATGCACCTCATTCAGGCGAGCCCCGCTGCAACGATCGATCGCTACATCGGCTATTACGAACCCTATGCGACGAGCCACGAGGCGCTTGACCAGGATCAGGCGCTGCAGACGGAAGTGAGAAACGCTGCACGGATTTTGGTAGAGGCTGTCAACCTGGCGCGAGCGGGACAACTTCCTCAGCCCGCAAGAGACGTACAGGATCCTCGCCCGAAGTAAAGGGTCGAGTCGCATCAAATCGGGACATCACTCGAGCATATCCTGTACGAGTCATCAGTCACAGTTGGCTTGTCCGGAACGATCTCCGGGACGATCTAAGCCTTGTCCGGGACGATCTAAGCCTTGTCCTAGACGATCTAAGCTAAGAGACCCGTTGGCACTTTAGTTGCCGGTAATCAGTTTCGGTAAAGGGTCGACGACGCGCTTTTAAAATAGTTCAAGGGGGTTGCTATGACAACAAAGACTACAACAGCTCACGAGGAAATCCGGCGGTGGGTGGAAGAACGTGGCGGACATCCTGCCCGCGTCAAGGGTACCGATGAAAGTGGCTCGGGCGTACTCGTGATCGACTATCCCGGATATACGGGTGAGGAAACGCTGGAAAAGATCAGTTGGGAAGAGTTTTTCCAGGCTTTTGAGGAAAACAATCTGGCCTTTCTCTATCAGGATGAAACCAGTGGTGGCGAGGAAAGCCGGTTCTCGAAACTGGTAACTCGTGAAACTTCAGAAGAGAAAAAGGCAGCTCGTTCGGGCGGCAGCTAAGTTGGCAGGCTGCCCGTCGTCAGAGGAAACCGATTCTCGATTTGGTTCTGGCAATTAAGGTGTGTGTCATCGTTGGAAACCAGCGACACATCACATCGAGAAGCCGTACTGTCAGCCCGATCCTGATCCTAAAGTGTCCTCTCATCATCCCTGCGATTATCTTTTGGGCGACCTTCTCGACGGGTATAGCATTTCTAGCTACGAACTCCACCTCTTTTTGCTTGGTGACCTCGTCGTAAGCCACTCCGTTTCTAATTAGGTTTGTATCAACGGCTGGCGGGATGGCAATTGAGACACGAACACTCGTCTCATAGAGCTCAGTGTAGAGGGCATTGGAGAATCCTAAAAGCGCGGCTTTTGAAGAACAGTACGCGGTCTTGTGTGGGAATCCAAGCAAAGCAAAATCACTCAAGATATTCACGATGCGAGCTTCCTGCTCTTCTTTCAGGAATGGCATGGTGTGCCGGCACAAGTAAACTGGACCCCAGAAGTTCGTACCAATCAGCCGCGCGTAATCATAAGAGTTGGCTTTTTCAAACGGTGAACTGATAGATACGCCGGCGTTGTTAATGAGAATCGAGATGCGGCGGTGGATCCGGACGATGTCAACAACCATACCTTTCACGGCGTGTTCTTCGGCGACATCAACTTTGTGAAGTGAAATGGTAGTAAGCTTGTTGTTCAATTCCTGCTGCAAACTGTTGAGACCCGATTCATCAATATCAACTAAGGCCAGATGACAGCCCGCGACAGATAGCTGCCTTGCGAGCTCTCTCCCGATGCCGCTCGCGGCTCCCGTTACGATTGCAACCTGGTCACCTAGTTTCTTCATTTGTCGGTTGCGGCTCCACTAGCGGCCTAACGCCCGAATTAAACAGCTCGCCGACCGCCAGAGCATTCAAGAGATGGAGACGACAATGAAGAGAAGCTGTCGAGGCCGTCGGGTTAAATGAGTTGTTTGAACTTTGCCGGAAATTAACAATTCAAGTCATTAGCCTTGCGATTCTTTTCGGAAAAACTTTTGGCGGCAGATCAACTTCTAAACATTACACTCGCACAGGACATCTTCTCCGTTTTCATGAGCCCTTCATGCAGAACAGACTTGCATGTTTTATTACCACTCATACGCGTTTGTTTCAAGACCCACCAATCGCCAGTTCAGAGCAGCAAACTGAAGTTTGAACTCTAAACTATCACCTAAGTTACCTTTTCAACTCTGCGTCTGGTATTTTATCGCGTGCAGGACTGATAAAAACCATCGCCAGCCTTTAGTCAACAAACCATGTCTACTGCTGAAGCAATCGCCGAAAAAAGCCTGAAGCAGTCACGCGCGACTTTGGATGCGTGGGTGCGTGAAGTAGTCCAATGGCATTTCGATCCCGCTACCGGATGTCCATTTTGGTTGGATTACGCAAAAAGCCTGTCCTGGGATCCGAGCCAGGAGATTCAATCCTATGAGGATCTAGCGAAGTTCGGCAATTTTCAGGACGAGTGGCTGCGCGGTGGTCCAGTTCGCCGCTGGGTTCCGCAAGGCTATGCCGGGCGCCCTGTATACACCTTTGAAACGGGTGGCAGCACCGGGGTTCCGAAATCCCGGATAAATATCGAGGATTTCAGGCTGGACTACGAAGCGTTCAGCCAGACTTTGCCCGACGAGTTTTTCCCTCGCGGCGCTGACTGGTTGTCGCTTGGTCCTACTGGCCCTCGACGGCTGCGGTTAGCGGTAGAACATCTGGCGCAGTTTCGCGGCGGCATCTGCTTTATGGTGGATCTCGATCCGCGCTGGGTCATCAAACTGCTCAAGATGGGTCAGCCGAAAATGGCGGAGCAATATAAACAACATGTCGTCGAGCAGGGTCTCACGCTGCTGCGCGCCCACGAAAACATCAAGTGCCTGTTTACGACTCCAAAACTTCTCGAAGCGCTTTGCGAGAAGGTTTCGCTCAAGAAGATCGGAATTACTGGAGTTTTTTGCGGCGGCACGGAGATGACGCCGCAGTTTCATCGCTTCGCAGTTGAAGAGTTGTTGGAGGGCGCCTATTTTGCGGCAACTTATGGCAACACGCTGATGGGATTGGCCGTACATAAACCTCGAGTGCCAGAAGACAACTACGCCATCATTTATTATCCGCCGCTGCCGCGCGCGATGATTGAAGTGGTAGATCCCGACAATCCGGAACGCATTGTTGGTTACGGCGAAACCGGTCGCGTACGTCTGACGACGTTGACGAAAGAGTTTTTCATGCCTCGATTCCTCGAGCGGGACGAGGCAGAGCGGGAGCCCCCGTGCGAATTGTACCCCTGGGACGGCGTGCGCAACGTCCGGCCGTTCTCGGGATTTCAGGCGACGGTGGTGGAAGGAGTTTACTGAAATTTCGAATTGCGGAATTGGTGAATTTCGGATTGCGGATTTCGGATTGCGGATTTCGGATTGCGGATTGCGGAGAAGAAGCATGAAAGGTTGAGGAACTGTGAAAGGTTCTATCCAAGCTTGTTCCTTCCGCCTTCATCCTTCATCCTTCATCCTTCATCCTTCATCCTTCCGCCTTCATCCTTCCGCCTTCATCCTTCATCCTTCTGCTTGGTCGCGTACGGCGCGGGCGGGACGCCCGCGCTCCCAGAGATGATTTATTCATAATCCGCGTGTAACAGCGGCTAATTGGTTTTCGTAGTTTTAATCGGCAATTGGCAATCGGAAATCGACAATGATTGAGATTCCCATACTTCGGCAGGGTGAACCCTATAAGAGCCTGGATGTTGCGCGGGTGCCGCATCACCAGACCCGTGAGACGTTTGTCGAGATCAGCCAGGCTAACGCCGGGCTCATCCGACGAGATCTTCTGAAACAGGAACAACGGCGAAAGAAACTTGCGCAGTTTTCGACCGCCGAGTTGCTGGAGATTTGCACCCGCGCCGCTGAGCACTTCGCCAACGACCGCCTTCCTCTCGGCGACAGCCCTCAGTCACCGGACGATTATGTGCGCCAGGTTTCCGCGACCACCGGGATGCCGTACGTGCTGGCGCGCAGGAACATGCAAAAGATTCGCGGTGTCATGGCGGAGATGCCGAATGTGCTGAATGGTCTGACCCGAAACATTGATTGGCGAATTTTGGATCAGGGATTTGGAACCGTTGACGGGCACGCGCTGAGTTTCTTTCCGCGGACTGACTCACTTGGCATAGTCCTGCCCAACAACTCGCCAGGCGTGCATTCGCTTTGGGTTCCTGCGGTACCTTTGAAGATCCCGCTGGTGCTGAAACCAGGCAGTGCTGAACCCTGGACGCCGTACCGGATCATTCAAGCCTTGATTCGAGCGGGCGCTCCGCGAGAGGCTTTCAGCTTCTATCCGACCGATCATGCCGGAGCGTCGGAAATACTAAGAAGTTGTCAGCGAGGCATGATCTTTGGCGACGCGTCTTCAACCAGTCTTTGGAGCAACGATCCGCGAATCGAGATTCATGGTCCCGGTTACAGCAAGATCCTCATTGGTGAGGACTGCATCGACGATTGGGAGAAGTACCTGGACGTGATGGTCTCGTCCATCGCCGACAACGGTGGGCGCTCTTGTGTTAATGCATCGGGAATATGGGCCCCCGCGCATGCCGAGGAAATTGGTGAAGCATTAGCCAAGCGTCTGAGTCGGATTGTTCCGCGGCGTGCCGATGATGATGGCGCGCAGTTAGCGCCTTTTACAGACGCAGGCGTGGCGGGCCGCATTTCCAGCCTGATCGATCAGGGATTAGCTGAACCTGGCGCACGTGAGGTTACCGCTGGGCATCGTCAGGGAGAGCGCCTGGTAGATTGGGAAGGATGCCCGTACTTGTTGCCCACAATCGTCCTTTGCGAAAACGCTAAGCATCCCCTCGCGAATAAGGAATTTCTATTTCCTTTCGCGAGTGTGGTGAGCATAGATCAGGAACAGATTCCGGCAGCTTTGGGGCCAAGTCTGGTGGTAACGGCGATCACTTCGGATTCAGAATTGATTCGAAGACTAGTGTCATCTCCCCTGGTAGATCGGCTGAACATTGGCGCGGTAGCAACCAATCACATCAGTTGGGACCAGCCCCACGAGGGAAACTTGTTCGAACATCTATACGGTCGTCGCGCTTTTCAACGCGCCGCCGCGGTTTAGGGTCGGTAGATGCGTAGCTAAGAAAATCATTCGAGTGCGTGTGATGGGTCATAACAACGTGTCAAGAGGTCAACACCACCGCGCGGTAGCGGACGTGTCTCGGTAGCGTCGTGTCATCTCCGCGTTACGCAACCCAAGCAAGTGCCACTCAACCACGGAACCGCTTACCGTAGTCAGCGCTCAAAATACTCAGTGTCGCAAATGATGAGAGTCGATCTTGAGCCTAATAAGCGCGGGCTTACGGTTGTGGAATGCGGCATTTGGCTAACGGATGATCGGGTGAGCGCTGATTACCATAAGCGGTTCCGTGATTGAGTGGCGCTGGCGAAGTTAGTAGTATGAGCGCTGACTACGGTAAGCGGTTCCGTGGTTGAGTGACACTTGTTTGGATTGAGTTTTTGCCCAGTCTCTTTAGGTTGGGGGGGCCGGCGCTGGCGATGACCGGGAAAATTTTAATGGTTTCCATCCGCTCCATTCCAATCAAGCATCGGTTCGAATCGAGTGTGGAGCTCATCAGCGGAGTCCGCAGACGTGAATAGCCATGACTGGATAGATGAGGCTCTCGTTTTGGAAAACCATTAAAATGGTTCCGTGCAGAAATGAGCAGTGTCATGAAGTCGGTACCGGAACGCGGTAGCGTCGAGTAGTCGTTAATAGTCGAGCCACTTTGATTGCATGAGAATCCTACGCTACGCGTGGTGGTACTGGCCTCATGACATGAGAATTGTCGACTTTATTAGTAATATACATGGGCCAGAACAATGACACCCGAACGAGAAAGAATGCTTTCCGAGATGACGCGGGCAGAAAAGGCGGAGCTGCTCCAGTGGATTGTTCGCGATCTGGGCGACGATTTCCCGGGAATCGAAAGCACGCCAGGAGTGATGGGGGGCGTGCCCTGTATCACGCGCACCCGAATACCGGTTTGGGTGCTTGAGCAGGCACGGCGTCTCGGCACAAGTGAAGCTGACCTGCTAAGGGACTATCCAACCCTGACTGTACAGGACCTGGCGAACGCGTGGAACTTTGTTCGCTCTCATCGGGCGGAGATCGATGCTCAGATTGAAGTCAATCAAGAAGACAATGAGTGATGACGCTCTACGCTGATGAGAACTTTCCGTTACGAGTGGTTGAGGAGTTGCGCCGCATGGGCCAAGACGTGCTCACGGCGTTTGAAGACGGTAAAGCAAATCAATCTATTACTGACAGAGACTTACTCGTAAGAGCTACGGAAGTCGGACGCGCACTCCTCACTCTCAATCGCCTGGACTTTAAAAGGTTGCACAAGGAGATGCCGAACCACGCCGGGATCATCATTTGTACCGAAGATCCTGATCGCTTGGGACAGGCGCAGCGAGTTGCGAACTCTATTGCTAAGGCGGGAGAGTTGCGAGGGTTATTGATCCGCGTGTACCGCCCCAGGTAAGAAAAAATAGCGTCCCTCATGACACCGCATCGGGACGAGTTGTAAGAGCTGGGGATTCGATCTCCCTAATCTTGTAGGTTAATTAACCTTGAGAATTCTTTATCTAACAGGTGGGGCGGGACAGATGTATTGCGGCAGTTGTCTGCGCGATAACGCTCTCGCCACGGAGCTCATCTCTCGCGGTCATGACGTTACGTTGTTACCGGTCTACACGCCGACCCGAACCGACGAGCCCAACGTCAGTGAGGACAAAGTTTTCTTTGGCGGCATCAGCGTCTATCTCGAACAATACGTGCCCCTATTTCGGGACTCGCCATCCTGGCTCGATCGTCTCTGGGACTCGAAACCAATGTTGGGTTTGGCGTCGCGCCGATCGATCTCCACAAGTCCGAAAATGCTCAGCGAGATGACAGTCTCAATGTTGAAAGGCGAAGACGGATTTCAGCACAAGGAAATTTCGAAACTGCTCGAGTGGGTGCAACATGAGCCGGCGCCCGATGTCGTGAGCATCCCGTATTCATTGCTAATCGGATTGGCAAAGCCGATCAAAGACGCGCTTGGCCGCCCCGTTTGTTGCACCCTCCAGGGTGAAGACATCTTTTTGGAAGGTTTGCATGAGCCGTTCAAAAGCGAGGCTTTCAGTCTGATTCGTGAAAACATTAAACACGTCGACGCTTTCATTTCCGTGAGCGATTATTACTCTGATTTTATGCCGGAGTATCTGGGGATTCCGCGTGAAAAGATATGGACAGTACCGCTGGGCATCAATCTTCAAGGCTATGAGATGAAGGAGAGGAATCAATCCGGGTTTTTTACCGTCGGATTTTTTGCTCGGGTGGCGCCTGAGAAAGGTTTGCATGTTTTGGCCGACGCTTACCGCACGTTGCGGATAAATGAAAGTCTTTCGTTAGCGCGCCTGGAAGTTGCCGGTTACCTGGCGCCCGAACATAAAGGTTACCTGGCCGAGATCGAGCAACAAATGAGGGCCGCGGGTCTCGGCGCTGAGTTTCACTATCACGGGGTGCTCGATCGCGAGCAGAAGATCGCTTTCCTGCGAGGGCTCGACGTGCTCTCGGTGCCGGCAACCTACAACGAACCAAAAGGGATTTTTCTTTTGGAGGCGATGGCCTGCGGCGTACCGGTGGTTCAGCCGAGACGCGGAACTTTTACTGAAATCGTCCAAAACACCGGAGGCGGTTTGCTGGTTGAGCCGGATGATCCCGCGAGCCTGGCTGAGGGTCTGCTTAACATCTATCGCGACCCTGAGCTTGCCGACCGCCTGGGAGAGAGCGCGTTTGAGGGGGTCCGCAAGCACTACAGCGTCTCGCTGATGGCTGATCGTGCTTTGCAAGTTTATGAAAGCCTGACAAGTGGGCCGCGGATTACCGGGACCGACGCAAATTCGGAGAAGATTGAGACACTGAAGGCCGCTAATTAGTCTTTCCGCGTAATCCGCGGCTAATTTTTCGGAAACGTCCTGATGCTAAAAGTTGAGAACGTCTCCAAAGAGTATCCAACTCCACGGGGGCCACTGACGGTAATCTCAGATGTCTCGCTGAGGTTGTCGCGTGGCGATGCCCTGTCGATTATGGGCCCATCAGGGAGCGGCAAGAGCACGCTTCTTTACATGATGGGAGCGCTTGAACCGCCTACCAGCGGAACCGTTACCCTCGATGGTCAGGATCCTTTCCAATTGAAAGAAAAAGATCTGGCGGCGTTTCGTAACAAGCAAATCGGATTCATCTTTCAGGATCACTGTCTATTGCCGCAATGCTCCGTGATCGAAAACGTCCTGACGCCGACCATCGTTTCCACCAGCAACGGGCACGAAGCTGAACGCGCCCGCGCGTTGTTGTCGGAAGTAGGATTGGAAGAACGTCTCGACCACCTCCCGGCTGAACTCTCTGGCGGCGAGAAGCAGCGGGTCGCGCTGGCCCGCGCGCTAATCATGAAGCCGCAGCTACTTTTATGTGACGAGCCTACTGGAAATCTCGATCACAAAGCCGCCGGCGTGGTCGCGTCAATGTTGTTGGAGCTGCACCGGCAGCAAGAGACGATTCTCGTCGTCGTGACTCACAATGCCGAACTGGCAGCCCGCTTTCCCCTCCGTTACGAGTTGACCGACAACCGCCTGCGACAGATTTAATGCGAACCAGGCAACTGCTAAAGCGCAATCTTAATTATTACTGGCGTACAAACCTGGCAGTCGTCGCCGGCGTTGCCATAGCCGTAGCCGTGCTCGCCGGCGCCCTGTTGGTGGGTGATTCCGTCCGCGCCAGTCTGCGCGATCTCTTCATTGGGCGATTGGGAAATACCGATCGGGTCATCGTCGCGACCGGTTTCTTTCGCGAGCAACTCGCCGCTGACCTTCGCAATCACCAGTCATTCGAGAGCGCTGGATTCGCCGCTACTTGTCCGCTGATCGCAATCGAAGGAACTATTACCCACCAAGCTAGTGGGCGAGTCGCCTCAAAGGTTCGAGTGTATGGAATTGATGAAAGGTTCTGGAACTTTCACGGACGGCCAAGTCACGCACTCTCAAGCCGTGAGATTCTGGTGGGGGAACCTGTAGCTCGTGAGTTAGGCAGCCACAGCGGCGATTCACTCGTGTTGCGGGTGCAAAAGCCTTCCGAGATTCCCGTCGAGTCGCTGCACAGTAAAAAGGAAGACCTCGGGACAACTCTTCGCCTCACAATCAAGGAGGCGCTTTCGGCCGATCAGCTCGGCGAGTTTTCGCTTCAGGCAACGCAGGATGCCGCCCACACGGTCTTCGTTCCATTGCGATTACTTCAGACAGAATTAGAACAAGAAGGTAAGGTTAACCTTATTCTGGTTGACGATGCTCGAACCAACGAAAACGAAAGTGCGAAGTCACTTGCCCTCGCAAGAATACTCAAGGACGCGAGCTCGCTCGAAGACTTTGGCATCAAGCTGCGGGTTCTGGAAGAGCAAAAGTCTTTATCGGTTGAAAGCGTGGCCGGGTTGATTCCCGACGGCCTGGCCGAGACGATCGACCGGGCGGCACTTTCTTCCAAAACCGGCGGCGCCGAGCCGTATTTATCTTATCTCGTCAACAGGATTGGAAAGAACGGACAACGGGAGATTCCCTATTCGATCGTGACCGGCGTTGAGCTCAAAATGTTTGAGAACAAGCAGCACGATGAGCAGGGCCGCGCCACCGGTTGTGATACAACAAAGCCTGCCGGGAACGGAAGCCTGCCGGCGACCGCGAATCTTCCGCCCCTCATCCTCAACGAGTGGGCGGCTAAAGATCTCGGAGCCACACTCGGCGAGCGCCTCACCCTCGAATACTACTTGTGGCACGAGGAAGGAAAACTCGTCACGCGTTCGGCTGAGTTTCGAGTCGCGTGCATCGTCCCGATGGCGGGTCTCGCCGCCGATCGCGACCTTGTGCCCGAGTACCCCGGCATCACTGAGGCAGAAAATTTTGCGGATTGGGACCCGCCTTTTCCCATTGACTTGAAGCGCATCCGGCCCCAGGACGAAGACTACTGGAAAAAGTTTCGCACGACGCCGAAGGCTTTCATTCCGCTGGAAGTTGGACAAGGACTCTGGGAATCGCGTTTCGGCAAGCTCACCTCGCTTCGGATGCGACCTGCGCAAGGGCAAACTTTACCCGAAGCAGACGCCGCCTTCCGCAAGAGTCTGCGCGAGAATCTCGATCCGATGCGCGATGGGTTCTCAATTCTCCCCGTGCGCTCCCAGGGGATCGAAGCTTCGCGGGGAGCCACGAATTTTGGCGAGTACTTTCTCTACTTCAGTTTTTTCCTCGTCGTCTCTGCACTTCTTCTGACAGCGCTCTTCTTTAGGCTGGGCGTTGAGCAACGTTTGCGTGAGATTGGAGTTTTGCTGGCGGTCGGATTTCCTCCGTCCCGAGTTCGTAATTTGTTTCTGATGGAAGGCTTGCTCCTTTCTGTGATCGGCAGCGTGATCGGTCTGGCCGGCGCCATCGGGTATGGCTGGTTAATGATGACGGGTCTGAGCACCTGGTGGGTAGACGCGATTGGCACGACGATGCTCAAACTGCATGTAGCTCCAAGCTCCTTGGTTTTAGGGGCTTTGGGAGGTGTGGTAGCGGCGATGACTTGTATTGTTTGGACTTTGGCACGTCTGGGAAAGAAGTCGACGCACAGCTTGTTGTCTGGTGTGATTGAACAAGGCACGCGGATCCGACGTCCCATCCCCACATCTCCCCGACCGCGCCTTCCGGTGTTACGCCGTCTTCGCCTCTCTGCTTCCGCGCGTCTCATTTTCGCGGTGACGCTCACCATTGTAGGATTAGCCCTCCTCCTGGCGGCATCACTCGGGGCAATCGGTCAAACGGCTGGATTTTTTGGCAGTGGGCTGGTCTTGCTGGTAGCGTTTCTCAGTTACCAGTCGGCGTGGCTGCGTGAACCGCGCCGAAGCTCAATTCGCGGTTCGGGTTGGTGGTCGGTTTCGCGGCTAGGATTTAGAAATACTACTTATCGTCCCGGCCGAAGCGTGCTTTGCATCGCTCTGATTGCATCGGCGGCATTCATTATCGTATCAGTCGATTCATTTAGACGCCGAGATGGGGCCCCGGTGCTGGATAGAAAGTCGGGCACTGGAGGGTATCCCCTGCTCGCTGAGTCTTTGCTGCCTTTGGTTCACGATCCGAACACGCCGGAGGGCCGCGAGGCCATGAACCTGTCGGCCGCGGCTAATTCGTCTCTTGCGGAAGTCAGGTTCACGCGCTTTCGCGTGCGGCCGGGCGACGATGCCAGCTGCCTGAATCTTTATCAACCACGCAATCCTCGAATCGTTGCCGCGACCGACGAATTCATTGAGAGCAATCGATTTACGTTCGCGAACTCGCTGGCGGAAAGTGACGCGGAAAGAACCAATCCGTGGCTGCTCTTAAATCATGAGTTCTCGGATGGCGCAGTCCCCGTCATCGCCGACGCCAATTCGCTTACCTATGTATTGCACTTGCAGATCGGCGACGACTTTATTCTCAATCGATCGCCTGGCCCCTTGCGGCTGCGAGTCGTGGCGGCGCTATCGGACAGCATCTTCCAAAGCGAGTTCCTGATGGCTGAGAAGAATTTCCTGCGCTTATTTCCTGAGCAGGAGGGTTATCGCTTCTTTCTGATCGACACCCCGGCGCCCGAGCAGTCACCCGAGATTGCCGCGACTCTGGAAGAGCGACTCTCGGACTTTGGTTTTGACGTCGTACCCACGGGCGAACGGCTGGCGAGCTTCCACCGCGTCGAAAATACATATCTTTCGACTTTTCAGATGCTGGGAGGCCTGGGATTGCTTCTCGGCACGCTGGGTTTGGCGGCGGTGTTGCTTCGCAATGTGTTGGAGCGGCGGCGGGAGTTGGCCTTGCTGCGGGCCGTCGGTTATAACTCTTCGCATTTCATCTTGATGGTGGTGGCCGAGAATGTGTGGCTGCTGGTCTCGGGACTAATAACGGGAACCGTGTGTGCGCTGCTGGCGATTGCTCCGGTATTCTTTGAGCGCGGAGGCCAGTTGCCCAATATCTCTTTAGGCTTCCTGTTGTTGGCGGTACTAATATCAGGTCTCATCGCCTCGCTGGTCGCAACCTGGGCCGCGTTACGCTCGCCCCTGTTGCCGGCGTTACGGGCAGAGTGAGAGGTCTCAACAACTTCCTCGCTTTGAAGGAATGGGAACAATCCGACAAACTTCAGTTTGTCGCCGGCTCAGCAGGAGGCCTCGGGAAATGATAAAGGCTGTCGAGCACCTCACTGAGTGAGCATGTCCGATACATAAGTTGGAGGTGAATAGTGCTTAGTTTTATCAACACTAGATTTGACGCTCTACTTTGCTTCTTAGGCTTCTTCTTTTTTCTAACCTGCTTCAATGTTAACGCTCAATCCGAGTGGCCGCAGTGGGGAGGGCCGGGACGAAACTTCGTCTCAAATTCAAAAGGGCTCGCCGCTTCATGGCCTCAGTCCGGCCCAAAACAACTCTGGAGCCGCGCATTGGGTCAAGGCCACTCAACCATCGTCGTTGATGGCAAGGCGCTCTACACAATGTACAGTGTGGGCGAGCAGGAAGTCGTGATTGCACTTGCCGCCGACACCGGGAAAACCATCTGGGAACACAAATACGACGCGCCCACGGCGGGGATAGATTATGAGTATGGATTGGGCCCGCACTCTACTCCGCTGCTGGCCGGCGATCTGCTCTTCACGGTCGGCGGCGCCGGAATGTTTCATGCACTGGACAAAAAGACAGGCAAGGTGGTTTGGTCTCACGACCTCTACAAAGACCTGGGCGGGAGAAAGATGGGGCGCGGTTATTCATGCAGCCCTCTCGCCTATAAGAATACAGTGATTACAACTCTGGGTGGACAGGGGCAAGCTTACGTGGCGTTTAATCAAAAGGACGGCAAGCTGGTTTGGAAGAATGCGAACCTCGACATGTCTCCGGCATCGCCCATCGTGATAAAAGTGGATGGTCAGGATCAGCTCATAGCCTTCATGGGCAAAGAAATCGCCGGACTCAATCCCGATAACGGCGAGGTGCTTTGGACTCACACACACGTGACTGATTGGGGGCTCAATATCAGCACGCCAATCTGGGGCGACGATAATCTGTTGTTCGTTTCATCGGCTTACAGCGGTGGCAGCCGCGTATTGAGGCTGACGCGCGCGGGTGGAAAAACAAGTGTTAGTGAGCTTTGGTTTCATCGTCGTCTGCGCATTCATCACACCACGGCGATTCGGATTGGGGACTACGTTTATGGCACGAGCGGTGATTTTGGCCCCGCATTTTTTGCGGCCGTTAATATCAAGACCGGCGACATCGCTTTTCAGGATCGAAGTTTTCCAAAGTCGAACCTTGTCTACGCGGATGGTAAGCTGATCATTCTCGACGAGGATGGCAATTTGGCGCTGGCTACGGTTACGCCGGAAGGCTTGAAAGTAATTTCGAAGTTCAGCGTGTTGAAGAATCTGGCGTGGACAGTGCCGACGCTGGTGGGTACTAAATTGTATGTGCGCGATCGCCGGACGATCGCGGCGTTTGATTTGAGCTGAGGAAAAAGAAACATTTCGACGGTACGAATTGTAGCCACAGATAAACGCGGATAACACGGGTCAGAACAAGACAAGTAGTTAAAAAAGCAGACAATAACATCAAAACTTACTTTTGTTTGATCTGTATCATCCGCGTTCATCTGTGGCTATTTTTCTTTCTTTCACAGCTTCTCCCGTGTGTGGGATTCAGAGCGTCGCCCGCTGGACTTGGTTAGACTGGACGTGAAATATTCCGCACTCACTGTCTGTGGGATCAGGACTCTCGCAAATGGTATGATTTGCGCTCCTGTCGATAGGGTTTCTGATTCCTTTTTTTGTTGTTGTAATTAATGAGCGCCACTTGGGTTGAGACTTGAGGAGAAAAATATGTACCTACGCGCTGTCTACGCCTTACTCATATCGATGTTTTCGCTGTCGGTTGTCTACGCCGATAATTGGCCGCAGTGGCGCGGGCCCAGCCTGAACGGCGTCAGTAATGAGAAAAATCTTCCGGTGAAATGGACCACGGAAGAGAATGTCACCTGGAAGCTCGCGATGCCCGAGCGAAGCGGCTCGACGCCCATTATCTGGCGCGATCGCATCTTTCTCAACGTCGCTGAAGGCGGCAACCTTTACCTGTGGTGCGTGGATCGGACGAAAGGCGCTCTCGTTTGGAAAAAACTACTCAGCAGTGGCGACGTCAGAATGCGCAAACACAACATGTCCTCACCTTCTCCCGTCACTGATGGCAAGAGCGTTTACGTGATGACAGGTACGGGCATTCTCAGGGGCTTCGATTTCAACGGTAAAGAGTTGTGGTCACGCGACATTCAGAAGGACTATGGCGAGTTTGGTCTGAACTGGGGTTACGCCTCGTCGCCGTTGCTGTTTGAAGATTCGCTGTACGTTCAGGTGCTGCACGGAATGAAAACCGATGACCCTTCCTACGTGATGCGGATCGAGCGGAAAACCGGAAAGACTCTGTGGAAAGTTGATCGGCCGACGAATGCAATACGCGAATCGCCTGATTCGTATACGACGCCTGGACTTTTGCGCTATGGCAAGACACTCGAACTCGTAATTACCGGCGGCGACTGTGCGACCGGCCACGATCTCTCAACCGGCAAGGAACTTTGGCGGGCGAATGGCCTTAATCCAGACAACAATCCTTTTTATCGCATCGTGGCCTCGCCGGTGATCTTTGACAACATCATCTACGCCCCGACTCGCGTGAAGCCGCTGCTGGCGTTGCGGGCGGGTGGCCGCGGCGACATCACGAACACGCATGTGCTTTGGTCCACGGTGAACGGGCCGGACGTGCCCACCCCCGTCACTGACGGAAAATATTTTTACATCATCAACGATCGCGGAATCGTGTGGTGTCTCGACGCCAGGACTGGAGCTGAGATATACGGACAACAGCGACTCAAGCCCGGTGTCTATAGCGGCTCGCCGGTATTGGCTGACGGAAAGATTTATATAACGAACGAGGAAGGACTGACGTCCGTCGTAAAGGCTGGGCCGAAGTTCGAAGTGCTGGCTGAGAATCCGTTGAACGATTACTGTCTCAGCTCTCCGGCCATCTCCGACGGCCAGATCTTCATTCGGACTGCTACGCATCTGTATTGTGTTGGTAAGAATTCAAAGTCGTAATAGGTGCGATTCGTCTAATTCGGGCGTCTTCGTAATAGATTGGTGGATCCGTTAGCGCCGATTAAAGCGCGATCCACGAAACGACACGAACGAAGCACGAAATTACCCGGAAATGTTTAGGGAAATTGTTTCCGGTGAGTTCGTGGTTCGAATTGCCGTTGGGGGCAAAACTTGTTTGTTTTTGGAGGCTTCATGATTACCAATCAGACTCGAGGGAAAATGCTTAATAAAACAATCGCAGTCGTAACGCTAATCGCCATCGGCTTGATCTCGTCATTGACCGGCTACTCCCAGGGATCTTCGCTGGGAAAAGTAGAATTTCCAACCTCCGGATCGGCGAAAGCGCAGGCCCATTTTTTGCGAGGCTTGGCAGCGCTCCATTCATTCTGGTACGAAGAGGCTCTCGAAGCTTTTCGCCAGTCAACCAAAGATGAGCCGGACTTCATGATGGGGTATTGGGGCGAAGCGATGGCTCACAATCACCCTCTTTGGTCGGAACAAGATACAACGGCCGCCCGTGAAGTAATCGCAAAGATCAAGGAAACGCCTAAACTGACTTCCCGGGAACGAGCTTACCTCGACGCCGTTCGGCTTCTCTACGGCGAAGGCGACAAGCGCGCTCGCGACACTGCCTATTCCAACGCCATGGAAAAACTTTATCGCGATTATCCTGACGACCTCGACGCGGCGGCATTTTATTCTCTATCGCTGCTCGGGTTGGTGAGAGCTGAAGAGAAGAGCTATCGGCTGCAGGCCCGCGCCGGCGCCATTGCGCTGGACGTCTATCAGAAGAATCCAAATCATCCGGGAGCCGCTCATTACATCATTCACGCTTTCGACGATCCGGAGCACGCCATTCTAGCGTTGCCGGCGGCGCGGCGCTATGCCGACATTGCTCCCGAAGCTCATCACGCCCGCCACATGCCTTCGCACATTTTCCTGCAACTCGGGATGTGGCAAGAGGCAGCGTCGTCGAACGAATCGGCGTGGCAAGCTTCGGACAATTGGATGAAGCGTAAGAACCTCTCGCCGAATGTGCGCGACTATCACAGCCTCCATTGGCTGATGTACGTCTATCTGCAACAGGGCCGATATCGCAAGGCCGAAGAGTTGTTGACGCTGATGAAGAAGACATTGGCCCAGGGCAACTACGACAACAAGTTACGCCCCGGTTATTACGAAAACAATTATGCGTCCATGGCGGCAGCCTTTGTGGTGGAAACCGAGCGTTGGGATTTGGCCGCCACACTGTTCCCGGCAGAGTCTGCCACGACGCCGACTGCCTCCGCTCAATCCTCAAGCGCCCACGGCGGTCACGGTGGAGATTCGTCAGCATCCGGCGGTGGAGCGGGTACGATGCGCGTGTCAAACCGTGCTCAGCGCTTGCCAGTGTTCATTCGGGCGTGGGCAGCCGTCCTTAACGGATCGATGAAAGCTGCGCCGGCGCCTCCGGATGCAAAACCTGATTCTCCCGGCGAGAATTCGAGAGTCATTGGGGAGACAGGAGTGGCGGCGCTCTATGCCTCGGCAAATGGAGGGCACGATAAAGCTATCGAACTGATGCGCCAGGCAGTGCAACTCGAGGAGAAGTTGGGGCCGCCTTCAGGTCCACCGGATCTAATCAAACCGACTCACGAGCTATTGGGAGAGATATTGCTGCGCGCCGGTAAACCAACCGAAGCGGCGGAACAATTCAAGATCGCTTTGCTAAGGCAACCGAATCGAGCCCGCTCATTGCTCGGGGCCGCGCGGGCTGCGGCGAAGAATGGTGATCAGGCCAGTGCGGCGGCTGCTTATGGCAAGCTGTTGGAGCAGTGGAGTCAGGCAGACCCGGACCTGGCCGAACTGCGTGAGGCCCGGGAATATTTGAAGTTTTCCAGGAGACCGCAATGAGTCGAAAATTCCATCCGGCATACAGATCCCTCGTATTATGCGCTCTAGTTCTGATCGCTCATCAAGCCAGCGCTCTGGCGCAAGATAAGGCCGCAAAGATAGAAGCGATCATGACGGCAGCGCACAAGTACCGGCTCTTTAACGGGTCGGCGCTGGTGGCCGAGCATGGCAAAGTGATTTACAAAAAGGGACTCGGCCTGGCGAATATGGAATGGAATATTCCGAATGCTCCCGATACCAGGTTTCGGCTCGGTTCAATTACCAAACAATTCACTGCCGTGTTAATCCTGCAACTCGTCGAGCAGGGGAAGGTCAAGCTTGACGGCAAGATCTCAGACTATCTGCCGGAGTATCGCAAAGACATCGGCGAGAAAGTTACCGTCCATCAGCTCCTTAACCACACTTCAGGGATCCCGAGCTATACCGATATGGCGGGCTTCGCGCAGGACGTCAGCCGTAATCCATACCAGGTTGCTGACTTTGTTAAAAAGTATGCCAGCCGCGATCTGGAATTCGAGCCCGGCAGCAAATACCGGTACAACAACTCGGGTTATTTTCTTCTCGGGGCGATCATTGAAAAGGTAACGGGGCAGACTTATGAAGAGGCTCTGAAAGAAAAGATCCTCAATCCGCTCGGCATGAAAAACACCGGCTATGACCGCCACGAGCCGATCATGGAAAGGCGCGCGGCCGGCTACCGGAAAACTGCCGACGCTTACGAAAATGCACCCTATCTCGATATGTCGATACCTTACGCCGCGGGCTCGCTGTATTCGACGGTGGAAGATCTATACCTTTGGGACCAGGCTCTCTATACCGACCGCGTGCTCTCGGGAGCCACCAAAGAACTCATGTACAAGCCGAATTTGGACGACTATGCCTATGGATGGGTGGTGAATAAGGTCAGCTTCGCAGCTTCGAAAGAGAGTGTCCCGCAAATTATGCATGGAGGCGGGATCAACGGTTTCAGCACCGTAATCGTTCGGTTGCCCGATCAAAAGAATCTGATCGTGCTGCTTGATAATACTTCCCAGAACGTAGGCCGTCTCGCCCGCGAGATCACCAATGTGCTTTACAACCAGCCATACAATCTGCCGAAGATTCCAATTGCTGAAGTGCTGTTGAAGACGATTGAGGGAAAGGGTATCGAAGCGGGCATAGCTCAATATCGCGAGATCAAGGCGCGACAGGAGAGTCAGTACGATCTCGCTGAGCCGGAGCTGAACCGCCTCGGATACCAATTACTTGGCGCCAACAAGGTCAAAGACGCCATTGAAGTCTTCAAGCTCAACGTCGAGGCGTACCCCAAAGGCTTCAATACCTACGACAGTTTGGGAGAGGCATACATGATTAACGGCGATACTGAACTCGCCATCAAAAACTACAAGAGATCCCTCGAGCTTAATCCTGAAAACGGCGGCGCCGTGGCGATGTTGAAACGGCTGGCCAGCAAGCCGGTGTCGGTCGATCCGAAGGTCTATGATTCCTATGTCGGCGAGTACGAAGTATCGCCTTCGTTTACCGTCAAGATTTTCAAGGAAGGCGAAAAGCTGATAACGCAGGCTACCGGCCAGCCGGCCTTCGAGATCTTCCCGGAGTCAGAAGACAAGTTCTTCCTGAAAGTGGTTGATGCCAGGCTGACTTTTAAGAGGGATGACAAAGGGGCGGTAACGGGTCTCATCATTCACCAGGGCGGCCGCGACACCCCTGGTAAGAAGGTCAAGTGAAACGATGCACGAAACCACACGAAGTAACACGAATTTGTTTTTCGTGTTTGATTCGTGTGGTTTCGTGCTTTGGATCGTGATGGTGGATCGTCAGCAACCCCGCTTAGGGCTACGCGAAGCAAACGATGACAAATGAAAAATGTCCAATCTCAAATGGAAAATGACTATTTTTTCTCCTTCACATCGAACGCGTAGACCGTATCCTGGTCGCGTAAGTAGAGACGGCCACCAGCAACCACCGGGTGCGTCCAGGTAGGTAACGAGCCCTGCTCAATCCGAAAGCGTCCTTTTTCGCGATAGCCGGTGGGCGTTGCCTCGACCAATCCGACCACGCCATTCTCGCTATAGGCGTAAAGATGTCCATCGGCGAAGACCAGCGAACCCTTGCCTACGCTGCGATCCTTCCAGGCCACCTCGCCGGTGTCAAACTTCATGGCCGTAAGCACGCTGCTGGAAAAACCGTACAGGTGCTCGCCGATCAGGATCGAGCTACTATGGTGGTTTCGCATATCCTTAGTGAAATATAGTTCAGACGCTTTGCCGTCCGATTTGATCTCGACGACGCCACCACCGGTTCCATAGTCCGAAGAGATGAAGACCCGATTGCCGCGCACGATTGGCGTGGCCGCATTCGCCACATCGTTGGCGGGACGGGGATACTCCCACAATAGTTTTCCGTCTTTCAGGTCTAAGCCGACGGCGCGATCGTCGGTAAAGAAAACCACGTGGGTGGTGCTGCCGACTTGCACCGGCATGGCCGAAGAGTAGCCCGCTTTATCGCTTTGGCTCTTCCAAATTAACGCCCCATCCTTCTTGTTGAGGGCGACAATGGAGGCTTCGGGACCACCTGGATTAATCAACAGCTTCTCTCCGATAACGAGCGGTGATTCACTGATACCCCACTGAATATTCCTGCCGCCGAACTTCGACAGGACGTTCATGTTCCAAATGATTTTGCCGGTCTTTGCGTCAAGGGCCGAGAGGTCGCCGTTGCCCCCCAGTGAATAGAGCCGGTCGCCATCAACCGTCGGAGTGCCGCGTGGGCCATCGCCACGGCTGTCGCGGTATGCAGTGCCGTGGGGCGTTGCCCAGACTTGCTTCCCGGTCGCCACATCAAACGCGATGACATATTCGCGATCGCCGCGGAGCCCCATCGTATAGATCCTGCCGTCTGATATCGACAGCGAAGAGTAACCCGTTCCGGCGCCGGCAACTTTCCACACCAGCGCCGGCCCGCCTTCAGGCCATTGTTTTAGCAGTCCGGTTTCTTTAGAGATGCCATCGCGGTTTGGCCCCCGCCATTGAGGCCACTCACCGCCGTTCTGTGCTGCCACTTGAATGGACAACCCCAGCGCGATTATTGCGATACCGATCAACATCCTGATGCTCATTTTCATATTGGTCTCCTCGCGCACACGTTCTAAGTCATGAAGTTCGTAAACTCCTTGGGGAGACTTAGAAAACCCTTAGGATTGCGGCTTGAAATACAGAACCATGCCGGCGCCGGCGGCCGCTAAAACAAACCCGACGTAAAGCAGCGGGTTCGGCGCCGTCTTCGGCGGATGCAGCCACATGGAAAAAATGACGTTTACCAGGGGCGCACCAGCAAAAACCAGCGGCATCACGTAAGTCGGCAGCCCCCCCGATTTAAAAGCAAAGATAATGCATACGGCGCCGATGGCTCCCAGCGCTCCGCCCGCGATTGCGGCCAGCGTTCCGCGGGTGGTGAAGCCTTGCAACTGGCCTTGCGCAGACAGATTGATCGCGGGCACCAGCACTCCGATCAGAAAATAGGCAAATCCGACGCAGAGCAGAGCGCGCATTGGATTACCGAGGGCTACTTGTCCGCGATGCAGTGCTGGGCCGTACAATCCCCAAGCCAGCGCCGCGCCCACGGCGAAGATTATCCAGAGCATATTTTGGGAGACCTCCGAACTAGTAAATCCATTTACCATTCACCATTTACCATTCACCATTTACCATTCACCATT
>Ga0187893_10004790_pt1 | contig 25268 bp, 21 predicted proteins | sample MA1701074metaG_FD_139574 | JGI IMG/M metagenome (GOLD analysis project Ga0187893, IMG submission 139574) | White microbial mat communities from a basaltic lava cave in the Kipuka Kanohina Cave System on the Island of Hawaii, USA - MA170107-4 metaG ... | reverse complement strand
ATTTAGCCTTAAAGAAATATCTTCCTTACTACAACGAGAAACGTCCGCATTTTGGTTTAAACTTGCAGACACCACAGAGTATATTAACAGCTAAGTGTTTCCAAGGTATTGATTAGAATACGGTTAAATTAACTCTGCTAAAAACCGCAGCAGTTTCTGAAGCTAAAGAGGAGAAGAAGAGTTGCTCCGGATAACAGGAAACCTAGTACGCCAAGTACTCGAAAGATTGAGCCTAATAAATCTCTGTTTTCTTTCTTCCAATTTATGTAACTTAATAGTGTGGCCCCTAGAAATAATATCGAGAGTAAAGGAATTTGCCTCTTTCCCATTTCTATGGCACTGTTTTGATAATGAAAGAGAAGAAGGATAGGGATTAGGTAAGTCAGAATGATAAGCGCAAAACTGAGTAATCTTTTCTTATTCATGTGACAATTATATCACAGTCTCAATCTGAGTAAGTATATCTAGCAAAGCTTGTGCGTCAGAATCACTTAGTTTCCCTTTATCCCCCTTCTTAATTAAACTCGCAGAAATACTATTCAGTGCTTTGACAACTTTCTGTTTATTCTCTAGTTTCTCTACCCTTTTTAGCAGATCATTTTTTTGATTTTGTTTTATGTTAAGAATCTGAATTTTCGTCTTCAGCATATTTAGAACCTGTGGGTCAAGATTAATGTCCTCATCAGTTTCTAGAAATGTTAGAATTTCGATTATGCTATTTACGTCCGCACTATTAATGTTACCTTTCAGACCTTGTTTATTGATTTTATTTTTAATGTTGGCTAGAATTTTTGTGTTTTGCGCTCTTTTCGTATCTATCTTTTTTACAATATTGTCAATCTTTTTAAGTAGATTTTGTTTCACCTTGTCAGTAGCATTTAGGGATTGTATTCGTCCGCGCAAGGTAGACATAAGCTCGGCCAAGGTCTTATCAGGGCCGGTAACCTGATCAACAGTGCCGTCGCCATTTGAATCAATCGATAGAATAGTGTTGGTTGGGTCAAGACTGCCTTTAAGATCAGTAGTCACCGGCACGTCACTAAATGTATGTGTATTAGACACTCCATTATTGTTTATATCGGAAGTCTGCAAGGTGAACGTTCCGCTCCCAGTGCCTTTTAGATTAATAGTGTAATTTTGCCCTTCGTCGGTGGGAAGATAAGCAAATTTATGATCTTCTAGAACCTCAAAACTGGCACTAGGGATGTCGTTAAAAATATTACCTTCATCGTCAAGGCCCGAATGATTACCATCTTGGTCAACAATATCAAGACTAACCGGGCTAAATACCGAAATTGCTTTCCCGTTCAATTCACACTCGGAAATATCTTGTGTTATGCCCGGAGCGGAAAGTGAACTGCCTGCAATAATATTTACAATTTGTTGTCTTGTGCCCTGCTGGGTCATCATGGTAGCGTGACTGCCTTCCAGCGCATAATATTTATTGTTTGAATCGACGGGCAAATTTGTAGCGCTTTCAAGTGGGACCGTGCCGTCGCCAGGAGTGTAGCCAATAATATAATCGGTAATGGTACCAAATACAGTGTCCGAGCGCCTTTCGATAACTTTCCCTATTGTACCTGCCTTACATCCAATAACACTGTACAAATCTACACCATCGGTTCGCAAATCGTAGTCATCAAAAGAAGTAGAATGGAGATTTTCAGCGTTCGTAATTGCTTGAGAATTCATATTATGATCATTTAGAAGAAAATTTCTGGTTTCATCAAAAGTTAAGTCGGTAGTCGTATCGCCTCCGAAAAGAGGATTTTCTAATATTGAAACATAGCTTCCTTTTCGGTCATAATATTGTCTGCTTGGAGAAAGATCGTAGACAACCGGGAAATTTTTAGCTAATTTTTTCATTTCAAGAAGAGACAAAAATTGATTTCCAAAATGGTCCCCTACTAAAAGTGCCTTGATGGCTTTTGGCGCTCCTGTGTTGGGGACCCCAATAAATACAGCTCTGCTAATGTGATGATCCAGGGGGTTATCCATCACATATTTTTTAACGAGGAGTCCACCTGTACTATGTGCAATCACATCAACTTTTTCTGCATTTGTAAACGCAAGAATACCCGCAATTCTCTGCGAAAGAGCATCAATATTATTTTGAGCTATACCGAAGCGCCAATCATAAGGAAATAAAAAAAGATCAGTGTCTAGAACATACCCTTGATTCTCAAACCCTTCAAGAAGACTGGCGGTGTAATCGTAAACCTTTACACCCAAACCAACTATAGAAACTGTGTCCTTCCTCAATACATCTCCAAGGTTTAAATTGTGGTCGGCGGGGGTTAAGTCAACCATGAACTGCAAAGGATCCATAAACTGGTCGTCGCTGAAAACGTTTCTCGCCCAATCCATCCATAGCTCCTGACTTCCCTTCCAAATTTCGGTCCCTAAAACTCCGGGCACAATGAGGACCGGGTTACGAGTCGGTGCCGGCGGGCCGCCGATTTCGCCGTCGGATATCCTCCCAACTTCTTGCGGATTGGCTCTGTCGGATACGTCCAGCACCGCAAGCGTATCAATACTTCGGAGAGTTACGTACGCATAATTTCCCGACACTGCGACATGGAACGGTGCCGAATTTGGGTCTCCGAATACAAAACTGCCTGCATGGCTGGGACTAGCTGGACTTGAAATATCGATAATCTGGAGAGCATTGTCGCCATAAGAAGTGACGAAAGCATGGTCATCTGCCACAAAGATATCGTAAGGCGTGGCGAGCGCTGCACCATCGTCACCATTCGAGAAAGTGCCTGCTAGAGTGGGCGCTATGGGATCAGACACATCCACTATTCTCACCTTTTCCGTTTCAGAAAAATATACAAATCCGCCTGATACACTCACTTTACTAACAGGGCCGACTTGCTCCCCCTCTGAACCGTCCTCAAAGCTGCCTTGCACCTCGGGATGCAACGGATCAGAAATATCCACGATGCGCACGCCGCCACTACCGCAAAAACAGCGGAATCCATAGTATAAATAATCCCCCGAAATATCGATCACGAGCGGGGCAATTAGGAATCCTCCAAAAATGCTACTAACGTGGGTCGGCGAAGTAGGGTCACTTATGTCGATAATCGCAATAGTCTGGTTAGAGAGCGCAACGTAAAGATAATTTCCTGCTACTTTAATAGAGAGCGAGCGGCCGATATTTTCGAGTCTGGCTATCCATGTCGGATTTGTCTTGTCGGATATATCAATAATTTCGAGCGAATTTGCCAAGTAATTCCCCACATATGCATAGTCACCAGACACATCGAAAGCTTGGGGGTCTGAAAGGACAAGATCACCCACATCGTGAATGGAGCCGGCGTGTTCAGGGAAAAGAGGATCAGTAATGTCTATGATCTCGAATGCGTTACTGTCGTCTGCAATCAAGTAGGCATAATTTCCCCGAACTAACACTTGAGTGGGGTTATCTAATAGGGCGCCTTGAGAATAAGCTAAGGAAACGCTACCAAAAAATAAAAAGGTGGCAGCCAATACTAGCCCGGCGTGAAGAATTTTCGAGACAAAATCCATATTTGCCCGTATACTACCATTAATCTCTCCAACGTCAAATCGAGATGTGGATACCTTGAGCAACATCGGATGTTGCTTAAGGACTTTTGTAGCGTCCGCGGGATCTACGGCCTCCGGCTTTTCTCTTAGCAAGGACAGTCCTTGCTCTTTATTGCTCTTTACGTATTTGAGGTTTTCTTCTGCTTCACGACAGTCCAAAGAATGATGACAATACTTACTACAACGTAGAGAATGCTTACCCAGCGGAAAACTTCCTCGGGATAAGGAGAGAAAAGATCGCCGGCGCCAGGGTCGCCGTAAAAAATAAAAATTAGGGCGGCAATGGGAATAAACCATTTGGCGAACTTTTTCCAGGACTGGAAAGCTTGTGGCAAGAAAAGTAAAACAAGAAAGACCAAAGCAAGCGCAGGCATGCCGTAGTAAAGTGGAAGACCGGTATTCCAATACCAGTCACCACAAGATACATCAAAAGTATTTTCAGCCAAATTATAATAACACAAACCAAACTTGTGATTATTTATAAATACATACCCAATAACAAACCCCGCTAACGACAGCAAAAGAAAGAGAGCAATTTTCTTGCGCATAAATTGATTATATCACACTCTCGACTTGGTTGAGTAAATCTAGAAGTTCCTGTGCTTGCGCACCTTCAATTTTCCCCTTCATTTCTTTCTTTGTAATTTTCTTTTTCATCCTTTCGAGGATTTTGGTGTTTTTAAGCTTATCTTTCTCGATTTTTTTCTCTAATTTCTCAACTTTCTTAAGAAGATTTTTCTTTAGTTTATCCTTCGCATCCAGCGCCTGGATTTTCTCCTTTAATTCATTGAGGATTTCGGGATCAAGGGCTGCGGCATCCGACTGTGCTTCAAGTAGTAGGCAAGCAAGGACTGTCCTTGCTAAGACATAGTTCAAATTGAAAACAATGAATCATAAGCCCCGGCAAAAAAATAAACAACTAAACCAAGAATTATCAGCAAAATTATATTCATTAAAAAAAACGGGCTATGGTTTCTCAGGTAGAAACGGTCAGCAAGAGAAACAAGTAATAGTAATGGCAGATAAAAAATCGATCCATACCAAAAAACGATAAAACCGCGTAGGCCATCATAAAGGAAAATAATAACGTTTATGAGTAAAAGAACAAGTGTTAAGAAAAAGAATTTTCTCGATAATCTAAAATTCCTCATACTACTATTATCTAACAATAAAACAAATAAAACAATTAGTAGCTAACATTTAAACCATCACTTTCGGTTTGAATAGTTACCACCACAAAACCGGACTTTGTACTCACTAATACCTTATTGCCGCTGGTTTTTTCTCGAATTACCGTTGTATTGCTTGCCTTTCGGTAGTTAAAAATATTTCTCTCTACCCCTTTTTTTATTACCCTCGTATCAAGATCAGTTAGGACCCCATTTTTCTCTTTCCAATCGTAGATAATATTGGTGTTTGGCAAGAGTGTAGTAACTCCATTCCTTACAATTTTATTGTATGCCAACCTAAGCCTGGTGGAAACCTCTCTTAATTTGGTGAATGGGATTTCTGTAGTGTTGCCTGCGCTGTCAGTAAGAGTTATCGAGGTGCTGGTTTTAACTATGTTTGGATTCGGATCTTGCGTATCCAGGGCAGAAAAAATAACGTCCTTTGAATTAACGTCAAAAGTCACCTGTAATTCTGGAGGAGTTATATCAATCGTGACTGTGCTGCCTGGAGCAGCTTCAAGGATCTCGTCCACTGTGCCATCCCCGTTTTGATCGAGAGTCAATGCAAGAGAACTATCTTCGTTTACTTTCACTTTACCAACAGTCTCGGTAGTAACTGGAATATCCTCAAACGTGGTAGTGGTCGTTGTGCCGTCTGGTTCAACTTCTTCCGATTCATATGTAAACGTACCAACCCCGCTACCTTTAATTACAATTTTTTCTATGCCTTCTTTGGGAAGATTTAAATATTTTCCTTCTCCAAATTCTAGGTACGAAGAATTTGGGATATTTTCCTCTATTTGGCAAAAATCTGAATCATGCTCGCAGGTTTTCCCTGTGTGATTACCATCACTATCATAAGCATCAATTGTAACCGGGGAATGAATAGATATACGAAAACGATTTTGTGTATCATTTGGTTCTGTAGTTACCAAATACGGTGGGCTAGTTGGAATCCCGGTGATAGTATCCGAAATAAAATCTAGAAGAGGATCTATCTCTAAAATATTTTTGTGTTCGTAATTTTTTGAGCTGTCATTGTTATAATCTACAATATTGAACCAATATTTTTCAGCGTTGCCGTTAAAACTCATATACTGTGCACTTGGAACTACAACCGTTCCATCTCCATCGGCTGTAAATCTCGGCCGCTCGTCTAAAACGAAACTACACGGAAAAGACCCAGAGCAATCCATTCGCGGATAATATTCAAAACTAGCGAGAGTATCCAATCCCCATCCTGCGATTTCAATAATTCTTAGGCTTTGGGTTGGGTTCCAATTATCAAGATTATCATGTAAATTTTCTGCCCCAGAGAATAAATTGTTTGATAGAATAATCGGCAAATTTGTTTCTAGCGGGTTTGGATTTATCCTGCCCTCAGCACCGAAAAGGAAATCCTTATATTCGGAATACGAATCCAGGGCGGGACCGAAGGTTCGTACCATATCAGTTGTGGCTCCCGAAGGAATCAAGTTATCTACAAATGTCACTGGTGAAGCACTTATTCGGTTTATATATTCTTTAGTCGGCAATAAACCATAGGCAGCAGGCATATTTCTGCCGAATTCTCTTGCAGTTGATGAACTAATCAATAATCCCCCCAACACACTCTCGCCGTATCCATGAAGTAAGGTTGGCACAGTCTTAGCAGTGCCAATTTGAGGTGAGGCGACCAAAATGAGTGTATCTACTTTATCAATTAAATCACTTACACCTTCGTCTTTTTCATCCTGTAGTTTTTTAAGAAGCGTCTTAGCAAGAAGCCCTCCATTTGAATGTGCAACAATTGTCACCTTCCCGCTTTTAGAAGTATCCGAAAGATCTTGTAGAGTTTGAACCAAAGACTTTTTCCCATTTTCATAACTCGTTCCACTATTTACTATATCTTCGACACTCTCACGCCAATCATATGCAAAAGCAATCCATTCGCTAGTTTTTTGATCTGATACCAACTGATCTAGTCTTTCAGAAAAAACTTTATATATATCCGTACTAGTTATACTAACTTCGGTGATAATATCTCTGGTATAGATATTTTGGTTAACGCTCGAACCGTCCTGATTCAGGTATAAACCAGCGACGTCGCTGTTGCTTCCCGGTTCCCAGAGTTTTTCTTCTCCTCCAGAATTTTCATATAATCTACTCGCTTTTATCCCCGGCAGGAAAAGCACATTTGAGAAACAACTTTCTGTACATTCCGGCAGGACGCCTGTTAAGACTGTGGAAATTTCAATAGTGCTGGACAAGTCGTCCGCCAGTAATAACCCGCCACCTAAATATTTGTCGAGAAGGCCGATTATCGGGGGAATTTCATCCGAGACAACTTCCAGGTTACATTTGAAAACTTTTCCCCTTAATTCCGGACCAAGCGGGGTACCCGAAACCGTAGGATTATAACCGGCCGGACATTCTCCCTCAAAACACGGCGAAGAAATATCGACCTCCCAGCCATCACTCTCATCGTCGGGGCGGTTGAGCAAGCCGCCCGCCGGGAAACCGAAAGGATTCTTGTCAAACCCTTTTTCCGTCGATTCGCTGTTACTCGCCGGGCTAAGTGCCAGATAAGGGCACAAATTGGGCACAGGGTTCAAACACTCTCCCAAATCATCAAATATATCGCACGGGGGATAAGCGGCTATGTAATAAGCTGCGTCTCCACTTGTAAATGGGAGAGCAGAATCAAAAGAAAGAGTAAAATTCTTTTGATAAGTTTCCAGAGGACGAAGGGTAATATCTACGTTCCTCATATCGAAAACGAACCTGGCATAACCTGCCAACAGCGATAACCCTCCTCCCGCAAAAAAGAAAGCGGCCAAAAATGCAGTAATTGCAAGGATTTTCGGCCATCGGGTCATAATTTCCCATACTACAAACTTTTACGAAAACGTCAAATCGAGATGTGGATACCTTGAGCAACATCCGATGTTGCTCAAGGATGTTGCTCAAGGAAATAATTTTTTAGCGACCTGCCCGCCATCGCTACGCTTGGGCGTTGCGGGCGGGGGTCTGGCTGAAAAGTTTAGTGCTGTGTTCTGGCGGCTAGCTATCCCGAACCAAAGCAGAGCTTGGTACGGGACTTCGCTTTCGCCTCACTTCTCTGACTGCCCCGTACTAAAAATTTTTATTGTTTTGAACACAAAGTTCTTGGCACTTACCTACTTTCGCCCCGAAGGACTATCATCGGCACTAGCGGGCTTAATTGCTCTGTTCGGAATGGGAAGAGATGTTTCCCCGCCGTCAAAGCACCAAGAACTTTGCACTCAAAAACACAAAACTAAACCAAAGTGGTTTCCAAATTTCTTAACAGGAATTGAAACATTAGTACTTCTCGGCTCCATCCCTTACGGGACTTCCACCTAAAGCCTATCAACGTGATAATCTCTCACGGTTCCTCGCCCCGCCAGAGGCGGGGTAAAATTCCTAATCTTGAAGTTGGCTTCCCTCTTAGATGCTTTCAGAGGTTATCCATTCCCGACATAGCTACTCTGCAATGCCCTTGGCAGGACAGCAGACACACCAGAGGTCAGTTCACTCCGGTCCTCTCGTCACATTCTCCCCTATTTCTAGGAGTGCAGACTATATCTTCATCCTTCGACAGGCAGAGAATAAATCCTTTACCTATCACGAGGATGTTGGCGTATTACAAGCAGGAGCTGTCCCACAATGCGGGATTCCTCAACCTGCAAGTCCTCTCCGATCCATATCGGAGAAAGTCGTTACGGGGTCATCCACTATTTTCTAGTGGAGACTTCCCACGGTATTATCTTATCATTTTCTGGTCCTCAAGTAAATCTCAACACATGAACAGGACCGTTCATTATGTGTATGCCATAGAGGAGAGAATCTGATGAAGACTTCACCGTTATTAGCCACTTTTGCATCCCGCATTACTGCGGGAAGTAGCAGGCCCTTACGGGCTACTAGGAGCAAATCTTCTCAAGAATCAACGAGTGCAGTAGATAGGAGACCAACCTGTCTCACGCATCTTTTCGCATATTACTATGCGGATTGGACTGTAACATATTCTCTCGCGAGAACATCAACATTCAGTCTCTACGGGCACAAGTGTACGAATTTTTCGTTTTTTAGAATAATTAAGATTTTGGAATTCGTTGCAAAGCTGCAAAATTTTCTCAAAATCTTCCCGGTTTTGCACTAATTCTTTTTCTTTCAGAATATTTTTAAGAAGCGCAACTTGCTTTTGTTTAAGAATCAGGAATGGCTCGACTATCTTTACAAACTCGATCAGATCGTCTCGCTTGCTAATAATGAATTCGGTCACTCCGTCTTTTCGTATTCGAACTTTTCCGTACGGAATAAGCGAATACATATTCTTAAACACTTCGGACTTAGATGATTGATAGAATACTATGTACGGAGCTATCTGATAACCAAAACGATAAGTGTCGTTCGGTTTAGCTCTAACATAGATACTTCCATCCGCATCCAGAAATCCTGCGATATACGCCTTTTGCGTTAACGATAATTTCATACACTGTTTCCCTCGGTATTATCCTACCATATGACGGGTTAGGATTCCACCGATATCTGTTGATTTTCCATACATAATCGCTTATGTACGCCGCCGTGATTATGTCTTTCCCTCGGGATTCAGACTGTCGACTAGCCGAACTTGATAACTTTCGACTTTAAACTTGTCGAAAAGCTCCGCTTTTCGACGGTCTGAACCCAGCTCGCGTACCTTTTTAATTGGCGAACAGCCAAACGCTTGGCAGCTACTCCACCGCCGCGCTAAGGTGAGCCGACATCGAGGTGCCGAACTTCGCCGTCAATATGAACTATTGGGCGAAACTAGCCTGTTATCCCTGGAGTAGCTTTTATCCGTTAATCTAAACCCCCGTCTAATGGGTAGTTGCGGTTCACTTAGTTCTGGTTTCCCACCTGCTCGGGATGTACCCCTTACAGTCAAGCCAGCTTGTGCCTATACACTATCGGCACGGTTTCCATTCGCGCCTAGCTGACCTTTAAACCCCTCCTTTACTTTTTAGGCATTTTTGTTACGTGTCAAGGACAGTCCTTGACACTCTTCATGTCGCCATGAAGATCGGACTATATCTTCATCCTTTGGATGGTTGACGTATAGTCTCTACGGGTGTTCGTAAACTTCCCTCGATATCATCTTAATTTTATAAGATTTCTACCGATATAGTCAACTTCTCAATCGCGATTACTCGCGAAAGCCCCCCTATTTTTTGTTTCGAGATTGCTCAAATCCCAGGAGCTGTAGATTCGAAAGTTCGAAAATTATTTTCAAACCCTCGAGGGTACAGCCCCAGTAAAACTATCCACCAGATACTGTCTCCCCGCATTTTTTCTGCGGGGGTTAGAACATGCCTTCCGAAAGTGAGGTATTGCACTGTCGAGTAGAGTAAGACCGAAATCTTACACATCAAACCTCTCCCCCATATTCTACGCAGTCGAAAAACATGCTCAATATCAAGTTATAGTAAAGCTTCCAGGGTCTTTTCGTCTATCTGCACTTAACCGGCATCTTCACCGGTATTGTATTTTCACCGAGCTGGTCCCCGAGACAGTTCTCCAGTCATTACGCCATTCCTGCGCGTCGGAACTTACCCGACAAGGTATTTCGGTACCTTAGGACTCTTATAGTTAGAGCCGACATTCACCAGGGCTTACAACAATCACCCTCCGACTTGCGCCGGAGAACGTCGCTGTTTGACCTTCTGGCATTGGTCAGGCGTCACCCCCTATACATCCTCTTGCGAGTTCGCAGGGAGCTGTGTTTTTGGTAAACAGTTGCCAGAGATACTTTCGCTGCGACCGCCAACATTCTTCTCCGAAGAGAAGTTTGGGCGGTAAGCCTTATCCCGAAGTTACGGCTGCTTTTTTGCCGAGTTCCTTGGGGACCACTCACTCGTTCGTCTTGGTCTACTCGACCTCGTCACCTGTGTTGGTTTGCGGTACGGTTTCCCTTCCTTTAGAGTTTAGAGACTTTTCTCGGAAGCGTGCTTTGCAAGATCGCCCATCCCCGAAGAGACAAGCTTTTCATAATCCTTGGACTACCTCATTAAAGAGAGGGCACGGATTTGCCAGTGCACCGTCCTAAGAATACGAACCTAAAATCCAATAATTGGCCCTGCATACTGCGCTCCGTCATCCCGTCACAAAGAAGAGAAGTGTAGGAATATTAACCTACTGTCCATCGGGTGCGGCTTTCGCCATCCCCTTAGGACCGACTAACCCTTGGCTGATTGACATTACCAAGGAAACCTTGACGTTTCGACGGGAGGGGTTCTCACCCTCCTTGCGGTTACTTGTGCCAACATTCTTACTTCCACACGCTCCATCCCGCCTCGCGGCTGGGACTTCAACGCAGAGTGGAAAACTCTCCTACCGCCCTTCATGTCCGAAGACATAGAGGACCCTCACATTCGGTACTATGCTTAGCCCCAATTATTTTCGACGCAAAATTTCTAGATGAGTGAGCTGTTACGCTATCTTTAAAGGATGGCTGCTTCTAAGCCAACCTCCTCACTGTTAGAGAAATTTCACTTTCTTGTTTTGCACTTAGCATAGATTTAGGGACCTTATATTGAGGTCTGGGCTGTTTCCCTTTTGACGAGTGGAGCTTAGCCCCCACCGTCTAACTGCCGCACTTTAACTTTTGGTATTCGGAGTTTGATAAATTTAGCGACCTTTCGGCCTGTCCAAATCTTCCAGTGCTCTACCCCCAAAAGGAACATGCGACGCTAGCCCTAAAGCTATTTCGGAGAGAACCAGCTATTACCAGGTTCGATTAGCTTTTCACTCCTTACCACAAGTCATCCGAAGGCGTTATACGACCAACCGGTTCGGACCTCCATTCCGCTTTCGCGGGACTTCATCCTGCTCATGGCAAGCTCACCTGGCTTCGGGTCTTATGCATGATACTTATTCGCGCTATTAACACTCGGTTTCCCTGCGACTCCGCTCTTTTAGCGAGCTTAGTCTTGCAACATGCATAAACTCGTTGGCTCATTCTTCAATAGGCACGCCGTAGTCGCGTAAAGCTTGCGCCACGCGACATCGACTCCTTGTAGACATACGGGTTCAGGTCTATTTCACCGCCCTAACCGGGCTGCTTTTCACCTTTCCCTCACGGTACTAGTTCACTATCGATCACAAAATATATTTAGCCTTGGCGGTTAGTTCCGCCGGATTCCCTCAGGCCATTCGTGTCCCGAGGTACTCAAGTAGAGCAGTAAAAGAGTTAGATTGTTTTCGCCCAAGGGGCTATCACCCGCTGTGGCGTTTTTTTCCAAAAACTTAGGCTAACAATCTAATTTGTAACTCTTCTAGTAATCTACACTGCTCCCTTACAACCCTCACCATCAATCCCTGCATACGTTTACACATATGCAAAGAATGAGGGTAAGTTTGGGCTTCCCCGCCAGAACGAGTCTGTCGGGCTGGTTCCTTTTCGCTCGCCGCTACTTAGGAGATAACTGTTGTTCTCTTTTCCTCCTGGTACTGAGATGTTTCACTTCCCAGGGTTCGCGTCCCGACTTGCGCCGGAACAATCCAACATGACTTGGATTGGGTTTCCCCATTCGGACATCTCCGGATCGAAGGTTGCTACGCACCTCCCCGAAGCTTATCGCAGCTACGCCACGTCCTTCATCGCTATTTTGTGTCAAGGCATCCACCGTACGCCCTTAGTTTCCTGTTAAGAAACTTGAAAACCACTTTTCTTTTTTATAGTCTCCTTTCCGGAACCGCTCCCGTACTTAGAGACTCTCCATCTAAAGACACAAAAAGACCCTCCTCGAAGTGTCTTTGATGGCTTTCGATTTTCAAATTCCAATCCGTTCTGTAAAAGAAAAACCCCGCTGGGCGGGGCAAATAGACAAAGTCGCGTCTACGTACGCCGCCTTTTGTTAGTGTTTTTCGTGGTATTCATGCCGATAAACTCATTATATTCCAAATAGAATTAGAGTCAAGCTGGGGAAAACTTACTGCAGATACTCCCCCGCCACCCAGCCGTTTGCGCCTGTGGAGAAGTAGACCTTCCACCAGGTGTAACCGTCCATGGAGACCGGACCCGAGACGATCCGACCAGAGGCGCCGGCAGATTGTCCACCGAGTACTCCGGCAGAAAGTGAAGGCTCCACTCGGACATTGATCCCGGTCGTGGTCGAGACTTGCGCGCCGATCGCGACCACGCTCCCGAGAACACCCGCGCGAGGAATAACTATCGTCTTGGCGACAGTATTGAAGTCCGAACCCGAGAGCGAAATCGTTTCGCTGATATTGGCGTTAGAGTTATTAGTGAATTTAAGATAAGCGGCGCCATACGTAAATGGAGTGGCGTTGAGAAAACCGCCACAAGGAAAAGGCTGCCCGCTCTCCGCAAAAGTTATGGTTAATCCTGCTCTACAAGCAACGTCGAGATTAATCGAAGTGGGATAGTTAGTCGATGCATTCCAAGAAATTTTATAGGCATCCGGCCAAAGCCTGCTCGAAGACTCGACCTCCAAAGTCGCATTAGACTCCGAAACGAAAGTAAGAGTATTAGTGAAGATATCCCCGGTATTCCCGCTGCCGGGTCTCCCACTAACTGGATAGACAATAACCGTCTTCAAAGTAAGGGTGCCGGGATAAGAAAAAGTAAATGCATTTGGAACAGTAACCGCAGTTTGAGCGCCGGCATTTAAGGACTGAACTGTAACTGCTGTGCCCTGCACAACGACTTGAAAGGGCGAGGTGTAGTCGGTCGAACTACTATTGGCAATATTAACTGTGGTAATAATCCATTCGTTGACTTTCGGAGAGGTAGGAGAATACCGGACATTGGTTATCTTAATCGGTTGTGTTTGGCCATTATTGAAAGAAACATAGAGAACTGAACCACGTCCTGTGGGGATTCCATCTTTTAGTAGGGAGAGCGTAAACGGAACCGTAAGAGTTACGTAACCGGATGGAAGCTTGCCCATCACTTCTATTTTTCCTTTTTTCTGTTTTGTCCAACTCCAAACTCCACCTTTGTCACAACTAGGGTTATTGCCTTTATCGGTAGAGAAACTTATCGTTCCGGGCTCACATTTCACTTCTAGAACAGCGTCCGTATAATCTGAAGCTTCCCAATTAAACACCACAATGTTCGGAGCTTTTGCATAAGAGTTAAAGGAAATTAACCCTGGATTGCTGGCAGGTTGGGGAAGATTGCAATTAAGAGTGATCGGATATCCGTTTGGGCAAAAAGCGGACGGAGGAGTCGGGGGAGTCAACCTATCTGGGGGTGCCTGACAACTTGAAATTACAGTGTTGCCGTTCGGGCATAGGGGCAAGGAGGGTTTCTCCTGAGTTATCGGTCTATCGGGAACAGTTGTTCCCCCGCAGGCATCTGCGGCAATGCGGGCGCGGGTGATAGGACCGACATAGCCGCTCGCTGGAGTAATGCCGGAGGAGTTTTGGAAACTCATCACGGCCTTCTGGGTCAGAAGGCCGAAGTAGCCCGTGGGTTCAGTACTCAAATATCCGCGCGACTGCAGAAAATCTTGCAAAGTGGAAACTTCGCCTCCTGCGGCGGAGTCCCGAGTTTGATAACGGAGATTGTAATTGAGCCGAACGCAAGTAGAGGCGGTCGGGTTCGGGTCCACATCAGGACCTGGATACTGCGCGAAGGCAAAGAGGGGCACAAGCGAGATGACTAGAGCGCCGAGAAGTACTTTTTTTATCATGCACTTATTATACTACTCTAGATACTCCCCCGCCACCCAGCCGTTTGCGCCTGTGGAGAAGTAGACCTTCCACCAGGTGTAACCGTCCATGGAGACCGGACCCGAGACGATCCGACCAGAGGCGCCGGCTGCTTGTGTACCAAGGACCGGAGAAGAAATATATGGCTCGGGGCGGACGCCTATTGAGGTCGTAGTAGAAACTACCGCTTCAATGCCAATCGATGTGCCGAGAACTGCTCCGCAAGTCTCGGTGGCAATACGAGCTCGAGTTATCGGGCCCACTATGCCGTCCGCCGTGAGCCCCGCCGCCGCCTGAAAATTCTTCGCGGCTCCCTCGGTCAGCGTCCCGAAGTAACCGGTCGGCGCTACGCGTAGGTGGCCTTGAGATTGCAAATACACCTGGAGTCGTAAAACTTCAGCTCCATGGGAACCCGGGCGGAGATTGCCAATAAGCTCCAGGCACGCGCTCTGTGCTCCGGCGAAAAATACTGGAATCATAAGACTAAAAACAAGCGCCCAAACCAAAAATCTATTCATAAAATTATTATACCAAACTCCTACGAATTTGTAAAGATGCAAAAAAGATGTCTTGGGGACATCTTTTTTGATAGTTTCGAATTGTTTTTCAGATTATCTGTGACCTTCGTCGGAGACCTTCGAGAGAAACTTAGCCGCCGCGTCGCGGCCGCCAAGCCCGAAAGCGAGTCCCCCCGCCAGCGCGAGCATACCCACGAGTCCGGCAAAGAGCGTCTGCATGAATCCGACTCCGACTTCCAGCTCGCCAAGCGCGATAATGAAAGCGAAAATCCAAATGGCATACTTGGCGATCGTCGCGAGCATATTCGCGGAATGCACGCCCACAGCCATGGTCGAAGCAGCAACCAATTTAGCAACCCCTTCCGCCACTACCGAAGCGATTATGAGGATGAAGGCGGCAACAATGACATGCGGGAGATATCCGATGACTTCATCGGCAAGGAACATCCGAATTGAATCCAGCCCCAGAAGATCGAGCGAAGGGAGCAGGAATACTAATACAACAAACCACTTGGCAACCTGCCCGATGAAGTACCCGGTGTTCAAGTTCATCCCGGCCCGGCGCATGAGATCATCCGCTTTAACCGAAGAGAGGAGCTTGTCTACCTTGAGCGCTCCCAGGACTTGCTCGAAGGCACGGGCTACGAGCGACCCCAATACCCAACCGACGATGAATAGAATAACCGCAAGGATGAGTTTCGGGGCGAACTGGACGAAGCCAACCCAAAGGTCCTGGAGAGAACTTGAGAAGACATCCCCCCAAGATACCCAAATGTTATCTGACATACAACTAGATTGATAATAATGATAAAATAAGTCGACCTTATAAGCTTTTATTAATTATACCAAGTTTTAGGGCTCTTTTACCGTCTCTGTGGATAACTCCGACGCCCCCCGTGGGGTCGGAGTCCGACTTAGCGTCGGACTTGATTTGGCCTTAAAAACAACCTCATGCGGGAAGTCCAGAATGTCCCGGACGAGTTTATCGTACATATTTAGGCGATAGGTGAATTCCTTAGTACTGAAAGCCGCCCAGCGGAGCTCCACCCCTATTTCGGCCTCCAGGTCTTTGATTTTCTTCTCAATCCTAGACCTCTTTAGTCCGTCGCCGACAAGGAGGAGATCTACCCTGGAGCCCTTGTCCTTTATGAAAATACCGGAGAGAATGAGGAGCTTTAGCCGTCCGAGCTTCCGGAGGTCCTCTCCCAGAGTTTTCTTGTCCAGGGTGTCGGTATTAATGAGCAGATCCTCCATTTCCGCTCGATACGGGAAGGCCTTACTTAGCTCGAAATCCTTGCCCCGGCTTTTGAGAAATCCAATGTTCCGAAGGAGGGTAAGCTCGCGCCTCGCCACGCCTGCTTGCACCCGGCTCCGGTGGGCAACGTCTTTGCCCTTAAATCCCGTCGTCGGGCTTAAAAGGAAGAGCCGCATAATCTTGACCCGCGCGGGACTACCGAAAAGTTTCGAAAGAATTTCCATGGTCGATACTTTACAACGGAAACTCTTTTATTTCAAGTCCACTTTTCCACCGGCCTCTTCGATCTTTTTCTTGAGCTCCTCGGCTTCTGCTTTCTTCATGCCTTCTTTTAGGACCGACGGCGCGCCATCCACGAGGTCCTTGGCTTCCTTAAGTCCAACGCCGAGCACCTCCTTGACCACCTTCATGACTGCGATTTTACCTTCGCCCGCGGAGGCCAAGTTGACTATGTAAGAATCTTTCTCTTCTCCGACGCCAGCTCCTGGCTGGGTCGGAGCCCCGGCCGCAAGCGTCGGGGCTGCGCTCACTCCGAACTTCTCCTCGATCGCTTTCACGATCTCATTTAACTCAAGTACCGTCGCCTTATCCAACCACTCTAACAATTTATCTTTATCCATAATTATTTCTTTTTACTGACTTCTAATAATGCAGTCGCAAATCTCTGGAGCGGGGACTTAAAGAGGAACGCAATCTTGGAAAGAAGCACCTCGCGGGAGGGTATTGTCGCGATCTCAGTCATGGCAACACTGCCGAGAAACTTGCCTTCGAATATCCCGCCCAAGATCTTAAGTATGCCTCCATGCGCCTTACCGAAACCGTAGATCTCTCTCGCTGGAGCAAGTGCCTCGTCACCATAGGCGACCGCCACCTCCCCCGGGAGCTCTGGGACCTCTCCCGCTGCCTTGCCGGAAAGCGCTCGAGCCAAGAGGGTCTTCCGCGCCACCTTGTAGGTAACACCCTTATCCTTGAGCTCGCTCCGGAGCTTGGTCTCATCCGCCACGCGGAGCCCATGAAAACCGACGAAGACCACCGACTGGGAACTTTGGACGGCGTCTTCAAGATTCCTAACTATTTCTTCCTTTTGGTTGCGCTTGAGCATGGCACTGGGCAGGATTTACGGCTTGCGCCACCTGCTGTCTTCGTGTTCACCCCGCAGCTAGCGGGGAAGACTTTCCTATCCTAGCACACCTCGCCGTTTTCGCAAGTCTCGGCCAGTCCGCCTTCCGTGGATTCTTCCGCGCGATCAAAGTATGACACCAGAAAGATGGCTAGGAGCCCAAGAATGATCATCCCGGTAAACATAATGAGGGTTTTGAGGAAGTGCTTGGTCACCACTCTATAATAGTACCATGTCAGTCGAAGATTTCCGCGAGGTAGGAATCGATTTCTCGCTGATCCATATCGTAGAAGTTAAGGTTCTTGTTGTGTAAATGCCGCGCGAGGTCCCGTCCCACGAAACGCCAGTGCCACGGCTCAAATTTGTAGAACTCATTCCCGGAAGGATAAGAAAGGATGAAACCGTACTTGTACCCGTTCTTAAGGAGCCACCCATACTCTCCTGTGGTTTCGAATCCCTCGAGAACGCCGGCGCGCGCCGCGGTGGTGAAATCCAGCGCGGTCCCAAGCTGATGCTCGGAGTAGCCCTGGTCGGCGCTGAAGCGATTCGCGCCTTCGCCGTAAGTGACGAGGTACTGGGCCTTCAAGATCGACTGCGTGCCGAAAGAGCGATAGCTGGAGAGGGCGCGGAGGGCGAGCCCGTCGTCTTCAGCTTCTTGGAGTAAGTCCTCCAGGAACGGCCAGACGTCAGAGAGAACCTGGAAATTGCTACCACTCGGACTCTGATACTTCTTGTCTATAGTTGTAAGCTCCAGCGGCACGTAGTTTTCGTTCAGAAAATATGTCTTGGAGTATTTCCGGAGAAGGTCGCGATCGGTCGTGGCCACCCGTTCGAGAGTGCCAACTGCCCTCGTAATATCCCGGAGGTCGGCCCGGAGGTCGCTTCTTTTCTTCTCCTCCTCGGTGAGAGTGGACTCGAGCACGCCCGCGAGGCTCTGGATCTTCTCGTCGAGCGCGGTGACCCCCGCGCTCGACGCCTTTTCATTCTCCGCGAGCTTGCCCTCCAGAGTTTCTATCCGGTAATTAGCATAGATTATAGTACCCAGAAACCCCGCGCCGACGAGTGCCGCCCCGGCGATGGTCCAGTCGAATTTTTTAAGCAGTAGATGTTTCATCCCGTTAGAGATAGGAAATGCTTCGCATTTCCGTGGTTCTATTAACTTTTATAACTTTCTTAACGAAATGATCTCTAACGGGATTCATTGGAAATTAGAGTATAGCACAACCCCAAACTTAGCAAGGACAGTCCTTGCTAAGTTTCGAAGGGGGCCAAGTAGCCATCGATAAATTTTCGGAAGGAATCCGTGGTTTCGAAATAAGTTGGGAAATCCTGCAAAGAAATAATCTTCCGCTCAATTCTCTCCTTCCCCACTAAATCCAAATAACTGGAAAATTGATAACTCTCAAGAAAATTTTTCATCTCGCGCTGGGGCCGTTTTATGTTTTTCTCCCAGTTCGGAAACCTTGTGTCTAATGGATTCAAGTTTACATACGCGAACAAGTGTCTTAAGTACTTGTCTTTCACCCCGATTAACTGTGATTTGAAGGGGCCGCCAAAAAGTGCCCCCTGGCGCTCGTATTTAATATTGAAGTACATAGCGTACGCGGTGCCCAATTTTTTCATAAATTTACTAATCCCGCTCTCGGCTTCTTGCCGCACAAGCAAATGAAAATGATTGGGCATGACGCACCAGGCACCAATTGCAATCAGGGGTTCTCCTCGATCAAGTTCCAAAATCTCGCTAAATGTTTTGTGTTGCCGATTTATGAGATTATCCAGGCGAAATTCCTCTGTCTCCGAATTGGCAACATATAAAAGCATGAGGAAGCGTTTGTAATCGCTCCAAGACTTGAACATTATTCTCTTATCCACTCCCCGATTGTAAAGGTGATAAAATTCTCCACTTACGAAAGGATCTTTCCTTTGCATATCTCAAATCCTAACGCAGAGTGCCAACTTTAGCAAGGACAGTCCTTGCTATCCAATATAGTTTCAAACTCAAAAAGCTGCCGGTTCGCTCTTTTTATCGCCGACTCCAGCTTGCTGGTCGCTTGGTTTATCTGTCTTATATTATTAGCAGTCATATTTTCATTGTATTCCGAAAATGGATAAAGTCAATTCATGATGACATGCCGGAAAAATTACCGAAATTTTTGCCGCACAAAAAACCGCTCGCAGAGAGCAGTTTTTTGTTTGCGCTATACGTTATGCGTTGCGTGCCTTGCGCTTAAGGCATATTCGCTTTAGCTCGACTCAAGGGTCCCAAGAGTCCGTCCGCGACGTTTAGCAAGGACAGTCCTTGCTAAGAAATCCCCGCAAATCAAAACAAAAACCCCCGCAAGGGGGTTTTTGTCGACGCTACTTGCGTAGCTACTACTCACTCAACCAATTACATGTCATTCAAGAAGATGGAATCTGTCTTGAAGTCATCCAGGTTGAAGGTGTAGAAGTTAGCGTTCGTGTTGTCGGTCGCCGCACCCCAGTTGACCGCCTCGATTCTTGCCTCTACGAAGCTGTCCTCGTCGGGTGTGACGGTTACAGTGAGAGTGAAGGTACGATTAGTATCTTCATCGATTTCGTAGGTGTTAGCAGTATCCTCGGTGTCAGTGGTGGACGAGCTGATGGTGCAACCCAAAGTCCAGCCGGCGGTATCAGCCGCGCTTATCGTCAAGAGATAAGAGAGACCTTCACCAGCATCCCCTTGGTCTTCGTTGTTAGCACAGGTCCGGTCGATCCTAAGATCCGCATCGAAGGCGGTCGCCTTGAAGGAGATCTTGAATTCGCCAGTATCGGATTCGCCGGCAGCGTCCGCTGTGAAGGTGTGATCCTCGGAAGAGCTTACGAAGGTAAGCATAATTCCGGTGTCATACACCGCGTGAGCTTCGCCGTCGGCAGTACCCGTGCGGTCGCCCGCAGCTAGGTCTTCACCCGACTCATCCTCGACATCAATGGCAGCGCGTTCGGTGGCAGTGATGTCTGCCGAGATGGTGTCGCCGTCATCGAGGACGCCGTTCGTGCCGATAAGGTCAACTTCGACTACGAAGTCATATTCCTCACCCGCCTCGAGGTCGAGATCCAGGTCGCTGAAGGTCACGGTCTCGGTGTCACCGTCGGCATCCGCAGTGCTAAGGTTCTCACAGCCCACTTCATCACCATCCATAAGGAGGCAGATGCCGGAAACGATATCGTCCGGATCGTTGAAGTGCGCGCCAGCAGCTTCAGTGGTGGTAAGGAGAACCGGAAGGTCGTCAAGGAAGAGGTCCGAATCACCTTCCACTTCAAGAGTGAAGGCCAGGATCGGAATGTTGTCGGTGTCATTGGCGTCATCGACGTTAATGACATGGGCTTCGTTGACATCTTCCTCGCCGTCAGTAAGGGATACCTTAAGCTCCGCGTCCGCCGCGGTAGCGAAGAGCTCCACAGAGAAGGTTTCATCGCCGGTGCCCGGGTCTTCGGAGATTACAGTACCCTGCGCGTCTCGATAGCGGACCTGATCAACACCAACCGTCCAGGTTTCCCCGTCGTCGTTGGAATCAATGTTCGATACTCCGCTAACCGCGACAGTCACTTCACAGGTGTCGCCTGCGTCGCAGACTGCGCCGCTCATGAGAGACACAGTTTTGGTGTAATTGTTATCCTCGTGGAATTCATCCGCGTCCACTCGGGCATACTCTGTGCCGTCGAGCCAGACGGAGACCTCGGTGATGTACTCATCCAGGTCATCGTTGTTAGCTGTGCCTTGGTCGAAGTCGATCTGAACCGCCATGAATTCCAGGTCGGAACCGTCGTCCACTTCGATCTCGAGGCCCATGACTTCCACATCCTCTTCATCTTCACCAACTTCTTCGTTGTTGAATTCAGACATGAGGGTGTAGTCCTCCACAGAACCCGCTCCGCCCTGAAGGCCGGAAGGAGGTGTCGGAGGCGTCGGTCCGCCCGGAGCTGTCATACAGTTGGAAGCGACAGTCATGCCGTTCGGGCATAGCGCCACGGAAGGAGGCACCGGTACGCCAGTTAGAGCCGCGAGGGCTCCACCGGTATTCGGGCCGACAATGCCGTCAACTGCGAGACCCCTGGCCGCTTGGAAAGCTTTCACCGCCGCGTCAGTTCGAGGACCGAAGTACATAGTCTCCAGTCCCGGAGAACCGGCGCCAACGGAGGCCACCAAGTAACCGTTCGCGTTCAAAGTCTGTTGAAGGACTTGTACTTGCGCGTGGGTCATTCCCATCCTCAAGGTAACAGTGTGCAGGTACGCAGCGTCGGCGATAAGCGCGGTAAGCGTCATCGCTCCGACGAAAGCAGCAGCAAGCACAACAGCCCCGATGAGGAGTTTTGATTTTAATACGTTACTCATAATTTGTTATTCTTTACTTAATTTTTGCGCCACTTATATTGGTCTCGACAAACCAATTGGCGCCTTTCTCACCCATTCATAGTTTCCCGCCACTAATTTTTAATAATTAATAATGTCGCGGAAAGCACCACGAATAGAAGATACGAACTTACACATCCTCCAACTTGGTCGGAGAATATGTGGCTTTTATTATAATACGGCGTTAAATAAGGAGCAATTACATTCGTGTGGAAAACTCTTTTAAAAAAGGCCTTAGGAAACCTAGGCTTTAGGCCCTAGCTAGAGCCTAGCGCCTAGGGCTTAGGGCCTACTTAACGAAATACTTGCTCCAACGCTTAGATCCGACCCTATCAAGGGCTTTTTCTCGGAGCATGGCTAGAAGTTCCCTCTGGAGGGTCTTCTCGGAAAGTTTCTCTTGTCCTTTATAACTTCTTAGAATAACAAAGATGTCCTTTATGGGGAGACCCCCTTTTTGCTTAAGGATTTCAGTTATTTTTTCTCTTCTGTCCTTTTTGGCAAACTTGTCCCCGCCTGTGCTCTGGGCGGGTTTCTCTACCCTATCGGACACCTGCTTCAGGGCGGCGAGGAGCGTGCTGCCTTTCTGCACCCCAATCCGTGTACCAGGGGTCTCCGCAAGCGGTTCTGGGAGAGATTCGTGCTCCGTAAAAAGATGAGAGAGTGCAACCGGTTTTGCGATTTCTTCCCGGCTTTTCTCTATTGAGTTTTTGAGCTCTGTAAACTCCTTCTTGAGAATCGCGTGGTTCATCTCCGATATCAGGTTGACTGCTCGACCAATGTCGAGAAATGACAGCACTTCGGAGATTTTACCGGGAGCGTCCGCGGGATTGGAGAGTGTGTCCGATATGATACCAACCCCTAGTGTCCGGAGCTTAAGACGGAGAGGTTCGCTCATGTCCATTACGTCCGTTACCATATAAAGCGCCGTTATTAGCTTATTTATTTTGGGATATGCCAGGACAAAGGACGTGTCCTTTATAGAAATGTCCATTTGAGGCCTTACGTCCGTTATGTCCTTTTCCCCGGGAATCATGGTGTCCATTATAAGCTAGGAACTCGCAAATGCAAGGCTCTAGGCGCTAGGCTCTAGCGCATGCTAAAATAGGAAAAATGGCTAAAAAAAATAAACGAGCGGAGACGGAAAACCGAGAGGGGCTCAAGGCAGGAACGAAGCACGCTATTCTCTCGGTGATTTTTTTTGTTTTGACTATTTTTTTCCTACTCTCCGCGCTTAAGGTCGCGGGCGTTGCCGGAGAATTCTTCTATGAAAAACTGCGCTTTCTCCTCGGCGTGGGCTATGCGCTTCTCCCGATACTTTTCGCGCTACTCGGATTCTCTTACCTTAGAGCGCGGGCGCCCGACTTCGGCTGGGTGCGGGCAGTGAGTTCGGCTGTGTTTCTTCTCTCCGGACTCGGTATCATCGACATTCTCTCCAAGGCACACTCGGGAGGGCTCCTGGGGCGAGTGCTCCCAACACCACTGGTATCGCTTTTTGACATTTATGCGAGTCTGGTGTTTCTGCTCGCGCTTCTTCTTATTTCAATTCTGGTCACTTTCGACGCAACTCTTAGCTTCGCCTGGTTCACGAAGATACGAGAGTGGCTCGGCAAGAGAAAAAAGGAGCCAGAAACAGAAAGAGAAGTGGAGGTAAAAATTAACGAACCGGAAGTAGTAGAGGAAATAAAAGAGGAGCAAGCAGAAATCAAAGGGGCGCCCATGGTTCCGAATGAAGTCGAAAGAGACGAAGAAGAATTTCCTAAGCTAAAAGCTAAAAAGCTAAAAGCTGGTTCCTACACTCCCCCACCCCTCTCACTCCTCGAGGGTGACCAGGGCAGCCCCGCTACCGGAGATATCAAAGCAAACGCGAACATAATAAAAAGGACGCTTCAGAATTTCGGTATCGAGGTGGAGATGGATGAAGTGACCGTAGGCCCCACGGTAACCCGCTATGCGCTTAAGCCCGCCGAAGGAGTGAAGCTCTCCCGAATAGTCGGCCTCCAGAGCGACTTGGCCCTTGCGCTCGCGGCGCATCCGCTCCGCATCGAAGCGCCCATTCCGGGGAAGTCATTGGTCGGCATCGAGATCCCCAACCGCGCCAAATCGATCGTGGGCTTGGGATCGCTTCTTTCGGATGATAAGTTCAAAAACTCTACCCGACCCCTCACGATCGCACTAGGACGAGAAATCTCTGGCCGGGCAATATTCGGGAACCTCGGGAAAATGCCGCACCTTCTGGTCGCCGGCGCAACCGGCGCCGGGAAATCCGTCACCATCCATTCCATGATAACTTCCCTGCTTTACCGCAACTCGCCCGACGAGCTTAAATTCATCATGATCGACCCCAAGCGCGTGGAACTTACGCTTTACAACAACATTCCCCACCTCTTAACTCCGGTCATTACCGAGCCCAAAAAGGCGATACTGGCTCTCAAGTGGGCGGCAAAGGAGATGGATCGTAGGTACGACATACTGGAGGCGGAATCCGTGCGCGACATTGATTCCTATCAGAAAAATATTGAAGGGAAGGCAGGGGAGGAAACAGAGTCGCTGCCCTTCATCGTCGTCATCATCGACGAGCTCGCCGACATTATGTCGACCTATCCCCGAGAGCTCGAGTCCGCGATCGTGCGTCTGGCCCAGATGTCTAGAGCGGTCGGGATCCACCTTATTCTCTCCACCCAGCGCCCGGAAGTAAACGTCATCACTGGTCTCATCAAGGCCAACATTCCGGCGCGGGTAGCGCTTAAGGTTTCCTCGCAGATCGACTCTCGAACCATTCTCGACACTGGTGGCGCGGAGAAACTCCTCGGGGCGGGAGACATGCTCTACTCCTCTGGCGAAGCGCCGCCGGAGCGACTTCAGAGCGCCTTTATTTCCGAAGGCGAGGTAAAGAAGGTCGTGAAATATCTTGCAGATAATTATGCGGACGAAGTCATGGGTGATATCACTTTAAGTGAAGGACAAGTGCAGGTTGATACGAGCATATTTGAAAGCATGGCGGACGAAAGTGGTGAAGAGGATGAGATGTATGAAGAAGCAAAGGTGTGCGTAGTTGAAGCCGGCAAGGCCTCCACTTCCTACCTCCAGAGGCGCCTCAAGCTCGGCTACGCCCGGGCCGCTCGACTTATGGACATGCTGGAAGAACGGGGAGTAATCGGCCCAGGCGAAGGCGCCAAACCCCGGGAAGTCTTACTTAAAAAAGAATAATCGGGGAGCTTATGCTGGATCTTAAGAAAATTATAAAGCTCGGGGTAGTTGTACTCTTCGCCTTGGTCATAGTTGTCTATGCATTTTCACGATCCGGGGAGCTTCTCTTCGGAATAAAAATAAAGAATGTTGACCTCAAGCGGCAGGAGGCAGTGGTTATGATTCACGGTAACGCCAGGAACGCCACAGAGCTTCTTTTAAACGGGAGGGGTATTTCTATCGATGAGGATGGCAACTTTAGTGAAACTATTGCGCTTTTACCGGGATATAATATAGTACTCTTACACGCAATTGATAAATTCGGGAACTCCGATACCGAGCGTTACGAATT
>Ga0187893_10004789_pt1 | contig 25272 bp, 20 predicted proteins | sample MA1701074metaG_FD_139574 | JGI IMG/M metagenome (GOLD analysis project Ga0187893, IMG submission 139574) | White microbial mat communities from a basaltic lava cave in the Kipuka Kanohina Cave System on the Island of Hawaii, USA - MA170107-4 metaG ... | reverse complement strand
GTTCGAGCAACCGCACTTCTTCAGGGGTCAGTACTAACTTGGGTCGAGTCGATTGTCTAGCCATGCCCGCAGCATAGCAGAGAACCGATTATATAGATACTATTTAGTGAAACGATATACTAGCCTTCGATCTCCAGGAAATCTTAGCGTCCGTGGATTCAACTCCTGTGATGCAGACGACTCTGTCTGACCGACTGACGCATCGCCGGCGCTTCGTCTGGATTCTTTCGGGTCTGAGTCTTCTGGCTCTTTTGACCGCGTCGTACGTGGCCTACACATCCCTTCGTCGACCACGAACACTTCCCCAGGTCGTACGCTTCAATGTGAATCCGCCCGACAACACCGTTTTCGAGCGGTCGTTCGCTCTGTCTCCTGATGGGCAGTGGTTGGCCTTTGTCGCCTCGATGGGCGACGGGAAACGAAGTCTCTGGCTCAGAGGGCTCGATTCTCTGGCGGCGCGGTCACTATCTGGAACGGGGGGGCAATGCATCCCTTCTGGTCCCCTGACAGCCGATTCATCGCGTACTTCGCTCAGGGAAAACTCAAGAAAATGGAGGTCCCCGAAGGACCTCCTCAAATCCTGTGCGATGTTTCATCGTCGTTTTCTTTTGGGGGAACCTGGAACCGGGATGGTGTCATCGTGTTTGCTCCACAGTACAGAGGGCCTCTTTGTCGAGTCTCGGCGGCCGGGGGTGAGCCAACACCGGTGACAAGCGTGGACCGTGCTGTCCACGAGGTGCATCTGTGGCCTCACTTCTTGCGCGATGGCCAGCACTTTCTCTATCTGGGATGCTACACTCCTGGCGCGCCTCCCCATTCCATCCAGGTAGGCTCTCTCGGCGGAAACAATAAGAAACCTCATGCCCTGCTTGACGTCAACTCTAGTGTCGCTTATGCCCCGTCAGGATATTTGTTCTTTGAACGGGACCTGAAGCTTTTTGCTCAGCCCTTTGATGCTGATAGCTTGAAACTTAGGGGCGAAGCCGCTGTCATAGCCGAGGCAGCGATCAATACTGGTGGTATGAGCTACGCAGACGTTTCGGTCACGGAGACGACCCTCGCTTATCGCAACGCTCGAGCTTTTCCACAGTCCCAGCTTGTTTGGTTCGATCGGCAAGGCAAGTCCTTCGGCACGGTTGGCCCCGCGGGACCGTATCAGGATCCCGGGCTTTCACCTGATGAGAAACAAGTGGCAGTCAGTCTCATTGATCCTGAGTCGCTCAGGGGCGACATCGTGCTGCTCCAGTTATCTCAGGGGATTCCTTTACGGTTCACCTTCTCTCCTTCTTTCCCAAACGGGTTCCCCGTTTGGTCCCCGGACGGGAACCAGGTTGTCCTTTCAGCCAATCGGACCGGTGCTTTTGAGCTCTACCAAAAGCCTGCCAGCGGAACGGGAAAGGATGAACTCCTTCTAGAAACGCGAACGTCGAAGGAGCCGACCGACTGGTCTCAGGACGGACGATACATCGTTTATTTGGATCTGCGTCCGAGAACCCAGTTTGACTTGTGGGTGCTGCCTCTGTTCGGCGATCGCCAGCCGAAGCCCTTTTTGCAGTCTGAGTTCAACGAAAAACAAGGCCGACTGTCTCCAGACGGTAGATGGATGGCGTACGCCTCAGATGAGACCGGGCGATATGAAGTATATGTGCAGCCCTTCCCTGCCACCGGCGGCAAATGGCAAATTTCGACCGGTGGCGGTGACCAGCCGAGTTGGCGACGGGACGGGAAAGAACTCTTCTTTGTTGGAGAGGGGCAAAAACTGATTGCCGTGGGAGTGGATGCAACCTCCTCCACCTTCAGGCACACTCCTCCCCGAGAGCTGTTTCGAATACGCTCTGGCGCAAGCGTCTGGACCCGAAATCAATACGCGGTCACTGCTGATGGCCAGCGATTTCTAGTTAACACCTCGGTCGAATCTTCTGGGGCTTCGCCGATTACCGTCGTCATCAACTGGGGTGCCGGACTGAGACGGTGAGCTGTGTGAGCCGAAGTGCGGGACCTATCAAAAGGCTCACTACAAGTTGCTGTCCTCGCCTCGACACTCGCCACTAGTCACTCATCACTGCTTCTTACACAGCGGTATGCAGTGTGCTAGCTTATTGGTATCATTCTTATACCGGAGGGCTAGCAATGTCAGCTTTATTGATCAAGGATATCCCACCAAAGTTGCATTCTCGATTGAAACGAGAGGCTGCACGAAATCACCGCTCGATGAATCGTCATGTGCTGGCCATTCTGGAACAAGCACTGGCATTGGAACCAGTTCGGGAATTGCCGGCTCCGGCCAGAGGCAAATTTATTCTTACCGATCGATGGCTGAACAAGGCTAAACGTGAAGGCCGCAAATGATCGTGGTCGATGTCAACATTGTGGCCTACTTGCTCATTGAAGGTGAAAAAACGGACCTCGCCCGTGCATTTTGGGAAAGAGAAAACGACTGGCACTTGCCCCAGTTGTGGATTCACGAATTCCTGAACCTCCTGGCCACCAGTGAACGTGCCGGCCATCTGAAGTTGACCCGTTGCCTTGAAGTCCTGGGGGCGGCTTGGACACTGTTTGATTCAAAGACGCATCTGGTAGATCCGCGCGAAACGCTAAGAGTGGCTAGCCGGTATCGTCTGACGGCCTATGATGCCCAATATGTCGCCTTGGCGCAGTCCATGCAGACACTGCTAATTTCGGAGGACGGCAAGCTGCGTCGGGCAGTTCCTGGGTGCGTGCGCTCCATGCGCTCCTTTTTGGCGCCTGATGTCTCAGAATGAGCTCGGCCGCTTTCGTGCCTGGTGGCTCGGGTCGGCGACTCCTCTGCAGGCTTGCCGACGCAGTCACAGCATCAACCTCTTTTGACACGGGCAAATGCAGCCGTGAGCTGCCACTGGTGGCCTGACACTGATGGGGAATTATCACTCGTCACTCACGTCACCCCGGCGGATAGTAAGCCGTGGCACTCGTCACTCGCCCCTAGTCACTGATTACTGCTTTATGGACCCTGAACGCTGGCAACAGATTGACAAGCTACTGGAGCAGGCTCTCGACCAAAAGCCGGATCGGAGAGCTGTCTTCCTCGATGAGGCCTGCAACGGGGACGCTGCTCTTCGGCGGGAAGTGGAGTCGCTGCTTTCAGCTCACGGCAAGGCTGAAGGCTTTACGGACGCCGGGCCCATGCATACGCCGGGAAACAGAACAAGTGTCGAAGCATCGCAGCCGCTGACCGGTCGGCTGGTGGGCCATTACCAGATTCTCTCCCGTCTCGGCGCTGGTGGGATGGGCGTGGTCTACAAGGCTCGCGATACACACTTGGACCGCTTCGTTGCCCTCAAGGTGCTTCCTCCAGGGCCGGTGGCAGATCCAGATCGCAAGAGACGATTTGTGCAGGAAGCCAAAGCGGCGTCGGCGCTCAATCATCCCAACATCATCACCATCCACGACATCGCCAGCGGGAACGGCGTCGACTTCACTGTCATGGAATACGTTCAGGGCAAGACGCTGGACCAGCTGATTCCGCGGCGTGGGATGAAGCTGAACGACGTCTTGAGATACGCCATCCAGGCCGCAGATGCGCTGGCGAAGGCCCACACCGGTGGAATTGTCCATCGCGACCTCAAGCCGGGAAACATCATGGTGACCGCAGATGGTGTCGTCAAGGTACTCGACTTCGGCTTGGCAAAACTGGTCGAGAGGTCAGAAGTTCGAGAAGCTGAGTCAACAGGTACGGCACCGCCGCAGACGGAAGAAGGCATGATTCTCGGAACAACTTCGTACATGTCCCCAGAGCAGGCGGCTGGAAAACCTGTCGATGCCCGGTCGGACATCTTCAGTTTCGGCTCGATGTTGTACGAGATGGTCACAGGCCAACGCGCGTTTCAGGGCGATTCGCAAATGTCCATCCTGGCTGCAGTTCTGAACCAGGAGCCGAAGCCAGCCAGTGAAATCTCCACGGCTTTTCCGCAGGATCTGGGGAAGATTATCACTCGCTGCCTACGGAAAGACCCAAACCGCCGTTTCCAGCACATGGACGATCTGAAGGTTGCGCTGGAGGAACTCAAGCAGGAATCCGATGCGGGGCTGCTCGCCCTCAGAGAAGCTGCCGATTCTCCAGTCAAGCCCAAGCGATTCTCACGACCGCGATGGATGGCGCTTGCCACGGCGGCGGTTTTACTGGCCGTGGCCGCATGGTTCTGGCTTTCCCGCTCGGCACTGGAGAAACCGGAAGCTGTCTTCTCTCCCGTACCTCTTACAACTGATCCGGGTCGGGAAGGCTCTCCAAGTTTCTCTCCCGATGGTAACCAGGTGGCGTTTGAATGGGCTAAGACAGGGCACGACGATAATAGCGACATCTATATCAAGCAGATCGGAGTGGAAGATCCTTTCCAGCTGACCGATGATCCCGCTCGGGACGTAAACCCAGCCTGGTCTCCCGACGGCCGTTCCATCGCTTTTGGGCGTTACTTGTCGCCTACGCGGATTGCCTACATCGTGAAGCCACAGCGGGGAGGCACCGAACGCACTATCGCGGAGTTTGATGTGTCAGAGGCTTTTAACCTTTTTTTTGCAGGAGCGAACTGTGTCTGGACACGGGACAGCAAATCGCTCGTCGTTGTTGGAAAGAATAGTGCCAAAGAACCCGATGCCCTCTTTCTGGTCTCGCTTGAGACACTTGAAAAGCGCAAGTTGACCGGTCCGCCTTCCAAATCGTTTGATTCTGGTCCTGCTGTTTCTCCGGATGGCCCGGCTTTAGTGTTTAGCCGGATGAGCCAGGATTTCAGTCGAAGCGATCTGTTCTTGCTCAAGCTTTCAGAAAACCTAACACCTCAAGGAGAGCCGGAAAAACTCACCTCTGACAACCGGATTAATCATAGTCCTGCGTGGTCCGCCGACCAGCGTGAAATCGTATTCCTAGCCGGTAACATGGCCTGGATCGTCAACCAAAGCCTTTGGAAGTTGGCCACCTCGAAGTCTGCGCAGCCCAAGCGGATCGCTTTGCTTGGAGACGTTGCGTCAGGTCTGGCCGTGTCCCGCCAAGGCAACCGGCTGGCTTATGCCGTCGTGCGTTCGGATTCGAACATCTGGCGAGTCGAGGTCGCGGCGACGGGTGTGGCTCCGAGTGCACCCGTGAAATTCATCGCTTCGACAAGCCGTGAGTTTGAGCCGGCCTACTCGCCGGACGGTAAGAAGATCGCCTTCACTTCGAACAGATCGGGGTCGATGGAGATCTGGGTGTGCAACAGCGACGGGTCGCATCCGGAAAAGCTGACCTCGTTTGAAGGACCCCAAACCATTCGGCCAAGATGGTCTCCAGGCGGTCAACAGATCGTCTTTTACTCCAATGCCGAGGGCAGTCGGAATATCTACGTCATCGGCTGGGATAGACGCATACCGAAACAGTTGGCGAAGAATCCGTCCAACGATATGAACCCAGGCTGGTCGGCCGATGGCAAGTGGATCTACTTTGAGTCCGACCGAAGGGAACAGAACGAGGTTTGGAAGGTGCCTGTTGATGGGGGCGAAGCGGTCCCAGTGTCGGGAGTCCGAGGGGGTGGACCCATAGAGTCGCCCGATGGCAAGTTCCTTTACTACGGAAAAGGCTGGCCAGACCTTAACAGCTGGGGCGACAATTACGGCGTTTGGAGAGTTCCAACAACCGGCGGCACGGAAGAACAGGTTGTCGACGACCTCCAACCTGAAGGTGGCTGGGTGGCCGTCGCCGAGGGAATCTATTACATCTCAAAACCCGACGCAAAGAATGTTTCTCACATCCGGTTCAAAGACCTCTCCACCGGCTCGGTTCGGACAATTGCTCCCATTAAAGGTAAGCCCTCCTGGGGACTCACGGTGTCTCCCGACCGCAGGACTTTCTTGTACACGCAGTCCGACGAATCCGGCAGCGACTTGATGCTGGTGGAGAATTTCCGGTGAGCCGCCTTGCGGGTTGCGAGGCACAGTCCAGATCAAAGGCCGGAGTCGAAGAATACGTCTGTGCCGCTGCGCTCGCTACGAGAGGGCGGGCAATTCCTCGTCACCTGCCACTTGTCACTTCTTACTAAGATCCTCCACATTTACAGTTTGACTTGCGGACCGATACCCTTGGCCTTTTGCTTGAATCGCGAGCGCTCGGCTTTTCATGGCTGAAGCCTCGGGCTTTCGTCTGGTGTTTTCCAGCAACCCAGCATAGCCGGCCAAGAACTGCGCCAGATTCGGGTGACTCGGTCCGAGGCTTTTCTCCAGGATAGCGATGGCCCGACGATAGAGTGGTTCCGCTTCCACATACTGATGCTGGAGGAAGTAGAGTTTCGCCACACCGTGCAGGCTGTTCGCCACATCAGGGTGCTCCGGACCGAGGGTTTTCTCTCGGATATCCAAAGACCTTGAGAGCAAGCTTTCCGCCCCCTCGTACTTCTTCTGCTCGAGATACATGCTTCCGAGATTGTTCGTGATGATGGCTATATCGGGGTGCGTTTGGCCCAAGGCCTTTTCCTTAAGGCGCAAAGCACGCTGGAATAGCGGCTCGGCCTCGGAGTAGCGCCGTTGATCCCGATACAGGGAAGCGAGATTATTCAAAGCCATTCCCAGGTCGGGATGCTCGGCTCCCAAACTAGTCTCCAGAATGACGACCACTTGTCGATAAAGCGTTTCAGCTTCAGGCAGCCGGCTCATGAGCTGACACACTTCCGCCAGGTTGTTCATGATGACGGCCACGGCCAAGTGATGCGGCCCCGAAGCCTTCTTTCGAATGGAAAGAGCGCGCCGGAAAAGTGACTCGGCATCTGAATAGCGGCCCTGGGCTTTGCGAAGCGTTGCCAGGGAGTTGAGAGTTGAGGCGATGTCGGTATGGTCCGGTCCGAGTTCTTTCTCCTGAATGCCAAGCGCCCGCTGGAGCAGAGGCTCGACTTCCAGGTATCTTCCTTGCGTCATGTTGAGCTGCGCTAGGTTGTTCAAGCAGAGAGCAATGTTGACTTGTCCTTGTGCGTCCGTCTTCTCCCAGATCGCCGTAGCTCCTTGATAGAATCGTTCGGCATCGGCGAATCTCCCCAGCTTGCGGCAAAGGCCGGCCCGGTTGTTGAGGCAGGCTGCCACGTTGGAATGGTCGGGGCCTACTAATTGTTCCCAAATCGTTTGGGCCTGCTGAGAGAGCAGCTCGGCCTCCGCGTTGCGCGCCTGATAGGCAACCAGGTCAGCTAGATTGCCCAAACTAGTCGCAAGTGTCGGGCTGTTCTGTCCGCGGCTTTTTCGAAGAATGCCGATAGCCCGGCGCTGCATGGCCTCTGCCTCAGCGAAACGACCTTGCGCAAAGGCGACCCCTTCCGAGACGCGTCAAACCATAGGCGAGCTCCGGGTGGTCCGGACCAAACGAGTTCTCCAGAATAGTCAGGGCTTCACGGTAGAGCGGTTCGGCTGCAGCGTAGCGGCCCTGGAGCGCATGAACGTCAGCCAGATTATGCAAGCTGTTAGCAACTTCCGGGTGCCTGGGCGAGAGCTCTTCCAAAATAGCTAAAGCGCGCTTTGAAAGGCGCTCGACTTCTGCATAGTTTGTCCTGTCGAGACAGAGTCGTGCCAGATTGCTCAAGGCCGTAGCAGTCTCCAGACGCTTGGGAAGTTTCTCCCAAATGCCCAACGCCCTCCGGTAAAGCCGTTCGGCGTCGTCGAGCCGCCCACGCAAGTGACAAACAATGGCCAGCTCGTTCAGGCTAATGGCCACGCGATAATCTTCAGGTCCAAGCTTCTCTGCTTCCGCTAAGGCGTGCGAACTGGCTTTCTCAGCTTCGTCGTAGCGTCCCTGTTCGCGCAGTTCTTTTCCTTCGGAGTTGATTTTCTGCCAGAGGGAGTCTTCACTTAGAGCTACGCTTGAAAGGAGCAGGAACAAGGGCACTCCTGCCAACACCCACCGTTTCCTGTTATGCATCGGTCACCTCTCATGGAACCAGCTCGAATCTCGGCGCTCCGGAGAGACGGCGCAGGAACAGGCCACACATCTCAGCAGCACAGCAGCGCCTTTGTCCCCGATCCTCAACCCCCTAAGGCGGACCCAAAGCGGAAACCTATCAGCAGCAGTCGGCCATTTTTCGATCTAACCGGGCGCAGAGCCTTGCGAGATCGAAAAACAAGTGGTCAGCAGAGATGGCGCGGACTATCGGGAGTTCAGGGATAGAGTTCAATGCTCCGGAGGTGATTTGAGGGCAGTCGATCGATGAAATGCAGGTGACCAGCAAACCTGTTGATAGAAGAGAGGCTAGAGAGGAAGGTGGCCTATTGGAGGGCTCAGCGTTCGATGACTTGCCTCAAGCTTTCATCGTCGTTCTCGGGGTGGTAAACTCAACCCACTTCGCACTTGAGTTGGCCATATGAATGAACCAAGCGCCACGCCAACGGTTCGATTCATTCGCTTTGGACTGTTCGAAGCGGATCTGCAAACCGGAGAGCTGCGCAAGAACGGACTCAAGATCAAGCTGCAGGAGCAGCCCTTTCGGGTCCTGACTCTGCTGTTGGAGCGAGCGGGCGAGGTGGTGCCGCGCGAAGAGCTTCGTCAACAGCTCTGGTCAACGGACACCTTCGTCGATTTCGAACACAGCCTTAACAGCTCCGTGAAAAAGCTGCGGCAGGCGCTGGAAGACTCAGCAGACAATCCTCGCTTCGTGGAGACACTGGCACGTCGAGGCTATCGATTCATCGCGCCGGTGGAGCAAGTGCGCGAGCGCCTTTCAAACTCGAACCTCGCAGTTGACCTCGTCACGGACACTTCCCTGCCCTTGGCCTCCCCTTCTGAGTTACAGGAAGTGAACGAGATCCGGAGACGAAGGTGGACGGCTGGCTGGGCGTGGGTGGCCGTCTTGATCGCGCTGATTCTTACTGGTGTCGGCTGGTTTTATTTCCGCCGCGCTGCCACTCCTCCGATGAAAGTTGTCCGCTTCACCAGCTATCCAGGCAAAGAGAAGGACCCTGCGCTCTCACCCGACGGCCAGCGGTTGGCTTTCGCTTGGGACGGCGAAAGCGGTGACAATTTCGATATCTATGCGCGATCCATCGGACCTGCGGGAGAGCTGCCGCTGACCACCGAAAGGGCGTTGAGGCTCACCACCGATCCGGCACCGGACCTCAGCCCGACCTGGTCACCGGATGGGCGCTATCTGGCTTTTGCTCGTGTCAAGGAAGGCAACAGCGGTGTTTATGTCGTGCCCTCGATAGGCGGTGAGGAGCGGAAATTGGTCGGCTTTTATTGGATCTGGGAAGGGAATTCTTTGGATTGGTCACCCAGTGGAAAGTCCTTAGTCGTAACGGCCAAGAATTCCCGCGAAGGTCCCTACAGCCTCTACTCAATCTCAGTGGACACTGGGAACAACCGGAAACTGACGTCCCCGACCGAAGGTATGAGGGCTGATCTTTTTCCCGCCTTCTCTCCTGACGGTCAAACTCTGGCCTTTAGGCGATTCATCCCCGGGAATTATTTGTACCTCCTGCCCTTAGATCAGTCTGAGCCAAAACGCGTGCCAACGCATGCGGACAACTGGGGCCACGCCTGGGGAGCAGACGGACTGGAGATTGTCTTTGCATCTCCGAAGGGAGGCACCGCCCAATTGTGGAGCGTCTCTACCCCCGGTGCGAAGCCTCGACCGTTAGGAATCGGTGGGAACGCAAGTGACCCGACCATTTCCGGCCAAGGGAATCGTTTGGCCTATGTCGAGGTCGGTTACGATACCGACATTTGGAGAATCGAGATGCCCAATTCGGGCAGTCAAGGGGTCAGACGGACCAAGGTGATCTCCTCTTCACAGCGGGATGAAAATCCTCAATATTCTCCAGATGGCAACAGCATTGCCTTTATGTCGAATCGCTCGGGGAGTTGGGAGATCTGGCTCTGCGACAGCGAGGGTCGGAATGCCCGACAGTTAACATCCTTTCCAGAGGCCAGTGTGACCGGCTCACACCGCTGGTCGCCTGACGGACGGCAGATTGCCTTTAGCTCCGTCAAGAATCATCACGGTCACATCTTTGTCGTCGACCGCGAGCCTGGCTCTCCGCGCTGGCTCACCGAGAAAGCACCCGATGCCGGCTTGCCATGTTGGTCGCAGGACGGACGATGGATCTACTTCTGGTTGAATCGCAGTGGAGACAATCAGATCTGGAGAATGCCAGTTGAGGGTGGGGAGGCTGTCCCTGTTACCAAAAATGGTGGGTTTGAATGTCTTGTGGCACCTGATGGGAGGACGCTCTATTACACCAAGCTGAACTGGGGAGGCCCCGCCGCGGGCTCGGCTCAGTTGTGGAAGGTTTCGGTGGAGGGTGGCGAGGAGACTTTAGTCTTCGATAGGGCCATCTATCCGCGCTATTGGACCTTGGCAGAGCAGGGCATTTATTTCGTGCCGTCAGATTGGTCAGCCCGTCCAACCATCGAGTTCTTCAGTTTTTCCACCGGCCAGATCACTCAGGTAGTGGCTCTTGAGAAACCACCCGTTCGTGGGTTCCATCCTGGCCTTAGTATTTCCTCCGATGGCCGCTCGATCCTGTGTGCACTCGTGGAGCAGGACACCAGCGACATCATGCTGGTGGAGAATTTTCGGTGAACAGACATTGCGGCTCTTTTTGCAGCCTGGGCTGGCTCTTTCCGCAGTCGCCAATCTTACTGGCGCTGGTTCGACGAGAGATCTCAATCAGTAGAGCTCGCCGTGAGCTTGGATCGTCGCGGCCGGAGTAATACACTAAACCTACCTCCCATTCTCTGAGTTGGCATATGAATCAAGGACGTGCCACCCCATCCCCGGTGCGATTCATCCGCTTTGGACTGTTCGAAGCGGAGCTGCAATCCGGAGAGCTGCGCAAGAACGGACTCAAGATCAAGTTGCAGGAGCAGCCCTTTCGGGTCCTGAGTCTGCTGTTGGAACGCGCTGGCGAGGTGGTGACACGGGAAGACCTTCGTCAACAGCTCTGGTCAACGGACACGTTCGTCGATTTCGAACACAGCCTTAACAGCTCCGTCAAAAAGCTGCGGCAGGCGCTAGAAGACTCGGCCGAGAATCCTCGTTTCGTGGAGACGCTGGCGCGGCGCGGGTATCGGTTCATTGCTCCTGTCGAGCGAATACACAGGAGTTCTTCTGCAGAGAATGCTTCTCCAACGGTGAGCGCGCTGTCCGCTGCGCACGAACAGTTGCCGTTTCCGCCTGGTGTTGCAGACAAATTTTCTGAACCAGGGAAGCCTGCTGTGAAAACCAGGCGCCGGATCTGGTTAGCTGCTTTGCTGATCTTTGCTGTCGCCGGGGCCGCTTGGTTGTGGCAGGGGTACCATCGCTCGGGACGATCCGATTTGGCACTAACGAAAATTTCCCGGCTCACAAGTCTTCCCGGAATAGAGAGGGACGGCGCATTGTCCCCAGATGGCAGGCAACTCGCGTTTGCCTGGAAGGGCGAAAGCGGAGAAGACTTCGACATCTATATTCAGCTAATAGACGCAGGGAGCCCGGTCAAGCTCACTGATGGGCCGGCTAATGATTTCTGTCCGGTGTGGTCACCGGATGGCCGTTATGTTGCCTTTGCCCGCAGTTTTGGGGATGAAAGCGGTTTTTATGTCGCGCCTTTTATGGGAGGCCAGGAACGCAAACTCACAGACGCTGTTTTCCTATGGCCCCCGTTTCTTAGAGTGCTGGATTGGTCTCCGGATGGAAGACTCCTGGCAGTGGTCGATAAAGAATCGCCTCAGGATCCTTTCAGTATTTTTCTAATCTCCGTAGAGACACGCGACAAGTGGAAGCTGACATCGCCCCTGGTATCCGCCTCACCCGAAGGAGACTCCTGCCCTGTTTTTTCGCCCGACGGACGCAGCCTAGCTTTTTCTCGCGGTGCTGGAAGCACTTTCCGAGATATTTTTGTCATGCCAGTCGAAGGTGGCGAACCCAAGAGATTGGTCTCAGGTCAACTTACCTACGGCTTGGACTGGACGTCTGATCGAGAGATCATTTTTTCCGCAGCTGTCGGAGCGGGGGCTCGCCGTCGGCTCTGGAGAACTTCGGCTTCGCGAGATTCCGCAAGACTAGTTACGGTTGGCGGCGAATTTGCGCTCAATCCCACTGTCTCCACTCAGGGAAGCAGCCTGATCTACACAGAATGGATCAACAGCAGTGCAATCTGGCAGATCGATCTGGCAGGCTCAAAGCAAATCAACCCACAGCCCCTAGTTTCTTCCACTCAGGTGGAAAACAGCCCACAGTTTTCTCCCGATGGCAAGGGGGTGGTTTTCGCCTCGACACGCACTGGAAGCTATGAGATCTGGACCTGCGACAGTGACGGTGGAAATCCTCAGCGATTGACTTTCTTCGGCGGCCCGTTGACAGGAACACCCCGCTGGTCGCCAGACGGCCGGCAGATTGTTTTTGATTCACGCCCGCAGGGATCCTCATCCTCTGACATCTTCCTGATCGCTGCAGACGGGGGCTCCTATCGATCTCTCACTCCAGAAACTGCAGATGATATTGCTCCAAGCTGGTCTGGAGACGGACGTTGGATTTACTTCACGTCGGATCGCAGCGGACAGTCCCAGATCTGGAAAATGCCTGCTGGGGGAGGACCAGCTGTTCAGGTGACCCAAGGAGGCGGGTTCGAAGCATTGGAGTCGGCGGATGGCAACACGATTTATTTCTCGAGGCGGGATCCGGTCAGTATCTGGAAGGTTCCTGTCGCGGGTGGTAACGAGACTCTGGTCTTGGAAGAGAAAATGCTTTTGCGAAGCTGGGTTTTAGCAAAAGAGGGCATCTATTTTGCAGCACAAGGCAATCCTAATGGAACGCGCATCGGATACTTTAGCTTTTCTACAAGAGCAGTACGTCAGATTACCTCGCTTGAGCGAGAACCTGTGCTGGCTTATCCCGCTCTGGCCCTCTCGCCCAACGGCCTGCAGCTTCTGTGTGCGCTGAGCGAACCGGATCGCGTTGACATCATGCTGGTAGAGAATTTCCGGTGAGATTTGGACTGCGGGAGCTTCCTCCCGCTTTCGCCACCGCCAGACTTGCTGAGGCGTGGATCGTGGACATTGCTCACCGGCACGAAGGTGCGTCGTTCTTTGTGACGCACCAGCTCACGACTCTTGTTTGTCACTGGTGCGTTCAAAAACGGAACGCACCCTACGTTCGGGTCTCACCACAAACCTCGGCATTGTAGTCAAAGGCGGCAGCAAGCTGCCGCTGAGGAAAGCTGGAGAGCCGAAAGCGGGAGCAAGCTCCCGCACTCCAAAAGAGGGCCTGGATGATTCAATGGCCGCACGCTCCAGTGCACAAGCTAGATGAAGCTGGAGCTTTCATCGTGACCGCGGGGACTTACCTCAAGGCCCACCATTTCCGAAAGCCGTCTTTACTCGACTTCCTTCAGACCACTCTGTTCTTGGAGGCAGAGCGGTTGGGCTGGCAGTTGCAAGCTTGGGCTCTGTTCAGCAATCACTACCATTTCGTAGCCAAATCACCTCAGGATGCAGGCACCCTCAAGGATCTACTCCAGCACCTCCACTCCCTTACAGCAAGAGAAGCAAACCGAGTTCACGGGAGCCGCAGCCAACAGGTTTGGCATCAGTACTGGGATACCCATTTGACCTATGAACGTTCCTACTGTGCTCGCCTGAACTATGTGCATCAGAACCCGCGGCGCCATAGGTTGGTATCGGTTGCCTCGCACTATCCCTGGTGTTCAGCAGCTTGGTTCGAGCGCACTGCCAGTCCGGCGTTTGTCAAGACCATCAATGGATTCAAGACAGACAGAATTTCGATCTATGACGACTTCGAGGTTATCCGGGATAGAGAGTAGGACCTTTGGACTGCGGGAGCTTGCTCCCGCTTTGGTCGCTGCCAGCTTGCTGGCGGCGTGGAGAGTGGACATTGCGCAGGTACGAGGGTGCGTCGTTTTATAACCCGCCACCCCCCGGCTTTCGGTGTCATTGGTGCGTTCAAAAACGGAACGCACCCTACGTGTTGGAGGCCGCCACAGGCTCTCGGCTTTGCCTTTTGGGGAAGGCCCAGCAATCTGCTGCTGGTGATAGAGTCAAAGCCAAAAGCGGGCGCAAACTCCCGCACTCCAAAATGGGTCGGGCGATTTGTTTCGCAAGGTGGATTGGAAAGATCGAGTCCGAGACTTAGCAGAAAATCTGTGCAACCACCTGCAAGTGGGTGTTCACCTGTCAGTCGTCACCCGTTAACATAACTATATTCTGAGTCATCAGTAGAGACAGATGATGGAACTTCGAAAAAGTTCTAACTCTGGTCCTTTTTGGGAAACCTCATGAGCAGCCGCCGGGCAATGTTAGCGCTGTTAGCAGTCGCTTGGGTTCCTGCGTTCTGTGAAAGTTTGGGCGGGCAGCAGCCTGCGGCTGAGCGCCCGGAACAGCACAAGGACTTCACCCTTTCACTCGATGTCCAACTGGTTGCGCTGAACGTGACCGTGCTGGATCGCAAAGGGAGTTTCGTTCCGGGCCTCATCAAGGACAACTTTCAGGTCTTCGAAAACGGACAAGCTCAGGAGGTTCAGCTTTTCAGCAACGAAGATGTTCCATTAACGATCGGGTTGGTTGTGGACAGTAGCGGAAGTATGCGGGATCGGCGGCGCGAGGTCAACTCGGCAGCGCTGGCCTTCGTCGAGGCGAGCAAACCTGAAGACGAGATGTTCGTGGTGAACTTCAACGAGGAGGTTCAGTTAGGCCTCGCCCCCGACCAACCTTTCAGCAGCAACGTGGCCCAGTTGCGAGAAGCACTTTCGCGTCTGGTCGTGCGCGGCCAGACCTCGTTATACGATGCTCTTTGGATGGCCCTGGAGCATCTCAAGAAGGGTCGTCACGACAAGAAAGCGCTCGTCATACTCAGCGACGGTGCCGACAATGCCAGCACGCGCACTTTTCGAGAGACTCTGACAGCCGCCCAGCGATCCCAGGCGACCATCTACTCTGTCGGAATTTATGAACCTGGCAGCGAGGACCGTGATCCCAAGTCACTGAAGGAGCTCTCGCGGGCGAATGGCGGTGAGGCAGTCTTTCCGCAGTCAATCGACGAGGTGGAAGCTATCTGCAGACACTTCGCACGCACGATTCGCACGCAGTACACCCTCGGTTATAGTCCATCTAACACTGCCAAAGATGGGTCCTACCGGGCCCTTAGAGTGACAGCCAGCGTTCCCAGTTCGAACAAACTCACCGTGCGCACTCGGGAGGGCTACTTCGCTCCGAAAGCCGCAACACCCTAGCTAACCGGCAACTCCGCAACGATAGGTCCGGTCGCTGACGAAATAGAGTCAGTCCTCACGCGGCCACGAGAGCAGCCACGACGCCTCTTACATTTGCCCCTTCATAAACAGTAGTTCACTAAGTCCTCCATTTCATCAGTAAATGGTGACCAAGATGCACGTGCTCATGTGGAGGGGCCGCTCCGACGCACGCTTGAACGCGCGCGTGAGCGCGCGTTCCACCATTCAGCATCGGCTCGTCGAAAATACGGAGCGCATCGAGCAAAAGGAAGTATTAGGCAGGTTTATTTGCTCCCCGAGGGTTGGGGCCTCACGCTTGGCGGCAAAGGCAACTCCATCAGTGTCCTCAATGCTTCTTTTGGTAACGGAACTTCAGAGTTTCTCTGAAGGACTTCAATGGCCCAACCCCTCATATAGCTGGCATTCGTGTCGGGCTTCGGATCCGCCTTAAGAATCTCGACTGCGAGTTCCACCATGCGAACTCGTGCCGAACGGTCCTGTATCGAGGCATTCAACATATAGGCAACGCAAATCGTAATCACTGGGAGCAGCACTGCCCGCAGTATCTTTGCAAGAATCTCCGCCTTGTCCCACTTGTCTTTGGGCTTTTCATCTCGATGTTCCATTCCTCATTCCTCCTGATTCTTGAGTCGAGTGATGAGCTCAAGGATATCATCAGGCGTGACGTTGAACTGCACGCGAGTAAGTGAATGGGACAGCCTGGACCCTACGCTGCTTATTCAGTTCCTTGCAGGCACAGCAGACGGAGACGATTTCGATTCACGCTCAGGATGGCGGTTCTGGCACTGAAGCTCAAATACTCGGTTCATGAAATTGCTGAGTGAAGAGGAACTGTCGCTACGTGTCCAGGAGTCCTTGCAATTGGGTTTCAGATCAGACTCAAGTGGTTTCTGGTAATAGAAGATGTTTGGGGAATCCTTATCGTCCGAATCAAGAGCAGCGTTAGAGTCGCGCGACTGCGACGGTGCGTAGTATTCCGAGTAATAGACCCCCAGGCCCGATCCGAACAACGGCCAGGAACGCCTAAACCCAAGACCAGGGCTTCCAACGCCGAACCCGAAAGCCCCGCGCCCCCGCATTCGATGCCCCCCAATTCCCAGACCCATCACAGCTCCTGGATGAAACGGGGCCCATCCTCCGGCGCTGGCGTGGCCGCGGTCTCTTCCAACCATTTGGGCGACGGACAACAGCACCCCGAAGAAGACCAACAACCCGTTCCGTTTCATGGGGCCTCCCTGTGCGTATCGAACCATCGAGACCCAAGATCGCAAAGAGGCGTCTGCCGAATGCGTATTGCCACTCAGATGGGCCTGATAGCACTCTGTCAGATCGTGGACCTCGGCTTTCGCCGGGGTGACGAGTCTGGCCAGGTACGGCGAGGTGCCGAAAGATCCTGCTATAAATTCTCTGGCCTTGCCGAACTTGACTCCTAATCCACAAACAAAAACTCGTTGGTTCCCATCAGCATTTGGCAAAAGGCGCCGAGGGCGGCCTTGGCAGCCTGCTTGGGTTCCGTGTTGGCATTGAGGTAGAGCTGTTTTTGTTTTTCCAGGTTCTCAGCGCAGATCTTGAGTTCCCCGGACGTCGGCCGCCGTGACAGGGCCAGCAGATAGGCCGATTCAATCCATTTCGCAGGGGTCTGTTCTCCAGCCGCGGCCAGGATGCGTTCCGCCAGAGACTTCCCGTTCTCCACCATGAACTCGTCGTTCAGCATGGTGAGCGACTGCAGCGGCGTGGCCGAGTTGATGCGGCGCGTGCAGTTCACCTGGATGACCGGAAAGTCGAAGACCTGCAGGAATTCCATCGGGTAGTTCCGTCGTGCCAGCAGGTAGAGGCTGCGCCGGTATTTGGCGTTCGGAGTCGGGTCTTTCTCCGACACCGCCTGCAAACCTTCCGGACGCGGAGCCAGAAGGATCGCCGGGCCTCCCGAAGCACGGTCGAGCTTTCCGCTGGCAGCCAGCACAGAGTCGCGAATCACTTCGGCTTCGAGTCGCAGCAGATTCATCCGCCACAGGAGATGATTTTCGGGGTCTGCCTTCTTCGCCAGGGAGGGCTCATCCTCAGCCGGCTGGTGAGAAGACTGGCGGTAGACGCTGGAGGTCATGATCTGCCGGTGCAGCCGTTTCATGGTCCAGCCGTTCTTCATGAAGTCCACGGCCAACCAGTCCAGCAGTTCGGGATGGGTCGGCGGAGCCCCCAGCTTGCCGAAGTTCTCAGAGGTCTCCACGATGCCTTTTCCGAAATGCTGTTGCCAGACCCGGTTCACCATCACGCGAGCCGTCAGCGGATGGTCGCGGCTGGTGAGCCAGCGCGCAAATGCCAGCCGGTAGCCGCTGGTCTTCCCTTGTGCGTCGGGCGGAGGAACGATGTCAGACTTTCCCGGCTCGCTCAGCACCGTCAACGCGCCGGGTTCAACTCTGGGGCCGGGCATTTCAACGTTGCCTCGCTGGAGCAACCGCATCGCGCTGGGAGGGCCGACATCCAGCAACACCTGAATCTTGTCCAGCGGGCGGCGATAGGTATTGAGCGTTTTGATCTGCTGATCGATCTTGGCTTTCGCTGTAGCGTCGGCTTCTTTGAGCGATTTCTCCACTTCTTCCGGTTTGACCTTCAGGCTCTCGCCAAACTTCTTGACCAGAAACTTCTGCACGTCGTCCTGTTTGTCCGCAGGAGTTTCCAGAGCTGTTTTGGTGTCGGCGCGAATCTCGGCCGGCAGGCTCTGGAGCTTCGCGTCCAGCAAGCGCTCTTGATACGGTTTCAGCAAAGTTGCCAGCTCTTTTTGCAAATCTGCGATGGGCTTGTCCAGGTCAGCATTGTGGCGTTTGATTTCTTCTTCATCCGAAGGCGAGACCGTGGCCACGACACGGTTCTTCGGCTGCGTCCAGTTCCATGGGTTATAGCCGGGAGCGAAGATGGAAAGGAAGCGGTAGAAATCCCGTTGTGGAATCGGATCGTACTTGTGACTGTGGCAGCGCGCGCAGCCGACCGTCAATCCGAGCAGGCTGGAGGAAACCTTTTCGGCAACATGGAACAGCACTTCGTAGCGCTCGTGCGGCAGGTTGACAATGTCAGCGTCGGTATGGTCATAAACGCTGCGCAGGTAGCCGGTCGCAGTCAAGGAGTCCAGAATCTGAGGCGTAAACTTCTTGGCGTTGCGCCAATCCACCAGTTCGTCCCCTGCCAACTGCTCTGTCACGAATCGGTCGTAGGGCTTGTCGTCATTGAAGGATCGAACTACATAGTCCCGGTAGCGCCACATGCCTTCGTGCACTTCAATCGTCTCCAGGAAGATGTCGGCACCCGTAACGTCAGTGTAGCCGGTGGCATCCAGCCAGTGGCGTCCCCAACGCTCGCCGTATTGAGGAGAGGCCAGCAACCGGTCAACGAGCCGCTCGTAGGCTCCTGGCCGCGTGTCGGCGGCATAAGCCTTCATCTCTTCCGGCGTCGGAGGCAGCCCTGTGAGGTCCAGATAGGCACGTCTCATCAGCGTTGAGTTGGGAGCGTCGGCGGAAAAACCCAATCCTTTCGCTTCGAGCTTGGCCAGCACGAAAGCATCGATCGGTGTGCGGACGCGCCGCTGGTTCTTGACCTTGGGCACTGGCTGCGCCAGAGGTTTCCGAAACGCCCAGTATTGGCGATCTTTCTCCGTGACTTCCGGGGCCTCTGCCGGGGTGAAGGTTTCCCGTATGGCGGCCACTTGAGGGCGAGCGGTGAAGCGGGCTTTATCGATCCACTGGCGCAGCGTCTCCAGCTCTGCCGCCGTGACGGGAGCGTTGGTACCCGGGGGAGGCATCTTGCTGCCGAGGATGTTGCGAATCAGCATGCTCTTGTCCGATGCGCCTTCCATGACGACGGGTCCGGTAACGCCGCCCTTCAAGACCGAATCCAACGTGCGCAAATCCAGGCTGGCCATCGGGGTCCCCGCGCCGTGGCAGGAAACGCATTTGGCCGAAAGGATGGGCAACGCCTGCTTTTCAAATCGCGTCAGCTCCTCATCGGGCTCGGCCTTCTCCACGGGCTTTTCCGACGGTGCTCCGGCCTCGATCCATTTGCGAACGGTTTCGATCTGGATGTCTGTGAGGGTCAGTTTGAAGGCAACCGGCGGCATCGCACGCGTCGAGACTTTTCGATAGAGCAGGCTTTTCTCCGGAGAGCCTTTCACGATCACCGGTCCGTTGAGACTGCCTCGAAGGACGGAGTTGATGGTGCGCAAATCCAATCCCGCTTGTGTATAGATGGAAGTGCCGCCGTGGCAACTCAGGCAGTTGGCCGTGAAGATGGGAAGGACGTCGCGCTCGAAAGTCAGGGACTGGGCAGCGGCTGGAGCCACCGAGAAAAGAGTTCCGATGGTCAAATGCAAGAGTAGCAAGAAACTTGGCTTGTCCAGAAATCCGAGTTTCTCCATCGGCCGTCGTCCCCTCACCCGGCCTTCACGACCGCTGTCGTGTCGGCCACCCTCTCCCCACCAACGGGAGAGGGAGCTTGTCGTTTGGCTGAGTGCTAGTCTTCGTTCACGAATGAACATCGGTATTCCTTTGGTTCGCACTCTTCGAAACCACGGATGCAAATTCCAAAAGAGAGTGGCAGTGGCAACCAACCGCTGCTTGTGAATACCTTCACGCCACGCGTGGCGGTTGCTTCAGCAGGTCGCCCACAACGGTTGCGCCGGTAATACTGAACTCCGTCGGCGTCTCTTCGCGGCCTCCGTGCGGATACGTCAGCTTCGAGTGGTCCAGACCCAACTGGTGAAGCAACGTTGCTTGCAAATTCGGAACGCTTACTCGATTCTCAATGGCCTTGTAGCCGAAATCATCCGTTCTCCCGTAAACCAAGCCGTTCTTGAATCCGCCGCCGGCAAACCAGAGGCTGAAGGCGTTTCGATTGTGGTCTCGGCCGCCGGAGTTTTGCGTGGTTGGAAGTCTTCCAAATTCACCGGCCCACATCACGATGGTGCTGTCGAGCAGCCCGCGGCTCTTGAGGTCCTTGACCAGCGCCACACAAGGCTGGTCGCTCTTGGCGCAGATCTTGGGCATCTCTTGCTTGAGCTGTTCATGATGGTCCCACGGCTGCCCCTTGCCCACAAAGACCTGTACGAAACGAACACCACTCTCGACGAGGCGCCGCGCCATCAAACAACGCGTGCCGTAGCTGGCGGTCACAGGGTTGTCCAGGCCGTATAGTTTCTTCGTGGCTTCGGTTTCTTTGGAAAGATCGAGCACTTCGGTTGCAGCCAGTTGCATACGCGCAGCCAATTCGTAGTTCTGGATGCGAGCTTCTAATTCAGATTCTCCTGGATGGTCGCGCTTGTGTTCGGCATTCAGCTTCGCCAGCAGATTCAGGCCCTCGCGTTGCACTCCCGGCGGCAAAGGCTGGGTGGGGCGCAAGTGATGAACCGGTGTCCCCGAAGAACTGAACTCCACCCCCTGATACAGGGCTGGCAACCAGCCGCTCGACCATAGGATCTTGCCGCTTACGCTATACCCCTCGGGATCGCGAAGCACGATGTAGGCAGGCAGGTTCTGGTTCTCGCTGCCCAAAGCATAGGTGATCCACGAACCAATCACTGGACGGCCTGGGAAAATCTTGCAGGTGAGCATCATGTTCAGGCCTTCAGGATGGTTGTTATGCTCTGTGTGCATCGAGCGAATCAGGCAGAGTTCATCGGCGATGGTGCCCAATTGCGGCAGTGCTTCGGAGATCTCCATGCCGCATTCGCCATGTCGGCGAAATTCAAACTGACCCGGAAGCAGAACGTTGTGATTGTTGGGTTGATGGATCTCCACGCCGTCTGGATGAGGCTGGCCGCCGCGTTTCGTCAGTTCCGGCTTGGGATCGAACAGATCCATCTGGCTGGGACCGCCATTCTGCACCAGTTGGATAACGGCTTTGGCGGAACCAGGAAAATGCCCTTTCCGCGGAAGCAAGTCGCTGAAGAGCTTCCCTGCCTGCGGTACGGCGCCAGAATCAGCTGCAAGCACACCTTCTGAGTTCAGCAACGAGGCCAGCGCAATGCTCCCAAATCCCAAACCAGAGTTCTTCAGCAATTCCCGCCGGGAAACCATTTGAGGATTGAAGAATCCTTCATTGGCCATGTGCATCTCCTCTAAGAACCCACGGGGTCCAAACTGTCGCCGTTTTGCTCGATCTATTGTTTCTCAGTGCGACCTTTCGTTCAAGCACTCATCGAGAGGGCCGGTGTCCGGTTCCAGCCTACCTGACACCTGGCACCTGCCCTCACCAATCCCTCGCATAGCCCGCGGTCCAGCCGCCATCAACCGTGAGGACCGCGCCGTTCACATAGCTTGCCTCTGGAGCTACGAGGAACAGAACCGCAGACGCAATTTCCTCCGGGCGAGCGGGCCGTCCTAGAGGAATGTGAGAGACCAGGCTGGCCGCATTTTCGGTGTAGGAACCATCGGGTCCATAGAACAGCGCTTCCGTACCCGCCGTCAAAGTGGATCCTGGAGCGACTGCATTGACTAGAATTCCTTGCGGCCCCAGTTCGAGCGCCATCGAACGAGTTAGATTCACCACTCCGGCTTTCGCAGCGACGAACGCACTCTGCAGTCGCAATGGAACCAATCCGGCAATGGAGCTGATGTTGACGATGCGACCTTGCTTGTTTCGCAACATCGCGGGCAACAGCGCTCGGCTGGCGACAAAGACGCCCGTGAGATCGACCTCGAGAATCTTGTTCCAATCTTCCAGCTTGTATTCGTGAATGGGAACGCGATCCCTGCGAGTGTTGATGCCCGCATTGTTGATCAGAATGTCAAGGCGGCAAAACCGGCTAACCACCTGTTCGGATACCACAGCCATCTGAACAGGATTGGAGACCTCGGCCAACATCTCCACGCAGGATCTGCCTTGGGTAGAAATCTCCTCGGCGGTGTTTCTCGCTCTCTCCGCATCAATGTCAACAATCACAACCTGGGCACCGTTTTCAGCCAGCAGGCACGCAATCGCTCGACCGATGCCCGCAGCTCCGCCGGTAACGACAGCGACTTGGCCTGAGAGATCGACTTTCATAGAACCTTGGGCTCCTCAACAATTTCTCCCTTAGTGCTGCCGTTCGTAATTAGGTTGACATATTTTTGCAGCGCCCGGTTTGTCGTCATTCCCGCGAAAGCGGGAATCCAGGTTGTTTGGATTCCCACGAGGGCAACGCCGGGACTGGATGCCCGCCTGCGCGGGCACGACGGATGGGAACGTCCACCTGCTGTCCATCAAAATACGTCACCGTAGTTACGAGTAACAGTACTTGGTCAAAGGGTGGGTTGTCCCGTGGTGGTGCCGCCGTCTCTTCCCTGGACCTTCCAGCCTGGCCAACCCCCCTGAAGTCCCCCCTTGTCCAAGGGGGGACGATGTCACTCATCCTCCTTGGACTCCGTTCTTCCACAAATGGGCCCACACCGCCTCTGGTCACTGCTGTATCCACCGAACAACTTCAGGCCAATACTGATTCAAGGCGACACAAGAGATTCCAATATAGAACGTCGCGCAGCAGACGAGTCCGATCCGCATCACCAGAGGGGGTCGAACCTCCCTGGGCATCAAAAACGTGGTTACCCATAGCACGTGCAGGGACGAAAATCCCATGCCGAAATTCAAGAACACTCCCGAGGCGATCGTCAGGAGCAGCGGATCCGGTGTCAGCTTCAGGGCGACGAGGCCCCAAATGCAATATAGGAACAGGAGCAGATAGTAAACATACTTGACCTGATTCCCTTCGCGATGCCGAACACGCTTGACCCCCACCCAGATGACGTCGGTCCAACGCCGTGTGAGGCCGTCGAGATTGGCAATCTGCGTGGGAAACAGGATTGCGAATCCGCAAAGCAGCATGAGATACCAAAGAACGTCGCCATGCTGTCGGGCTAGAGCCTCAGCCGTCATCGCAGCCGCACCGTTGCCGTCAACATGTTTCACCCCGCGGATGTACTCGTAGGAAATCACAGCCGGCAAACCTACCCCGATGGTACAAGCCGGTGCCCAGAGCAGAACCTGATCGCGCAGAATATGCCGGAGCCAGCCTTTCCACTGAATCAAACTCTTGGAGTTGATTTCGAAAACCTTGCCGGTGTGGCACAGCGTGATGGTCTTTCCTCCCACAGCGCTCGGGATGGCACCCACTTGCGACCCCATGCCCCACCCTTTGTCGCGCGTGTAGTTGGAGAACGCAATATTGCTCAGGCCGCCGGCTCCGGCAATGGCAGCGAACGCGGCAAGAGTTGCCCAGCTGAAGTCTCCGTCAGGCAAGGCACCAAAGCGATAGAGCCCGGAAAAGATTTCCCATTTGGTATCCCAACTCACCCAGAACAGAGCAATGGTGCTGAGAAACCCCAACACGAGAACCAGCTTGGTGACCAGAATGCGTTCGAGCACATTGTAGATCTTGCCGCCAAAAATCAGCGGAACAAAGCACGCCAGGAAAATCACGTAGCCAAGCGTCCGGACCAGATTGTCATCCTGCGCCGTAGGCAGACGGTGCAGTATAGCGGCCGACAAAGCCACCGCTGCGTTAGCTGCCAGATAAGGCCAGTAGCCTCCTGCGTCGATGAAGAGATAGAAGAGAGTCCAGAAGCGGGGTCCTGGCCGCGTCCGAAAAAACCCGACGAAAATCGATTCACCCGTGTAGAGCGCATACCGCATGATCGCCAGGTTGTAGAACACCTGCATCAGGATGGCAGTGGTGCCGAGCCACATGACCCGGCCGCCATATTGAGCCGTCACTAGTGGACCCAGGGTCCACTCCCCGCCTCCGATATTGGCGCCGGCCATCAACAGCCCCGGCCCGATGAGTCCCGTCCATTGACGGGCTCGAAAAACGGGCGCCGGTGGCAGCTCGGCTGTCTCCCACGACGGAAAGGTTGACGCAGGGGGTTCCTTGGCTTGAACCTGGCTCATTGGGCCAGCAGTCTAACAAGGTTTCCGCAAGGAGGTCTAGCCTAGAGGGTCCTGGTGCGTTGAGGTGTTAGTCCAATTGCGATGAATTGCAAAGGCAACCTGCTCCAAATAGCAATTGAGTCGCACAGATGGCCTCGGTAGACTGTGCCAATATGTTCAACCGCCGCTGGAGCGAGGAGTGAGGCTGAACGGCCCCTTTGTCCGAAGACGGGCTGGCGCGTGTGAACCGAGGAAGCCTGTCTTGGCAGACTGACGTGAACATCGAATTCGTTCCATTGCTCCAGATTCAACGCGATCTTTACCGCATTCCGCGGGGACCGGAGCGCTTCAGCGCCTACCTGAAAACCATGGTAACCCCGGAGGGCACCGATGTTCGCCTTCCCCCACTCGTGGCGATGAATCCCATGGCAAAGGATCACGTGCCGACCTTGTTGGACTCGCTACTTGCGATTGAGGCCGAGGCCACAGCGGCTGATGCAAGCATTGAGGCTGCAAGGCAACTTGACGGCTCTGCTGGCAACTTCAAACTAGGACTCGTGGTAGTCGACGATCTCAAGGGAGGCTGGACCAACCGATACGCCAGCGAATTCTTTCATCGCTTTGAAGGGCCTGCGGCACACAAGCGGGGATGGTTAGGTGCATGGATCTGGAGCAGCGAAGCCCCCACCCTCGCGGCGGTCCGTGAGGAAGTGATGGGAGTCGTTTTCCGGGCGGCTTATGTAATCGAACACGGCGCGGCCTTGAACCTAGCCGACATGCTGGCTCAGGAAGGCCACGTCATGGCTATGGCAGGTTGCTCTGAGCCCAGCTTGGATGCCGCCGATCTGGACTACACGCGGGAGGTCCTGCAACCACACCTTCAAGCTACAGACTTGCCGACCCTCATTCCATGTCTCTTCGGGGATCCTGCGGCCCACGCCTTGGGCTATCCGCCGCAAGGATTGAGCCACAGAGCCGGCCTCGCCCTCGCGCTGAGCGAAGCGCGACTCGGAGCCAGAAGCCCCGATTCCGTTCCCACAATGGGTAGATGGTATGAGAAGGCCAATCTCGCGGAGTACCGATAAGGTCTCCAGTAACTAACTCACGGGCTGAAGCGCCCAATGAATAAGGAGATTGGCCATGACCCAGAATAGCAAATTCGGT